>PPYE01106108.1_pt1 | contig 179354 bp, 149 predicted proteins | sample 1559881 | NCBI WGS metagenome assembly PPYE01 (sample SAMN08240022, study PRJNA423297) | Human gut metagenome, whole genome shotgun sequencing project. | reverse complement strand
GGTGTCCCTAAGGGCACCTCTTCGCAGACAATATAAAACCGCGCGAACCGAAACTCGCCGGCATCTGCTATTGAAAATAGGGCAGATGCCGACTCAGACATCGGCTTCGCGCGGTTATGTTTTACTCAGAGGTGTCCATAAGGGACACACACAAAAGTCCTAAAATTGTCTGCCGGCTTGCGGACTCATTCCGTGGAGTGTTCCAAACTTGGAAAGACACGGATCATCGAAGATGCCAGGCGCGGCGTGGTTAGAAATACCGGATTTTGCGGTCAGAATTGCCGCTGTCTGTTCTATCCGGAACTTTCCGGTATCGGTTTTTCAGAATATCCCTTATCCCCATCCTTTTCCGTTACGGCTGGCGATTACGGGGACGTGCCGGATCGGACGCCGCGTCTGCCGGATGCGCTGCATTGCGCTTGGCGCGCTGCATGCCGCCGGTCATGTGGGAGAGCGCGGGCGCTGCATCGTCCGCTTCGATAAAGCAGGCGCGCTTGATGGAATCTTCCCCGTAGCGGGAGCGGATGGCGTCGACCGCCACATTCAGGCGGGAGAGCTTCTCGTTCTTCTGCATGTCAAACAGGTCGTACTGCTCGTAGTGTTCCTGCGTCGCCTTGCCGGTCGAGACGCCGAGCAGCCGGATTGGACGGTGATCCCAGAGTTCGTCGAAGAGCTCACAGGCACAGGTGTACAGCTTCTCCGTGACGTTGGTGGAGGAAGCGAGCGTTACCTGTCTGGAAGTGTGGCGGAAATCATTGTCCACAATCTGCACCTGCACCACGCTGACATAGGCGCCGGCAGCGCGGATTCTGGCACCGACCGTCTCACAGAGCGAGAGAAGCACATGCTTTGCCACCGCGGTATCCGTCACATCGTACTGGAGCGTGAGGGAATTGCCGAATCCCTTGCTTGCGGCGTCGTTGTGGGACAGCGGTGTGGATTCGATTCCGTTGGCATAATTCCAGATGGTGTCGCCGTGGGATTTAAAGACGGAGAGAATCATGGCGTGATCGCTTTTGGCCAGCTGGCCGATGGTTGTGATGCCGAGGGAGCGGAGCCTTAGGGCGGTGGATTTCCCGACGAAAAACAGATCCTCGATCGGAAGCGGCCAGAACTTTTCTTCCATTTCGGATGGGAAAAGCGTGTGTACTTTGTCCGGTTTTTCAAAGTCGGAGGCAGTCTTGGCGAGCAGCCGGTTGGAGGAGATGCCGATGTTCACGGTAAAGCCGAGCCGGGTGTGAATCTCGTCCTTCAGCCTGTGGGCAAAGTCCACCGGATTGCCGTAGAGCGAGGAGGTGCCTGTCATGTCGCAGAAGGCCTCGTCGATGCTGTAGGCGTCCACCGAGGGCGCATATTCTTTGAGAAGTGCCATGAACTGGCGGGAACGCTCCACATAGATGCTGTAGTGCGGGGCATAGATTTTTAAATCAGGGCACTTGCGCCTTGCCTGGGCGAGCGGCTCGCCGGTACAGACGCCGAGCGCGGCTGCGGAGGGCGACTTGGCGAGAACAATCCCGTGCCGTGTCTTTTCGCTGCCGCCGATGACGGAAGGAAAAGAGCGGATGTCCGGGGCGTCCGGATCCTGGCGCAGAAGTTCGGCGGCTTCCCAGCTTAAAAATGCGGAATTGACGTCAATGTGATAAATGAGCGGCTGCGGCATATGGTAATCCTCCTTATGATGGTGTATTATAGCAGAGAAGTGAACAAAAGTAAATGAAAATACAAACATATGTTCCTGGAGGAAGAATGAAGATCCGTATCTATGTCATGACACATAAAAAGTTTGAGATGCCGCAGAGCCCGCTGTTTCGTCCGCTCCATGTGGGACGCGCGTGCGGGGAAGACCTGGGCTATCCGGGGGATGATACCGGAGAGAATATTTCCGACAAAAATTGCTATTACAGTGAGCTGACCGGGCTCTACTGGGTGTGGAAAAACTGTCACGATGTGGATTATGTGGGCACCTGTCATTACCGGAGATATCTGCTCGGGGCGGATGAGAGGATTCTTATGGAGGACGATTACGAAAAGCTTTTATCAGAGTACGATCTGATTACGACGAAGCAGGTTGCACTCAATAACTCCTACTATTACGGTTTTTGCGCCAATCATAACAAAAAGGCACTGGATGCGGCGGGAGAGGTGATAAAAGAACGTTATCCGGCATATTATCCGGCGTTTGAGAGGCTGGTGCATGGCACAAGGACGTATTTCGGGAATATGTTTGTCACGTCGAAGGAGCTTTATGATTCGTACTGCAGCTGGCTCTTTTCCATATTTGCCGAGGTGGAAAAACGGATCTGTCTGGAGACGGGGGAGGATGCCTACCATAAGCGCGTGTTCGGATTTATCTCCGAATTCCTGCTGCTGGTCTGGGTGACGGTGCAGGGACTTTCGGTGTGTGAGTGCAAGGTGGGGATGATCGGTGAGAAGGCGGAGACGAGAGAGATGAAAGAGCGGCTTGCCGGCTATTTTGCAAGACGCGATGTGGACGGCGCCAAGGCGTATTTCCTTGAGCGCAGAAAGGAGCGCCCGGACGTTTTGATGGAGGCGTCGGATGTGACGGGAGAACTCCGGCTTTGCATGCAGGTGATCGCAACGGCGGGAATGGAGCAGACACGTTACGGGACGAACCTTTTAGAACGCGAAAATCGTTTCAAAGAGCTGATGCAGATGTTTGACCGTCTGGACCAGATCGTGTACCGCTACCGCAACGGTCTGCAGAAAAAAGAGGATGCCGTCTTTTTAAAGGAACAGGGAATCACGGACACCGCGCTTTTGATCGCACTGCGGATCCCGGGGGATGATGCAGCGCGCCAGAAGGAACTGTTTGCACAGATTACGGCAGACAAAAAAGCACTGGATGGCACCACCGCAGATACCGTTACTGTGTGAGTTCACACAATTTTCAGAAAAGCTTTTGGGATAAGCGTTGACAAACAAAATGCCAATGTGCTAGTATATGTTCGTTGCGATATGAGTTTTTCAGAGATGCGCAATGGGCAACCGTAGTCTAATGGATAGAACACCGGACTCCGACTCCGGCAATGCGGGTTCGATTCCCGCCGGGTGCATTTTTTTGACAGATATGGCAGAGCAGATTGCTCTGCCATAGAATATTGGAGAATCTTTGACAGGCGAGAGACTGTCAGATTGGAACATCTGTGCCTGCAGATGTGCACACAGATGATGCGGTAGTGCAGCGGATGACGAATTGTTTGGGAAAGGTACGGTGGAGAATCAATGGAGAATTCCAGTTTGAATCATACAGAGAATCATAAGACAGAGGAGAAGGAGACGAAGAGAACGCCGATTAAGCAGAGAAAAAAGGAGAATGAGGTTCTCCGATTTATCCGGGAGCACATCCGGTATTTTGCGGCGGGAGCGCTGGTGGTCGTTTTAATCCTCGTGCTTGCCATGTGTGCGAAGCCGAAGGGATCCGACTCTGATGTCGTGGTGAATGCGAACGCGACGGAGAGCACGCAGGCGACGGAAGAAGCCTATCAGGTGGATGCCTATGAGAGTATCAACACACTGATTACACAGTATTACACGGCGTATGCGGCGGGAGACATTACGACTCTCTCTTCGATTGCGACACCGATTTCTGCAAATGAGCAGAGCTACATCGGATTATTTTCACAGTATGTGGATGAATATCAGAATATCAAGTGCTACACCAAGACAGGGCTGGATGCGAACTCTTATCTGGTTTCCGTGTCGATGGAGATCAAGTTTACGGGAGTGGATACCACAGCGCCGGGACTGGATTTCTTCTATGTCCGTACGAACGATGACGGCACGCTTTATATTGACAACCTGTACAGCCAGTACAACCTTGCCAATCAGGAGAATGCGCTTGACACCAGCGTACAGAGCCTGATCGGTCAGTTTGAGAGCGAGTCGGATGTGGTGGAGCTGCAGAGTGAGGTGCAGACGAGATACGATGAGGCGCTTGCAGCGGATGAGAATCTGGCGAATATGATTCAGACGACGATTCCTGCAGCAATCAAGGACTGGGTGAGCCAGGTGGCGGCACAGGCGGCAACCGAGCAGACCGAAGCGACCGAGGCGGCGGAACAGCCGGAGACCGAGCAGCCGCAGGAGACAGAGCAGCAGGAAGAGACTGTACAGCAGACAGAGACGCTTGCGACGAAGGATCGTGTGAATGTCCGTGCCGCAGCGGATACGGAATCTGAAAAGCTCGGCACCTTAGATCAGGGAACCGTTGTCACCCGTACAGCGGTGGACGGCGACTGGAGCGTGATTGATTACAACGGTACGACAGGTTATGTCAAGAATGAGTTTTTGACCTATGATCTGCCGGATACGACGGCGGACAATAATTCGGACAGTTCATCGGATAACAGCGACAGCACAAACAGTGCTTCCATCGCAGAGGGAACGGTGATTATGCTGGAGAATACCACGAATATCCGCTCGGGAATGAGCGAGGATTCCAGCAAAGTCGGAACGGCTTATGCGGGAGAGAAGGTCACAGTTGTGATGAGTTATGCGGAGGGCTGGACCAAGGTAAAATGGAACGGCGAGACCGGTTACATAAAGACATCTTTATTACAGTAAGCGGTGCGGCCTGGCTGATACCGGAAAACGGAGACTTTTTAAAAGGAAGTCTCCGTTTTTTCACAGAGAGAACATTTGAAACGGAGAGATTATGGACGAACAGGGAGTGCGGATCAACAAATATCTGAGTGAGGCAGGGGTGTGTTCAAGACGTGAGGCGGACCGTCAGATCGAGGCGGGTGCAGTCACCGTGGACGGAGTCTGCGCCAGGCCCGGGACAAGAGTGCTGCCGGGGCAGACGGTCTGCTTTCAGGGGAGAAGCGTAAGCCAGGAGGAAGAACGCATCCTGCTCGCGTTTCACAAGCCGGCGGGAATTGTCTGCACAGCGGAAAAACGCGAGAAAAACAATGTGATCGACTATATTCATTATCCGAAGCGCATCTACCCGGTCGGAAGACTCGACAAGGACTCGGAGGGGCTGCTCCTTTTGACGAATCAGGGCGATCTTGTGAACAAGATTATGCGGGCGGGAAACATGCACGAGAAGGAATATCTGGTGACGGTGAACAAACCGCTCACGGAGTCTTTTCTGCGCGGAATGGCAGGCGGCGTGCCGCTCGTGGAGCTGAATGCGACAACACGCCGGTGCTTTGTGGAACGCATTGGCAAGCGCGAGTTCCGGATCATTTTAACGCAGGGATTGAACCGGCAGATCCGGAGGATGTGTGAATATTTCGGCTACCGTGTGGAAAAGCTGGTGCGCGTGCGTATTATGAATATTGAATTGGGCAGTTTAAAGAGTGGAACATACCGGAATGTGACGGAGGAGGAGTATCACGAATTGCTCCGCCTGACCGCGGATTCGTCCAGCGATCCGGTGATGCCTGCAAAAAAGACGGGGGAGAAAAAGAGATGACACCGGAAGAACAGATCAAAAACCTGCGGGAACAGATTGCGTATCACAGTGACCGCTATTACAATCAAGATAATCCGGAGATATCCGATTACGAGTTTGACCAGCTGATGCTGGAATTAAAGCGGCTGGAGCGGGAACATCCCGAGCTGGTCACACCGGATTCACCGACCCAGAAGGTGGGCGGCACAGCGAAGCGGACGGCGGGTGTGCTGGTAAGGCACAATGTCCCGATGCTAAGCCTGCAGGATGTGTTCTCAAAGGAAGAGATCTACGATTTTGTGGCACAGATGAAAGAACAGCTGAACGATCCGGAGTTTGTCGTGGAGTATAAGATCGACGGACTTTCGATGACGCTGCGCTATGAGAACGGGGAGCTGGCGCTCGCGGAGACGCGCGGCGACGGCATCAATTTCGGCGAGGATGTCACGGCGAATGCAAAGGTGATCGGCGACGTGAAAAAGAAGCTCCGGGAGGCACCGGAGTATCTGGAGATCCGCGGGGAAGTCTACATGAAGAATGCGGATTTTGATGCCGTGAATGAAAAACAGGAGCTGCTCGGGAAAAAGCCGTTCGCCAATCCGAGAAACTGTGCGGCGGGCACGCTCCGCCAGCTGGATTCCGCGATCACGAAAGAGCGTAAGCTGTCGCTGTTTATATTTAATATCCAGCAGGTGCGGGGAATGCAGTTTGACACGCACACACAGGGATATGAATATCTGAAGAAACAGGGAATTCATGTGATTGATGATTACCGTGTCTGCAAGACGGCAGATGAAGTGTGGGAGGCGATTACCGCCATCGGCGAGAACCGCGGCAACCTCGGCTATGACATTGACGGAGCGGTGGTCAAGATCAACCGTTTCTCGGACCGGGAGAAGCTCGGGGCAACCTCGAAAGTGCCCAGATGGGCGATCGCCTACAAATATCCGCCGGAGGAAAAAGAGACAAAGCTTTTGGATATCGAGCTGTCGGTCGGAAGGACAGGCAGGATCACGCCGACTGCGGTATTTGAGCCGATACGGCTCTGTGGAACGAGCGTTTCGAGGGCGACGCTTCACAATCAGGACTTTATCGATGATCTGGATGTCGGAATCGGGGACACCATCGTCGTCTACAAATCCGGCGAGATCATTCCGAAGGTGAAGGAAGTGCGGAAAGAAAAGCGCCCGGAGGGCTGGAAGCGCTTTGTGATACCGGATGTCTGTCCGGTGTGCGGGGCGAAGACAGAGCGGGAACGCGATACGGCGGACATCAAGTGTACATCGCCGAACTGCCCGGCGCAGCTGGAGCGCCACATCATCAATTTTGTCGGAAGAGACGCCATGGACATCAAGGGGTTCGGAACGGTTTATATTGAAGAACTCGTCAGAATGGGTTATATTAAAAATGTCGCGGACATTTTTTCGCTGAAGGAGCACCGAGAGGAACTGATTGCACAGGGAATCATCGGCAAGGAGAAGAACACGGACAAGCTTCTGGAGGCGATAGAAAAAGCCAAGCAGAATGATGCGTACAAGCTGTTGACCGGTCTTGGGATACCGAATGTCGGAAAGGCGGCAGCGAAGGCGATCATGAAGCATTTTAAGACCATGGAGCGGCTTTCGGAGGCATCCGAGGAGGAACTGACGGCAGTCGGGGACATCGGAAAAGTCAGTGCGGACTGCATCCGAAGTTATTTTTCGGATGAGAAGAACCAGGTGGTGCTGCAGAGACTCGCACAGGCCGGCGTCAACATGACGGCGGAGGAGAGCGAGACCGTGGACTCTGTCATTAGCGGAAAGACCCTTGTGGTGACGGGAACCCTGCCGACGCTTGGCAGAAAGGAAGCGCAGACGTTGATCGAGCGGTATGGAGGAAAGGTATCCGGATCTGTGTCAAAGAAGACGGATTATGTCCTCGCGGGGGAGAGCGCGGGAAGCAAGCTTACGAAGGCGCAGGAACTCGGCATCAGAGTGATCAGTGAGGACGAACTGTACGACATGCTGCAGATAGAGAGGTAACATTTTTATGCCAATCAGAATACAGAGTGATTTACCTGCAAAGGAAATACTGGAGAAGGAAAATATATTTGTTATGGATGAGAATCGTGCGATGCATCAGGACATCAGACCGATCAAGATCGGAATTTTAAATCTGATGCCGCTGAAAGAAGAGACGGAACTGCAGCTTCTGCGTTCCCTGTCGAACACGCCGCTTCAAGTCGATGTGACATTTGTTGCGGTGTCCAGCCATGAGTCCAAGAATACGTCGATGAGTCATCTGAATAAATTCTACGAGAGTTTTGCGGATATTAAGAGACGCTATTTTGACGGGCTGATCATCACCGGGGCACCGGTGGAGCAGATGGAATACGAGGACGTGGATTACTGGGAGGAGATCTGCCAGATCTTTGAGTGGACGAAGAGCCATGTGACGTCCACCCTGCATCTGTGCTGGGGGGCACAGGCGGGAATGTACTATCACTACGGTCTGAAAAAGTATCTCCTGCCGCAGAAAAAATTCGGTGTCTACGAACACCGTGTGATGAACCGGAAAGTGCCGCTGGTGCGCGGTTTTGACGATTACTTTATGGCGCCGCACTCCAGACATACCGAGGTGCGCACGGAGGACATCCGCAAAGTCAAGGAACTGACCATTCTTGCGGAGTCTGAGGAGGCGGGTGTATTCCTCGCGATTGCGGACGAGGGCAGAAGAATCTTTGTGATGGGGCATCCGGAGTATGACCGCTACACGCTGGATAAAGAATACAAGCGGGACAAGGAGAAGGGGCTTCCCATTGAGCCGCCGGTCAACTATTATCCGGACGATGACGATACGAAAAAGCCGAACCTGCAGTGGCGCTCGCACGGCAATATCCTTTACAGCAACTGGTTAAATTATTACGTCTATCAGCAGACTCCTTATGAGTTCATTGATACGGCGGAGATTATAGGAAAGTGATGCGGCGTTTGCCAAGGCACGGAAAAGAGGACATAAGATGGCAGATACAATGAAGATGGAATACAAGATTTTCCTGGAGGCGGAGGACGTGTCGCAGTCGCGGATCCTTTCCTGTGCTTCCTACATGAAGCGTGTGTTAGAGAGCTGTAATAATCCTTATATCAGCAGGGCAGAACTTGATGACGAGAGCGATCTGGATGATTTTGTGCTGCGCCTTTTCGTGGAGGAGGAGATCGAGGAGAAGGAGTGCACCAACCCGGCGATGGCGGAGAGCTTTATCGAGGATATGGCGGAGCTTGTGACGGGGATTGCTGAAGCACATTCGTTCCTGGATCTGGAGGGAAGCTTTTCTGTCACATGGAAGGGAACGACGAGCGCATATGCCTTTGTTTCCCCAGGCGGTGATGATGGATGCGATTTTCAGGAACTCGGTGTGACCGAATAATTTAATACTTTTTTTGGTTTCCAAAACGGGAATAGTCTGTTATAATAAACGCATAATATCACTTAGGAGGCATTTGACATGGGTGAGGATCGCAAAACATTTAAAATAAAGGACGGTAATTTGGGAGAAGTGAAGATTGCAGATGAAGTGGTTGCCATCATCGCAGGACTTGCCGCTACCGAGGTTGAGGGCGTTGGTTCCATGGCTGGCAACATCACAAATGAACTGGTAAGTAAGCTTGGTATGAAGAACCTTTCCAAAGGAATTCGTGTAGAAGTTCTCGACGGAAAGGTAAGCGTGGATGTGGCACTGAACATTTCATATGGTTATTCGATCCCTGAAGTGTCAGCCAAGGTGCAGGACAGAGTCAAGAATGCGATTGAGAATATGACCGGTCTGGAAGTATCTATCGTGAATATCCGTATCGCAAGTGTGGACATGGGCAGCAACAAGTAACGCATCGAATCACGGTGAATAAGATAAAGGATGTCCCTGCGACATCCTTTTTTCCTGTACAGGGAAATGTGACGAAGAAGACGGAACATGAGAGAAAGGAAAGGTTTATGACCAGAAGAGAGTTGAGAGAACAGATATTTAAGCTGCTGTTTGGCGTGGAGTTCCATGACAGACAGGAACTGCCGGAGCAGATTGCCGTCTATGAGGAGACGGAGGAGCCGTGGGATGCAAAGGACGGCGCGTATATTTCCGGCAAATGCGAGGATATCGTGGCGCATCTTGCAGAGATTGACGAGGCGATCGATGCTGTGGCAGAAGGCTGGAAGACCGGACGCATGGGAAAGGTAGATCTCACGCTGATCCGCCTGGCGGTCTATGAAATGAAGTATGATGAGGATGTGCCGGTCGGCGTTGCCATCAACGAGGCGGTGGAGCTTGCCAAAAAGTATGGCACCGATGAGTCGCCGGCATTTATCAACGGTGTACTTGCAAAGCTGGTATGAGAAAAAATATCTATTCTGTCGGTCAGGTAAATACATACATCCAGAACATGTTCGCACAGGATTTTATGTTGCACCAGATCAGCATCAAGGGGGAAGTGTCGAACTGTAAGTATCACTCCAGCGGTCATATTTATTTTACCCTCAAGGATCAGACGGGGACGATCGCCGCGGTCATGTTTTCCAGGTACCGCCGCGGACTTGCCTTTCAGATGAAGGAGGGAGACAAGGTTGTTGTGACCGGCTCCGTCGAGGTGTACGAGCGGGACGGAAAGTACCAGCTCTATGCCAGAGAGATTGAGCTTGAGGGTGCCGGGAATCTCTATCTGAAGTTTGAGGCGTTAAAGCGCGAACTTGAGGAGATGGGAATGTTCGATGCGGCATACAAAAAGCCGATACCCAGATATGCCACGAGGATCGGCATTGTGACAGCGCCTACGGGAGCCGCCATACAGGATATCCGCAACATTGCGGCCAGAAGGAATCCCTATGTGCAGTTGATCTTATATCCCGCGCTCGTGCAGGGGGACGGCGCCGCAGCAAGCATTGTGCGCGGCATCCATGCGCTGGATGTGCTGGGTGTGGACGTCATCATTGTGGGACGCGGCGGCGGTTCGATCGAGGATCTGTGGGCATTCAATGAAGAAGAGGTTGCGCGGGCGATTTTTGCATGCAACACGCCGGTGATCTCGGCGGTCGGACATCAGACGGATACGACGATATCGGATTATGTGGCGGATCTGCGGGCACCGACACCTTCCGCGGCGGCGGAGCTTGCAGTGTTTGATGTGCAGCTCGTCGAAAAGTGGCTGATGGATTACGGAACACAGATGAGACGCCAGCTGGAATTAAGGCTGAACCAGATGCGCACGCGTCTCATGCATGATGAGGAGAAGCTGCGCTATCTGAATCCGCGCGCCAAGCTCAAAGAGAATGAAAAGCGTTTGGACGAGCTGGGCGCCGCCTTAGAGCGCCGGATGCAGGCAACGCTTGAACAGAAGCGCCATACGCTGGCACTTCTTTCAGGAAGACTGGACGGGATGTCGCCGCTTAAGAAGCTGGCGCAGGGGTATTCCTATGTGGAGGATGCCGGCGGACATGCGCTGACGGATGCGGACACCGTGCAGATCGGAGAAGCGCTTTCCATTCATCTCTACCGGGGCAGCTTAAAAGCGGCTGTGACAGAGATCCGTAAGCAGGATGCCGCAGAGGATGGTTTGGAGAAAGGAAGAATCGATGGATAATCAGAACGAAAAAAAGCCGACGCTTGAGGAGGCTTTTACCCGGATCGAGGCGATCCTTACACAGATGGAACAGCCGGAGATTTCGCTGGAGGAATCTTTTTCGCTGTATCAGCAGGGGGTATTGCAATTAAAAAATTGCGGAACCATTCTGGACGAAGTGGAAAAAAAGATGCAGATCCTCGGTGAGGACGGGGAAATAGAAGAGATGTAAGAACGGTAGGGGGATGCAGACGATGGATTTTAAGACCGAGATGGCGGAGCGCACAGCGCAGATTGAACAGATCATAAAAAAATACCTGCCAAAGGAAGAAGGCTATCAGAAGACCATCATGGAGGCGATGAATTACAGCGTGCTGGCGGGAGGTAAGCGTCTCCGCCCGATGCTGATGCAGGAGACTTACCGCCTGTTTGGAGGAAGATCCGAGGTGATCGAACCGTTCATGGCAGCGATCGAGATGATTCACACCTACTCACTGGTGCATGATGATCTTCCGGCAATGGATAATGACGAATACCGCCGCGGGAAGAAGACCACGCATGCCGTGTACGGGGAGGCAATGGGAATCCTCGCGGGAGATGCGCTTCTGAATTATGCATATGAGACTGCGGCACGGGCATTTGCCATGGAACCGGGCAATCCCGGGGTATGCCAGGCATTTCAGATTCTGACCGCAAAGGCGGGGATCTATGGGATGGTCGGCGGCCAGACCGTGGATGTCGAGTCGGAGGGAAAGCCAGACATGACCAAGGAAAAACTCGATTTTATCTATCGTCTGAAGACGAGCGCCCTGATCGAGGGGGCAATGCTTACAGGAGCGGTGCTGGCGGGAGCCACGCAGGGTGAACAGAAGATTATCGAGCAGACAGCCGGTGAGGTCGGACTTGCATTTCAGATCCAGGACGACATTCTGGATGTCACGAGCACCATGGAGGTATTGGGAAAGCCCATCGGCAGCGATGAGAAGAACCACAAGATCACGTACGTGACCTATGAGGGCATTGAGAAGGCGAAGGCGGATGTTGCGTCACTATCCGAGCAGGCGATTGCGCGGATGGATTCCCTTGTGGTTAAGAACGAATATCTGACGGAACTGCTCAGATATCTGATCCTCCGGGAGAAGTAAACTACGATAAAAAGCAGAGGTGCTCTGTATGATCTTGGAACGTATACAAAAAGAAAATGATATCAAGGAACTCTCCGATGAGGAACTGAAAATTCTTGCATCGGAGATTCGTCAATTTTTAATCGAGAAAATCTCGGATACCGGGGGACATCTTGCGTCTAATCTGGGCGTGATCGAGCTGACCATGGCGCTGCATCTGTTTTTGGATCTGCCGAAGGATAAGCTTATCTGGGATGTCGGGCATCAGTCTTATACCCACAAGCTTCTGACCGGAAGAAAAGAGGGATTTGACCAGCTGCGCAAGTACGGGGGAATGAGCGGATTCCCGAAGCGCAAGGAAAGCGAATGTGACTGCTTTGACACGGGACACAGTTCCACGTCCATTTCGGCGGGACTGGGGTACGCGCATGCGAGAGAGATCACGGGGGAGGACTACAAGGTGGTGTCGGTGATCGGAGACGGTGCGCTGACCGGAGGTATGGCGTTTGAGGCGCTTAATAATGCGGCACAGCTTAACTCCAACTTTATCATTGTCCTAAACGACAATAATATGTCCATCTCGGAGAATGTCGGCGGATTGTCCACCTACCTGGCGGGGTTCCGCACGGCGGATGCCTACCGGGATTTAAAGCTCGGGGTCATGAATTCCCTCAACAAGATTCCGGTCTACGGCGATAAGATGGTGGAGCGTATCCGGCGCACGAAGAGCGGAATTAAGCAGCTGTTCATTCCGGGGATGCTGTTTGAGGAACTGGGGATTATTTATCTCGGACCGGTGGACGGAGGCGATATCAAGGGTATTTTAAAGCTGCTGCAGGAAGCGTCGCGTGTGGATGGACCGGTGCTGGTGCATGTCATCACGCACAAGGGAACAGGCTATGCACCTGCCGAGCGGCATCCGGCGCGGTTCCACGGGACGGAGCCGTTTGATATCGAGACGGGACTTCCGAAGCATCCGCGGACAAAGGCAAATTACACCGATGTTTTTTCCACGGTGATGCGCAAGCTTGGCGACCGTGATGAGCGCGTGGTGGCAATCACGGCGGCGATGACCGACGGAACGGGATTAAAACGTTTCCACAATATGTTTCCGGAGCGCTTTTTTGATGTGGGCATTGCGGAGCAGCATGCGGTGACATTTGCGGCGGGGCTCGCGGCGGGAGGCTTAAAGCCGATCTTTGCCGTGTATTCATCTTTTTTACAGCGCGCCTACGACCAGATCCTCCACGACGTCTGTATTCAGAACCTGCCGGTGGTATTTGCGATCGACCGTGCAGGACTTGTGGGCAGCGACGGGGAGACCCACCAGGGAATTTTTGACATCTCCTATCTCTCAACGATACCGAATATGACCATTATGGCGCCGAAGAATAAATGGGAACTGTCGGATATGATTAAATATGCAGTTGATTTTTCCGCGCCGATTGCGATAAGATATCCGAGAGGAGAGGCATATGACGGATTAAGAGAGTACCGGGCGCCGATCGCCTGCGGCAAGAGTGAGTGGATCTACCGGTCGGGTCAGATTGCGCTGTTTGCACTTGGTGCGATGGTGAAGACGGCGGAGGCGGTGCATGAGCGGCTGAAGGCGCTCGGCTATGAGAGCAGCTTAATCAATGCGCGGTTTGCAAAGCCGCTGGATGAGGATGCGCTCCTGTCCGCAGCAAGGCATCACGACCTTATCGTTACGATGGAGGAGAATGTGATCAGCGGCGGCATGGGCGAACAGGTCATGCGTTTTTACGAGGAGCACAATCTCTCTGTGAGAGTGCTTGCCATCGCGATTCCGGATGAGTACGTGGAACATGGCAATGTGGAGATTCTGCGCAGGGAAGTCGGAATCGATGTGGAGACGATCACGGAGCGCACCATAGAGGTATATGAAGAACTGCACGCACAGGAAAGCGGTGCGGAAAGGAATGACTTTTGAAAGAACGATTAGATGTTTTGCTTGTAAACAGAGGACTGGCTCCGTCGAGAGAGAAGGCAAAGACCATGATTATGGAAGGCAATGTCTTTGTGGAGAACCAGCGGGAAGATAAGGCGGGGGCTACATTTGACACGGAGGCCGAGATCACCGTAAAGGGGAATACGCTCAAATACGTGAGCCGCGGCGGATTAAAGCTTGAAAAAGCCATGACGCATTTCGGAATCACGCTGGAGGGTAAGGTCTGCATGGATATCGGAGCTTCCACCGGTGGATTTACCGACTGCATGCTGCAAAACGGAGCCGTCAAGGTGTATTCCGTGGACGTCGGCTATGGTCAGTTCGCATGGAAGCTGCGCCAGGATCCGCGCGTGGTCTGCATGGAGAAGACCAATATCCGCTATGTGACCCCGGCGGATATCGATGACGTGCTGGATTTTGCGTCGGTGGATGTGTCGTTTATTTCCCTTACCAAGGTTTTAATCCCGGCACGGGAGCTCTTAAGAGACGGCGGCGAGATGGTCTGTCTCATCAAGCCCCAGTTTGAAGCCGGACGGGAAAAAGTCGGGAAAAAGGGTGTTGTGCGTGACAAGGCTGTTCACGAGGAAGTGGTAGAGCGGATCATTGAATTCGCGTCACAGAACGGATTTTTTGTAAAGAATCTGGAATATTCGCCCATCAAGGGACCGGAAGGAAACATCGAGTATCTGGTGTACATCCGGAAGGATGAGACGGGCGGCGTGGATGCGGCAGTCGACATTAAGGCGGTCGTGGATGCAGCGCACGGCGAGTTAGACAAGTAACCGGACGTCTGTGAATGACCGGGCGTCTGCCGGATGTGGGGAAGCTTATGAGACATTTTTTGATCATCACAAATACATATAAGGACGAGAACGGCAGACTCACCGGAGAACTTGCGGCGTATATCCGCAAAAAGGGCGGAGAATGTGACTGCTTTTACAGTGACGGGGAGAGCAAAAGCGAGGCGGCGCCTGCTTTGGATAAGATGGATCCAGCGACGGACTGCGTCATGGTGTTAGGCGGCGACGGAACGCTGATCCGCGCGGCATCCAGGCTGGTGGACAGCAGGATTCCGTTGATCGGCGTGAACCTTGGTACGGTCGGTTATCTGTGTGAACTCGAGGAGAGCAACGTGTTTGACGCGGTTGACCGTCTGATGGCGGATGACTGTATGGTGGAGGAGCGCATGATGCTCACCGGCGCAGGCATCCTTGGCGGAGTGCGGGAAGAATACGGGGTTGCCCTGAATGATATCGTGATTCACCGCACGGGGGAGTTGTCGGTAGTCAGCCTGATCGTCTATGTGAACGGGGAGTATCTGCATACGTTTCGGGCGGACGGAATCATTGTGTCGACGCCGACCGGTTCTACCGGCTACAATATGTCGGCAGGCGGACCGATCGTGGATCCGAAGGCACAGATGATTTTAATTACGCCGATCAATGCGCATAATCTCAATTCACGCAGTATTGTGATCGGTGCGGAGGACGAAGTGGTTGTTGAGATCGGCAGAAGGCGCTCACAGAAGGATGAGACGCTGGAGGTCAGCTTTGACGGGGATACCGCCGCAAGACTTGTGGTGGGAGATAAGTTCAGTATCCGGAAGGCTTCGGACACGACAAGGATCTTAAAGCTGAGCAACAAGAGCTTTCTCGAGATCCTAAGCAAAAAGATGCAGGTATACACATAAGCGGGAAACGGAGGGCAGAATGAAAACCAAACGACAGGCGAAAATGCTGGAACTGATCAAGAGAAATGACATTGAAACACAGGAAGAACTGTCGGATTATCTGGAGCGTGAGGGCTATCAGGTAACACAGGCGACGGTTTCCAGGGACATCCGGGAACTAAAGCTCACCAAGGTTGCAATGAGCAACGGCAGGCAGAAATACGTTGCGCTGCAGGAGACGGACGAAAATCTGTCGCAGAAATATGTGCACGTGTTCCACGACGGATTTGTATCCATGGATATGGCGCAGAATATTCTGGTCATTAAGACTGTCTCGGGTATGGCGATGGCGGTGGCGGCTGCGTTAGATGCCATGCATATGCACGAGATCGTGGGCTGCATTGCGGGGGATGACACCATCATGTGCGCGATCCGCAGTGTGGATGATACCGTTGCGGTGATGAACCGCTTGAAAAAGCTTGTGGAAGACTAGACGGGATTCTTTTGGGGAGAGTAGAAGGAGATTCTATGTTACAAAGTCTGCATGTGAAAAATCTGGCGCTGATTGACGAGGCGGAGGTGGATTTTACCCGGGGACTCAATATCCTCTCGGGAGAGACCGGTGCGGGTAAGTCCATCATCATCGGTTCGATCAATCTGGCGCTGGGTGAAAAAGTGCAAAAGGAAATGTTGAGAGAAGATCCGCAGACCGGGGAGTTTGCTCCGGCGCTGGTAGAACTGGTATTTACGGTGGAGAACGGGCAGGAACGGCAAAAGCTGGAGGCGCTCGAGGTCTATCCGGAAGATGACCAGGTGATCCTAAGCCGCAGAATCGTAGGCGGAAGGGGAACGGCGCGCGTCAACGGTCAGAGTATGCCGGCATCCGCGGTGCGCGAGATCGCGGCGATTTTAATTGACATTCACGGTCAGCATGAGCATCAGTCGCTTCTTTCAAAGCGCAGACATTTGGAGATTCTGGATGCCTATGTGGGAGAGACGCTGACAGAGAAAAAGAAGGCGCTCGCAGAGACTTACCGCAGCTACAAAAAGCTGGTGGAGGAAGAGAAAAATGCCGGCATAGACGGCGCAGAGCGCGAGCGGGAGATTTCGTTCCTGGAGTACGAGATCCGTGAGATCGAGGAGGCAGGACTTCGGGAAGGCGAGGACGAGGAACTGGAGAATGAGTACCGCCGGTTTTCCAACGGACAGAAGATTGTGAATGCCGTAAACGGTGCATACAGCAATACCGGCGGCGAATCGGACTGTGCGTCGGAGCTGACCGGAAGGGCGGTACGCGAGCTCTCGTCAGTCTCCGGATACGATGAGAAGCTTGCCGAACTCGAGCGTGAGCTGCTTGAGATCGACGGGCTGTTAAGCGATTTCAACCGGGAACTTGCCGATTATGTCGAGAATATGGAGTACGATGAGGAGACGTTCTACCAGGTGGAGAAGCGTCTCGATGAGGTGAATCATCTGAAATCCAAATACGGCAGCACGATCCCGGACGTGCTTCTGGCATTAGAAGAGAAGCAGGAACGCCTGATGCAGCTTAAGGACTATGACACGTATCTCGCCGGTCTTAAGGAAGAGATTGCGCGGACTAAAAAAGTCTTAGAGAAGCAGAGCAGCGAGGTGTCCGCAATGCGTAAGGAGGCGGCAGAGCGGCTTACCGCGGCGGTCACGCAGGCGCTACTGGATCTGAATTTCCTTGATGTGCGTTTTACGATGAATTTTGAGCGCATGGCAGAGTATACGGCGAACGGATTCGACGATGCGGAATTTTTGATTTCCACGAACCCGGGCGAGCCGTTAAAACCGCTCGGAAAAGTAGCGTCGGGAGGAGAACTTTCGCGTATCATGCTTGCCATCAAGACGGTGTTAGCGGATGAGGATGCGGTGGAGACGCTGATTTTTGATGAGATCGACAGCGGAATCAGCGGCCGGACGGCGCAGATGGTTTCCGAGAAGATGAACGTGCTGGGACGGTCGCACCAGATTATCTGTATCACACATCTCCCGCAGATTGCGGCGATGGCGGATTCCCATTATCTGATTCAGAAATCTGTGCAGAATCAGACGACAGTCTCTACGATCCGCAGACTGTCGGAGGAGGAGAGCGTGCAGGAGCTTTCCCGTATGCTTGGAGGCGTGGAGATCACGGAGACAGTAAAAGAGAGCGCAAGAGAGATGCGCGCGCTTGCAAAAAGCAAAAAATCGGGGTTTGAAAAGTAAAAATTTTCACATAATAAAAGAAGATACCACAGGTATGAGATACCATGGTATCTTCTTTTTTTGCTGTGTGACGGCCTTTTGGGGTACAGAAAATGGTATGGGGGCAGATATGAGACATAAATTTTATTTTTTGATACAGCAGATCACATGGGTTGCTTTTTTACTTTTGACACTGTTTGCCGTAAAGTCGTTCGGGCGGGCGCTGCCGGATGAGATCTACGTGCCGTTCGGGGAAAAGGCGGATTACCGGTTTGGCGTTCCGGTGAGCGTGACGTTAAAGGACGACAGCGAGGAAGTGTTCTATCGCATGAACGGGCAGTCGGATACTGCGGCGGAGGCTCCTTTTTATACCGTTACCTGCAAGCTGTTCGGCATTTTCCCGGTAAAAGATGTGAAGGTGATGATGGTCGACAGACAGGCGGTGTATGCGGGCGGCGAGGCGATCGGCATCTATGTGAAGACGGACGGAATCCTGGTGCTCGGCACTGCAAAGATTGCGGATGTGTGGGGCAATGAGTGCAGTCCGGCGCAGAATCTGGTGCAGAGCGGGGATTATATTGTGAGTGTGAACGGGGAGACGGTGTATGAGAAAGAGGAGCTGATGGACAAGATTGACAGCTACGGCAGCGGGCGTGAGATCATAGGAGTGATGCGGAAGGGGGAGTATGTGGAAGTATCCATGAATCCGGTCAAGGGTGAGACGGGAAAATACCGTCTGGGCATCTGGGTGAGGGATGACCTTGCCGGGGTCGGAACGCTGACCTACTACAGGCAGGACGGCGGTTTCGGCGCGCTCGGACATGCGGTGAGCGACGGTGACACCGGCGTGCAGATGAGCCTCTCGGAAGGGTATATTTACGAGACAAAAATTGTCAGCATCCAGAAGGGGAAGACCGGCGTGCCGGGAGAACTTGCGGGCATCATCGACTACGGGGAATCGCACTGCATGGGGAGCATTACGGAGAACTCGCCGCTTGGCATCCGCGGCGTATTAAACGATACGGCGGGGGAGCTGGAGGGAGAAGTTTATGAGGTGGCTTATAAGCAGGATATTGAACCCGGAAAAGCCTACATCATCTCGGAGGTGTCCGGTGAGCGCGCGGAGTATGAAATCGAGATAGAGAGTCTTGATTACAGCGGGGATGAGGAAAACAAGGGAATTCTTTTTAAGGTTACCGATGAGCGGCTTTTAGATCTGACCGGAGGAATCGTACAGGGGATGAGCGGCAGCCCGATCATCCAGAACGGGAAGATGATCGGGGCGGTGACACATGTGTTTGTGTCGGATGCGTCGATGGGTTACGGAATCTTTATTGAGAAAATGTTGTGATTGCACGACAAAAACTTTTACAACGTCTGGTACTTATGGTATACTACAGTCAGTATTGTTGGCTTTAAGGACGGAAGACGGAATGGAACAGCAGGAACATATACAAAAACTGGCAGATGAATACTACGAAGAGGGCAGAGCCAGATTCTTTGACCACAAGCTGGAGGAAGCGGCGATGCTCGTACAGAATGCGCTTCATCTCTACAAGAAGTGTGATGATATGCTAAAATACGCCACAGCGCTCAATATGCTCGGTGTGATCTACGGTGCCACGGGGAACGAGACGATGGCGGTGGATTATCTGGTTGAGGGACTTGAGTGTGCGATAGATTACCAGCTAAATAACATCACGGCACTCTTTTATAACAATATCGGTTCCAGGTACCAGGAACTGGGAGAACATGAGAAGGCGATCGATTATTTCTTAAAGTCGGCGCGGGAACTGCAGAATCCGACCTGCATAAAGGAGGAGCGCTACCGTTCCTGGACTCTGATTACCTACCTGAATCTGGCGGTCTCCTACTACGAACTGAATCTGTACGAGCTTTCCTACAAATATTTAGAGCAGGCAGAGCGGCAGCTTGACGAGGAAGTGGAGGAGATGTATCATTATACGGTACTGATCTTCAAATGTAGGCTGCTCTGGCAGATGGAAAAGGGAGACTATGTGTATGAGCACATGGAGGATCTTCTGGCGAGCGGTGAAAAAGACAGCAATGCATCGGATTATCTGAGCGATATGAAGGATCTGTGTCAGTTGTTCCGCGACATGAAAGAGTATGAATACTGGAAGCAGACCATATCTGCGGTCGAGACCTATACGATCGATCAGAATACCGTCTTTTTCCGGCTTTTTCTGACAGAATTGTGGATGGACTACTATCAGACTGTGGGGAACGAAGAGCGCTATGTGGAACTGTGTGTGGCACATGCGGATCTGTATAAGCGCCAGAAAGCAATCGATGTGAAGGATCGTGCAACAACGATCGACATCAAGGTCCAGCTGCGGGAAAAAGAGGCGGAGCGTAAGCGCGTGGAGACCATGTCTGTGACGGATGCGCTGACCGGACTGGGGAACCGCTATTCTCTTGAGCGTGAGGCGGTGCACATCATAAGGGATGCGGGCGGTGAGCGGATCACGGTCGGCGTTTTGGACATCGACTGCTTTAAGCAGCTGAACGATACCTACGGACATATTCAGGGAGACCGCTGCCTGAAGGTGGTGGCGGATATTCTGAAGGAGGCAGTGATGGACTGCGGACATGTCTACCGGTTTGGCGGGGATGAGTTCGTGATGTTGTTTCCGGCAGGGATGGAGAACCGGATCGAGGGGATCGCGGAGGCGATCCTGCAGAAGATTGCGGAGGCGGGAATCGCAAACGAGCACTCGGTTGTGCAGCCCAATCTTACCATCTCCCAGGGGTATGCCTGCTTTGTGCCGGAGGGCACAGAGAGCGGAGCGCGTCTGATTGAGCACGCGGACAAGGCGCTTTACTATGTGAAGAGAAACAGCAGAAACGCATATTATATCATACGCGAATGATGCATATACTTCAGTTGACGACTAGCTTCGACAAATTTTCTTGCGTTGGAATCAGTATCATCAGTAAGCAAAGAGTTTTGTCACAGGAGGGGCTAAAATGGAAAAACTGAATGTTGCAATAGCAGATGATAATGAGAGAATGCTGCGATTATTAGGGGATATTATCGAAAGTGATGACGAACTGAATGTTGTAGGAGTCGCCCGCGACGGCGAGGAAGCATACCATGTGATAAAGGCGAAAGAACCGGATGTCGTGCTGCTCGACATTGTGATGCCGAAGCTTGACGGATTGGGGGTTTTAGACCGCGTGAGTCAGGACACCTCCATAAAAAAGCATCCGGCGTTTATTATGATCAGCGCGATCGGTCAGGAGAAAATCACGGAAGATGCGTTTGCGCGCGGCGCAGATTATTACATTATGAAGCCGTTTGACAATGATATCGTGTTAAGCCGCATCAAGAATGTGAGAAGACCTGCGGCGGGACGCGGTGCGGAAGTGCGCAAGGTCAATGCCTATGAGAAGGCGGAGGAGACAAAGGAGCGCAACCTGGAAGCGGATGTCACCGATATTATTCACGAGATCGGAGTTCCGGCGCATATCAAAGGGTATCAGTATCTGCGGGATGCGATTGTCATGTCCGTCAATGACATGGATATGCTCAACTCGATCACGAAAATTCTTTATCCCACGATCGCGAAGAAGTACCAGACAACCTCCAGCCGTGTGGAGCGGGCAATCCGGCATGCGATCGAGGTGGCGTGGAGCAGAGGCAAGATGGATACCATTGATGAGATGTTCGGGTATACCATCCACAACGGAAAAGGAAAACCGACGAATTCGGAGTTTATCGCACTGATTACCGACCGGATACGTCTGGAATATAAGATGCATTAACGATGAGGACATATTTTTCAGGAGGCGCAAAGCCGAAGAAGAGTATGTCCTCATTTTCGGATAACCGGTTCCTTTTGAGCGTCAGATGTGCTATAATTATACGATGATTTTTCGGAGGATGGCAGATGCAGAAAAACAGGTATCAGCTCAGGTGCGCGGCAGGAAAATACTGGCTGTTAGATATGGAGCAGGATGGAGAAACGTATCGGCCGCCGCTCATGTTAAATGAGAGCGGGGCTTATATCTTCAGGCAGTATATGGCAGGAAACACGGCGGATAAAATCGCGGAGGAGCTTGCCACTATGTACGGGGGGATCGCAGACGATATGCGGACAGATGTGATGCAGTTTATCAGACAAATGGAACTACAGGGGATCTTGTAAACGATGAATATATTATTGGTGGGAAGCAAATGCCGCTTCCTTCAGCTTTTGACGGACAAACTGGACAAAGAAGGGCACCGTGTGTTTTTGCTGACGGCAGAAGACAAATCGGTCAGAACGTCCAAAAAGATATTTGAGACGTATCATTTTGCATACGACAATCCGTGCATCAGAGAGGTGCTTGAGGGAGTGCGTCCGGATGTGACAGTCTTTATGGGCGCCTATGATACAGGCTTTCTCTGGGGGAAGGGGAGCAGCACGGCGTCGGCGTACACTTCAGGCCTGTTTCAGCTGCTGATGAATGAGACGGCTGGTAATGTGGGACGCTTTTTGTATCTCTCGTCGGAGGAAGTCTTCGGGGGAGAGTATACACAGGACATTTCGTGCGAGGAAAACTGTGCGGCTTATACGGTACGCGCGCAGGCGATTGCGGCGGGAGAGGAACTCTGCCGCAGTTACTTTAACATGGGCTATGAGACGATCGTGCTGCGGCTGGATCATCTCTACGGGGAACCGCTTACCGGGGCGGAAGCGCGTGATATCTGCGCCCGCATGAGTGTGGAGGGGCTGGAAACCGGTGAGATCCGGGTAAATCCCCACAACCGTGTGGCGCTGTTACACTATTCGGATGCCGTCGAATTTTTGTATGCGGTGATTACGGCAAAAAAGATGACGTACGGCGTCTATCAGATTTCTTCCGGAGAGACGATTTCCGTGCGAAGCGCAGCGGAGTTTGTGGCGGCGGAACTGGAAGGTGTGAAAGTCGTAGAGGACACCGGAAGAGAGCGGATGGAGCCGGTTTTGTCCAACCAGAGATTTGCGGAGGAGTTTGGGATACGCATTGTACATAAGCCGGAGACCGAGATTGGCAGGGAGGCGGCGTACATCCGGCAGCACGCATCTTCTTTTGTGCGGACACAGAGCAGAAAAAAGGGATGGAGCCGGTTTGGAGAGCGGTCGAGAGAGGCCGTAAGAGCGATGATTCCGTTCGCGGAGAATCTGCTTTGTTTCCTTCCGTTTTTCCTGTTAAATAACTGGATGGCGGGGAGCGCGTATTTCCAGAACATTGATTTTTACCTTCTGTATGTGCTGCTGTTCGCCATTACCTACGGGCAGCAGCAGGCGACATTCTCCTCGATACTTGCGGTGGCGGGGTATCTTGCGGTGCAGATGTATCAGCGGAGCGGTTTTGATGTGGTGCTGGATGTCAACACGTACATATGGATTGCACAGCTGCTGATTCTGGGACTTGTGATCGGCTATATGCGTGACCGTCTGCATGCGGTGGAGGAGGAGGAGCGCCATGAGGTGGATTTCCTCTCCAGACAGGTGGAGGACATCTCGGATGTCAACGGCAGCAACGTGCGCATCAAGGAGATTCTGTCAAATCAGATCGTCAACCAGAACGACAGCTTCGGAAAGCTGTATGAGATCACGTCCAGCCTGGACAAGTACGAGCCGAGTGAAGTGTTGTTCTATGCCGCAGAGGTGCTGGCAAAGCTGATGGACAGTCAGGATGTCGCAATCTATACGGTGGCAAACCACTCCTATGCGCGTCTGTTCTCGGCAACTTCGCCGAAGGCACGCATGCTCGGAAATTCCATTCACTATGTGCAGATGGAAGAACTCTATGAAAAGCTGCGGGAGAAAAAAGTATTCATCAACAAAACCATGGATGAGCGCTATCCGCTGATGGCGGACGCCATTTATTCGGAGGACGAGATGCAGCTGATTCTGATGGTGTGGGGAATCCCGTGGGAGAGAATGACACTCGGGCAGGCGAATATGCTCACTGTGATCGGCTATCTGATTCAGAACGCGGTCGTGCGCGCCAACCGTTATCTCTCGGCGTTAGAACAGCAGCGCTATATCCACGGCACCAGAATTTTGGAGGCGGACGCGTTTGTTTCGCTGGTGAAGGCTTATCTTAACGCCAGGGAGAAGAAGCTGACGGAGTGTGCGCTCGTCGTTTTCGAGGAGGGTGAGACCTCCAGGGAGGAAGCCGCAGGCGTCCTTTCCGGCATGATGCGCCAGAGCGATTATCTCGGAGAGCTCCCCGACGGAAAGATGTACGCACTGCTTGCCAACACGAGCGCAGAGGATGCGGGAATGGTTGTGGAGCGTTTTAGGAGCGCAGGCTTTCCGTGCAGGATGAAAGAGGAGATGGAACTATGAGCAGGATCGAAACGTATTTTCTGCTGCTTGTGGTACTCAATTTGTGCGTCACGGCGGCGTATGTCCTGTGGAATGAGCAGCATTGGAGAGAAGAGCCGGGGAAGCGCACCGGCGGAAGAATCCGCGCGGCGGTTATGCTTTTGGCACCGGTGATCGGTCCCGTTTTCTTTGTGGCGGGAGAACTCGCGCGGCATCTATTATTCGGACAGTCGGCGGATCTGGAAGATGTTATTTTCAGTAAGGAGCGTGTCAGAACACACTTTATGGCGGATGAGGAGCAGGAGCGGAATGTGGTGCCGATCGAGGAGGCACTGGCGATTTCCGACCGGGATAGTCTGCGCACACTGATTATGAATGTGGTCAGAGGAGATGTCACAGACTCTCTCGGATCGCTGGCGCTGGCACTTGACAGTGAGGACACCGAGACCTCCCACTATGCGGCGTCGGTGCTTCGGGATGTGCTCAACGATTTCAGGCAGCATGCACAGAAACTCTACCGGCAGATGCAAAAGGACGGCAGAGAGGCGGGGGATGATGCCTGCCTTCTGATCGAGTACATGTATGTCGTCTTAAAACAGAATGTTTTTCACGAGACCGAACAGCGGACATTTGTGGATATGTTTGAGGAGGCGTGTGAACTTCTCTATGAAAAAGATTACCGGAAACTCACTGCGCAATACATCGAATGGCTGTGTGAACTGCTGCTCCGCTTAAAGGAATTCGGGCGGATGCATTACTGGTGCAACCGGAGCCGGGAATTATATCCGGATGCGCTTTCCACGTACACCTGCTATTTGAAAATGTATTTTACGCAGGAGAAGAAAACCGAATTTTTCCGGGAACTGGATCGGCTGAAAGCGTCCAATATCGTCATTGACAGGGAGACGTTAGAGCTGATCCGGACGTTCAGTTAGTCCGGCAGGAAGGAAATGACATGGTATCACGCAGAAATTATCTGACGATTGCAATGATGTTTGTGATTCTGCTTTTTATGTTTCAGTTTACAGGCGTCATGAAAGAACAGTTAAGTGAATATGAGAGCAACGAATATGCAGACGATACCACAACATCCTTTCAACGGTCGGATGCATTTCTGGCAGAACAGACATCTGCCGACGCCTGCGAGGTGATCTATGTGGGCGAAGCAGGGGGAGCGGAGGAATCCGTGGTAAAGACATGGTGCAGCTACCGCAAGCGGACGTTTTTTTGCAGCAGCTCCCTCGCACTGCTTGACAGCCTGCAGGATGATGCACTGCAGGTGCTGGTGGTGGACGGCAGCAAGGTGACGTCGGAAGAAGAGGTGGCGGTTCTTCGCAGAGAGGCACAAATGGGTGTGACTGTGATTTTTGCAACCCTGCCGCAGAGCTCTGTGATAAGGGAGTACCGGGATTTAAGGGAGCTTCTCGGAATCCGCGCGGTGATTGCGGATGAGATACCGCTTGCGGGCATGCATCTGTTTTCCGGCTTTCTGCTCGGCGGGGAAGAGATCTATGAGGTCACGGAACTCGGGGAGGAGGAGCGTCAGGACATGAACCCTTCTGTTCCCTGGTATACGACCGGCACGGGAACCAAGACCTATATGGTCGGCACGCTGTCCGATGAGACGATCGAACAGACGGTGGATAACGAAATACGGGCACAGTATGCGGGAATGGAGGAAGAGGCGGCAAAAAACAGCCTTCTGCCTGCCATTCTCTGGAGAAACAGTGTGGATACGGCAAAGATTTTCTGTGTGAACGGGGATTATCTTGCAGACATAAGCGCTGTTGGAATACTGGACGCCATGATGGGGGAGACATACGATTACGATATCTACCCGGTAATTAACGCACAGAATCTTGTGATTGCAGATCTGCCGGCGTTCGTCTCCGAGAACGAGGAGGAGATGCAGAAGCGCTACAGTCAGTCCGCACAGGCAGTGTATCAGGAAATTGTGTGGCCGTCGCTGACCTCCATTGCCTCCCGGACGGGGGCAAAGATGACCTGCATGATGACGCCGCAGTTTACGTATACGGATGAGGAAGAGCCGGATGGAGAGAACGTCACCTATTACCTGAAACGTCTGAAGGAGGAGCACGCGGAGGCGGGACTGTCCGCAGACAGCATGGAAGGGATCCCGCTCTCAGAAAAAATAAAGCAGGATCAGACGTTCTGGCAGACCTATGCGCTGTCCTACCGGTTTTTATCCCTCTACGCGGACGGAGTAAAGAGCATCGGGGAGGAGAGTGCCCTTCCGGCGGAAATCCGGACGGTTGCGCTCGGATCCGGCGCCAGCGGGCAGGCGGTGGGGTATCTCAATGAGAACGTCACACTGCAGCCGTCGACGAGTTCCGGAATCCGGCATACGTTTCTGGATGATTTTAAAGTGAAATGCATGGAGACGGCGCTCGGCTATTCCAACATCACACTCGACCTCTATAGCGTGACGTATCCGGAGGGGGACGAGGATTCCTGGGAGAAAATGTCCAAGAAGATCGCAGCAAACCTGGGCACCTACTGGAAAGCGTATGAAGCGTTTGACGCAACCACCCTGACAGAGAGTGATGTGCGCATCCGCAGATTTCTGGCACTTGACTATAAGCAGCAGCGCGCGGGCAATGTGATTACACTTTCCTTAGAGCACCGGGAGGATGCGGCATGGTTTCTGCTGCGCCTGCACGGAGAGAAAGTCACAGAAGTTGCGGGCGGAAGCTTTGAAGAGATAGAAGACGGCGTCTACCTGATTCTTGCAGAGGAAGATGAGGTCTCCGTGGAAGTGCAGACCGGGGAAACATGGCAGTATCAGGACGGCGGAAAGCGTGGTGACGGCACATGAGAATATGTATTGTGGCAGAGGGATGCTATCCCTATGTTGTCGGGGGTGTATCGAGCTGGATACACAGTATGATAAAAATATTTCCGGAGTACCAGTTTGTCGTACTGGCGATTGTGGCGAATCGTTCGCTGCGCGGAAAGTTTGTCTACGATCTCCCGGAGAATGTGGTGGAAGTGCACGAACTGTATCTGGAGGATGCAGACTGGCGGCCAAAAGAACTTAAAAGAGCAGCCAGACTGAAGTTAAATGAGCGGGAGTACGCCGCACTGCGGAGCCTGTTGATGAACCAGAATGTAGACTGGGATACCCTGTTCTCCTTTTTCGGGGAGAAGGAATTCTCTTTGAATGAACTTCTCATGGGGGAGGATTTTTTCCGGGCGGTGCAGGAATGTTATACGGTGCGGTATGCGGGGGCAGTGTTTTCTGATTTCCTCTGGACGATGCGCTCCATGTACCTTCCGCTGTTTCTGACACTTGGCATGCGGCTGCCGAGGGCGGATGTGTATCACTGTGTGGCGACGGGATATGCGGGCGTGCTGGGCAGCATGGCAAAGCGCAGGTTTGGCTGCAGGCTTCTGATCTCGGAGCATGGAATCTACACCAGGGAGCGCGAGGAAGAACTGATCCGTGCGGATTGGGTGTCAGGCATCTATAAGAATATCTGGATTGAGCAGTTCAAGAAAATGTCGAAGCTTGCATACGACAGGGCGGATCTGGTCACAAGCCTGTACGCGCACGCGAGAGAGCTTCAGATCGAACTGGGATGTCCTGCGGATAAGACGAGCATTACCCCGAATGGGATTGATCCGGCGCGGTTTGACGGTTTGAAGCGTCCGGAAGCGATGGAGCCGGATATGGTGCACATCGGTGCGGTACTCCGCGTGACGCCGATCAAGGATGTCAAGACCATGATCCGGGCGTTTGCGTATGCAAAGCGCGATGTGCCTAACTTAAAATTATGGATTATGGGGCCGACGGACGAAGACGAGGAATACGCGAGAGAATGTTTTGATCTGGTGGAGCTGATGGAACTGCCGGATGTGGTGTTTACCGGAAGGGTGAATGTGACGGAATATCTTGGCGGACTGGATTTTACTATTCTGACCAGTATCAGCGAGGGGCAGCCGTTAACGATTCTGGAGGGCTATGCGGCGAAGCTTCCTGCGATAGCAACCGATGTCGGGAACTGCCGCGGACTGTTGTACGGCGAGGACGATGATTTTGGCGAGGCGGGAATTCTGACGCACATCATGAATGTGAAGGAAATTGCGGATGCCATGGTGAATCTTGCCAGACATCCGGTCCGCAGAAAACAGATGGGAGAAAACGGTTACCGCCGTGTGATGGCAAAGTACAAGATTTCGGATATGCATCAGACGTACCGGAAGATTTATGAAACGTTTGAGAACATAGACTGGTAGAAGGGAGAGAGACTGTGGCAGGAATAGGAATCAAGCTCCAGAAAATATATGAGAAAAAAACGATTCTTGCATATCTGACCGGATTCGGTTACAGTGCGGTCGTGACGGTCGCACCGATGTTTGTCGTGATCGGAACGGTCATGCTCATGAGTCAGCTCCTGGGATATGAGAATGTGGGATATGCGAGAAGAGGACTGTTTTCCGGAACGCTGCTTTACATCTTTATCTTTTCGCTTCTGACGGCGGCGCCTTTTAATGCGGTGTTGTCCCGCTATATGTCGGATGTCATCTATGAGGAGCGCTATGAGGATATTCTGCCCTGCTACGATGTGGGGCTGCTTTTAAACATTCTGCTGGCAAGTCTCCTCGGAATTCCGTTTTGCGTGTGGGAGCATCTTGCGGGGCATGTTAACCTGATTTTCGTGTTTACCGGATTTTGCGGTTATATCGCACTGGTTCTCGTGTTTTATTCGATGCTTTACCTTTCCATCTGTAAGGATTATCAGAAGATATCGCTGTACTTTTTGACCGGAATGGCGGCGGCACTCGCCTGCGCCCTCTTTTTTGTAAAAGTATGCGGCAGGGAGATTGTCTACAGTATGCTGCTTTCCCTCACGATTGGATTCTTTCTTACGGCGGTGTTGGAATATGCCACGGTGAAGCGCTATTTTAAGAGGAACAGCAACCGGTACAGAAGAGTTTTTTCGTATTTTGGCAGGTACTGGAAGCTGGTGGTGATCAATTTTTTGTATACCCTCGGTCTGTATATTCATAATTTTGTGTTCTGGAATACGGATTTACAGATGCGCGTGGCGGATACGTTTGTCTTTGCTCCGACGTATGATCTGGCAACCTGTCTGGCGATGTTTACGAATCTGTCGTCGACCATCATTTTTATCACGCGGGTAGAGATGCATTTCCACACACGTTACAAGGCGTATTCGGAAGCGGTTATCGGAGGAAGATGGGAAGATATCAAAAATACAAAAGACAGAATGTTCCGGCAGCTTTCTGCGGAGCTTATGAATCTGGTGCGCATACAGTTTATCATCTCGACGGCAGTGTATCTGCTCTGCGTGGTGGTGCTTCCGCAGTACGGGTTCTCGGGAAGAGTGATGCAGATCTATCCTTGTCTTGCCGCCGGATATTTTATATTATTTATTCTGTATGCAGAAATTATTTTTCTGTACTACTTTAACGATCTGACAGGGGCGCTTTTGGCAACCCTCGGCTTTTGTCTGGTGACGTGGGCGGGAAGCGTGCTTTCTGCCGGCGGGAGTGACCTGTGGTACGGCATGGGGCTGGTGGCGGGCAGCTTTACCGGCTTTACCATTGCCTATTTCAGACTCAGGTTCATGGAGCGCCATATGGATGAACATATCTTCTGCGGCGGACAGCTGTTTACGGTGAAGAGAGAGCGGATGCCGGAGAGTATGGTATATACAAAGAAACAGAAGGAGCGTTAGTATATGAATGTGATTTTAATTCTGCGGATTTTTCTGACGGCAGCGGGAGTGTTGTTCCTTTTGGGGGATATCAATGCGTATGTGAGACAAAAACTGACCGATACGATTGGACTTCTGTGGGCATTTGTCTCGGTGGCGCTGATTTTAACGGGCGTGGCCTCCGTGCCGGGGGCAAGGGAGGAGGAATACCTGGTGGTGCTTCTTCTGGCAGTCTGCCTGCTGCTTTTGATCCTGCTGTTTAAGCTAAGCAAGGTGGTGTCGGTTCTTTCCATGAAAAATCAGGAGCTTGCCATGCAGGTTTCCCTGCTCAATCAGGAAAATGAGAGAATATTGCACAGGCTGGGGATTTTGACAGATGAAAAAAAAGATATTGTTCGTGATTAACACATTAAGCCGCGCCGGAGCGGAGACGGCACTGTTGGAACTGCTTGCGCAGCTTGCTGCCGAGCGGGGGGAGGACGGGCAGCCCAGATATGAGCTCTCGCTCTTTGTCCTGATGAACCAGGGAGAACTGGTGCAGCAGATACCAGAGGGGGTGCGGCTTGTCAATCCAAGGTATGCCCCGGTCTCGGTGCTCGAACCAAAGGGAAGAATCTATATGGGCATGACCGTTGTAAAATGTCTGCTTCACAGAGCCAACCTGATCCGGCTGTGGCGTTATCACTGGAGGGCAGCGCGGGCGATGCGCAAAGAGGGGCGGCTGATGCCGGACAAACTGCTGTGGCGGGCAATCTCGGATGGCGCCAGACGCTTCCCGGAGGAATATGATCTTGCGGTTGCATTCCTGGAGGGCGGTTCTGCATACTATGTGGCAGATCACGTCAGGGCGAAAAAAAAGGCGGCGTTTATTCATATCGACTATCAGAAGGCGGGATACAGCAGGGAACTGGACCGCGACTGCTACCTGCAATATGATGCCGTATTTCCGATCGGGGAACAGGTAAAGCGGGCGTTTCTCGCCGTGTATCCGGAGTGCAGTGCACGCACTAGGATCTATCACAATCGGATCGACTGTGAAAAAATTCGGAAGATGTCCGGGCAGCCGGGAGGATTTACGGATGATTTCGACGGAATCCGCCTGCTTACGGTGGGAAGACTCACCCCGCAGAAGGCATATCCGGTTGCGATCGAAGCGATGCGGCAGTTAAAGGCGGAGGGATACCCAGTCCGGTGGTATGTGCTGGGCGAGGGAAGCAGCCGCAGGGAATTAGAGCAGCACATTGCGTCGTGCGGATTAAAGGAGGATTTCCTGCTGCTTGGAGCGGTTGAGAATCCCTATCCGTACTACCGGCAGACGGATATCTATGTGCATGCGACCGGATATGAGGGGAAAAGCATTGCGATACAGGAGGCGCAGACGCTTGGCTGTGCGATCGTTGCTTCCGAATGTAACAGAGAGCAGATTACAGACGGGGAGGACGGGATTTTGTGCGCGCTTGACGCTGCGGCGGTAAAGGAAGCTGTGGGCTTCCTGATCCGGAATCCGGACCGGCGCAGGGCGTACGCGCAGGCGGCGTTAAAGCGTCCTGTAAATTACGAGAACGAGGAACGGCTGTTGGAGCAGCTGCTTTCCGGGAAAGAATAAGGAAGATACGATGGTAGAGAAGAAACAGAAAGAACTGCTGATTATCATTCCGGCATACAATGAGGAGAAAAATATAGAGCGGGTGCTGGAGGAGCTGGAACGCCCGGAGATCGCGGAGATTGCGGATATTCTGGTCATGAATGACGCGTCCTCGGACTCTACGAACTGGGTCGTAAAGGCACACGGACATACGCTGGTATCCCATGTCTTTAATCTGGGGTACGGGAGCGCCCTGCAGCTTGGATATAAATACGCGATCCGCCGCAAATATTCCTATGTGATCCAGATGGATGCGGACGGACAGCATGATGTGTGCAACATACCGGTGATCTATCAGAGACTAAAACAGCAGAATGCGGACGGACGCTGCCCGGATATCGTGCTCTGTTCGCGTTTTATGGAGGGAAGTGCAGAGTATCCGGTCTCCGCTACGAAGAAACTGGCATACGGATTCTTCCGCTGGATGATAAAGATCAGTACCGGACGAAAGATTGCCGATCCGACGACCGGTCTGCAGGGACTTAACCGCAGGGCATTTTTATATTACTCGAAGTATAAGCACTTTGACGACAAGTATCCGGATGCCAATATGATCATTCAGATGCAGCTGCTCGGATTCCGCATAGATGAGATCCCTGCTGTCATGCATGCGAGAAGCTGTGGCACCAGCATGCACTCCGGACTCAAACCGGTGGTCTATATGTTCCGCATGGTCTTCTCCATCATCGGCGTGGTATTTCGGATCAAGGTGCTTGGAATTGATGCGGGGGCAGGAGAGCGGGATGTTTTCATGGACAAAAAGGAGTAAGCGTTCTTTTCACGCAGAAAATTTAAAAAGACAGCAGAAGCCCTATATTGCTCCGGGGCGTGGGTGGTATCACATCTACACGTTCCGGCTGGGGAGACCGGAGGAAGTATCCTTAGACTGGCTGCCGGATTATCCCGGGGAGACACTTGCTCTGGTCCGGCTGGACATCCGCGATTACGCCTCGCGTGAACTGGACACTCTTGCACTGGACTTTGCGGAGCAGATTTTTCGTGCCTTTCAAGAGCGGAAAAAAGAGATGATCCTGCGCGTCTGTTACGATACGGAGGGAAAGGGGATGGAGCGCGAGCCGCAGCGCATTTTTGTGGTGCAGAGACACATGCAGGCGCTCGGTAGTCTTGCGGAACGGTATGCGGATGCCATTCTGACCGTGCAGGGCGTGTTTGTGGGAAGCTGGGGAGAGATGCATACCTCCCGGTTTTTGCGCCCGGATCAGATCTGCCTGTTGGCGCAGACCTGGCAGGAGGCGACGCACCATGCGCTGACACTCTCGGTGCGAAAGCCGGTGCATCTGCGCATGCTGGCGGGAAATAAGCCGGTGCGCGGACTGGGACTATACGATGATGCCATGTTTGCCGGAGCCGACCATATGGGGACGTTTGGGGATGTGCCGAGGGAGGCGGCAGATTGGGAAGAACCGTGGTGTGCGGCAGATGAGCAGGCTTATCTGAGCGGACAGGATGAAAATATTCTGCGCGGAGGGGAGGCGCTGGCGGGAATAAAGCTGTCCGCGGAGGCAGTCTTAGAGGAACTTCAAAAGATGCAGGTGACCTATTTAAACAGCATCTATGACCCGGCGCGGATGGCAGAGTGGAAGGCATGCCGTCTCCCGTCCGGAAAATCGCTGTATGAGGAGATCGGCAGCCGCCTCGGTTACCGGATCTGTGTGCTTTGTGCAGAGTGGAAAAAGGGAAGCCTTTGGGTGACACTGAAAAATGAAGGATTTTCCGCCGTATGCCAGAAAACGGATCTGCTTCTGATCCGGGAGTGTGATGAAGGCAAAGAGCAGAAGGTGCAGAAGGTTCCTTATGAGATCTGCGGATTAAAGGGCGGTCAGACGGACGTGGCAAAGGTTGAAATTGCGGCGGGAGAAGCCGGCGGGGAAGGAAAAGAGGAGAAACTCTACCTTTCCATGGTGCGGAAGAAAGACGGAAAAACGCTGCCGTTTGCGAACGAAGGCGCGGGAAGCCGGCTCTTGATCGGCAGATGGATGGTGCAGGGAGGATTGCATGGAAGAGAAAAAGGAAACACAGATTGATTTTGTGATTGCCTGGGTTGACGGCGGAGATCCGGCATGGCAGAGAGAGCGGGACCGCTATGGGAAGATGGGGGAGAAAACAGCGGCGGAAGAGACCGGAGAGAGAGAGAAGTCCGGCGTTGCCTACGATACCAGGGATGTGCGCTACCGTGACTGGGACTGCCTGCGGTTCTGGTTCCGCAGTGTGGAACAGAATGCCCCGTGGGTGCACAAGATCTATTTTGTCACATGGGGGCATGTGCCGAAGTGGCTGAATGAGAATCATCCGAAGCTTGAGATTGTGCGCCACGAGGATTATATCCCGGGAGAATTCCTGCCGACGTTTAATTCCCACACAATCGAACTCAATTTTCACCGCATCCCCGGATTGTCGGAACAGTTTGTCTATTTTAACGACGATATGTTTCTGCTGCGGCAGGTAAGCCCCGGACAGTTTTTCCGGGACGGAAAGCCGCTTGACATGCTTGCCTTACAGCCGGTCGTGGCAAACCGGGAGGATGCCGTCATGCCGTATATCTATCTGAACAATGCGATGGTGCTTGCAAGGTATTTTGACAAGCGGGAAAACATGAAGCAGCAGCCGGGAGCCTACTGGCATCCGGGGTATCCGCTCTTATATTTCGGGTATAACCTGCTCGAGCGCATGTTCCCGCGGTTTACCGGATTTTATACGGTGCACGGTCCGTCGCCGCTTCTAAAGAGCACCTACGAGGCGCTCTGGCAGCGGGAGGGAGAACTTTTGTCGGAGGTGTGCAGCCACAGATTCCGCAGCAGGGAGGATGTGAGCCAGTATCTGCTCAGAGAATGGCAGAAGCTGGAGGGTAATTTTTATCCTGTCAATGCCTGCCGGTTCTGCAGGTATTATGATCTCTCGGATCAGAATACATCGCTGCTTCATGTGATTGAGAAGAAAAAAAGCTCGGCTGTCTGCATCAATGATTCCCAGAAGGTGGAGGTGTATGACAGGGTCAAGAGGGAATTAAACGAAGCATTTTTAAAAGCTTTTCCGAAAAAGAGTTCCTTTGAAACGGACGGAGCAGGGGAAAAGCACTAAGACAGAGAGGAGACGCCATGGAAACAAAGAGCAGAACAGAATATTCGGCAATGAATACAACCGTGGCGGTCATCTCCAGAATGACGGCGATTCTGATGGGATTTGTGACGCGTGTGATTTTTACGCATACGCTGAGTGAAAACTATGTCGGAATCAACGGTCTGTTCACCGATATTTTAAACGTGCTTTCGTTGACCGAGCTTGGCGCAGGCACGGCAATCACTTACGCCTTGTACCGGCCGATCGCGGAGGGCAACATCAAAAAGCAGCAGCAGCTGATGAAGCTTTACCAGACATTTTACCGTGGAACCGCGGTGTGTGTGGGCGTGCTGGGACTGGCGCTGATTCCGTTTATGGACGTGCTCATGAAAAACAGACCCGAGGTGGAGCATCTGACGTTTATTTACCTTCTCTATCTCGCCAACTCCGTGCTGTCGTATCTGCTGGTGTACCAGAGGACGCTGATTGAGGCGCATCAGATGAATTATGTGGTGCTCATCTATCAGACCGGCTTTCTGGTGCTGCAGGATCTGCTGCAGATTGTTGTGCTGCTTACTACGGGAAACTTTATTCTGTTTTTGCTGATGTATCTGATGTGCACGGTTCTGTCAAATGTGTGTATCTCGCGAAAGGCGGAAAAGCTTTTCCCGTATTTAAAGGAAAAAGAGAAGGAACGTCTTCCCGCAGAGGAGCGGACGGGACTGTTTCGGAATATCCGCGCCATGATGATGCACAAGCTTGGGACGGTCGTTGTAAATAATACCGATAATTTACTGATCTCCGCGTTTGTCGGCGTGGTCAGTGTCGGAATATATTCCAATTATTATCTTCTGATCGGTTCCGTCCGCCAGGTGTTGGACCAGGTCTTTGCGGGAATTACAGCGAGTGTGGGCAATCTGGGAGCAACGGAGGACCAGGGCAAAATCCGCGAGATTTTTGAGACGGCCTTTTTTATCGGGCAGTGGCTTTACGGGTTTGCGGCGATCTGCCTGTACGAATTGCTCAATCCGTTTGTGGAGCTGGCTTTTGGCAGACAGTATCTGTTTGAACGCTCCGTTGTCATGATCTTATGCCTCAACTTTTTTATCAACGGAACCAGGAAAGCGGTGCTGACCTTTCGGGATTCCATGGGATTGTTCTGGTTCGATCGCTACAAGGCGCTGGCGGAGGCGGCGCTCAATCTGGTGCTGTCGATTCTTCTGGTAAGACAGTATCAGACGCTCGGCGTATTTATCGGAACGTTTTTGTCAACGATTCTCACGTCGGTGTGGGTGGAGCCGTTTGTCCTGTACCGGAGAAGACTGCATCTGCCGGTGCACCGGTTTTATCTGCGCTACCTTTTGTATGCGGTCTGTGTGGGAGCGGTATGGATTGTGACAGACCTGGTCTGCGGACTGGCAGAGGGAAGTCCGCTTACCGTTCTTCTCATCCGGCTGCCACTCTGTGTGGTGCTGCCCAATCTGTTGTTTTTTATGGCATACGGCAGGACGAAAGAATGGAAACGGGTGTTGGAGCGCCTGCGGCGCATCGAGTGGGGCAGGCTGCATCGGGGAGGAATGTGATGAGACAGCAGATGGAAGAAGAACAATGGGATTTGTGCAGGCTGCTGGATGCGGCGCTGCACGGCAGACCGGCGGAAATGCTCCCGCCGGCTGAAAAATACGGAGCCATTCTTGAACTGGCAGACCGGCATCGCGTGCTGCCGCTGCTGTACGACGTGCTGGCACCCAAGCTGCCCGAGGAGGATGAGAACCGGAAGCGCCTTGAGAAGAGAAGCGCAGAGACGGTGCGGCAGAGCTACCGCCTGCTGTTCCTCGGGAAATATGTGACAGGACTTTTGCGGGAACATGGAATCGAGACAGTTCTTTTAAAGGGGAGCGGCACGGCGGGACTCTATCCGGTGCCGGAACTTCGCAAGTCCGGGGATATTGATCTGCTCGTTGCGGATCAGAAAGCGGGAGAAAAGGCGTATGAGGTGCTGCATGAGCATGGATTCCGGAAAGCCCCAGAGCAGCACGCACACCATCATATCGTCTGCGTTGGCACAGAGCAGATCGGAATAGAAATTCACGTTGCGCTGGCAGAGCCGTTCGACTCCAAAAGCGTCAACGAGTGGCTCGCCGTACATCAGGCGGAATTTCTGGCGCACTGTGAGAGGACGGCGGTGATGGGGGTGGAGTTTCCGGTGCTGCAGCCGGCATATCATGCGTTTTACCTGCTGCTTCATATGCTGCAGCATTTCCTGCGTGCCGGATTTGGGTTAAAGCTGCTTTGCGACTGGGTCGTATTCTGGGAAAAGGGATACGGCAGCGGGGTAGAGGAGCATTTTTGCTCCATGGCAGAGGAATGCCGCGTGATGGGATTTGCGCGGCTGGTGACGGCGGTCTGTGTAAAATATCTGGGACTTTCCGGGGAAAAAGTGCCCCTGCTGCTTTGCCGATTTGACTGGGAGGCGGAAGTTGCAAATCTGGAAGCATTCCTGACAGAGATTCTGGAAGCGGAGGAGTTCGGCAAGTCAAGTGCCGACCGTATGGTGGCGCTGCGGGGAACCGGCTGGCGGGATTATTGCAGGGAATTTCATCATCAGATGCTGCTCACCTATCCAGGGGCAGGGCGCTACCGCATTCTGCATCCGGTGTTGTGGGTGATGATGTTCTGCGGTTTTGCATACCGCAACGTTAAGATGCGCCGGGTATCGGGGTACGCGGTGTTAAAGAAGGCGAGAGCGCGCGGAAAGCTTGTGGAGGAGATGAAGCTGTTCCGCTAGAAAATAGGATGTTCGACGGGAAAGGAGGAGAGCAAAATGGATACATGGTACTGGGCACTGGAATATGTCAGGGTATTTTTTGCCTATGTGATGATTCTGTTTGTGTGGCCGTCTGTGGTATTCCGGGACTACTTAAGAGGCAGAAGCCGCACGGTGCGGTTTGCTTTCTGTGTGACGGTTCCGGTTGTGCTGCTCAATACGGTGGTACTAAGTCTGGGCGTGTTTCATATACTGTACGGATGGCTGATTGCCGTGCTGTTTTACGGCACATTGCTGCTTGGCTTGCTAAGATGGCACCCCGTGCGGCGGGAGCAGATCAAAAAGATCTCCCGCCTGTTTCTGGGAACCTACGGCATCCGGCTTTTGCTGCTTCGCCTGCGCAACAGAGTAAAAGACGGGATCGGGCATGTACATGCACAATTCAGGCAGAGCATACGGGGACGGCGCTGCGTCTATCTGATGCTGGGGGTGGTTGTGTGCTTTGGCATGGTGTATTTTTCCTACGGGGCATTCCATGATTACTCCTACGGGTTTGGCGATATGTACCGCCACCACTCGTGGATCTACGGGCTGTTAAACGGTACGCCTTTTTATGAGGGAATCTACCCGGAAGCCATGCACTGCTTTATCTACGCCATGCGCGTGCTGTTCGGGGTAAAGATTTACAGCAGCCAGCTGTTTCTGGCGGGAATCCACGTCGCGGTTTTTCTGGTCAGCGCGTATCTGCTGCTGAAGGAATTATTTGCATGGGATGGAACCGCGGTGCTTGCACTGGCGTTGTTCCTGACCGTGGATCTTTTGTGCATTGACGAGATCTTTTCCATGTCCCGTCTGCAGTGGACGCTGCCGCAGGAGTTCGGACTGTATACACAATTCCTGTGCGCACTGTTTCTGCTTCGCTGCCTTAAGACGGACTTTAGCGACAGATCCGGCAGCCGGAGAGAGCGGATCAGAAAGTTTTTGACGGATGAGAATCTGCTGCTGTTTCTGCTGTCACTGGCGGCTTCCCTTGCCATTCATTTTTATGTCACGATGATGGCGTTTTTCCTCTGCGTGGTGATTGCCGCGTGCAGGCTTCCCGCTCTTTTTCAAAAGAGAAGGTTTGTATCTCTCGTAAAGGCGGTCTGCCTCGGTGTGCTGATAGCGGTGCTGCCGATGGGAATTGCGTATGCGAAGGGTGTACCGTTCCAGGGATCGATCGGATGGGCGGTCAATGTCATAAACGGTACGGATACCGCGGAGGGGCGTACCAGCCAGGCGGAACAGATCTTAGAACAGGCGCAGACATCGAGTGAGCAGACATCGAAGGAGCAGACATGGTCCGGTGAGAGGATGACGGAGAGCGGGGAGACGACAGAAGCAGCGGTGCAGCCGACGGAACAATCCCACGGGGGGAACGGGCAGACACCGGATGGCGGGAGTGCGGATGCGGGACAAAATAGTGCTCCGAAACAATCCGCCGGTAATCATATGCTTGCGATGGCAGAACGGATGGCGGCATCGTTCGCCGGCAAGGCACAACTGGTCTGGAAATACGGGTATGTGCAGCTGTACCGTGAGAACCGGGCGGAATGGATTGTGGTTTTTAGCGGTCTGGCACTGATCCTCTGGGCGGTGTACCGGATGGCGGCGGGGATTATCACCGGCCTGCTAAAAAAGGGAAGTGACAGCAAAAAGATCCGGCAGCTGTTTGACGGATATCCGGTGCTGGTCGGAATATCGGTATTGCTTATGATTGTCTATGCGGCGCCGTTCCTCGGGCTGCCGGAGCTTATTGCAGGCTCCAGGCTATGCTCTACGGAACAGCTTTTCATTCTGGCGGTCGTGGTCATTCCGGTGGATCTGGCTGCCGGGGCAATCGCCCTTACGCCCGGCAGACGTGTGCTGCCGCTTGCGCTTGCCGCGGGAGTGGCGGTGATCTATGTGGGGACGAGACAGCTTGGCATTTTTCACGGATACCTCTACTATGAACTGACCAGATACAATGCGGCGGTGATGGTGACACAGGACATCACGGATAAATTCCCGGAGAACAGCTATACGATTGTGTCTACCACGGACGAACTTTACCAGGTGATCGAACAGGGGCGGCATGAGGAGCTTTTGACTTTCCTGAACCGGGTGAACGGAAGTGGCTATACCCTGCCGACGGAATACATTTTTGTGTATGTGGAGAAGCGGCCGATCCAATACGCGCAGAACCACTTCTTTACCGGACCGGACTGGCTGGCAGAGGAAAAATACACTTCTTACTATACGACCTATTTCAGCGAGGGGAACAGCATCAATGCCTCGGAGATCTCGCGGGAGCAGGCAGAGAAGGAGATGATGACGTTCTCAAAACTCTCGCAGACCTATTCCAATCTGGACAGCCGCACGATACTGGAATCCAAAGCGTACGAATGGTGCAGGAAGTTTGAAGCATCCTATCCGCAGGAGATGAAGGTATATTATGAAGATGAGAATTTCTGCTGCTATATCATACGGCAGAACACCTATCGGTTATATCAGCTGGAGGAATCATGAGTGGACGTTGGAAAAGGATTTTGGCGCTTGGCGCAGCGGTTGTTTTGTGTCTTATAGCAGCAGCTCAAATGGGCAGTCTGTTTCACTGGAAGGTGACATGTACGCCGGCGGCGTTTGCAGAGTCATCCAGGAGGCTTTCCAATCCGGACCGCGGATTTTATTACATTTACGGCTACCGCATTACGGATGAACCGGTCGACTATGCCACAGATTTAAGAGACAGGACGAGGGAAGATGACGCGACGCGGCTTGGAATGATGCAGATCAATCTGCGGGAATACCGGACGGGTGCCATATCGGAGGAGGGGCTGTCCAATGTCCGGCAGTTGTTTGCAGCCATGGCGGACAGCGACAAGAAATGGATCGTCCGTTTCCTCTATGACTGGAACGGGGAGAACGAGCAGTATGAACCGGAGAATCTTGACATTATATTGCAGCATATGGAGCAGGTGGGAGATGTGATTCGGGAGTATCACAGCTGTATCTATACGCTTCAGGGACTCTTTATCGGCAACTGGGGGGAGATGAACGGAACAAAATACACGGACCCGGATTCCATGAGAGAACTGGCGGCACGCCTTGCCGATGTGAGCGATGCGTCCACGTTTCTCTCCGTGCGGACGCCGGCGCAGTGGAGAAAAATCACGGGGGAGGCGGCACCGGACGGCTGGACAGACAACCCGCTTGCAAAAAGGCTTGGACTTTTTAATGACGGCATGCTGGGAAGCGTGAGCGATTACGGAACTTACAGCGATAATACCAGACAGGACGCCGGGGATTTTTCGGCGTGGACGCGGGAGGAAGAACTGGCATTTCAGGATGTATTGTGTAGCAGTGTGCCGTCCGGCGGGGAAGTGATTGTCGATAACCCGTACAATGATCTTGAAAATGCGATCGCGGATTTAAAAACCATGCATGTGAGTTACTTAAACGAGGACTATGACAGGAATGTCCTGGATAAGTGGGCAGGAACGGTCGTGAATACAGATGACTGCTACGACGGAATGGACGGCTGGTCTTATGTGGAACGGCATCTGGGGTACCGTCTGTGGATTGCCGGTGCCGCTTTGAGCCATTCGTTCTGGGCGGATACGGTGGAGGTAAATGCTGCTTTAAAAAACAGCGGGTTTGCACCGTTTTACCGGCAGACAAAAGTCTGTGTGAGCGTTACAGATGAGGCGGGGGCAGTCTGCTATACGGATGAATGGGAAGAGGAACTACTTAAGCTTTCCGGTGGAAATGAGGATGACAGGGAACTGGCGCTCACCGGAACCATTCCGATCCGCGGCTGGGAGAGCGGGACTTACCGGGTATATATCAATCTTAGCGATGCAGACAGCGGGGAACAGATTTTACTTGCAAACGAAGCGGATGCCACAGAAAACGGATACTGCCTCGGTGAGGTGGCAGTGCGATAGGTGCACAACGATGCAAGTACAAAGGCTTACAAGTGCAAAATCGTACAAGAAATCACAAGTTTGTATGAGGAATCACGCCGCAGAAACCACTATAATGAAAAGAAAAAGAATCCTGTATATGGTGGGATTGTGGAAGGTGGTTTCTTATGCAGAACTATGAAAAACCGGAAGTGATTTTGATGACGGAATGTTCGGAGGGCGTCTATCTGGCAAGCGGCGGACAGACCGGGGAAGATCCGACGGCAGATGGATGTGACAGCCGGTACATGAAGGGAGCCTGGAAAAAGCCGGATTACAGCAACAGCAATGTGCAGATGCGTGCCTATGACAGAAAAGGCTGCGAGGGCTGTGCGGCGGATGACGGTGACGGCTGCAAGCTGCAAAAGGGTGATGCAAAAGTCGCCGGAAATGTCTATCAGCCTGTCTGGGAACAGCAGGGACTGACCCCGGATACCATGGTCTGGTAGAGAAAATGCCGGCATGCCGTTCTGGCAGAAAATTCATGCTTGACAGCGCAAACACAGAATTTTATACTTAAAATATGTGTATGAGTCAGCGGCAGAAGTGCCGCAAAAAAGTGTTAGAAGGTGGCTGGTTTTATGAAGAATTATGAGCGTCCGGTGATGATACGGACGGAGGAGCTTGCAGAGGGGGTTTATCTTGCGAGCGGAGGCATCAAGTGTGACAGTGTCTACATGAACGGTGTGTGGCAGGCGCCGGATTATTCCGACTGGAATGGCACCACACGCGGATACAAGCAGCAGTTCGGATGTCTTGGATGCCCGGCGAATACTGCTTCCGGCTGCGGTCTGTTGAGCCATTATGTGGATTCCGGGTATGCGGGAAGTTACGATGTGGATAATGGTAACCGTAAGCCGTCATGGGAGAAGAAGGGCTATGGTCCGGATGATGCGGTCACAGACTGGAACATGTAACAATCTTTAAAACGGGGGAAATGCTATGACGAATTATGAGAGTCCTGTGATTCTTAGAACAGAAGAGCTTGCGGAAGGGGTCTATCTTGCAAGCGGATGCTATACGGCGAGCGCGTACATTCATCAGACACCGCAGTCCGGAAGCGGGGAGTACCGTATCCAGGTGAACGGTCAGCACAGTGCCGATCATACGAAAGAGGCGCAGACACTGACCATTTCGTTCAGTCTTCCGGTAACCTACACCAGTTCCGGCGGATCACTGGTATCCGGCAGCGGAACGAATACACTTGTGATCAATTATAACTATCATCAGAATCCGACCGACAATATCGGACTCGGGGATCTGGTCGTGCAGGCAGATGCGGGGCTTGCGGTGACAAGCGTGAACATTACAGATTAAGAAGCCGGCAGGCGACCGGGCGGATGTGAGAAGTCAAAAGCTTCGCGGGAGGAATCGGTTCCTCCTGTGAAGCTCTTTTTTATGTAATAGGAAACTCCTTTCCTATTACATAAAAAACTCTCCAGGGATCGCACTGCGGCGGAGACGAAAGATGTCGCAAGAGCGACCCGCCGCAGGCGGAGAATCCTGCAGACAGAATTCATTTTTATGAAAGAATAGGAAAATTACAATGCTTGAGAAGTTCAGACATTACAGGGAGCGGATCAAAGAGGGAATGCTCCGGGATATGTGGAGACAGACGCTATGGATCTACGAATATGCGAGAATTTATTGGAAGCAGATGATATTTTATACGGTTCTGGGACTTGCGGGAACGCTGGTATCACTGGTTTCCAGTCTCATTTCCCGCGATATGGTGGATATAGTCACGGGACAGCAGGCGGGGCTTTTGGCGCGCACTTTCTGCCTCTATATCGGGTTCTCGGTTGGAAATGTCCTGATTTCCCAGATCTCCAATTACTTTGCGAACAAGATCAGCATCAGCGTGGACAATGCCATCAAGGCGGATATTTTTGAAAAAATGCTGCTGACGGATCTGGAGTCAATCCAGAACTACCACACGGGAGATCTCTTAACGCGCTGGAGTTCGGATGCCTCCAATATTTCAAGCGGTGTCCTAAACTGGATTCCGAATCTGGTGATCTATACGGTGCGTTTTGTCAGCACCTTTGCGGTCGTGTTCTACCATGATCCGATGTTTGCGTTACTGGCACTGATCGGAATGCCAGTCAGCATGCTGATGTCGAAGACGCTGCTTCACCGCATGAAGGGGAACAATGAGCGGAGCGCGGCGATGAGCGCAAAGATGTCGGGCTTTAATCAGGAGGCATTCTCCAATATCCAGACAATCAAGGCATTTGATCTGATCCGGCTGTACGCGGAGCGTCTGCGCGGTCTGCAACGGGAGTATCTCACCATGAAGCTGGAGTTTCAGAAAATGTCCATGGCGACCTCAATTCTGCTGTCGATCGTGGGACTTGCGGTGTCCTACAGCTGTTACGGGTTTGGAATCTACCGGGTGTGGAGCGGGGCGATTTCCTACGGTACCATGACTATGTTTTTATCGCTGTCGGGCTCCCTCACGGGAACCTTAAACCAGCTGGTGTCGCTGGTGCCCACGGCAGTGTCTTTGACCACATCGGCGGGAAGGCTGATGGACATTCTTGATATGCCAAAGGAAGACTTTTCGGATGCCGATCAGGTGGAGCAGTTCGCCGCACAGAATCGGTCGGATGGCATCGGAATCGTCTTTTCCGGGGTGAGTTACGCCTATCATAATGGAAAGCAGGTGTTTTGCGGTGCAGACTTTTTGGCGCGTCCCAAGGAGATTGTCGCTCTCGTGGGACCTTCCGGGGAGGGAAAGACGACGATGCTCCGCCTGATGCTGGGACTTTTGCATCCGCAGGAGGGCGAGCGGACCTTGATCGGGGAGACAGACGGGGAGAAGATTGCCGTGGATCCCTCTGCAAGAAGGCTGTTTTCCTATGTGCCGCAGGGAAATACCATGTTTTCGGGAACAATCGCGGAAAATATGAGAAATGTAAGACCGGAAGCCTCGGATGAGGAAATCTGTGAAGTGTTAAAGGCGGCATGTGCCTGGGAGTTTGTGGAAAAACTTCCCGATGGGATCTATTCCATGGTTGGAGAGCGTGGAGGCGGATTCTCGGAGGGACAGGCGCAGCGTCTGTCGATTGCCAGAGCACTGCTTCGCCGATCACCGATTCTTCTGCTGGATGAGGCGACCTCGGCGTTAGACGTCGCAACGGAGCGCAGAGTGCTGCGGAATATCATGAGTACCACGGAGCCACGCACCTGTATCGTCACAACACACCGCCCGACGGTATTGTCCATCTGTCAGAAGGTGTACCGCATCCGGGAGCAGAAGTGTGTGCAGATGCAGGAGGAAGAGATCCGTCAGATGATGCGGGAATTCTAAAGAGCATCGATGGCGGCTTTTAAGATCCCGGCGGCGGAAGGCTCTTTTGTGCAGTACAGACGACAGGAAAAGATGAGCGGGGCGAGGGCTTCGGAAAAATGCAGATTGCGAAGGAGAAGCTCCTTTGTCCACGCGGGGGAGATCATCCGCTGCAGGATGTGGAGCACTTTTTCGTCCGGCTGCAGGGACTGCACCTGATCTATGGCAGCCTGCTTTAAGAAGATGATGCCGCCGAGCGGATAGTCTTTCGGAGTGCAGATGCCCGATGTGCCGCACCATGGAAGTCCATAGGCGTAGGGTATGTTGTCTCTGATTCCGAGCAGGTTTAAGTCGCCGTTTAAGAGGGGCGTCTGGTACAGATCATGCCACAGGGCAGAGTGTGTGGACTTCCCGGTTCCGGAACTGCCGGAAACGAGAAAGGCGCGCCCGCGGTACAAAAAAGAGGCGGAGTGCAGCACATAAAGCTCCTTCTGCTGGGTCAGGATGAGAAAAGCGAAGCGAAGCGCGTGAAACAGGTCTTCGATGTGCATATCATCCGGATCCGGCATGCGGTAAAGGACGGCGCGTGAGCCGTCTTTTTTTACATGCATTTCGCGGATGCCCCACGGCGCTGCAAAAAAGAAACAATACGAACTTCCGCTGTCGCAGATGGTAAGTTCCTCCGTGTGAATAAGCACGGCGCCGTAAGGAATGGAAGCCGGTTTCCCGGTCAGAATAAGAACCTCCTGGTCGAAGTCTTCCTCTTCGCAGGAAAAAGCGGAGAAGAAGCGGTCGTATAGGAGAGAGGGACCGCGGTAGGAAAAGACCAGAGGACCGATGCGGTAGAAAAGAGGAGGCGTATCATCGCCCCGGCTTTCGGGTGTATCCGCAAGAAGAATTCCCATACGGCACAGGGAATGAAGATACTGGTCGACATCTTCCGCAAGTGCCGCGCGCTCGCGCTCTGTGGCATGGTAACGGTCTGCGAGAAGGGCGAGCAGTTCCTCGCGGCTATCGCCCTCTAAGATGCCGTCCCACAGAAGTGATCCGGAATCGTTGAGCCGGGTGGCAGGAGCGGGAGCTGCGATGAGCTGTCCGTAAGGAAGCAGATAGGGAATACCTGCGAGCGTTGCCTTGATGTATCGATCGTTGAGTTTCATACCGGTGTCACTCCTTTATTAGCGGTTCATAAGTATGCTTATTATAGCATTCAGAGGTAAAAAATGCTACAATGAATGAAGAGAAACGGGAGGGGAAGAATGGAGCAGATCTATGAGATTGAGCCGCTCCTTAAGGCGGGAGCATGCATACAGATTCATCCACAGGGGTACAGCATGTATCCGTTTATAGATCCGCGGAGGGACGAGGTGGTACTTGCCGGCATAGAGGATGGGAGCGCGCTGCGGCGCGGGGACGTTGTGCTTTATCGCAGGGAAAACGGAATGCTGGTACTGCACCGGATTTATAAGATCGGGCAGGACGGACTGTATCTGCTGGGGGATCACCAGACAGCCATCGAGGGACCCGTGCGGCGGGAGCAGGTCAAGGGGAAAATGACCGGTATGGTAAGAGACGGACGCTATATGGATGTGGGGAATCCGGGATACCGGATGTTAAGTGTGGTGTGGCTATGGCTCAGACCGGCGCGCAGAGCTATTATGGTGCCTGCCGCGCGGCTGCGGCGCATGGTAAGATTCGCACTTTTCAGAAGAAACAATAAGCGCTATAATAAATAGAGGGATCAAAAAGCCTGGGGGTGATTACATGATGAAGATTTTATTTGCAGCTTCGGAAGCAGTGCCGTTTATGAAAACGGGTGGTCTGGCGGATGTGACCGGATCGCTGCCGGGGTATTTCGATAAGAAGCATTTTGATGTGCGCATTATCATGCCAAAGTATTTATGCATGGATGAAAAGTGGAAGGCACAGCTGCGGTTTGTCTGCCATTTCTATGTGAATCTCAGCTGGCGGAGACAGTACGTCGGTATCTTTGAAACGGTACAGAACGGCATTACATACTATTTTGTGGACAATGAATTCTACTTTGCGGGAGATAAGCCGTATCACAATATCTATGAGGACGTGGAGAAGTTTGCATTCTTCTCAAAGGCGGTGTTAGAGGCGCTGCCGTATCTGGATTTCTGGCCGGATGTCATTCACTGCCATGACTGGCAGACGGGACTGGTACCGGTATTCTTACGGACATTTTATGGGGATGAGAGATGTTATTCCAATATCCGCACGGTCTTTTCCATTCACAATCTGAAGTTTCAGGGAAGGTTCTCACTGCCGGCGGTCATCGATATTACCGGTCTGCCAGAGCAGATCTTTTCTTCGGATAAGCTGGAGTCCTACGGGGAAGCCAATTACCTGAAGGGCGGCGTGGTGTATGCCGATGCGGTCACGACGGTGAGCCCCACATATGCGAGAGAGATCATGACGCCGGAGGGCGGAGAGGGATTGGACGGTCTGATGCGCGCCCGGGAAGGCAGCCTGTATGGAATCTTAAACGGCATTGATATCAGGGAATATGATCCGCAGACAGATGCCTATCTGGCGAACCATTACAACGAGACCAATCACACGGAGGGGAAGGGACTCAATAAGTTAAAGCTTCAGAAGCTTTTGGGACTCCCGGTGGATAAGGACGTATTTTTACTTGGAATGGTGTCCCGGATGACGGATCAGAAGGGATTTGACCTGATTGCCTATGTGATGGATGAACTGATGAGCACCGAGCGTCTGCAGCTTGTGGTGGCGGGTACCGGTGAGGCGCGCTACGAGGAGATGCTGCGCTATTTTGCGGAAAAATATCCGCAGAAGATTCACGTGACGATCGGCTACTCGGAGGAGCTTGCACACCGCATCTACGGCTCCTGCGATGCGTTTTTAATGCCGTCGCTGTTTGAGCCGTGTGGTCTGTCGCAGCTGATGAGTCTTCGCTACGGAACCGTGCCGATCGTGCGCGAGACGGGCGGGCTGAAAGATACGGTGATGCCGTACAATGAATACGAGCAGACCGGCACAGGATTCTCCTTTGCCAATTATAATGCGCATGAAATGCTGGGCGTCCTCCGCTATGCGATGCGCGTGTATTACACGCAGAGAAAATGCTGGAACGGCATTGCGGAGCGTGCGATGCGGGAGGATTTCTCCTGGAAAAAGTCAGCGGAGACGTATGCGCGGCTGTATGAGGATATCGTGGGCAGACCATAGGATCACATAGTGATCTGGTCCGTCTCGAGGGAGTAGTAGTAGACGTGATCCGACAAAATCTCTTCTCTGGCCAGCTGGGACGAATTGACGTCCCGGACCATGGAGGAGAGTGTGGACATACTGATCTGGTTGTCTGCGGGAATCAGAAGAACTTCGTGGACGCTGCTCGGCAGAATATAAAAATCACTGCCGATGCGCCGGGCAAAATCGTGCAGCAGATGCTGATAGAGAATACAGGAGGAGCCGTTGAGCCTGTGCTGGTTGGACAGAACGTAGATCGGAAAAGGCTCAATGAGATCGCTTCCCGCTGGATCCGCAAATTCATCCGCAAACAGCTCGCGCAGAACTTCGGTCATGCTGCGCAGATCATAGCGGAGCAGCTGCGGTGTGTTTGCCATGGCGAGGGCGTAGAGGTCGTCTCTGGTAATCCCCCAGTAAGTGAGATGTTCATTGTGGATCAGGACCGTTGCTGTGCCGGAAGAATCAGATTCCACCAGGCATAAGAAGACGATGGCGAGATCCAAAAAGCGATAGTAGGGAACACGCTTTAACAGTTCGCGGTTGCGCTCATAGTTGATCAGCTTCATTGTGACGCGGGATTTTACCTTGTCATAGTCGGTGAAAAAAGAGATGTCAACCGGGGATTTGGGACGGTTCTCCCGATAGGCGGTCAGAATGTCGTCTGTGATGTCGGAAAACGATCTGCCGCGCTCATACTGTCCATAGTAGTAATCCAGATAAATGGTGGGCGCCAGGTTCTGACCGGGTGCGAGAATGGTAAGTCCGTCAAGATGGGTATCGTTGTTTTTGAGAATGTCTGAAACAGTGATGCGGACATCGGAGCCGAGGCGGTCCGAGAGAGTAGAGATGATCTGCTGCTTGAAATCGTGGTAATTCATAAAATCCTCCGAATGAATGGAGGGGAAGTAAAATCGTACAGATGGGGAAGAAAAATCCACATGAATGCGTAGCTGCATTTATGTGGATTTAATTTATCATATAGAAAGTCAAAAAGCAATTGGACAATATTACTAAAAATGTCGGATGCTAGTCGGACTTTAATGTTTTCCAGAGATAGCTGTAAAGCTCTGTGGTATCGCTGCCGAGCTGTTTGTAGACCGTGCAGTTCGCAAAGACATCGTCAGGAGGAAAGATCGTGGTATCATTGCGGGTGTCCTCGTCAAGCGCATCGACGACGGCCTGATTTGGCGTGACGTAGCAGACGTAGTCAAAATTGAGCATGGCGACGTCCTCGCGGCACAGAAAATCCAGAAACTTTTCGGCGTTTTCCTTGTGTGTGCTGTCAGCCGGAATGAACCAGGAATCGATCCAGAGGTTGGATCCCTCCTTCGGAACCGTGTAGGAGAGATCGGCGTTGGACTCTATGGCGGTGGCTGCCTCGCCGGAGTAGACGAGCGCTAACGCCGCATGCAAGAGGCAGAAGAAGCACATCAGATCCGAGAAAAGCGAAATCTAGTTCATGCAAAACTTTGTTTAAAGGAGGATGCTGAAATTAATGATGAGATGTGCAGAAAAGTTATCAGGTATTTAAGTAATATTATAAAGTCAAGGCTGGATGAAAAATTGTAGACCGCATTAGTGAAGTGTCAGCAATAAAAGAAAGCAGTTATGTGTCTGGGATTCAGAAAGTACAATTTCCTTTACGGAAAATTGGATATTACCCTATAGCTTAGAGCTATTTAAAAGATTTTAATTCCTCTAAATATAAAATGATGAGTAAAAAGTTGATATGTAGACATAAATGAGAAGAGAAAGGTCTTACTGCGAGAGGTAAGATCTTTTTTAATGCAATCATTCGCTAAATTTACATGGCCTTTTATGAAACAAACTGTAAATGTTTCCGAAAAAGAGTATTGCTATCACGTATGTGTGATAGCTTATGCTCTTTATACGGGGAAAGGGAAGGCCGTAGTGAAGAGGACAAGCGAGATAAGTAAAATTGTCGGAGTAAGTAAGCGTACATTACAATTTTATGATGACGAGGAGATGATTAAAGTGGAAAGATCTGAGAACAACTATCGTTTATATGACGAAAAAACTTTAGGAAAATTATGGGAGATTATGGTCTATAAAGAAATGGGATTGAAACTTGAAGACATCAAACAATTGCTAGTGAGGTCAGAAAATGAAAAGAAAGGATTCTATAAAGCGTATATTGAACAAATTGAAGAAAAGATCAAAGAGTTAGAGAGACAGGAAAGATTTATTTCTCTAATCATAGCGAAAGGGTTACCTCAGAGACCGGATGAAAACTCTAATGTTACATATAAAAGCAGGCTTGCCGAACTTAGGAAAGGGTGTGCTTATGAATAATACAGATTATAGAGGTACAGTCAGAATACTTGTAGATGTTATAACTACAGCGGTAAATTTAAGCATTATGGCTCAAATATCAAAGAATTGCTACCGGTGTAATAGAAACTATTCAAGACTAGGAAAGGTTTCAAATGAGAATGCAAATTATATTTTAAAGAAACAACAATTTGTAAAAAAAGAGAAAATCAATGACAAAAGATATTATGCGGAGGATATTAAGAAATTACGGTATTTATTAGATGAAGCGTACCAGCAAATGCAGCAGGGCCAATATCGTTATGCAATTTACGATGCGAACAGTGTTATGAGGGAGACCATAAAAATATTGCTTTGGTATAAAAATAGAGGATATGCTATGGACGATTTATTGATGAACATAAAAATATGTGAACGCAAGAAGTTACTTGGTGCAGATAGAGATTTTATAAACAGGTTGTATGAAGTTTATCATATATGCGGGTGTGAAAGACAGAGATTGGACAAAGGGAAATATATAAATGATCGGAAGGTACATTTTGTGATTATGCAGCTCAAAGATTTGCTGAATTTTGTGGAAAGAGAGATAATTTATTCTTGAATTGTGACAAAGGGCATAACTAAGAAACGTATGGTCTTGGCTATGCCATAATGCTACATGATTGCTTTGAAATCAAATATTGTATTCATGTCACATTCCAGAATATGACAGCAGGCAAATAAGAAAGATACGGTAGGATTTTGCGTGCCTTTTTCGATACGGTTGTATGAGTAAATAGAAATGTCTATTCCGTTGATCTGGAGTCTTGCGACCATGTCCGTTTGCTTTATATTCATAGACTTACGTATCCTTGCAATGTTCTTGCCTATATCTATATCGTTGACTTGGATAATACGGTCAACACTTTCACAGTTCTTCATTATATTGCACCTCCGCGCAATATTTTATGTTGTTTTACAAGAAAATAATTGCACGAGAACGCAATAAATGATATAATAGGAATATCTACAAATAGGGAGGAAAATAATTATGAGAAAGAAAAACTATGCTCTTAAGGTAGTGGCCGTTTTTAGCGCAAGTATGATCTGCTTATCAGGATGTGGTGGAGCTGGAAGTTCTTCCAAATATTTCGAGAAGGCTACGGATGATCAGACAGTTCCTACTATAGCAGAAGAGGAAGAAGAGATGGAAGAAGATGAAAGCGAAGAACCTAAGAAAGGGTCTAAGAAAGAACCTGAGGAAGAAACCCAAAAAGAAGAATCGTCCGAAAATACTTCTGAACCAGTCGACTTCTATGCAGCCATGGACGAATACGAGATATTTTTCGACGAATATATAGCTTTCATGGAAGAGTATAATGAAAGTGATGATCCGACAATTTATATGGATGATTATGCGGATTTTATGAATCAATACGCTAAAACGATGGAAGCTATGACAAACATAGATATGGGTTCATTAACTAATGAAGAGTTAGCATATTATACAGAGGTAACAACTCGAATCTATGGTAAGTTAGCTGAGAGTGGGATGTAAACTTATATTTTTAGAGCTTTGACTTAGCGTTGAGGCTCTTTTGCTTTTCTGGCACCTCCTTTAATGGATACCGGCATGATTCCCGGCGATTCTGTCCGAACGGCGGTTCATGACAAGAAGCAGAAGAAATGCAAACAAAATGGTTGACAGGGCGTACAATTCCGGGCGCACCCCCTTGCGCAGCTCTGTGTAGAGCATCGTCGACAGGGTGTTGACGCCGGCACCTTTGGTAAAAAAGGTGATGGAAAAATCGTCGAGCGACATGGTAACCGCCATCAGGAATCCGGAAAATACACCGGATTTGATCTCCGGCCAGGTCACCTTGTAGAACGCGTACATCGGAGTGGCACCGAGATCTAAGGCAGCCTCGTAGGTGTAGCGGTTTGTCTGGTTTAATTTCGGCAGCACGTTCAAAATCACATAGGGAACATCAAACGTAATATGTGCAATTAAAACGGTGACGAAACCGAGGTTCATAAATTTTACGAACAGCAGCATCATGGAAATACCTGTCACGATATCCGCGTTTAACAGCGGAATATTGGTGGCACCGAGCATGATGGTGCGGTTCTTTTTTTCATGGCACTGATGCCGATCGCGGCAAGCGTTCCGATGACGGTCGAGACGATGGCTGCGGTGAGTGTGACCTGTAGAGTTGTCACAAACGCATTCATGATGGTCTCGTCCGTAAAACAGGAAGCGTACCATTTGAGTGTAAAACCGCCCCATACGACACGTGATTTTGAATTGTTAAAAGAGAGCACGATGAGTACGAGGATCGGTAGATACAAAAATAAAAAGATGACGGCAAGATAGATGCGCTGTCCCCATTTCTTTACCATACCGCGGTACCTCCTTCGTCTTTATCCAGCACATTCATAAGTGCCATACTTGCAATGACAAACAGCATCAGCACAACGGACAGTCCGGAACCCAGATGCCAGTTGGTGCCCTGCATAAATTCCTGCTCAATGACGTTTCCGATTAAGAGCACCTTGCCCCCACCGAGCAGGTCGGAGATGACGAACGAGGTCAGTGCCGGCACAAAGACCATGACGATTCCGCTTAACACGCCGGAGAGGGTGAGCGGAAAAATGATTTTTACGAGAACGGTCAGATTGTTCTCGCCGAGATCCCTGGCGGCTTCGATGACGTCCTTGTTGATCCGCACCATGGAGTTGTAGATCGGCAGGATCATAAAAGGAAGAAAATCGTACATCATGCCGAACACAACGGCGGTCGGGGTGTTGAGCATCTCCACATGGCCGGTGCCGACGGCTTCTAAAATGGCATTGACAATACCGTTGTTGGAGAGCAGAGGTCTCCACGCGAGAATGCGCAGCATAAAATTCATCCACATCGGGAGGATGAACAAAAAGACGACAAAGCTCTGGTGACGGAAGCGGAATGTGCTTAAAATCATGCAGAGTGGATAGGACAAAACAAGGCAGAACAGCGTGCACAGAAAGCCGAGCTTTAAAGAGAGAAGAATCGACTTGACATGCACCGGATCGGCGATGGCAGCGATATTGGAAAAGGTAAAGCTGCCGTCCGCCGCAGTGATGGCATAATAGAGAATAAATACAAGCGGCAGAAGAATAAATCCGATCATCCAGATCAGATAAGGTCCTGCCAGAAGCTGTTTTTTGAAGTTAGACATCGATTCCTGCTGCCTCCTCGTCCTCGGATTCCGGTTTGTTCATAATCTGGATGTTGAATGGAATCACGCGGATCCCGACATGGGTTCCGACGGTGTAAAACTGCGTGGTGTCCACCAGCCACTCAAAGCCGCCCGCCATGATCTCGATCTCGTAGTGGACGCCCTTGAAGATGACGGAAGTGATATCGCCGTCCATAAAGCCTTCCCCGGGTGCGACGATCTCCACATTCTCCGGACGGATGACGACGTCGACCGGCGTGTTGGTGCCGAATCCTTCATCCACACAGGGAATCCTGGTGCCGAGAATCTCAACGACCCGGTCTTTCATCATGATACCGTCGATGATATTGCTGTCCCCGATAAAATCGGCTACGAACGCGTTGACCGGCTCATTGTAGATCATTTCCGGTGTGCCGATCTGCTGGATGTAGCCCTGGTTCATGACGACGATGGTGTCGGACATGGTGAGGGCTTCCTCCTGGTCGTGCGTAACAAAGACAAAGGTGATGCCGAGCTCGTTTTTCAGGCGGATCAGCTCATACTGCATTTCCTGGCGGAGCTTTAAGTCCAGTGCGCCGAGCGGCTCGTCGAGGAGAAGAACCTTCGGCTCATTGACGATGGCGCGGGCGATGGCAATTCTCTGCTGCTGTCCGCCGCTCAAAGAATCGATGGAGCGGTGCTCGAATCCGTCCAGGTTTACGAGCTTTAAGGCGTATTTGATTTTGTCGTCGATGTATGCCTTGCTTTTTTTTCTGATCTTAAGTCCGAAAGCGATATTTTCCGCGATGGACATATGCGGAAAAAGGGCGTATTTCTGGAATACAGTATTGAGATCGCGCTCATTGGGCGGGAGGGCGGTAATATCCTTTCCGTCAAACAGAACCTGGCCTTTGTCAGGGGTCTCAAATCCGCCGATAATGCGCAGGGTTGTTGTCTTGCCGCAGCCGGACGGACCGAGCAGTGTGATGAATTCATTCTCACGGATGTAGAGGTTCAAATCGTCCAGAATGACATTGTCACCGTAGGATTTGGCAATGTGCATAAGATTGATCAGTTTTTTGCTCATTCGGGGGAGTCCTTTCTTAATATATGCAGAATGCACCCGCATGTCTGCGGGAGATCGATGATATGCTGATTTTGCAGTATTTTCATAGCATAAGAAAGATTTTATTTTAATAATTGAAAAAAAGTAGTTGCAATTTTTTGAAATTCCGTTATAATAACTCAATGTGATGTTAAACATGACCTGCCGATATGGCTCAGTTGGTAGAGCAACGCATTCGTAATGCGTAGGTCGTCGGTTCGAGTCCGACTATCGGCTTTAAATAAAAACTCTCAGTAATTGTGCTGGGAGATTTTTATTTATATGCTAGTTATAACACATGCTTATCAATGTTTATTAGAGCGGGTTATGACTGAGTGCAAAAGGAGGAAAATATTATGAAGAAAAAAGTGATTAGCTTACTGCTCACTGCAGCAATGGCAACCACCATGTTCGCAGGCTGTGGTTCTTCCAGCGAGGAGAATACAACTGCAGACAACAATCAGACAGCAGCACCGGCAGCGACAGAGGCTGCAGCAGAGGAGAGCACAGAGGCAGCTGCTCCTGCAGTATCCGCTGATGGAAAGATCGCAATGATTACCGATTCCGGTGACATCACAGACGAGTCTTTCAACCAGATCACATGGGAGACCTGTGTGGCTTACGGTGATAAGAACGGTATTGAGTATCAGTACTATAAGCCGGCTGAGGACACAGACGAGGAGAGAATCAACGCAATCGACCTTGCAGTTGCAGACGGTGCAACCGTAATCGTTATGCCGGGTTATCTGTTCGGACCGGCAATCGCTGAGGAGCAGGATCTTTATCCGGATGTTTCCTTTATCGCAGTTGATGTGACAGAGGCTGACATCGTAGATCTTTCCGGCAACGCAGTCGGAATCAGCGACAACGTATATATCTGTTCTTTCCAGGAGGAGCAGGCAGGTTACCTTGCAGGTTATGCGGCAGTTAAGGATGGTTACACAAGCCTTGGATTCCTCGGTGGAATCGCAGTTCCGGCAGTTATCCGTTATGGTTACGGTTATATTCAGGGTATCAACGATGCAGCAGAAGAGATGGGCGTTGATGTAGATGTGAAATACTACTATGGCGGTCAGTTCTACGGAAGTGATGCGATCACAGCTCGTATGGAGGGCTGGTATCAGGATGGCACACAGGTTGTATTCGCATGCGGCGGCGGTATCTACACATCTGCTGTTGAGGATGCAGAGCAGTACGACGGCAAGGTAATCGGTGTCGATGTTGACCAGCGTCCGAAGATCGGTGATCTGTGCATTACCTCTGCTATGAAGGGCTTAGGCGCTGCAGTGAACTCTGCACTGGATGCATACTTTGGCGGCAACTGGGCTTCCATCGGTGGCAAGTCTGAGCAGCTCGGTCTGGCACAGGGCGATTATCTTGGTCTTCCGACGGATACAGATTCCTGGGGCTTTACAACATTTACGGTAGATGAGTACAATACAGTATTAGACGGACTCAAGGACGGCAGCATCACTGTTTCTAACGATACAGAGAATCAGCCGGAGGTAGGTTCTCACGTGACCGTTGACTATGTAGAGTAAGCGGACTCTTTAAAGGGGAAGAGAAATAGTTTCTCTTCCTCTTTTTTTTATATCCGGAAGATGTTATAATAAACTTTAGCAGTTCATATTCAGAAGTTCCTGCGGAACTTCAGATGCGCAGAAAGCAGCGCAGAACAGATGTGATACTATAAGCTATGCAGGAATGATTCATGCGGCGCATGAGAAAAAAAGAACGAAGAGGATATACGTATATGGAAAACGAATATGTTATTGAGATGTTGAACATCACGAAAGAATTTCCAGGAATCAAAGCCAACGATAATATTACCCTGCAGTTGAGAAAGGGAGAGATTCATGCACTGCTTGGTGAGAATGGTGCAGGGAAGTCTACCCTTATGAGTATTCTGTTTGGTCTGTACCAGCCGACGTCCGGTACGATCAAAAAGAACGGGCAGGTTGTACAGATCAATACGCCGAACGACGCGAATGATCTGAACATCGGAATGGTTCATCAGCATTTCAAGCTGGTGGAGTGTTTTTCCGTGCTGGATAATATTATCCTTGGTGTTGAGCCATCGAAAGGATTGTTCCTTGAAAAAGATGGTGCCAGAAAAAAGGTACTGGAGTTGAGTGAGAGGTACGGGCTTAAGGTGGAGCCGGATGCGCTGATTTCGGATATCACCGTAGGCATGCAGCAGCGTGTTGAGATTCTTAAGATGCTCTACCGTGATAACGAGGTGCTGATCTTTGATGAGCCGACGGCAGTGCTGACGCCGCAGGAGATCGAGGAACTGATGAAGATCATGAAGAATCTCGCACACGAGGGCAAATCCATTCTGTTCATCACGCATAAGCTGAATGAGATCATGGAGGTGGCGGACCGCTGTACGATCTTAAGAAAAGGAAAGTACATTGGAACGGTTGACATCGCGGATACGACGAAGGAAGAACTCTCCAAGATGATGGTGGGCAGAAATGTAAGCTTCACCGTTGACAAGGATGAGAAAGAGCCGGGGGATACGGTGCTTGAGGTATCGCATCTGACGGTGGCAAGCAGATCGCATGAAAACAATGCCGTGCGGGATGTCTCGTTTCAGGTGCGCCGCGGTGAGATCGTATGTATCGCGGGTATCGACGGCAATGGCCAGACAGAGCTGGTGCAGGGGCTGACCGGACTGGAGAAGGTCGGAAAAGGCACTGTGAAATTCCTGGGACAGGACATCACAAATGCCACGATCCGGGAACGTTCCAAGCACGGTATGAGCCATATTCCGGAAGACCGTCATAAGCACGGACTGGTACTGGACTACACACTGGAACAGAATCTGGTGCTGCAGCGTTACTGGCAGCCGCAGTTTGAGCGCGCAGGCTTTATCAAGTCGGGCGAGGTGCGCAGATATGCGCAGAAGCTGATCGAGCAGTATGATGTGCGAAGCGGTCAGGGGCCGGTGACCATCGTGCGCAGCATGTCCGGTGGTAACCAGCAGAAGGCGATCATTGCAAGAGAGATTGACAAGGATCCGGAGCTTCTTGTGGCAGTGCAGCCGACCAGAGGCCTTGATGTAGGCGCGATCGAGTATATCCATAAGCAGCTTGTGGCACAGCGCGACAAAGGAAAAGCCGTGTTGTTAGTCTCGCTGGAACTGGATGAGGTTATGGACGTGTCCGACCGTATCCTGGTGATGTACGAGGGCGAGATCGTAGGAGAACTTGATCCGAAGAAAGTGACCGTGGAGGAACTTGGACTTTACATGGCAGGTGCAAAGCGGGATAAGGTTGCAAAGGAAGCATGAAGGCGAAGCCTTACAGATTAACAGAAAGGAAATATGACAATGAGTGAAAAGACAAAGGATGTCCTATTGTCCATCTTTGCATCGCTTCTTTGCATTGTGATCGGACTTCTCGTGGGACTTATCATACTTTATTGTATCAATGCAGAGAATGCATTGGATGGTTTCTCAAGAATTATCAAGGGTGGTTTTTATCTCAAACCAAAGGGAATCGGAAGTGAGATTGCGCAGGCGACACCGCTTATCATGACAGGTCTTTCCGTTGCGTTTGCTTTTAAGACGGGACTGTTCAACATCGGTGCGGCAGGCCAGTATACCTTGGGCGTGTTCGGTGCATTGTATTTTGCACTGATTCTGCAGATGCCGTGGTATGTATGTCTTTTGGCAGCAATGGTCTGCGGAGCCATCTGGGGTGCTGTTCCGGGAATTTTCAAGGCGTACTTTAATGTCAACGAGGTTATCACCTCCATCATGTTTAACTGGATCGGTTTATATCTGGTGAACGAGCTGATGTACAGCACGGTATCCGGAATGTACGACCAGAAGACGACGCGTACTTACAAGCTGAGTTCCGCGGCACCGCAGTCATTGATTCCAGATTGCGGCATGAGCGCTGTTTTTAAGACAAGCTCGACCACGATTGCCATTTTTATCGCGATGGCGATCGCAATTATCATGTATGTGGTACTCAACAAGACCACATTCGGTTATGAGTTAAAAGCCTGTGGCTTTAACAAAGACGCCGCAAAATATGCGGGCATCAATGAAAAACGCAACATTGTGCTTTCCATGACAATCTCCGGCGCACTTGCAGGTATCGGTGCGGGACTTTACTATCTGTCCGGTGCATCCGAGTGGAATCCGCAGGTGTCCACAGCGCTTCCGGCGATCGGTTTCAACGGTATCCCGGTAGCACTTTTGGCGCTGAGCAATCCGATCGGCGTGGTATTTGCAGCAATCTTTGTCGCACATATCTCCGTGGGAGGAGCGTATCTTCCAACTAAGTATTATCAGCCGGAGATTGCGGATCTGATCGTGGCAGTCATCATTTACCTGTGTGCGTTTGTTATGCTCTTTAAGAGCGTGGTCGTATCGAAGCTCGGCAGGAAAAAAGCGAAGAAGGAGGATGTGAAATAATGTTCTTACTGATTAAGTTTACATTACTCTATGCGGTAGTATTGATGCTGGTGGCGCTTGGCGGTATGTTCTCGGAGCGAAGCGGTGTAATCAACATTGCACTTGAAGGTATCATGGCAATCGGCGGTCTGGCGGGCGTTTTCGTCCTGGCACTCTGCGGGGATTCCCTTCCGTCCGGCGTGCTGGTGGCGGTGTCCATCCTGGCAAGTGCGGTAGCGGGAATTCTCTATTCCCTTCTGCTCGGATTTTCCGCCATCACGTTAAAGGCGGATCAGACAATCGGCGGAACGGCTTTAAATATGCTTGCCACAGCGGTGGCGATCGTAGCGGTAAAAGCGTTCAACAACTCCTCGGCAGCGGGAAACGGTGCGGCTTCCGCAAAGCTTTCCTACAGCAACAAGGCATTTATCTATAAAATCGGACCGCTCACGATCAACATTTTCCTGATTATCGGAATTATCATTCTGATTGTAAGCTATGTATTTTTGTTCAAGACCAAATGGGGCTTACGTCTGCGCGCGTGCGGTGAACATCCGCAGGCAGCCGATTCGGTCGGTATCAATGTGTATCAGTGGAGATATACCGGTGTCATGATCTCGGGTGCACTCGGCGGAATCGGAGGCTTCGCCTACATCGTTCCGTCCGTTACCACCTGGAACTTTGAGGTCGGCGTAGCGGGAGCCGGTTTCCTCGCCCTGGCAGTTATGATTTTCGGACAGTGGAAGCCGTTCAACATTGCGGGCGCAGCCGTGTTCTTTGCGGTATTCCGTTCCCTGGCGAACATCGCGGATTCCACCGTGCTTGCAAACCTCGGATTGTCCAAGAATATCTACAGCATGATGCCGTTTATCGCATCCATGATTATTCTTGCGTTTACATCCAAGAATTCCCAGGCACCGAAAGCGGAGGGTATTCCGTATGATAAGGGTGCCAGATAGGAAGACGGCGTAAGAGACCGGAATTTCCGGAAGCGTCCGGGAGCATATGATAACAAACAGAAAGGACTCTAAGATCATGATTTCAAGCAAATATTTTGACCATACTATTTTAAAGGCAGAGGCGACGGAGGCACAGGTGGCAAAGATCTGTGACGAGGCGCTTGCCAATGATTTCGCATCCGTGTGCGTGAATCAGTATTACACCCGTTTTGTGGCAGAGAAGTTAAAAGGCTCTGATGTGAAGGTGTGCACAGTGGTAGGTTTCCCTCTGGGAATGTCTGACACCAGTGTGAAGGCATTCGAGACGAAGGCTGCCATCGAGGACGGCGCACAGGAGATCGATATGGTAATCAATGTCGGCGCATTGAAGGACAAGAAGTATGACTATGTAAAAAATGATATTCATACCTTAAAGGAAGTCTGCGGCAGCGATATTGTCTTAAAGGTCATCATCGAGACCTGTCTTCTGACAGACGAGGAAAAGGTGAAGGCATGTGAGTTGGCAAAAGAAGCAGGAGCTGATTTCGTAAAGACTTCCACCGGATTTTCCACCGGAGGGGCAAAGGCGGAAGATGTCGCACTGATGAGAAAAACCGTGGGTGATGATATGGGTGTGAAGGCATCCGGCGGAATTCACACGGCAGAGGAAGCCCAGGCGATGATCGATGCCGGAGCAAGCCGCCTTGGAACGAGCGCAACACTTGCCATCATTGGGAAATAGTAATCAGGAGCGGTAGGATGAATACAATTTTGATTGGAATTGCAGGAGGCACCGGAAGCGGCAAGACAACACTTGCCGACAAACTGATCGACAGCTTTGGCGATGATGAGGTGAGTATTCTGCGTCATGATAACTACTATAAACGCCATGACGACATGTGTTATGAGGAACGGTCGAAGTTAAACTATGATCATCCGGATGCGTTTGATACAGCACTGTTGTGTGAACATATCTGTAAGCTGAAAGCGGGAGAGCAGATCTATATGCCAGTCTATGACTACTCGATACATAATCGTTCCGAGGAGACCATTCTGGTAAAACCTGCACCGGTGATTGTGCTGGAGGGCATTCTCATTTTTGCTGAGCCGAGTCTCTGTGATCTTATGGATATCAAGGTATTTGTGGACACAGATGCGGATGTGCGGATTCTGCGGCGGATCATCCGTGATGTAAAGGAACGCGGGCGTTCGTTAGACAGCGTGATTAACCAGTATCTGACAACGGTAAAGCCGATGCATGAACAGTTTGTAGAACCGAGCAAGCGCCGGGCGGATATTATCATCCCGGAAGGGGGAGAAAATATCGTGGCGCTTGACATGCTGATTGAACGCGTACGCAAACATTTAAAGAATAAATAAGATTAGCGCAATAAAGTGGCAGGCACTGTGTCTGCCATTTTTTTGTATGCAGGATTGCTCGGATGCAGATGATCGCCGCTGTCATAACCTTTTGCGAAAGAGCGCGGATCATCGGCTGCACGAAGTGCCTGATCGAAATCGATACAGCCGTCGCTCTCGTGGTTGGAGCGGATCCAGTCATTGACGGCACCGCGCAGCTCCTCGCGGAACGGTGCGTAGGTGCGCCAGCCGTAAATCGGCAGAAGGGTTCCGAGATAGACGCTGTCGTGAAGCTTTCTGGCCTCCTCGATATACCATTTCAGACCGTCGATCAGTTCGGCGGCAGTCGGCAGATCACTCATGGGACGGAACGGATTGACGTCGGTTCCGACCGGATGGATGATATCGTTGATGCCCTGCTGGATGATGACGGTATCCGCACCGGCGGTTGGAATTTCGTGGGCAAAACGGTTGGTTCCCTTAAGACCGTAGGAGTCGTAGGTGATACAGTCGTACTGGCGCAGAATACGCGTACCGCTTGCCGCACGGCGGATCACCGAGGTATGGTTGTGCCCTTCTTCGATGAGGCGCAGCGTCAGATAGTCCGGCCATGCCTGTGCGGTGATGGAATCTCCGTAGCAGATAATGGCATGACAATCTTCCTTTGTCAGAATATCGATGTTGCTAAGAAAATAGAACCAGTTTGTCGCCTTGGAGGTGGCAAGGGGCAGCGCTTCGCTGTGCGTCTGGTCGCCGTAGGAAAAATAGCCGCGGGACAATGGACCTGTGATCAGCACGGCGGACTGCATGGCAGTGTAGCCGTCAAAATACAGGCTGACGCAGAGCGTCTGACCGGCAGATACCGGAAAGGAGAGGGCGTCGCTTGTGGCGGACGCGCCCGCTGCAAGCGTGACGGAGTGGCTGCCGTCAAAGGTAATATCCCGGATGGTGCCTGCCGTAAGCGGGCAGGAAAGCGGAACTTTCCCGGTGAGATCGGAATCACACACCGCCACCGTTGCCCGGTGGATGGTGACAGGTTCCTTTCCGCAGTAGTTGTCGAGCGTGAAGCGGAGTGCGCTTCCGGAAAATGGTGCATAGACCGGATAGCGCAGCGTCAGATCTTTTGCGTAGCCCTCCGGATGGTGTTCTGCGATGGACATGGCATTGCCCCACATGGAGACCCATTTTGTATCATTCATAAGTTTGTTCTCTTTTCTGATTATTTATTGGCAAGGAATATAAGAGTATATTCCTGCGTTATTATAGCGGAAGTGAAGGTATTTTTCCAGTGGACTTGTTCTTTTTTTCGATCCTTGCTATAATGAGCGCATGCGGGTGAAGGCTTGCAGACAGAATAGAAGGATAATAAAGGAGTTCATTTGTATGGGAGAGATTGCAAATCGTGATAATAAGAAGATGCTGATTTTATTTGCAGAGGTGGTTGCGGCGCTTGCGACGATTCTGATCGCCGTTTTAGCGATGAAGATTCCGGTGGTGCCGGTGTGCGTGATCGTTTTGATCGAGGTGGCGATTGCTGCCTGCCTGCAGGAGGTACCGGTGTGGGTGCATGCGGTAGTCGCTGCAGTACAGCTGGTCGCCGGGGCAATCTGCGGCAGAGTGGTATTCTGCCTGTTGTGTATTTTGATCTATGTGTTTGCGATACTGACACTGCGGGAAGCAAGAGCGTAATGATAAGACCTTTATGAAGCGGATGCTTGGTAAAGGTCTTCTTTCTGTCAAAGGAGAAAAAGATGTTAGAAAAACTTTTTTTGGAAATGATCTCATATTACAGCGGAGACCCGAAACGGATCCAGCATTTTACAAAGGTACACAGCTATGCAAAGCTGATCGGAGAGCGCGAGCAGCTTTCGCCGGAGGAACTCTATATTCTGGAAGCGGCTGCATACACGCACGATATCGGCATCAAGCCGGCGGAGGAGAAGTACGGGAGCAGTGCGGGAAAGCTGCAGGAGCAGGAAGGTCCTGCGGTGGCACGCGGGATGCTGATGCGGCTGGGCTTTGCGGAGAATGTGATTGAGCGCGTCTGCTATCTGATCGGACATCACCACACTTACACCGGCATAGAGGGCAGAGACTATCAGATTCTGGTGGAGGCGGATTTTCTGGTGAATTTGTACGAGGACGGCAGACCGGACGGAGACGGCGGGTTTATGCCGGATAAAGCGGCTGTAGAGACAGCATATCAGAGGATTTTTGCGACGGAGACCGGAAAATGGATCTGTCGGAGCATGTTTGCACTTGGAGGTGTGTCATGATGCAGGAAAGGAAGCAGAAGGGAAAAATTCTGGTATTCAGTTCCAGGGAAATCTGCTATCTGTCCAGCAACTTTTTCGCAAATCAGATCGGCGCGGCGTTTGAGGAACTGGGATATGAGGTGACGGTGTGCGAACTCTCAAAGGAGGATGATCTGGATGCGAAGCTTGCGCGCTATATCGGACAGCCGTACCGCCTGATTCTGGATTTTAATTCCCTTCTGCCGCGGATGGTGTTAGACGACGGTACTCCCTATGTGGACCGCCTTGCGGGACCGTTTTTTGACTATATTTTAGATCACCCGCTGTTTCACTATCAGGGACTTTCAAGCGGTGTGAAAAATCTGCATGCGATTGTCCTCGACGAGGCACAGCAGAAGTACGTAGAAAAATATTATGAAAAGGTGGCGAGCGTCCACATGCTGCCGCTCGGGGCGACAAGAGCAGTCTACGAGGGCACAAAAGAGCCGGAGTGCCGGATTTTATTTCCGGGAACGTATGACAGACCGGACGCGGTTTATCAGATTGTAGAGAATGCTCCCGAGCCGCTTGGGAGCATGATGAAAGATCTGATTGAGCGGAGGCTTGCCGATCCCACACTGCCGATGGAGGAAGCATTTTCACAGCATCTTAAGGAGGAGGAACTGGAACTTCCTGCCGGACAGTTTGCGCTGTTTATGAACAGCATGTATGCGGTGGACGCCTATGTGCGGGATTATTTCCGCAAGGCGGCGTTGGACGCGCTGCTCGCGGAGAAACTGCCGGTTACCGTATTCGGGGAAGGCTGGGAAAAATATTCCTGCGGGGACGGGCACAGCCTGCGGCGCGAGCCGGCGGTGCCGTTTGCGCTCTCCTTTGAGCGGATTGCCAAAGCCCATGTGCTTTTAAATGTCTCACCGATTTTTAACCGGGGAATGCACGACCGGGTTCCTGCCGGAATGGCGAATCATGCGGTGGTGTTAACCGATGAAAATCCGTATTTAAGAAGAACGTTTACAGGCGGGAAGGAGCTGCTTTTTTATTCGCTGGAAAAACCGGACACGCTGTGTGAGCAGGCGGAGAGAGCACTTACAGACGTAAGACTTCGTGAGAAGATTGCGGCTTCTGCCTATGAGACCTTTGAGCGGGAATATACATGGAAGCGCCGTGCGGAGCAGATCCTCGCATTTGCAGAGGAGGTGGAAGCATGAGAGCACAGAAGAATTATCAGAAAATGCTGGAGGCGACGATCGCTGGATTAAAGGAGCAGAACCGTGTGCCGACGCTGCTGCTGCACAGCTGCTGCGCGCCGTGCAGCTCGTACTGCCTCGAGTATCTGTCGCAGTATTTTCATATCACCGTGGATTATTACAACCCCAATATTTATCCGGAAGAAGAGTATCATATGCGGGTGCAGGAGCAGCAGCGGCTGATTCGGGAACTTCCGGCAAAATATCCGATCGCATTCCGGGAGGGCGCCTATGATAAGGAACGTTTTTATGAGATGGCGCGCGGACTGGAGGAGGAAAAGGAGGGCGGTGAACGCTGCTTCCGGTGCTATGAGCTGCGCTTGAGAGAGGCGGCGGAGACGGCAAAAAGCCTTGGCATGGATTACTTCACCACGACGCTGTCCATCAGTCCACTCAAGAATGCGGAAAAATTAAATGAGATCGGGGATGCGCTGGCGGAGGAATACGGCGTGGCATATTTGAATTCTGACTTCAAAAAGAAAAATGGCTACAAGCGCTCGGTAGAGCTTTCCGAACAATACGGAATGTACCGGCAGTATTATTGCGGGTGCGTTTTTTCCAAGCGGGAGCGCGATGCCCAGATTGCTGCAAAAGCGGCGGCACAGGGAATTTGATGCGGTAAAGCATGAAAGGACTTGCGGGAAGCGCGAACTTCATGTAGAATGATAGGAAATGTAGTGAAAGCGAGGTTTTTAAAATGGCTCAGTTATGGGGAGGACGTTTTACCAAACAGACCGACAAGCTGGTCTATAATTTTAATGCGTCTATTTCGTTTGACCAGAAATTCTATAAACAGGACATTGAGGGAAGTATTGCACATGTGCGGATGCTCGGGAAACAGGGAATCTTAACCGGGGAGGAGATGCAGGCGATCGTTGCGTGCCTAAAGGAGATCCTTGCGGATGTGGAAGCCGGACGTCTTGTCATAACGGATGAATATGAGGATATTCACAGCTTTGTGGAGGCGAATCTGATCGACCGTCTGGGAGACACCGGAAAGAAGCTGCATACCGGGCGCAGCCGCAATGACCAGGTGGCGCTCGATATGCGTCTCTACACCAGAGAGGAATTGCTCCACGTGGATGCGCTCTTAAAGGAACTGCTCGGCACGATATTACATATCATGGAGCAGAATACGGAGACGATTATGCCGGGTTTCACCCATCTGCAGAAGGCACAGCCGATCACGCTCGCGCATCACATGGGGGCTTATTTTGAGATGTTTAAGAGAGACCGCCTGCGCCTGCATGACATCTACGAGCGGATGAATTACTGTCCGCTTGGTTCTGGAGCGCTCGCAGGCACTACTTATCCGCTTGACCGTGCATACACGGCAGAGCTGCTCGGTTTTTACGGACCGACTTTAAACAGCATGGACGGCGTGTCTGACCGCGATTATCTGATCGAATTTTTGTCTGCCTGCGCCACGATCATGATGCATCTGTCACGCTTTTCGGAGGAGGTCATTATCTGGAATTCCAACGAGTACCAGTTTGTGGAGATTGATGATGCGTACAGTACCGGAAGCAGCATCATGCCGCAGAAAAAGAACCCGGACATCGCAGAATTAGTCAGAGGAAAGACAGGACGCGTCTACGGCGCGCTGATGTCGCTTCTCACGACGATGAAGGGAATCCCGCTTGCGTACAATAAGGATATGCAGGAGGACAAGGAGCTTTCCTTTGACGCGATGGACACGGTCAAAGGCTGTATCGCGCTGTTTAACGGCATGCTCGCCACGATGAAGTTCAACAAGGAGCGCATGCGTGCTTCAGCGAACGGAGGCTTTACCAACGCGACGGATGCCGCCGACTATCTGGTGAACCACGGGGTGCCGTTCCGCGATGCACATGGAATTGTGGGACAGATCGTGCTTTACTGCATCGAAAAGGGAATTGCGATCGATGATATGAGCCTGGAGGAGTTAAAGGCAATCAGTCCGGTGTTTGAGGATGATGTCTATGAGGCGATCTCCATGGAAACCTGTGTGAACAAGCGTCTGACGGTCGGAGCACCGGGAAAAGAGGCGATGGAACAGGTGATCGCAGCGGAGAAGAAGTACCTGGAGGAAGAGTGGAAGCCTCTTGAAACTTCAATACAGTAACGTGATATTGTGAGAAATGTACAAGAACTGTCAAAAAAAACCGGGAAGTTTTACGAAAAAAGCATTGCTTTTTGACGGGAAATGGCATAATATATTCACTATGACGACACTTGTTCGCCACTGACGGACACGAACAGTGCAAAAAGCAGGTACGTGTAATGATCCGGCAGAGGCAATGAGAGGCGGAGTCGTATGCCACAGCGGGTGTCATAAGAAAAAGATGAGGAGATTAGAAGAGTCATGAGTGAAAAGTTGAGAGTTGGTATTCTGGGTGGTACAGGTATGGTTGGTCAGAGATTTATTTCTCTGCTGGAGAATCATCCGTGGTTTGAAGTGACAACGATCGCAGCGAGCCCGAGAAGTGCCGGCAAGACTTATGAGGAGGCAGTCGGAGACCGCTGGAAGATGGACACACCGATGCCGGAAGCAGTGAAAAAGATTGTCGTTATGAATGTCAATGAAGTGGAGAAGGTTGCGGCAGAGGTCGATTTCGTATTTTCCGCAGTGGACATGACAAAGGAAGAGATTAAGAAGATCGAGGAGGAGTATGCGAAGACAGAAACTCCGGTCGTTTCCAATAACAGCGCGCACCGCTGGACACCGGATGTGCCGATGGTGGTTCCGGAGGTCAACCCGGAGCATATGGAGGTCATCAAATACCAGAAGGAGCGTCTTGGCACAAAGCGCGGTTTCGTGGCTGTAAAGCCGAACTGCTCCATTCAGTCTTACGCGCCGGTACTTACTGCGTGGAAGGAATTTGAGCCGTATGAGGTGGTGGCAACAACCTATCAGGCCATTTCCGGAGCCGGCAAGACCTTTAAGGACTGGCCGGAGATGGTTGGCAATATCATTCCGTATATCGGCGGTGAGGAGGAGAAATCCGAGAAGGAGCCGCTTCGTATCTGGGGACATGTGGATCCGGAGAAGAAGGCGATCGTTCCGGCCAAATCCCCGGTCATCACCTGCCAGTGCATCCGTGTGCCGGTGTTAAACGGTCACACTGCGGCGGTGTTCGTAAAGTTTAAGAAGAACCCGACAAAAGAGCAGCTGATCGAGGCACTTCGCAATTTCAGCGGTGTTCCGCAGGAGTTAAAGCTTCCGAGCGCACCGGAGCATTTTATCCAGTATCTCGAGGAGGATAACCGCCCGCAGATCGCTCTGGATGTCAACTATGAGAACGGTATGGGTATCTCGGTAGGACGTCTGAGAGAGGACACGGTCTATGACTGGAAGTTCGTGGGACTGTCCCACAATACCGTGCGCGGCGCCGCGGGCGGTGCAGTGCTCTGCGCAGAGCTTTTGAAAGCACAGGGATACATTACAGCGAAATAAAGAATAAAAAAGAATCCTGCTTGCAGGATTCTTTTTTATTTCATAGGAAATAGCGTGATACGTTAATGTGTGAAAGTAGAACTTCCCTATGAAAATAAAAAACGCTCCGCGAGGATGCGCAGCTCGCGGTAAGGAAAATATCGCTTTGCGAACCGCTTGCGCGCGGAGAATTTCGCAAGCGAGATTCTTTTTTATTGCCCGGAAAATTAAAAAATGATATAATTTCCGCAGAATATATGGACAGATAGAATGTGCCGGATATGGGATGCGGTGTGGCTTTTCGTGCCCGGCAGGAAAGTGCAGAGGAGAAGAGATGGTCGTAAAATCGTCGGTGTTAAAGGAACTGGAAGAGTGCTACCGGGAATCTGGCAATCAGCTGGTTGTGCTGTACGGGCGGACGGACTCGGAGAAAGAGCGGCTGCTCGGCGCATTTGTGCAGAACAAGAAGCATTTTTATTACCGTGCAAGACAGGTGGCGGAGCGAGAGCAGCGCGCGCAGATGGGGCGTGAACTGACGGCGCGGTTTGAGGTGATGCTGCAGAAGTATACCTATGAGGAATATTTTAACCGGGTAAAGAGCGGTGATCCCACGAAGCTGGTAGTCGTGATCGATGAATTTCAGTATATTGCCAAAAAGGATCCTACTTTTATGGAGGCGGTGCTGAAACTGAAAGTGCACAGGCTTTATCCGGGACCTGTGATGATTCTGCTCTGCAGCTCGGCGGTGTCATGGGCAGAGCGGGAACTGGCGGAGTGTATCGGTGAGGCGGCATGCCGCAAAATAGACCGGAAAATCAAATTTACGAATCTGAATTTTCTGGAAGTGGTGCGGGCGCTGCCCGAGTATCCGGTGGCGGAATGTATCAAGACTTACGGCATCATCGGCGGTGTGCCGGGATACATCAACCGCTGGAACGCAAAAGCGGATGTAAAGACCAATATCTGTAGACTGATTCTTTCGCCGGGCGGCTATCTGTATCATGCGGCGGAAGATCTGATCGGGGAGAGCCTGCGGGAATTGTCTGTCTATGAGACCATCCTGGCGCAGATTGCGGCCGGGCAGGACAAGCTGAATGATCTGTACCGGACGACCGGATTCTCGCGCGCCAAGATCAGCGTCTATATGAAGAATCTGGCGGCATTTGATATCATCCAGAAGGTGGTATCGTTTGAGACGGGCGGCTGGGAGAACACGAAGAAAGGTGTGTACCGGATCCGCGACAATTATGTGAATTTCTGGTTTCACTTTATCTATCCGCATCTGTCGGATCTGTATATGATCCGCCCGGAAGAATTCTACGACAGATATATCGCGCCCAGACTGGATGCGTACCTCTCCCGGTATTTTGTGGAGGTATGCATGGAATATCTGGGACTTCTCGGCGTGGTAGGAAAGCTTCCGCTTAAGATTGCACGCATGGGAACCTGGGTCGGCAAAGAGGGGAATATCGACATCATTGCACAGAATGAGATTCGACAGAATATGGTCGGACTGTGCAACTGGCAGGAACCCGAGCTTACGATGGAAATGTGCGAGGCGCTGTTCCTTAACATGAAGCGGGCAAAAATCGGCGCAGAATATTATTTCCTCTTTTCCGCACAGGGATTTGCACCGGAGGTTACCGCCATGGCGGAGCGGGATAAGCGGTTCGTGCTCGTGGATATGAATGAACTGTAAGTTGCCCGATGTCGAGAAAAATGCTATAATTTGCTTCATGCGAAAGTAATTGGAGGAACAGATTGTGGCAAAATCTTTGATCATCACAGAGAAACCGAGTGTTGCGCAGGAGTTCGCGCGGATTCTCGGCGTATCCGGAAGAAATGACGGTTATATAGAGAACGACGGGTATGTCATCACCTGGTGCGTGGGGCATCTGGTGGAGATGGTGTACCCGGAGGAGTATGATGAGCGGTATAAAAAATGGCGGCTGGAAGACCTGCCGTTTCTGCCGCGGGATTACAAATATAATGTGATCCCGTCTGTGAGCAGGCAGTATGATGTGGTACATAAAATGCTGCACCGCGAGGATATTGACACGGTCTACTGGGCAGGAGATGCTGGAAAAGAAGGACAGACGATCGAGGAGAATATCCGGAAGTTCGGCGGCGTGCGTGAGGGCATGAAGGAGCTCCGTGTCTGGATCGATTCGCAGACCGAGGAGGAGATTCTGCGCGGTATCCGCGAGGCAAAAGACATGTCGGAGTATGATAACCTTGCAAAGTCGGGCGTGATGCGGACGATCGAGGATTATGCGATGGGAATCAATTTTTCCAGAGCCATGTCGGTAAAGTACGGAAAGCTTCTGAATGATGCGGCAGGAACATCGAGCTATACGGCGATTGCGGTCGGGCGCGTCATGACCTGCGTTCTTGGCATGGTTGTGATCCGGGAGCGCGAGATCCGCAATTTTACAGAGACGCCGTTTTACCGTGTCGTGGGAACCTTTCATCCTGCAGGAGAGGAAGAATGCCGGATCACGGCGGAGTGGAAGGCAATAGAAGGCTCTAAATATTTTGAGTCGCCGCTTTTATATAAGGAAAACGGTTTTAAAAAGGAAGAGAGCGCGCAGACGCTGATTGCGGAGTTAAAGGGACAGGAAGCGCTCATTGATTCCGTGGAGACAGGGACGCAGAAAAAGCGTGCGCCGCTGCTTTTCAATCTTGCGGAGCTGCAGGCGGAGTGTTCCAAACGTTTTAAGATCAGTCCGGATGAGACGCTGCAGGTGGCGCAGGATCTGTATGAGAAGAAGCTTACCACCTATCCGAGAACGGATGCGCGCGTGCTCTCCTCGGCGGTGGCAAAAGAGATTACAAAAAATATCAGCAGACTGAAAAATTTTGCGCCGGTGGCTCCTTATGTGGAGCGCATCATGAAGGAAGGGCGCTACCGGAACATTGGGAACACGCAGTATACGGATGATTCCAAGATTACCGACCACTACGCGATCATTCCGACCGGACAGCTCACAGAGCTGGAATCTTTAAACAGTCTCCAGAGAAGCGTCTATGAGATGATTGTGCGCCGTTTCTTAAGCATTTTCTATCCGCCGGCGGAGTATCAGACGGTAAAACTCGTCGTGGCGGCAGGCGGTGAGAAGCTTTATACTTCCGCGAAGCAGTTAAAGGTTCCGGGCTATCTGGAGATTGCAGGCGTTCCGAAGACGGCGAAGGAGCGGAATGCGGCGAAGACGGACGGAGAGGAACAGACACAAGGCAGTGATGCTGAGGCTGCGCGGGAGGAAGAGGAGAACGCCGGGCTTTTAGCGTATGCCGGCAGGCTTCAAAAGGGAGAGGTACTTTTTGCGGATGGCTATGCCATCCGCGAGGGAAAGACCTCCCCGCCGAAGCGCTACACGTCTGGATCGATGGTGCTCGCCATGGAGAATGCCGGACAGCTCATCGAGGAGGAAGAATTAAGAGAGCAGATCAAGGGTTCCGGAATCGGTACATCTGCCACGCGGGCAGAGATCATCAAAAAGCTGGTTCGGGTCGGCTATCTGAATCTGAACAAAAAGACGCAGGTTCTCACGCCGGAGCGGCTGGGGGAAATGATCTTTGAGGTGGTTTCGATGACGGTTCCGGCACTGCTCAATCCCAAGATGACAGCTTCCTGGGAAAAGGGACTGGACGGAATCACGCGGGGAACGGTCGTGATGGAGGATTACCGCTCAAAACTGGAGGATTTTATCCGCAGGGAGACGGTCGCCATGATCGAGCAGGATCTGACCGGCCAGATTGCCACGCGAATCCACCCGCTCGTCGGAAAGGGCGGAAAGGGGCTTGCGGCGAAGCGCAGCCTCGGCATTCCCTGTCCGGTGTGCGGAGGAACGATCGAGACGACGCCGTTCGGTTACGGGTGCAGCAATTATCAGAAAGATGGTGGCGGATGCCGCTTCTCCATCGGTACAATCGCCGGAAGAGACTTAAACGATGAGGAAGTAAAGGAGCTTTTGACCGAAGGACATACCGGCGTGCTGTCCGGGTTTGTCTCGAAGTCGAAGAAAAAGTTCTCGGCGAGCCTCATCCTGGAAAAGGATGATGAGGGAAAAGTTTCGGTTGGATTTGATTTTTCAAAGAACCAGCCGGAAATCCTGGAGGGTGTCGTATGTCCGGTGTGCGGTTCTGCCGTGGAGATCACGCCGTTTGGCTATAGCTGCGTCAAGCACCACGAGCATCCCGATGAATGTTATTTTTCCGTGGGAAAGATCGCGGGAAAGGCGCTGGGCGTCGATGATCTGACGGAGCTTCTTACGACCGGAAAGACCGGTCTGATCCGCGGCTTTACTGCCAGGAATAAAAAGAAGTTCAACGCCTGCTTAAAGCTGGAGCAGACGGAGGACGGAAGAAAGAATATTGCATTTGATTTTTCACAGAACGATGCCGCCGTTGTTCCCGATGTCGTGTGTCCGATCTGCGGCGGGGCGATTGTGGAGACGTCGTTCGGGTTCGGCTGCGCGAATTACAGGCAGGATGACCCGGACAGCTGCCGGTTTGCAATCGGTACGATGGCGGGAAAGGACTTAAACGCAGCGCAGGTGAAGGAGCTTTTAAATCAGGGGAGAACCGGAACGATCCGCGGATTCAAGTCGAAGAGCGGGAAAAAGTTTGACGCCTGTGTCGCTCTGGAACACACGGAAGACGGAAAAATTGAATTGAGATTTGATTTTGAACATGTCGAAGCCAAAAAGATCAAGGATGTGGTGTGCCCGATCTGCGGCGGTGATATCGTGGCGACGCCGTTCGGCTTTGGCTGTGCCAATTATGTGAAGGACGATCCGAACAGCTGCCGGTTCTCTGTCGGGAAGATGGCGGAGAAGGCATTGACGGAAGCGAATGTAAAGGAGCTTCTGACCAACGGAAGAACCGGAACGATCCGCGGCTTTAAGTCGAAGAGCGGGAAGAAATTTGATGCGCGCGTCGCACTGGCAAAGAATGAGAAGGGAAAGGTCACGGGGCTGAAGTTTGATTTTACGGATCTGGAAGCGCCGAAGGTAAAGGATGTAAAATGTCCGGTCTGTGGCGGGGATATCGTAAAGACGATGTTTGGATACGGCTGTGCCAACTATTCAAAGGAGAATCCGGACAGCTGCCGGTTCGCAATCGGCAAGATCGCGGGTGTCTCTTTAAAGGAAGCACAGGTGAAGGAACTTTTGCTCCGCGGGAAGACGGACGTGATCAAGGGATTTGTTGCGAAGACCGGCATGAAGTTCGATGCGCCGCTGAAACTGACGCCGGAAGGACAGATCGCATTTGATTTTCCGGAGAAGCCAAAGCCTGTTGAGACAACACTTGCCTGCCCGAAATGCGGGAAAATGTTAAAGAAGAGCCAGTGGTATTACGAGTGCGAGTGCGGTTTTAAGGTCTCCCGCACGGTGGCGAAGGTGACGCTGACCGAGGAGGTCATGCGCGAACTGTTAGAGACAGGGAAAACCAAAGATAAAGTGACCGGGTTTGTGTCAAAAGCCGGCAACACGTTTGATACCTGCCTAAAGCTGGAGGATGACCGCATTGTGTTTGATTTTGACAATCCCGGCACAAAGCGTGAGGGTGCTTCCGACGGCAAGGGCGGGGAGCGCATGTTCTACGAGGAATTAGAAGAAAATGCACAGCCGCAGCCGCTGGCGGCTGAGGACGGCGCACAGTACATTGAGGAGGACGTGCCTCCGTTTTATGATGCGATGGCGGAGGAGTATGCGGCTTACGAGGAGGAAGAGGCAAAACAGCAGGCGGCTGCATCCAATTTTCTGGATGAATTTCCTGAATGAGAAACGAATGGGGAAAGGAAGCAAAAATCGGATGGCGTGCGGTGCATGCTTGCTATTGACAGCCAGATAAAATGTCATTAAAATTTGAGTAGTTATTGATAGAATCCGGCAGAAGACACAGGAGGAAACAGGGCATGGAGTACAATGAGCAGGCCTTTAAAGAGAAAGCCAATTTAAAGGCAATGAAAGTATGGCTGGCTTTGATTGCGATTATGACACTGTCATACGGAAGCGACCTTTCCAAGGGAATCTATACGGCGACGCAGTATGTTGTTTTTCTGGTTATGGCGTGGGTGCCGTTTGCAATCGGACTGCTGACGTTGAAGTTAAAGGGGAGAGCGACGCCGTATTATAAGGATGTCCTGGCTCTCGGATATGGCTTTTTCTATGCCTACGTGGTGTGTATCACGGACTCGGCGACCGCCTATGCATATATTCTGCCGTTGACGAGTATGCTGATTCTGTTCAAGGATCGTAGCTATATGATACGGTGCGCGGTCACAAACGAGATCGTCATTGTGCTCAGTGCACTGCTCCATGTCTTCCTCGGCCTGAATCCGAACGTGAAAATGACAGACTATTACCTGCAGTTTTCAACGCTGCTTCTGTGCTATATCTGTTACGTTCTTTCTGTCGACCACTTAAATGAATCCGACGGAGCGCTGGTGGCATCGATCCGGGATAATCTGAGCCGGGTCGTGACGACGGTGGGACAGGTAAAGGGAGCGAGTAACTCGATTGTGGACGGCGTTACGGTTGTGCGTGAGCTGGCGGATGAGAACCGGCAGGGAGCGGATTCCGTCGTAAGCAGTATGGAGGAACTCACCCGGAACAACGATGTTCTCCACAATAAGACGATGTCCTCCATGGACCGGAGTACCGACATCAGCACGCAGGTGCAGAATGTGGCGGGACTGATCGATGAGATGGTGACGCTGATCCAGGAGTCGGTCGAGCATGCGGATGTGAGTGCGGAAGAACTTGCGGATGTCATGAATACGACGAATACCATGGCGGCGCTCTCCGGCGAGGTCGAGCAGGTGCTCGAGAACTTTAAGCAGGAATTTGATATGGTAAAGGAAGAGACGGGCACCATAGAGGGGATCACGTTCCAGACGAACCTTCTGGCACTGAACGCTTCGATTGAGGCGGCGAGAGCCGGGGAAGCCGGAAAGGGCTTTGCCGTGGTGGCAGGTCAGATACAGGATCTGAGCATGGGAACCAAGACTTCTTCCGGACGTATCAGGGACGCACTGGATCATCTGGAGGAGACTTCGGAGAAGATGACGGAATCCATCACCAAGACGCTTGAGATGATCCGCATGACAAGAGAGAAGCTCACGCAGGTGCAGGAGAGTGTCACAAGCATTACCGATGATTCCAAAAAGCTGGGACAGAATATCGGGGTAATTGACGGCGCCATGAAGGAAGTGGAAGCTTCCAACAGCGACATGGTGGAGAACATGAAGCAGATCTGCGATACCATGGAGGTCATGACGGAGTGCATCAACCAGTCCGACGAAGCGTCCCGCACGATGCTCAGCAAATACGAGGAGTCTTCCGTCAATGTGGATAAGATTGAGAGTGTGGTAGGAAAGCTCATGGAAGAACTCGGTAGCGGCGGATTCATGGGAATCGGCGATGCACAGCCGGGAATGCGCGTGGTGTTAGTCGCTAAGAACGGAGCACAGGCAGCCGGGACGGAGTTCCACGGGGAAGTGTTTGAGAGCCAGAGCGACGGAGTTCTGGTAAAAATCAAGCCGGAAGCCGGAAAAACGATTGAGATAAAGAAAAAAGACATTACATATGAACTGCAGATCTGTGTCAACAATGCACTGTATACATGGGAGGATGTCAGCGTATCCGCCGCTTCCAATGCGGGTGCCAACAGCTACCGGATTGCTGTGGCGACAAACCCGAAGGTCATCAACCGCAGAAAGTATCCACGTATGCCGGTTGCCAATGCATGTACCGTGACGCTGAAAAAATCCGGCAAAGCTTACAACGGCAGGATGATCAATATCAGCGCAGGCGGTTTCGCATTCAGCGCACATCAGGAGGATTTCGCAAATGCGATCGGGCAGGATATTTTGTTGGAAATCCTGGACTTCCCGCTGGAGGAGGCACGGACGCTGGACGGACATATCATCCGCAGTACGGATAATGACGGTGAGTTCATTGTCGGATGCCGTATGCCGGAGGACAGCGAAGAGATCCAGGCTTATGTCAATAAAAATTACAGGGAATAGAGAGGAATTTGTGTGATGGAAACAGCAAAAATCAGCCAGTTATATGACTTAGGGGAGACGATTGCGGCGGAACTGTTTGCGGGACTGACCTATCCGTGGGAGGCTCTGCCGAAAATCAGCGACTTTATAAAGAAGCTGGGACCGACGCTTGACCCGGAGGTCTATGAGCAGCGCGGCGAGAATATCTGGGTGGCGAAGAGTGCGACGGTTGCACCGACTGCTTTCTTAAATGGACCTTTAATTATTGATGAGGATGCGGAAATCAGACACTGCGCTTTCATCAGGGGGAATGCCATCGTAGGAAAAGGCTCCGTGGTGGGCAATTCAACAGAATTGAAAAACGTTGTGATTTTTAATTCCGTGCAGGTTCCGCATTACAATTACGTGGGAGATTCGATTCTCGGTTACAAATCCCATATGGGTGCCGGCTCGATCACTTCCAATGTCAAGTCGGATAAGACGCTGGTGGTGGTAAAGGATCATGATGAGAAAATTGAAACAGGGTTAAAGAAATTCGGAGCAATGCTCGGCGACTATGTGGAAGTCGGCTGCAATTCCGTGCTGAATCCGGGAACCGTCATCGGAAGCCACACCAATGTTTATCCGCTTTCGAGCGTGCGTGGCGTGGTTCCGGCAAATTCGATTTACAAGAACCGCAGCGAGGTAGTGGAAAAGCGGTAGGACAACAGAAGAGGGACAGAGACAATGAAGAGAAGATGGGTGCAGGGAATGCTTCTTGCAGGAATGCTGATTTTGACAGGATGCGGCGCAAAGAACAGTTCACCTGTGGAGAACGGTAAAGATTATACATGGAACGACATTACAGTGATGCTTCCGGAAGACTGGGCGGACCGCTGTACGATCAAAGAGGATGAGAATGGATTTACCATCTATCAGACGGCTTCCTATGAGAAGATGGAAGGACTTGGCTACCTGTGTTCCTTTGAAAAAAGCGACGCATGGATGAATTACGGTGCGGGAGAGAACCTGATCGCCTACACGGAGGACGGAACGCTGTATTACCTGATGCAGCCGACGGATGTTGCGTGCGATACGGAGGATCAGACAATCGTGGAAGAGTACGGATCCATGATGGAGGAGGTCACGGCCATCGCATCAAGTGTGAAGATCGATGCGGATGACGTTCATTACGATGCCGATCAGTATGTCGTTCCGGTTGGCGCAATACTGCCGGTGACGGAGGAGAATCTGTCGGATCTGTCAGAGCAGGAGCTCTATCTGGCGGCAAACGAGATTTATGCCAGACATGGAAAAACCTTTGATGACACCTATCTGCAGGCGCATTTTGATGCGTGCAGCTGGTATACGCCCGCCGGGGGAGCGACTGCAGGCGATGCGGGATTAAGTGAGATTGAGCAGGCGAATCTGAAACTGATCAAGGCAATGCAGACGGCATATGAAGCGGAACATATATATCCGAAATCCTATTCGGCAGGCGAGACCGCAGAGATCGCTCTTTTGGACAATGGAGTTCTTAACGAAGTCAGCTACACGGTAACCGGTAAGGGAGAGCAGACGGTCTGCACACTCACGATCGACGGAACGGCGTATGACCTTGCCGAGTACATTCAGATGCACGCGCCGGTTGCGGATGCGTTTTATGTGACAGACCTTGTGGAGAACATCGGAACACCGGAAGAGGATGATGGTCTGGAGATTGCCGTACTTGATGAAGGAACAGATGGCATCGGAACGACTCATTTTTTCAAATATGATGGAGATCTTTACTATCTGGGCGAGGTCGGAGGATTCCCGTTCCGGGACCGGAATGCCGGATTTAGCGGTTTTAACGGCCAGGGCGGTGTGATGGATCTGATCCGTTACGACAAGCCGGCAGACTGCATCCTGCAGGGGTATGCCTGGTACAACAGTTCGGAGAAGAAGATCGAGCATGCGGACGGCGGGCTTTATTCCTATTACGAGCCGTGTAAGCTGGAGCATAAGGGAGCACTGACCGTGTATTTTTCGATGGATGAGACATCAGCAGAAAAAACGATTGCGGCAGGGGAGGACATCTACTGTATCCGGTCGGACGGAGACGGTTGGATGTATGTGCGTGCAAAGGACGGAACAGAAGGATTTCTACATGTGGGAGACAACAGCTAAGAGCAGCTGTTTTGACAAAAGTGCATAAAATTTGCAGTACCCACTTGTGAAAATCAAGAAAATGTGAGAGAATGAATGCAGTATGTTAAATGTGTAACAATGTTTAACAACTCAGTTCTATTTATGCGAAAGGAGTCTTAAAATGATTTACACTAAGGAAGTTGAAAACATGTGCCCAGTCGCAAAGGGCGCAAAACATGAACCAGCTCCGATTCCGGAAGAAGGCAAGTGGGTTCATTCCAAAAAAATTGAAGATATTTCAGGCTTTACACACGGTGTAGGCTGGTGTGCACCTCAGCAGGGTGCCTGCAAGCTTTCCCTGAATGTGAAGAATGGTGTGATCGAAGAGGCATTAGTTGAGACCATCGGATGCTCCGGTATGACACATTCTGCAGCTATGGCAGCAGAGGTATTACAGGGTAAGACCATCCTTGAGGCACTCAATACAGACCTTGTCTGTGATGCCATCAATACAGCAATGAGAGAGTTATTCTTACAGATCGTTTACGGTCGTACACAGAGTGCTTTCTCTGATGACGGACTTGCAATCGGTGCCGGTCTTGAGGATTTAGGAAAAGGACTTCGTTCCCAGGTTGGTACCATGTACGCAACCAAGGAGAAGGGCGTTCGTTATCTGGAGATGGCTGAGGGCTATGTAACAGGTATCGCTCTTGACGAGAACAACGAGGTTATCGGATACCAGTTCGTTTCTCTTGGAAAAATGACTGACTTCATCAAAAAAGGCGATGATCCGAACACTGCTTGGGAGAAAGCAAAGGGACAGTACGGCCGTGTAGCAGATGCTGTTAAAATCATCGACCCGAGAGAAGAGTAGGAAAGGAGACGGACGAAAATGGCATTATTTGAAGGATATGAAAGAAGAATTGACCAGATCAACGCTGTATTAAACAGCTATGGTATCAGCTCCATCGAAGAGGCAGAGAAGATTACCAAAGATGCTGGTTTGAATGTATATGATCAGGTGAAGAAGATTCAGCCGATCTGTTTTGAGAACGCTTGCTGGGCTTACACAGTAGGTGCTGCAATCGCAATCAAGAAAGGATGCACAAAGGCTGCTGATGCTGCTGCAGCAATCGGCGAGGGTCTCCAGGCATTCTGTATCCCGGGTTCTGTTGCTGACCACAGAAAAGTAGGTCTTGGACATGGTAACCTTGGTAAGATGTTATTAGAGGAAGAGACCGAGTGCTTCTGCTTCCTGGCAGGTCACGAGTCTTTCGCAGCTGCTGAGGGTGCAATCGGTATCGCTGAGAAGGCAAACAAAGTACGTCAGAAACCTCTGCGTGTTATCTTAAACGGTCTTGGAAAAGACGCTGCACAGATCATCTCCCGTATCAATGGATTTACATTCGTTGAGACACAGTATGACTACAAGGCAGCAAAATTAAACGTTGTATACGAGAAGGCATACTCCAACGGACTTCGCGCTACTGTAAAGTGCTACGGTGCAGATGACGTTCAGGAAGGTGTTGCAATCATGCATCACGAGAACGTAGGTGTTTCCATCACCGGTAACTCTACGAACCCGACACGTTTCCAGCATCCGGTTGCAGGTACATACAAGAAAGAATGTATCGAGCAGGGTAAGAAATACTTTTCCGTTGCATCCGGCGGTGGTACAGGCCGTACCCTTCACCCGGACAACATGGCAGCAGGTCCTGCTTCCTACGGTATGACAGATACCATGGGACGTATGCACTCTGACGCACAGTTCGCAGGTTCCTCTTCCGTACCGGCTCACGTTGAGATGATGGGTCTGATCGGAATGGGTAACAACCCGATGGTTGGTGCTACAGTTGCTGTTGCAGTAAGTGTTGAGGAAGCTCACAAGGCTGGCAAGTTCTAAGTAGTATCGTATTTAATTGAAAAGCAGGGAATATACTTTAAGCGGTATGTTCCTTGCTTTTTATTCTATAAATTTCTTGATTTTCCAGTGAAGATCTTTCCCAAAGCTTTGAAAAAATCCCTTGCCAAGCCGCGCACATTCATGCTATGCTACTTTACAATAGTGCAGTATTGCATGGAGAGGAATGGAACGGTTATGCTAAAGATCATTGATGATTTTGTCTGGGGAGTTCCCCTGATCGTGCTGATCCTTGCGGTTGGCATATTTCTGACGATCCGTCTGCGGGGACTTCAGATCACGAAGTTGCCGCTTGCGGTCAGACACATTATTGCAAACGAAAAAGACGGCAAGGACGGAGAAGTGTCGAGTTTTGGCGCACTCTGCACGGCGCTGTCGGCAACGATCGGTACCGGTAATATCGTGGGAGTGGCGACGGCGGTCGTGGCAGGCGGGCCGGGCGCCTTGTTCTGGATGTGGATTGCGGCGCTGTTTGGCACGGCGACCAAGTATGCGGAATGCCTTTTGGCGATCAAGTACCGCGTGGTGGAAGCGGATGGACATGTGGTCGGCGGACCGTTTTACTATATTGAGAACGGTATGGGCAGAAAATTCCGCTGGCTGGGACAGATCTTCGCATTCTTCGGCGTGGGAGTCGGCCTGCTCGGCATCGGAACCTTTACGCAGATCAACGGAATTACCGGTGCGGTAAAGGGCTTTTTTGATCCGGAGACGGCATGTTCGGTGCAGCTGTTTGGCAACACCTATTCGTGGAGCGTTGTGATATCCGGGCTGATACTGACCGTGTGCGTGGCACTCGTTATTATCGGAGGGATTAAGCGGATTTCCTCCGTGGCACAGGTGGTTGTGCCGTTTATGGCGCTTGTGTATGTGGTGACTGTGCTGATCATTCTGCTGACGCATTTGGGAGAGATTCCGGCAGCACTTGCCACCATCGTACAAAGCGCGTTTGGACTCCGTGCAGCGGCAGGAGGAACACTTGGCGCAATCCTTGTTGCGATGCAGAAGGGAATCGCGAGAGGGATTTTCTCCAACGAAGCGGGGCTTGGAAGTGCGCCGATCGCTGCAGCTACCGCGAAGACCGATGAGCCGGTGGCGCAGGGACTGGTATCCATGATGGGAACGGTGATCGATACGCTGATTATCTGTACGATGACCGGATTGTCCATCATCATCACGGATACGTGGAACATCGGCCTGGACGGGGTGGATGTCACGACGAGAGCGTTTCAGATCGGGCTTCCGTTCCCGGAACACGTCTCCTCGTTTTTGCTGATGCTGTGTCTGGTGTTTTTTGCATTTACAACGATCCTTGGCTGGAATTATTACAGCGAGAAATGTCTGGAATATCTGGTGGGCAACCGTCCCGGGGTGTTAAAATGCTATCGCTGGCTGTATATTCTGGCGGTATTGATCGGACCGTTTATGACCGTGTCGGCAGTCTGGACGATTGCGGATATTTTTAACGGACTGATGGCGCTGCCGAATCTGATTGCACTGGTGGCGCTAAGCGGTGTGGTGGCTGCCGAGACGAAGCAGTATTTTGCAGAACAGAAGAATTTTTGATGGTTTTGCCAAAGGACAGAGTAAGTTGTTGGATACTCTGTCCTTTTTTCTGCTATAATAGAGAAAAAAGGAGGGCGCAGATGGACGAAGCACACGTGTATATTGCAATTGATTTAAAGTCTTTCTATGCATCGGTAGAGTGCGTGGAACGTGGGCTGGATCCGCTTACGACCAACCTTGTGGTGGCAGACCCCGAGCGCACGGAAAAGACAATCTGTCTGGCGGTATCGCCTTCCCTGAAAGCCTATGGCATTCCGGGAAGAGCGAGGCTCTTTGAGGTCGTACAGAAAGTAAAAGAAGTGAATGCGGGGCATCCGAAAGAGCGGCTGACTTATCAGATCGCACCGCCGCGCATGGCGCTCTACATGGATTACAGCACCAGAATTTACAATCTCTATCTGCGTTATGTGGCGCCGGAGGATATTCATGTCTATTCTATCGACGAGGTGTTTATGGATGTCACACATTATCTGGGGACATACCACATGACAGCGAGAGAACTTGCGGCGAAAATGATACAGGATGTCTTTGCTGAGACGGGCATCACGGCAACCGCCGGGATCGGAACCAATCTCTATCTGTGCAAAGTGGCGCTCGATATTGTGGCAAAACATGTAAAGCCGGATCGAAATGGTGTGCGCATTGCAAAACTGGACGAGATGAGTTACCGCAGACTGCTCTGGAATTACCGTCCGCTGACGGATTTCTGGCGGGTGGGACGGGGCTACCAGAAGAAGCTGGAGGAGAACGGTCTGTATACGATGGGAGACATTGCGCGCTGCTCGCTGGGAGGAGCCAGAGAGTTCCACAACGAGGAATTGTTATACCGGCTGTTCGGCATCAATGCGGAGCTGCTCATCGACCATGCATGGGGCTGGGAGCCGGTGACGATGGAACAGATTAAGGCGTACAGACCGCAGGTGAACAGCATAAGTTCGGGGCAGGTACTGCATTGCCCCTACGACGCAAAGGGTGCGCGGCTGGTGGTGCAGGAGATGGCGGATGCGCTGGCGCTGGATCTGGTGGAACGGCGTCTTGTGACGGATCAGCTTGTGCTTACCGTCGGCTATGACATTGAAAATATTACAAACCCGGCACTTTATGCAGACTATCGCGGAGAGATTGTGGCGGACCGCTACGGGAGAAAGATTCCCAAGCATGCGCACGGTACGGTCAACCTGAAAACCAGAACCTCCTCTTCCCGTAAGATTATGGAGGCGGTGATGGGGCTGTATGACGACATTGTGAATCCAAAGCTTCTCGTGCGGAGAATCACGCTTGTGGGCAACCGGCTGGTGGAAGAAGCCCGCGCCGAGGCGGAAGAACAATACGAACAACTGGAGCTTTTTACAGATACAGGCGGACAGGAAGAGGAGAAAAAGCAGGAAGAACTGCGGCTGAAAAAGGAGCGCAGCCTGCAGGAGGCAATGCTTTCCGTGAAGAAAAAGTACGGGAAAAACGCGATGCTTAAGGGCATGAATCTGCAGGAGGGCGCGACTGCGATGGAGCGGAACAGCCAGATTGGAGGGCATAAGGCATAATGGACTGGGATCATGCGGTAGAAGAACACAAATATGACGATATCCGGATGCTTGTGCATCACAGATCGCGCGTGCATCCGCCGATGTCCCTGTGGGACCGGGCGGCGCAGTTCTCTCCGTTTGCCGCGTTGAGCGGACACGAGGACGCGATCCGCGAGACGGCACGCCTCACGACGGAGCGCGCAGAGCTTTCCGAGAGCCGCAAGGAGGAGTTAAACGAGCAGCTCGTCTGGCTGCGGGAGCACCCGGATGCGAGAGAGCGGGTGACGGTGACCTATTTTCGCCCGGACGCGAAAAAAGCGGGCGGTGCCTATGTGACAGTCACCGGAGCGGTAAAAAAGATAGACGAATACGAAAAGACGCTTTGGATGGAAGATGGAACCGTCATAGCGATTGAGGAACTGTCTGCGGTTGAGATACCGGGGATGGATCGATATGAGGAAGAATAGAAGGAGCAGCATGAAGATGGAAACACAAAGATACCTGTATGAGACACATATGCATACATCGGAGGCAAGCGCATGCGCCGGCAGCACGGGTGCCCAGATGGCGCGCGCCTACAAAGAGGCGGGTTACACCGGCATTATTGTAACGGATCACTTTTTTTACGGAAATACTTCGGTGGACCGTTCCCTGCCGTGGGAGGAGTGGGTACGGCGCTTCTGTCTCGGATATGAGCATGCAAAGGCAGAGGGGGAACGCATCGGGCTCTCGGTGTTTTTTGGATGGGAAGCATGTTATGAGGGGACGGAGTTTTTGGTATACGGACTGGATCAGGCATGGCTGCTTGCGCATCCGCAGATTAAGGATGCATCGATCGGGGAACAGTATGCACTGGTGCATGAGGGCGGCGGCATCATAAGCCATGCGCACCCGTTCCGGGAGGAGGACTATATTCCCGAGATCCGGCTGTTTCCGGAATATGTGGATGCGGTGGAGGGCGTAAACGCCATGCATTCCAGCAGGGCGAGCGACTGCCACAAGAACCCGCTGTTTAACGAGCGGGCGCTGGCCTATGGAAAAGAGCACAATCTGCCGTTTACTGCGGGATCAGACCAGCACACCACGCATATGATCGGCGGCGGTATGGTCTTTCCAAGAAAACTGAAAGATATCCATGACTTTACACGTGCGGTGCTTGATAAAGAGGCGGTGGAACTGTTGGACGGCTGCCAAAGCGAGTGATTACGAGCGGTTCTTTTCCCGGTATTCTTTGGGAGACATGCCTTTCTGCCGGTGAAAGGTTTTGGAAAAATAGAGACTGTTGTCAAACCCCAGCGAGTTTGCGATTGCGGTGATTGACAGGCTGGAGTGCTCCAGCAGATAGCACGCCTGCTTCATGCGGAAATCTGTCAGATATTCCTTGGGGGAGAGTCCCAGAACAGCCTCAAACGAGCGGAACAGATGACTGCGGCTCACGCCGACATAGCCGGCGATATCCTCCACGGTGATGGCGTAGGAATAATTCGAGGAGATGTACTCAATGCCTTTTTGTACATAGCTGTTCGCGGAATTCTGGCTTCCGGCGTGCGTGGCGCCGTGCATGAACAGGGCGAGCATGGTATAGAGACGTCCCGTCATCTCCACCGCGTGCTCGAATTCGTTGCCGCGCGCATCGTAGATGTGTAAAATCTGCCGGTGAATATCATTGCCGCGTGGGGTGCCCCGTATAAAAGGATTCTCCGGGGAGAAATCCGTGGCCTTCAGGATCATGGAGGCGTCGCTTCCAGTAAAACCGACCCAGGCATATTCCCAGGGGTCCTGCTCATCCGCGCAGTAGACAACTTCGGTGTTCGGGTAGACCAAAAAGGTGTCTCCTCCGGACAGATGGTAAGTCTGACCGGCGACGCGGTAGGTGCCTTTTCCGGAAATGATATAGTGGATCAAATAGTGATCGCGGATACCGGGTCCCCACTGGTAGAGGGCGTCGCATTTCTGGAAGCCGACATTGTAGACGGAGAGGGAAACCAGTTCTTTTTCGGTCACTTTGTAGGAATTTTTGTAATGATGCGGCATAGAACACACTCCTTGTCTTTCGGACAGTAAAATCCTTATCGTATAAGTCCATTATAAAAACAGAAAAGCCGAAAAGCAACATTATTACATATATTTCACACATTTTTGGCTATACATTTTGCGGAGGATAGAGTAATATGTTTTTTGTAAGGCAGATGGAACAATGAATCATAACGGGGAAAGGTGGAATCATTATGACGATTTTAGTAACAGGCGGAGCCGGATATATCGGCAGCCATACATGTGTAGAATTACAGAATGCCGGATATGACGTGGTAGTGCTGGACAATTTAAGCAATGCCTCCGAAAAGTCCTTACAGCGTGTGGAGGCGCTGACAGGAAAGCCGGTAACCTTTTATAAAGGGGATATCTTAGACCGCGATATCCTGAACAAAATCTTTGCGGAGCACAAGATCGACTGCTGTATCCATTTTGCGGGATTAAAGGCAGTGGGCGAGTCCGTGGCAAAGCCTTGGGAGTATTACAACAATAACATTGCAGGTACGCTGACACTGGTGGATGTGATGCGTCAGAACGGCTGCAAGAATATCATTTTCTCCTCCTCAGCGACAGTATACGGCGATCCGGCAGAGATCCCGATCACGGAGAACTGCCCGAAGGGCCAGTGCACCAATCCGTACGGATGGACAAAGTCCATGTTAGAGCAGATCCTGACCGACATCCAGAAGGCAGATCCGGAGTGGAATGTGATTCTGCTTCGCTACTTTAACCCGATCGGTGCACACAAGAGCGGCACGATGGGAGAGAATCCGAACGGTATCCCGAACAACCTCATGCCGTATGTAACACAGGTGGCTGTCGGAAAGTTAAAAGAACTCGGTGTATTCGGCAACGATTATGATACACCGGACGGTACCGGCGTGAGAGATTACATCCATGTGGTCGATCTTGCCATCGGACATGTGAAGGCACTCAAGAAGATTGAGGAGAAAGCGGGACTTTGCATCTACAATCTGGGTACCGGACACGGTTACAGCGTGCTTGACATTGTGAAGAATTTTGAGGCTGCAACAGGTGTGAAGATTCCTTATGTAATCAAGGAGAGAAGACCGGGCGATATTGCAACCTGCTACTGTGATCCGTCCAAGGCAAAGAACGAGCTTGGCTGGGAGGCACAGTATGGTATCCGTGAGATGTGTGAGGATTCCTGGAGATGGCAGAAGAACAATCCGAACGGATATGAAGATTAAGATGTGAAGCGGCGGACGGGGCTGCCACACGATATTGTATTTTAAATGGGATACGTTTTGCGATAAGAAAAGGAGACTATCGCGTTCCAGATGCAACCTGGGACAGCAATTCTAATCGTAAAATCCGGTATTTCTAACCATGCCGCGTCGAACATCCTGGATGATCTGTGTTTTTCCAAGTTTTGGACATTCCACAAGGTGTGTTCGTAATCCGCAGACAATTTTAGGACTTTTGTGTGTGCCCCTTGTTGGCACCAATGAACAAAACATAACCGCGCGAAGCCGATGTCTGAGCTGCCATCTGCCTTATTTTCAATAGCAGATGGCAGTGAGTTTCGGTTCACGCGGTTTTATATTGTCTGTGAAGCGGTGCCACTAGGGGCACCAGAAAGTCCGCTCATTGTCTGCGGATTACGAACACACCTTGTGGAAAGTCCAAACATGGAAAGACACAGAATTCGATGTCCAACGCGGCATGGAAGAAATATTCGGATTTTCCTCCAAAGAATTGCCGCCTCCGGTTGCATCTGGAACGCGATAGTCCCTTTTTCTTGTCATAAAACGTATCCCGGTAAGATGCAAAGCATGACAACTCCGTTTTCTGGAAATAAAAAAAGAAAGCGTAAACGCTTTCTTCTTCGGGTTGGGCTGTTATTACTAACAGTAGCAGTTCCTAGGGGAATCGAACCCCTGTTTTCGCCGTGAGAGGGCGACGTCTTAACCGCTTGACCAAGGAACCATACGGTATACCAAATATATTATGAAATTGAGCAGTTCCTAGGGGAATCGAACCCCTGTTTTCGCCGTGAGAGGGCGACGTCTTAACCGCTTGACCAAGGAACCGAACAAATGCTATTATAACAGGCTTTCAAAAAAAAGCAACCCCTTTTTTGAAATTTTTTTAAAAAGCTGAAAATTCTGTACAATTCGTGGGAAAAGGAGTATGGTGAATTGTGATAGAGTAACGCGGTAAAGTGCAGGGGAGTAAAAGCAGAAACGATACTTCCTGCCGCAGAAAGAGAGGTTTGTGCGATGTCGCTGGAGAGAGCAAAGGCATATTTAAAAGAATATAAGATGGAAGATCAGATCAAGGAGTTCCCCGTCTCCTCGGCAACGGTGGAACTGGCGGCGGAAGCGCTGCACACGGAAGCAGGGCGGATTGCAAAGACCCTGTCTTTTCTGGTGGACGGAGAGGCGGTGCTGATCGTGTGTGCCGGAGATGCCCGGATTGACAATGCAAAATACAAGGCATTTTTCCATGCGAAGGCGAAGATGCTTGCGCCGGATGAGGTGGAGGAACGGATCGGACATGCGATCGGAGGCGTCTGCCCGTTTGGAATCAAGGAAGGCGTGCGGGTGTATCTGGACGAGACTTTGAAAAAATATGAGACGGTTTTTCCGGCGTGCGGGAGCTGCAACAGCGCGATTGAACTGACGATACCGCAGTTGGAGCAGCTTGCAAAACCGGTGTGCTGGGTAGATGTCTGCAAACTGCCGGCATAAAAGCCTGTATTTTCGAGAAAAAGCTTGCATTTCCCATAAAAAAGTGCTACTTTAATATATGATAACACGATGACTTGATTGAGAGAGGACGAAAGCCCTCTCTCAATTCACGTTTATGCCCTGTAAAGTCTGTGTAAAGGCCGGGTGGGCAGTTTGTTACAATTAAAATTGAATATGGAGAAAGAAGGTGTACACATGTCAAAGCGTGAAACATACGAAGCGCGCACCGAAGAACTGATCACTCCGATCTTAGAGCGCATGTATTTTGAACTCGTGGATGTGGAGTATGTAAAAGAAGGCGGAACCTGGTATCTGAGAGCCTACATCGACAAGGAGGGCGGGATCACCGTCAACGACTGCGAGGCAGTGGCGAGAGAGATGAATGAGATTCTTGACCGCGAGGATTTTGTGGAAGATTCCTACGTGTTCGAGGTAAGTTCCCCGGGACTTGGCAGACCGCTCAAGAAAGAAAAAGATTATGTCCGGAGCATGGGAAAGGAGATTGAGATCCGCACTTACCGTGCAATCAACCGGGAAAAGGAATTTTATGGTATTTTATCTGCATATGATGAAAGTACTGTGACAATAGAGACAGAAAACGGAGAGAAAATGACGTTTGAGAAGCCGGATATCGCGCTGATCCGTCTGGCATTCGATTTTTGATAAAATATATGCTAATAACCACTAAGGAAACAGGAGGATAATAAAATGAGTAGTAATAATGAGTTATTAGAAGCATTGAATATACTGGAACGTGAGAAGAATATCAGCAAGGAGACACTGCTTGAGGCAATCGAGAATTCATTGGTGACCGCCTGCAAGAACCATTTCGGTACATCCGAGAATGTAAAGGTGACGATGGACCCGCAGACCTGTGAGTATCATGTGTTCCAGGAGAAGACCGTAGTAGAGCAGGTGGAGGATCCGGTAGAGCAGATCAGCCTTGTCAATGCCAAGATGGTGGATTCCAAATACGAGATCGGAGATATCGTGAATGTCGAGATCCAGTCCAAGGAGTTCGGACGCATCGCAACACAGAATGCCAAGAATGTCATCTTACAGAAGATCCGTGAAGAGGAGCGCAAGGTTTTATACAACCAGTATTACAGCATGGAAAAGGATGTTGTGACCGGTGTGGTACAGCGTTACATCGGAAGAAATGTGAGCGTCAACCTTGGCAAGGTGGATGCGATCCTGACCGAGAACGAGCAGGTGAGAGGCGAGGTATTCCAGCCGACCGAGCGCATCAAGGTCTATATCCTGGAGGTGAAGGATACGTCCAAGGGACCGAAGATTCTCGTGTCAAGAACCCATCCGGAGCTGGTAAAGCGCCTGTTCGAGTCTGAAGTGACCGAGGTGAGAGAGGGAATCGTTGAGATTAAGGCAATCGCGCGGGAGGCAGGAAGCAGAACCAAGATTGCCGTCTGGTCCAATGACCCGGATGTGGATCCGGTGGGCGCATGTGTCGGTATGAACGGTGCGAGAGTCAATGCGATCGTCAACGAACTGCGCGGCGAGAAGATTGACATCATTACCTGGAATGAGAATCCGGCAATGATGATCGAGAACGCATTGAGCCCGGCAAAGGTTATTTCTGTTATCGCGGATGCGGAGGAGAAGTCGGCGAAAGTCATCGTTCCGGATTATCAGCTTTCCCTGGCGATCGGCAAGGAAGGACAGAATGCGAGACTTGCGGCAAGACTTACCGGCTTTAAGATCGACATCAAGAGCGAGACACAGGCCAGAGAGTCCGGCGACTTCATGGATTATGAGAGCGAGTACGAGGACGACGAGTATTACGAGGATGACGAGTACGCAGAGGACGGCGAATATACCGAAGACGGCGAGTATGCCGGGGACGGATATGCTGAGGATGCGGATGCCGAGGGAGAATACGCTGAGGAATCCGAATTTGCGGATGAGACAGACACAGAGAATGAAGAAGAGTAGGCAGGGGTTGATCAGAGAATGGCAAACAAAAAGATTCCAATGCGCCAGTGCGTGGGGTGCAGAGAGCTTAAGCCGAAAAAAGATATGATCCGGGTAATCAAGACGGCGGCGGAAGATGAGACCTCCTCACAGATTGTACTTGATGCCACGGGGCGGAAAAACGGCAGAGGCGCTTATGTGTGTCCGAACAGTGAGTGCCTGCGCGCGGCAATAAAAAACAAGGGTCTGGAACGATCATTAAAAATGCCAATTCCAAAGGAAGTCTATGATACACTGACAAAGGAGATGGAGAAGTTTGAAACCAGATAAAGTGTTGTCGATGCTTGGCATTGCAGCCAAGGCGGGCGGTGTGGCAAGCGGAGAGTTTTCCACAGAAAAAGCGGTGAAGGATGGCAGGGCATGGCTTGTCATTGTCGCGTCGGATGCGTCTGAGAATACACAGAAGCATTTCCGGGATATGACGACTTTTTATGAAGTTCCGATGTATGTGTACGGAGAAAAAGAGACATTGGGACATTTCATTGGAAAGGAATTCCGCGCATCGCTTGCAGTGACAAACGAAGGGCTGGCCCATTCGATCGAAGATAAATTGAAACTGACGTTAACAACTGAATAATGGAGGAAACAGGATATATGGCAAAAATGAGAGTTCATGAACTTGCAAAAGAGTTAGGAATAGAAAACAAACAGATTATTGAATTTTTAAGTACGACGGAGCATGCGGTAAAGTCGCACAGCAGCAGCATTGAGGATGATGTGCAGAAAATGGTGCGCGACAAGTTCCAGAAAAAGGCAGCACCAAAGACGGAGACAGCGCCGAAGGCGGAGGCAGCGCCGAAGGCGGAGGCAGCGCCGAAGAAGGAAGCAGCACCGAAGGCGGAAGCGGCACCGAAGGCTGCTGAGAACGCGGAGGGCAGACCGGAGCGTCCAAAGAAGAAGTCCAGCATTACCGCGGTATTCAATCCGCAGTACAGCAAGCAGGGAGGCGGACGCCGCCCGCAGGGAGACCGTGACCGCCGTCCGATGAACGGGGACCGTCGTCCGATGAATGGAGACCGCCGCCCACAGGGAGGCAGACCGGAGCAGCGTCAGGCAAGACCGGCAAACAGCTTTGATGTCAAGAGAGCATTTGAGCGCGCAATCAACCCGGAGGCTGCAAAGGCAGCCGAGGAGGCAGAGCGTCAGGCAGCGGAGCGCGCAAAGGCGGCCAGAACGGCAGCGCCGGAGAAAAAGCCGCAGGAGACAGCAGCAAAGCAGCCGGAACGCCGTGAAAATGTATACGAGAATGTGTATGAGAACGTATATGCACAGAATCCGCAGGCACGCCCGCAGGGAGACCGTGACCGCCGTCCGATGAACGGGGACCGTCGTCCGCAGGGAGACCGCGACAGAAGACCGGGAGCAAACGGAGACCGCCGTCCGATGAACGGGGATCGTCGCCCGCAGGGAGACCGCGACAGAAGACCGGGACAGAATGGATACGGCAACCGCGGCGGCAATAATGGCGGAGGAAGACCGTACGGCGGAGGAAGACCTGGCGCAAACGGTGGTCAGGGAGACAGAAACGGAGGCCGTGGCGGCAATGGTTACCGCGGTGGCAACCCGTCCGGCAGACTGGATCGTGAGATCGACCGTATGAACAAGGAGACCGCAGCATCCACAGAGGAACTGCGCGGCAAGGAGTCCAGAGAGCGCGAGAAAGACCGCAACAAGAACGACAGACAGAGAAACGATTACGATGCACTTGGCGGCAAGAAGCAGGAGCGCTTCGTAAATCTGGAGAAGAACGGCGGCAAGAAGAAGCCGAACCAGCAGCCGCAGCCGAAGCAGGAAGAGGATGTGATTAAGACACTCGTTCTGCCGGAGAAGCTGACGATCAAAGAGCTTGCCGATAAGATGAAAGTGCAGCCGTCCGTGATCGTGAAGAAGCTTTTCATGAAAGGCACGATGGTAACGGTGAACCAGGAAGTGGACTATGAGACGGCGGAGGAGATCGCGCTTGAGTTCAACTGCATCTGTGAGCCGGAAGAGAAGATCGATGTGATCGCAGAACTCTTAAAAGAAGAAGACGATCCGGAAGAGACACTTGTGGCACGTCCGCCGGTTGTCTGCGTCATGGGTCATGTCGATCATGGTAAGACATCCCTGCTGGATGCGATCCGCTCCACCCGTGTGACAGACAAAGAGGCAGGCGGTATCACACAGCATATCGGTGCATCTGTTGTTTCGATCAACGGTCAGAACATCACATTCCTGGATACACCGGGACATGAGGCATTCACGGCAATGCGTATGCGTGGAGCAAATTCCACCGATATTGCGATTCTGGTAGTCGCTGCAGATGACGGTGTCATGCCGCAGACGATCGAAGCAATCAACCATGCAAAGGCGGCGGGAGTTGAGATTATCGTTGCCATCAATAAGATTGATAAGCCGAGTGCCAATATTGAGCGCGTAAAGCAGGAGCTGTCCGAGTACGAACTGATTCCGGAAGATTGGGGCGGAAGCACGGTATTTTGTCCGGTATCTGCACATACTAAGGAAGGTATCGAGAACCTTTTGGAGATGATCCTTCTGACCGCAGAGGTACTTGAGTTAAAGGCAAATCCGAAGCGTAATGCGAGAGGCCTTGTCATTGAGGCTCGTCTGGATAAGGGACGCGGTGCAGTTGCCACCGTTCTGGTACAGAAGGGTACCTTAAAGGTTGGTCAGCCGATTGCATGCGGAAGCTGCTACGGCAAAGTGCGTGCAATGATTGACGACCAGGGAAGAAGAGTCAAGGAAGCGGGACCGTCAACACCGGTGGAGATTCTCGGACTTTCATCGGTACCGGAGGCAGGCGAGACATTCGTTGCCATGGATACGGAGAAGGAGGCAAGAGCATTTGCCGAGACCTATATTTCCGAAGGCAAGAACCGTCTGATCGAAGATACCAAGGCGAAGATGTCGCTGGATGATCTGTTCTCGCAGATTCAGTCCGGTAACGTCAAGGAACTGGATATTATTGTTAAGGCAGATGTACAGGGTTCTGTGGAGGCTGTAAAGCAGAGTCTGGAGAAACTGTCCAACGAAGAGGTAGTAGTAAAAGTAATTCACGGCGGTGTCGGTGCCATCAACGAGTCCGATGTCAGCCTTGCATCCGCATCCAATGCGATCATCATCGGATTCAACGTTCGTCCGGACCCGATGGCGAAGACAACAGCGGACAAGGAGAACGTCGATATGCGGCTCTACAAGGTCATCTACAATGCTATCGAGGATGTAGAGGCGGCAATGAAGGGAATGCTCGACCCGATCTTCGAGGAGAAGGTGCTCGGTCATGCGGAGGTGCGTCAGATCTTCAAGGCATCCGGAATCGGAAATATCGCAGGTTCCTATGTGCTTGACGGTGTGTTCCAGAGAGGCTGCAAGGTTCGTATTTCCCGCGCCGGAGAGCAGATCTTCGAGGGCAATCTGGCATCCTTAAAGCGTTTCAAGGACGATGTGAAGGAAGTAAAAGCCGGATACGAGTGCGGTCTTGTCTTTGAAGGCTTTAATGACATTGCAGAGCTTGATATCGTTGAGGCATACACGATGGTGGAGGTACCACGTTAACAAACGTTTTGCGTGTATGGAAGGAGCTAGAAATTGAGAAAAAACAGTATTAAAAATACCCGGATCAACGGGGAAGTGCTGCGCGAGTTGTCGAATATCATCCGCGGGGAGATCAAGGACCCGCGGATCAATCCGATGACCAGCGTGGTCACCGTGGAGGTTGCACCGGATCTGAAAACGTGCAAGGCTTATATCAGCGTGCTCGGGGATGAGGAATCCCAGAAGGCAACGCTCGCAGGTCTTAGAAGTGCGGAGGGGTACATCCGCAGGCAGCTTGCCCACAGCATCAACCTTAGGAATACGCCGGAGATCACATTTGTGCTGGATCAGTCCATCGAGTACGGTGTGCGCATGTCCAAGATGATTGACGATGTGACAAAGGATATTCCTGATCGGGCGGATGAGGCGGAAGAGGAAACAGAAGAATGACGAATTTTGATGATTTTCTGGCAGAGGTTCATACGGTTGCCATCGGCGGACACATCCGTCCCGATGGTGACTGTGTGGGCTCCTGCCTTGCTACTTATAATTACATTAAAACATGGTATCCCGACATTGATGTGACGGTTTATCTGGAGCCGATTCCCAATATTTTCAAATTTATGGCGCGCTCCAATGAGATCGTCTCCGATTTTTCCGGGGATACGGTATACGATCTGTTTATCGCACAGGACTGCGGGGATACCGGACGTCTGGGCGGTGCGGCGCATTTCTTTGAGCAGGCGAAGCATACCGTCTGTGTGGATCACCACATCAGCAACCAGAGCTTTGCGCAGGACAACTATATTTTCCCGCAGGCAAGTTCTGCGTCGGAGCTTGTCTATGAACTGCTTCCAAAGGAGCGCATCACAAAGGAGATCGCCGAGTGCATTTATACCGGAATGGTACATGATACCGGCGTCTTCCAGTATTCGTGTACGTCGAGAAAGACGATGGAGATCGCCGGAGCGCTGATGGAGTGCGGGATCAATTATCCGAAGATTGTGGATGATACCTTCTACACAAAGACATACAACCAGAACCGCATTATGGGGCTTGCACTGTTAAAGAGCAGGCTGCACCTGGACGGAAAATGTATTTCCAGCGTGATCACGGAGGAGGAGATGACGCAGTATGACGTGCTGCCAAAACATCTGGACGGCATTGTGAATCAGCTTCGCGTGACCAAGGATGTGGAAGTGGCAGTCTTTTTATACGAGACGGGAGACGGCACGTTTAAGGTGAGCACCCGCTCCAAGGAAGTGGCGGATGTCTCAAAGGTGGCTGTGAAATACGGCGGCGGCGGACACGTCCGGGCGGCCGGATTTTCCATGACCGGCGATGCGGATGCCATCATCGAACAGATTGTTTCGGATCTGGCAGAACAGATAAAGTGAGAAAAAAGCAGTATGATGAATGGAATTATCAATATCTATAAGGAAAAAGGATTTACCTCGTTTGACGTCGTGGCTAAGCTTCGGGGGATCTTAAAGACCAGAAGGATCGGACACACGGGGACACTCGACCCGGATGCGGAAGGGGTGCTCCCGGTGTGTATCGGCAAGGCGACGAAGATCTGCGAACTGCTGACGGACAAGACGAAGGAATACGAGGCTGTCATGCTGCTTGGAAGAACGACGGACACGCAGGATGTGACGGGCGAGACCCAGACGCAGCAGGAGGTGCGCTGCAGTGCAAAGGAAGTGGAAAAAGCGGTTCTCTCGTTTGTAGGTGATTATATGCAGGTGCCGCCGATGTATTCTGCCTTAAAGGTTGACGGCAGGAAGCTGTGTGATCTGGCACGGGCCGGCGTGACCGTGGAACGTGCGGCGCGTCCGGTTCATATTTTTTCCATCGAGATCCTTTCGATCGAACTGCCGCGTGTCAGGATGCGTGTCTGCTGTTCCAAGGGAACGTATATTCGCACGCTCTGCCAGGATGTGGGGGAGGTGCTCGGCTGCGGTGCGTGCATGGAATCGCTGCTCCGCACGAGAGTCGGAGAGTTCGCGCTTGCGGACGCCATAAAGCTGTCCGAGGTGGAGGCGTACGTGATTGCACATAGGTCGGATGCGGCGGAGACAGAAGAGATGCAGCTTCCGTTCCTTCAGGCGGTGGATACCGTCTTTCTAAAATATGAGAGCGCGACGGTGGACGGACAGTTCCGCAAATATTTATATAACGGAAACCGGCTGCGCCCGGAGATGTTTTTGGAGGAACATGAGAGCATGAGAATGGCGCCGGTCCGCGTCTACGACGATGAAGGCGCATTTTTCGGCATTTATGAATATCAGGCGGAAAAGGAAGACTATAAACCATTAAAGGTGTTTAAGTAGATCATGAAATATATCAGGAACACAACGGATTTTTATATAGAAGAGAATACGGTGCTTTCTCTCGGCAAGTTTGACGGGATTCACAGGGGGCATGAGCAGCTGCTGCAGTATTTTGCAAAGAAAAAGGACGAAGGTCTCGCGGGAGCGATTTTTACCTTCGACATTCCACCTCGCAGAAATGTGCAGAATGTGGAGGCGAAGGTGCTGACCACGAATGAGGAAAAAAGGCACATGTTTGAGCGTCTGGGGATTGATTATGTGGTGGAGTGCCCGTTTACGCAGGAGATCATGTGCATGGAGCCGGAGGATTTCATCGCAAAGATTGTGCGGCAGCTTCATGTAAAGTGCATGGTTGTGGGGGAAGACTTTCATTTCGGACATAATCGCAGGGGCGATTACCATATGCTGCGGCAGTATGCCGGAAAATACGGATACGAAGTGATCGTTGTGGAGAAAATAAAAGAAGACAGCCGGGACATCAGCAGCACGTTCGTGAGGGAAGAGATCGCAGCCGGGAATATCGAGAAGGCAAATCATCTTCTGGGATACCGTTACTTTGTGACCAGCAGAGTCCTGCACGGCAACCAGATCGGAAGAACGATCGGGATTCCGACCATCAACCAGCTGCCGCCGAAGGAGAAGCTGCTGCCGCCGAACGGTGTCTACGTGACGGAGGCATACATCGGAGACCGGTGGTACCGCGGCATCAGCAACGTGGGGTGCAAGCCTACGATTGAGGGAGAGTATCCTGTCGGGGTGGAGACACATCTGCTGGATTTCGCGGAAGATGTCTACGATAAGATGGTGACGGTGGAGTTCTTAAGCAGAGTCCGCAGCGAGCGGAAATTTGCATCGATTGAGGCGCTCAAAGAGCAGATGCAGAACGATGTTGCCTATGGCCGTGCCTATTTTGAGAAACACACCTCGCAATAATTATTACATAAATGTTACAAAAATATGTTGACATCGTAAAAAATGGTTGCTATACTGGACGTTAGATTTAAAAACTAGCATAAACTTGAATTGCGCAGGAGACAGCGCAAGAATGGAGAACCATATGAAAGCACGATTAGCGAGAATCGCAGGTTTAGTCCTGGCGGGGACCTTAGTGGTTTCCACAGCGGCAATAGATCAGAAGTCAAAGAATGCAGATGTGGATACCGGTGCAACCGTGGCGTCCGGTGTTACAAGCGCACTGTCCGGAAGCCTCAGTGATGCGACGATGGGTGTGGCCGGTGTTTCCGGAATGGACGTTGCAAGAACGGCACAGGGACAGGAAGCGGTTGAAGAGGGCACCGAATCAGCAGAGGCGGGTGTGGATGCATCGACGTCTTCTGCCGCTGCCGGAGTATCGGCAGAGCTTGCAGACGCAGCAACTGTGGCTTCACAGGCGCAGGACGAACTTACAGAGACGGAGAGCACAGAGGAGCAGACAGAGAGTACAGAGCAGGATGCCGCACAGCAGGCGGCGAGCGCTTACGGATATACCAATCTCGGTGTGGCGAATGTTGAGGGCAATCTCAACGTCCGTGCAGCGGCAGGCACTGATGCAGATGTCGTGGGCAAGATGCCGAACAACGCAGGATGTGAGATCCTCGGCGTGGAAGGCGAATGGACACAGATTAAGTCCGGTTCCGTGGAAGGTTATGTAAAGTCGGAGTATCTTCTGACCGGAGATGCGGCGCTTGCCAGAGCGGATGAGGTAAAGCAGACGCTTGCCACTGTGAAGACGACAACCCTTTACGTCAGAGAGCAGCCGAACACCGACTGCGCGATTGTCACAATGATGCCGCAGGGCGAGGAACTCGAGGTGCTCGAGGTGCTTGACGGATGGGTGAAGATCAACGTCGACAGTGATGAGGGATATGTCTCTTCCGATTATGTAGAGATCTCGACAGAGCTTTTAAAGGCGATGACCATGACTGAGATCCGGTATGGACAGGGTGTTTCGGATGTGCGTGTATCGCTGGTGCAGTATGCGACACAGTTTGTCGGCAATCCGTATGTATGGGGCGGCACAAGTCTGACCAGAGGTGCGGACTGCTCCGGTTTTGTCATGAGCGTATTTGCCAACTACGGCATTTCCCTTCCGCATTCTTCCGGCGCGCAGTCGAATTGCGGAACGAAGATTTCGGCCTCTGAGGCACAGCCGGGAGATCTGTTCTTCTACGGAAACGGAAGCCGCATCAACCACGTGGCAATCTACATCGGCAACGGACAGGTGGTACATGCAAGTTCACCGAAGTCCGGCATCAAGATTTCCGGTGCCTATTACCGTACGCCGGTCAAAGTTGTGCGTGTGATCAATAATTAAAAAGTTGTTTACAAGCGTATGCAGCTATGCTATAATGCGAGAGTATGAGTTCAGCCCATATTCGGTAAATGGACACTCCAACCTTTTACTGAGTATCATACACAGTCGGGCGATGGGCCAAAAGGGCCCGGTATGGCAGAAGCCATCCAAACAGAATATTATAAGGAGGATCAGAACATGATCGCAAAGGACAAGAAGCAGAACATTATCGCAGAGTATGGAAGAACACCGAATGACACAGGTTCACCGGAGGTACAGGTTGCTCTTTTGACAGCACGTATCGAGGAGCTTACCGCTCACTTAAAGGAGAACCCGAACGATCATCACTCCAGAAGAGGTCTTTTAAAGATGGTTGGTCAGAGACGTGGTTTACTTGCTTACTTAAAGAAAGTAGATATCGAGAGATATCGTGCTTTAATCGAGCGTTTAGGTCTCAGAAAATAAGATGTCCAAAGCGGGCAGACATGCCCGCTTATCAATAGAGCGGAGAGCTTCCCCGCTCTATTTTTACTGTATGGAGGCACTTCCGTGCAGCATGGCAATCTGACAGAAGCGTATCCCCGAGACCACTGAAATATAGATACGTGCAGTGTATGTATTTCAGTAGTTTCGGTGCTTCTGCAGAGTGGTTTTGCGGGATCCTTCCGGCAGAACCGAAGAAGAGAATGAAAGAGAATCAGAAAAGGAGAATTCGCATGTACAAAAGTTTTTCGATGGAACTTGCAGGCAGAACACTTACCGTTGATATCGGAAGAGTCTGCGCACAGGCAAATGGAGCAGCTTTATTAAAATATGGAGAGACGACCGTGCTTTCTACCGTGACGGCATCGGACAAGCCGCGTGACGGCATTGATTTCTTCCCGCTTTCCGTAGAATACGAGGAGAAGATGTATTCGGTTGGCAAGATCCCGGGAGGATTCAACAAGAGAGAGGGTAAGGCATCCGAGAATGCAATCTTAACCTCCCGCGTGATCGACCGCCCGATGCGTCCGTTATTCCCGAAGGATTACCGCAACGACGTGACGATCAACAACATGGTAATGTCTGTAGATCCGGCATGCCGTCCGGAGATCGTTGCCATGATTGGTTCCGCACTGGTTACCACAATTTCCGATATCCCGTTTGCAGGTCCGTGTGCAACGACGCAGATGGGTATGGTGGACGGAGAGTTCATCGTGAATCCTTCCCAGAAGGAGTGGGACAAGGGTGATCTGCAGCTGACCGTGGCATCCACAGCAGAGAAGGTGATCATGATCGAGGCAGGCGCCAATGAGATCCCGGAGGACAAGATGATCGAGGCGATCTACAAGTGCCATGATGTAAACCAGACGATCATCGCGTTTGTCAATAAGATCGTGGAAGAGGTTGGCAAGCCGAAGCATGAGTATACAAGCTGCGCAATTCCGGATGAGATGTTTGCGGCAATCAAGGAACTGGTTCCTCCGGCACAGATGGAGGAGGCTGTATTCACAGACGAGAAGCAGCAGCGTGAGGAGAATATCCGCGAGATTACGGACAAGCTGGCAGAGGCTTTCGCAGACAATGAGGAGTGGCTTGCTGTTCTGGGCGAGGCAGTTTACCAGTATCAGAAGAAGACTGTCCGCAAGATGATCTTAAAGGATCATAAACGTCCGGATGGACGTGCCATCAACCAGATCCGTCCGCTGGCAGCAGAGGTGGATCTGATCCCGAGAGTACACGGCTCTGCGATGTTTACACGTGGACAGACACAGATCTGCGATGTGGTGACACTTGCACCGCTCTCCGAGGTTCAGAAGATCGACGGACTGGATGAGAATATTACGACGAAGAGATACATCCATCAGTACAATTTCCCGGCATATTCGGTAGGCGAGACCAAGGTATCCCGCGGACCGGGACGCCGTGAGATCGGTCACGGTGCGCTCGCTGAGAAGGCACTTATGGCAGTGCTTCCTTCCGAGGAGGAATTCCCGTATGCCATCCGTGCAGTGTCCGAGACATTCGAGTCGAACGGATCTACTTCCATGGCGTCGACCTGTGCGTCCTGCATGTCCTTAATGGCTGCCGGAGTACCGCTCAAGGCTATGGTGGCAGGTATTTCCTGCGGTCTTGTGACCGGAGATACCGATGACGATTACATTGTTCTGACAGATATCCAGGGTCTCGAGGACTTCTTCGGAGATATGGACTTCAAGGTAACCGGTACGCACAAGGGTATCACCGCCATCCAGATGGATATCAAGATTCATGGTCTGACCAGACCGATCGTAGAGGAAGCCATCGCAAGAACAAGAGAGGCGAGAATCTACATTATGGATGAGGTAATGTCCAAGGCAATCGCAGAGCCGCGCAAGCAGGTGAGCGAGTATGCACCGAAGATTGTCCAGATCCAGATTGATCCGGAGAAGATCGGCGATGTGGTTGGACAGAGAGGCAAGACGATCAATGAGATCATTGCCCGCACCGGCGTGAAGATCGACATCACAGATGACGGTTCCGTATCCGTATGCGGTACGGAAGCGGAGATGATGGATAAGGCCATCGAGATGATCCGGATTATCACGACCGATTTCAAGGAGGGACAGATCCTTACCGGAACGGTAGTGAGCATCAAGGAGTTCGGCGCATTCTTAGAGTTTGCACCGGGTAAAGAAGGCATGGTTCACATCAGCAAGATCGCAAAGGAGCGCATCAACCATGTGGAGGATGTACTGACCCTTGGCGATAAGGTGAAGGTGGTATGCCTTGGCAAGGATAAGATGGGAAGAATCAGCTTCTCCATCAAAGATGTTCCGGCGGAAGCATAAAGCAGTCATGCACCGGTAATTGCATAACAGAAATGAAGTGCCTTTTCTATGGCTTTGCATAAGCTATAAGAAAAGGCATTTTTTATGAATCGGGTCAGAAAAATCATCCATACGGATTATGCATATAAAACAGGTTTGAGCGGGAAAAATGTAACCGTGGCGATTATGGATACCGGAATTGTTCCGCATGTGGATTTCGGGAACAGGATCCGATATTTTGGAGATTTCTGTGAAGGAAAGACGGGACTGTACGACGACAACGGTCACGGCACACATGTGTCCGGAATCGTGGCGGGCAGTGGCGAGGCATCGAGAAAAGAATACGGGATGCCGGTTTGCCACGGCATTGCACCGCAGGCGGATATCGTGATGTTAAAGGTGCTAGACGCCAAGGGGAACGGAAATACCAGGGATGTTCTGGCGGGAATGGAGTGGATTGCAAAGAACCAGCAGGAATATCAGATCCGCCTGTTGAATATTTCCGTTGGAATGCTTCCAAGCGCGGGAGAGCGGGAACAGCAGGAACTTCTTAGCGCGGTGGACGATCTCTGGGACAGGGGGATCATGGTTGTCGCGGCAGCCGGAAATAACGGCCCTAAGGAAAATTCGGTGACCATTCCCGGAATCTCAAGAAAGATTGTAACGATTGGAAGCAGTGACGACGGAAAGAGCGAGCCGGGGAAGCGGGGGCTTAAGACGGGGTACAGCAGCAACGGTCCGACGGCATGCTGTATTGTAAAGCCGGAAATCCTGGCTCCGGGCACGGCGATTAAAAGCTGCGGCAGGGAAAAAAACGGATACCGGGTAAAGAGCGGGACTTCCATGGCGGCGCCGGTTGTCACGGGTGCACTGGCGCTTGCATTTCAGAAGTATCCGTATCTGTCGCCGGCGGAGATGAAGCTGCGCCTGTACGAGAGAGCGTATCCGCGGGGAGAGCAGCTTGGCAGAAAATGCTGGGGAATGATTCATGTCGACCATCTGGTGAGAGGCTGAAGAGGAGCGGGAGGCTGAAGAAAATAGAATGCTGCAAGACGGAAAGGAAGGGAAGGGGAGGGGACGTGACCGGTGGTTGACATTTTATATGAAAAAACGTAAGATAAAGGATACGGTTTTGAAAGGGAGGAGACTTATGAAGAAGATTGCACACCTTCTGATGGGAAGATTGACCATTGTCGGGGTTTCGATATTGCTGCAGATCTGCTGGCTGTTTCTGGTGCTGTGGAAATTCAGCTATCAGTTCACCTATGCGAACCTGATAATCCGCGCTGCGGCGATTGTTCTGGTGCTTGTGATTGCGAACAAGTGGGAGAATCCGGCGAATAAACTTTCCTGGACGTTTCTGATTCTGTTGTCGCCGATCCTTGGAATCATGTTGTATTTCCTGTTTGGACGCTCCGGTCTGACGAAGCACACCAGAGAACAGATGGATGCCGTGAACCGGAAAGTGGATGCCTGCATGCCGGTAGACGAGGAGGCGGTCCGGCTGCTGCAGGAGGCGGATCCATCGGTCTTACGACAGTCAAAATATATTGCGGACTGGGGACATTTTCCGGTCTACCGGAATACCGCCACAAAGTATTATGAGAGCGGGGAGGCGATGTTCCCGGATATGCTTGCAGCGTTGGAGAGCGCGGAACACTTTATTTTTCTGGAGTATTTCATCATCGAGGAGGGACATATGTTCCACCAGATCGAGGATATCCTGGAGAAAAAGGTCAAAGAGGGCGTGGAGGTACGCCTGATCTACGATGATGTCGGCTGCATCGGCACACTGCCGCCGCGGTATTATAAGCAGCTTCAGAAAAAGGGCATCAAGTGCGCTGCCTTTAATCCGTTCCGGCCGTTGCTCTCGGTAATCATGAACAACCGGGATCACCGGAAGATTTTTGTGGTGGACGGCGCGGTCGGTTTTACGGGCGGGATCAATCTGGCAGATGAATATATCAATGAGGTAAAACGGTTCGGCTACTGGAAGGACACCGGCGTGCGCATCGAGGGCGAGGCGGTCTGGAGTCTGACCAGCATGTTTTTGTCCATGTGGAATTACATCGTCCATTCCACGGAAGATTACAGCCGGTTTATGCCGGCACAGCATCAGAAAGCACCCTTTGAGAATGACGGGTTCGTGCAGCCGTACGGTGACAGCCCTCTGGATCATGAGAATGTGGGCGAAAATATTTACCTGAATATCATAAACAGGGCAAAGAATTACGTCTATATCTTCACACCGTATCTGATCATTGACCATGAGATGCTGACGGCGCTCTGCAACGCGGCGAAGGACGGTGTGGACGTGCGGATTGTGACGCCGGGGATTCCGGACAAGAAGATGATTTTCCTGCTCACGCAGTCCTACTATGCACCGCTCATACAAAGCGGGGTAAAAATTTATCAGTACACGCCGGGATTTATTCACGCAAAATGTTTTGTCTGTGACGATGAGATCGCAACGGTGGGCAGCGTGAATCTTGACTTCCGCAGCCTGTATCTGCATTTCGAGTGCGGCGTTTTCTTCTACCGCTCCGCGGTTGTGGCACAGGTAAAGGAAGACTGCCTGAATACGTTTGCGTGCTCAGAGCAGATGACGGCAGAGTTCTGCAGAAACCGGCCGGTACCGGTACGGCTTCTGCAGAGTGTGCTGCGCCTGCTGGCACCGCTATTATAATAGAAAAAAGTCAGGTCAGAAGATAGAAAAGCGCCATCTTGAAATAATCGCGGTATGAGGCGGCGTGAACATCCGCAGTGTAACGGATATTCACGGAGCCGAGTTCCCTGCCGCCTGCGGAGTAGACAACCCTGCCGGCCACGTCACCCTTTCTGACAGGTGCTGTGACCGTCTCGGGGAGAATCTGCTCTTTTTTTACATCAGAGAGGTCCTCGCCTTTTACAGACAGGTAGGAGAAGGGAGAGTCGTAGGCGAGACCGACGGCGGTTTCGGTGCCCTTTGTCACAGGAAGATCGGGCAGAGCGTCCGTGTTTTCATCCGTGTACAGGCGGCATTTTCCGAATCCGTAATTTAAAAGCGTGGTGGCATCTGCAAAGCGCACTTTGTAATCGGGCGCTGCCATGACGACGGCGATCAGTTCCAGACCGTCTTTTTCTGCGGTGGCAGACACGCAGTATTTGGCGAGACTGGTGGAACCGGTCTTTAATCCGGTGGCATACTCATACTGCCGGATGAGTTTGTTGGTGTTGGTCAGACCGAATTCCGAACTTCCCTTTGCCGTGACATGGGTGATGTTTTCCATCCAGATGGTGCAGTAGTTGTGGATTTCGGGATGGTTTACGGTGAGTTCGCGGGACATAAGGGCGACGTCGTAGGCGCTTGTCATGTGCCCTTCCGTATCGAGACCACAGCAGTTGACAAAGGTGGTGTCTTTCATGCCGAGCCCTCTGGCACGCTCGTTCATCTGACGGACGAATTCGGATTCGGAACCGCAGAGATATTCCGCCATGGCGACGCAGGCATCGTTGGCGCTCGCAACGCTGATACATTTGATCATGGTCTCTACGGTCTGGGTCTCCCCAGGCTCTAAGAACACCTGTGAGCCGCCCATGCTTGCAGCGTATTCCGACACGGTCACCGTGTCGGTCAGGGAGATCTGTCCGCGCTCTATGGCATCGAAAATGAGAATCAGGGTCATGATTTTTGTGATACTTGCGGGATGCCGGATTTCATGTGCGTTTTTTTCGTAGACCACAGTTCCGGTGGACGCCTCCATCAGAAGAACGCTCGGCGCCGAGACGGAAAGGTCGGCTTCGCTGTTTTCCGCCGCAAGAACGGGAGAAGAGAGAGTGAGGGTGCAGCATAACAGAAAAGAAAGAAACTGCTTCAAGGTATTCTCCAGGATTCTTTTTGTTACTATTGTAGAGGAAGAACCTGTACATTATGCAGCGTGCACAAAAAGAAATTGGCATCCCGCGGGAAACTCTCATTTGAAACACTAATTATAGTAGAGAAGATTGTGCGAAAATACTAAATATAGGAAAAAACCTTGAATTTTTCGAGGAAACAATGTAAAATGGATACGTTGAAGATGTGGCAGAGAGGTTCTGCCGCCGGAGAGGATAAGAGAATCAGATGGAAATGACCGTAAAACTGCAGGTATTTGAGGGACCTTTAGATCTGCTTTTGCACTTGCTCGAGAAGAATAAAGTAAATATCTATGATATTCCGATTGTGGAGATCACGAATCAGTATATGGAATACATCGCAGAGATGAAGCGTCAGGATCTGAATGTGGTAAGCGAATTTCTTGTCATGGCGGCGACACTCATTGACATCAAATCCCGCATGCTTCTTCCGGCTCCGGAGACGGAGGACGAGGAAGAAGAGGATCCGCGTGCGGAACTGGTACAGCAGCTTTTGGAGTACAAGATGTACAAATGTATGGCATACGAGCTGCGTGACCGCCAGATGGATGCGGAGCGTGTCCTTTTTAAGGAGCCGACCATTCCGCCGGAGGTGGCAGAGTATGAGGAGCCGGTCAACATGGAGGAGCTCGTCTCGGATGTAACGCTTGCCAGATTGAATGAGATTTTTAAGTCCATCATGAAAAAGCAGGTGGACAAGATTGATCCGATCCGTTCCAAGTTCGGCAAGATTGAGAAGGAAGAGGTATCGCTTTCGGACAAGATGGCATATCTGGAGAATTACTGCCTGACGCACAGCCGGTTCAGTTTCCGCAGTCTCCTTGAGGCACAGGCGGGCAAGATGGAGATCATTGTCACGTTTCTCGCCATTCTGGAACTGATGAAGACAGGCAAGATATTTATATCACAGGAACACACCTTTGATGATATTCTGATTCAGTCAAAGATTGTGGCATAGAGTTGGAGTTTTCGGGATGAATGAAAAGAATTACGAGGCGATCATTGAGGCGATCCTCTTTACGATGGGAGAATCGGTAGAGCTGGACAAGATCGCCGCAGCCATAGAACTGGATAAAAAAGAGACAAAAGCGATCATTGAGAAGATGATGAAGCACTACGAGAATCCGTCCATCGGTGTGAAGATTATTGAGCTGGACGATGCGTATCAGATGTGCACCAAAAGCGAGATGTACGAATATCTGATCAAGATTGCGAGACAGCCAAAGCGCCATGTCCTGACGGATGTTCTTCTGGAGACGCTGTCCATCATCGCCTATAAGCAGCCGATCACCAAGGTGGAGATCGAGAAGATCCGCGGTGTTTCCTGCGATCACGCGGTGAACAAGCTGGTGGAATACAATCTGGTATGCGAGCTTGGCAGACTGGATGCACCGGGGCGCCCGCTGCTCTTCGGAACGACGGAAGAGTTCCTACGAAGCTTTGGGGTACAGTCAATCGACGAACTCCCGGTATTAAATCCGGTGCAGGTGGAGGAATTTAAGCAGGAGGCGGAAGCCGAGATGCATATGAAGCTTGATATATAGAACATAAAAGAAATCCTGGTGCAAATCTGTGAGAGACGGATAATAAGGAATTGCCGCAACAAGCATAGACCGCTTTGGGTGATAAGTAATATTATCAGAAGACCACACCGTGGGATTTCAGATGGAAATGCAGGTGGAAATTCGGTTCATTGTCTGTGAAGAGGTGCCATTAGGGACACCAGAAAGTCCGCCCATTGTCTCCGGTGTGTCGGACATGCACCCGTCGGCTTGTCCAAACGTGGAAGAGACACGGAATCCGATGCAAACATTCGACCGGAAGAAATGCTCACATTTTTCTCCAACGAATTTTCCTCTGCATTTCCACATGAAATCTGTAGGTGTGTTTCTTATAATATTTAATATTACTTATCATAAAAAGGACACAACACACTTCATACGCACCCCTTCCGCTGCATTGCATCTGCCCAGCCTTAGGACAGCCACAGGCACGCGAGCTGCACTGCCGCAATGCTCAAAATAACACTGGCACACACATACCCGATCCCCAGTCCATAGCTTCCGTTCTGGAACAGCTGGCTGGTCTCGAGTGCAAAGGTAGAAAATGTTGTAAAGCCGCCGCAGACGCCGGTCTTTAACGTCAGTACCAGAAGCGGAGAAAGCGAATGTTTTTCTCCCAGAACCGCCAGCACGCCGATAACAAACGCACCGAGTATATTGATGAGAAGTGTTTTGACCGGGAATCCGTTGGACGCGCCCACAGGCACCAGTCCGATCAGGTACCGAAGCATCGCTCCGACGGCTCCTCCAAGTCCCACACACAGACATTTTATCATGCTATTTTCCTCCCACATATTCCAGCATCAGATTCTCAAATTCCTTATAATCTTTGCACTTTGCAATCTCCTGCACATACTTTTCCTCCACAAAAAGTGAAATCAGATTATCAAAGATATCATAAAAAAGCATCCGGTCTCTTTCGCTGATACAAAGCAGCAGTACAACATTGACATACTGTGTATGCCAGGGAATCGGTTTCTCACTGATAATCACAAATATACCGGTTGATTTTCCCATCATCTTTAAGGAATGTGGAAGCGCAATCTTGCCGAATGCCGTTGATGCCTGTTTTTCACGGTCAAGTACCTTTTCGGTAAAATCCTCTGCTGCCATGCCATCCTCAATCAGCCATTTTGTCATGTAAGTGATTGCTTCCTCGGCGGAGCCGAACGTTGGATTTTTCACAAAATATTTCTGATTCAATACATGCTTTAATCTTCCCTGCAGCTTTCTGTTGCTGCGCATGCCTTTGATTTTTTGAATGTGCTCTTTGATAGCAAGGATATCCTTCTGGTTGCAGAACGGGCTGATTAAGACAAACTGCCCCTTGTCCGCTCCCCGGATCGGAACCGTGCTGATGATAAGTTCCGCCTCCGGCTTCTCCTCCGGCTGTGTCTCATAGGCACATGAAATTGACAGTTCGTCCTTAAACTCTTTCTCGATCTTCTCTAACAGGCGATTTGCTACATGATAATACTGCGGAAAAATGACAAGGCACGAAATCTTTTCCTTTTCCTCCAGCCTGCTCTCCAGCCGGTCGCCGATATGCAGTGCCAGATAAGCTGTCTCACTCATATCCATCTGCAATCCATATTCCTGCTCAATGATGTCTGCAATTCCTATCGCACACTCAAACGTCAGCGGACAGGATTCCCGGATGCTCTCCGTCAGCATGTTTTTTGCAGAATATCCGCTGCGCAGACGCATCAGCAGATTTTTTAAATGACCCGCAAATTTGTAACAGAAGATCTCATCCTCCATCAACTCATCCAGATCAAATTCGTCCTTCAGATACTCCAGAATCCGCACAAACAAAAGATACGTCCGCTCATCTAAAAATTCCTTGGGATTTTCCGTCTGCTCCGCTGGTCTGCGCCTGCGAATCAGGCTCATAATCATCAGTTTTAATTCGTTTTCCTCGATCTCATCCAGATGAATTGCATAATCACTCTCAATCCGTTCCAGAATCGATGTGAATAAGCGATACCGGTCTTCCCTGTATTCCGCCGTCACCTCATTCTTATCTTCCAACACACAGTGATTCTGGATTCTCGCCATACTGATGGCAATGTCTAACAGGATATCCATCAGTGCATATTCATTCAGATAGCAGCTGTTTTTTTCACTTTCGTCCATCAGAATCCCACGCAGATGAACGATATCGATCTGCGGTATCATCTTCTGAATGGAAGACATCTCCAGTTCATTCTCACGGAACAGCTGATAGATCAGTTCCCGGAATGCCTTACGTTTTTTCCGCTCTGTTCCATAGATGCCGACTGCGCTTCCATGTGTCTGCAGCTCCAGTCTGTATGTTTCAAACGATTTTTTCACCACGGCAAGATCTTTTTTCGTGGTCTCTAAGCTGACACACAGCTTTTCACTGACATCAAAAAGATCGATCTCCTCCTCACGGATTGCACCGGTAATGATCCATTCCATAAGATAGACCTGTCTCTCCCCCGGGCTCTGCGGGATGGCTGCCTCATCCTGCCGCACAAATGCCTTGATATCTTCCATCTGCATGCGGTAGCCGCGTTTGGAGGATTCAATGGGATCATGCAGCAGCTGGTTGATCTCCGCTATATAGTTTTTCACACTCCGCTCAGATACGTTCAGCTTCATCGCCAATGTTCTGGCTGTCTGCCATTCCTTGTCTTCTGCCAGTATCTTAATCAGCTCATTGTGCTGCTTTTTCATCCTCTCCGCTCCTGCCTTTCCCTATTGCGCCGTCTATTGTATCATATCTGACTTTTCTTTTCCATCTGGATTTTTCTGTAACACAGAATACGACAAAAGAAGCTCATGGACAGATTTCCTGTCCGCTGCGCTCCTTTTGTCCTCTTTTTTTATTTTTACAGTTCTGACCCGTTGGTCTCAATCACATGCTGATACCATGCAAAACTGTCCTTTTTGATTCTTCTGCCGCTTCCCTTTCCGTAATCGTCCTGGTCCACATAGACGAATCCGTAACGCTTACTCATCTCGGAAGAAGAACAACTGATGATGTCAATCGGTCCCCATGCATAGTAGCCGCGCAGGTTCACGCCATCCTTGATCGCCTCTCTCATCTGCTGGATATGTGCCTTATAAAACTCCACACGGTATGGGTCATGAATCGTCCCGTCTGCCTCTAACTTGTCAAAATATCCCACACCATTTTCCGTGATGTAAATCGGGCACTGATAGCGGTCATAAAATACATTCAGCATATAACGCAGGCCGGTCGGATCGATCGTCCAGCCCCACGGGTTTGCCGGAAGTTCTTTATTGCGGTAAGAAGAATTATCCCGCTCATAGCTTTCCTTGTCGCACACGCGTGTATAGTAATAGGAAAATGACATAAAATCTGCGGTATTCTTTAAGATTTCCTCATCCTCCTCGCCGAATACAATGTTGTAGCCCCGCTCCTCAAAGAATCGGAAAGCATAGCCCGGGTAACGCCCGCGGAGTAACACATCGGCGCAGAAATATTCCATCTGGTTATGGCGCATACATGCCAGGACATCTTCCGGCTTACAGGTTGCCGGATAATCCGGTCCGCCGCAGAGCATCATGCCGATCTGGATGTCTTTATTCAAGCTGTGCGCATAGGCAGTTGCCTTTGCACAGGCAACCATCTCATTGTGAACTGCCTGATATTTTGCCTCTGCAATATTTTCAACGAGATCCTCCGCTACTCCAAGATGGTTGAAGGACTCTACCGCGATCAGATTGATCTGGTTTACGATGATCCACAATTTTACCCTGTCGCCGAAACGGTCAAACAATACCTTGCAATAGCGGTAGAAGAAATCAATCACCTCTCTGGAATACCAGCCCTTGTAATGCGTCGTCAGATACAGGGGCATCTCGTAATGCGAAATTGTGATCATCGGTTCCATACCATTGGCAATAATTTCATTGATCAGATCCTCATAAAACTTCAGTCCCTCTTCATTCGGCTCTGTCTCATCGCCATGCGGGAAAATTCTCGCCCAGTTGATCGATGTACGGTAGGTCTTTAACCCCAGCTCCTTCAATAACTTTAAGTCTTCCTTGTAGGTGTGGTAAAAATCAATTCCCCACCGTTTCGGGAAAACGCGGTCCTTGCTCGCAATGGCATCCTTGATATACTGCGTCGTCACCTCACCGTTATATTTCTTATCCAACGGGATATCGTCGACGAACTCATTGATATCTGCAATACACAAACCCTTTCCGCCTACATCATATGCCCCTTCCATCTGGTTGGCTGCAAACGCGCCACCCCAGAGGAAATCCTTCGGAAATCCTTCCGGTACTCTGCTCATTTTTTACCCTCCAAAACTGTGTGCTATTTTGCAATCTTTTCTTCCAGTGCGCGGATGCGCTGCTCATATCCCTCAAAAATCTGCAACAGCTGTTTTGTCATATGAATCTCACTGTACACAGTCATCAGTGTGTCCTGCGCATGGGCAAACAGAAGACTATACGTCTGTGTCTCCCCACCGATGGATCCCTGAATCGCATCTGTCTGCACATGATGTGCCTCTGCAATCTGTCCTTCCGCTTTTTTGATGAGTTCTTTTGCAGTTTCCACACTGCCTTCCGCGATTGCCTTTAAGGCATCGTTGCAACTCACGCGGGCATCGCCCGCGCTCATAATAATCTGCATTGCCTCCGCACTTACCTGATCTAATTCATCATCCATATTATTTTCTACTGCCATGTTTTTTCTCCTCATTACTCTTGCTTTTTGCGTTTCCTTATTTCTGTTCTGCTGCTTCTTCATCACATACCTGCTTGTCATAGATCTTAAAGAACGGCATCCAGATCATCCAGGATGCTGCAAATACGATCAGCATCAATACGATACCAAACAGGGAGCGGGTTGTAAGCCATGTACAGATTGGGAACGGACAATACCACATGTTAAAGAGCATATCCGGGATCGGGAACAGCGGAATCACTTTCGTCAATACATAAATGATGATCGGAAGAATAATTCCCTGCAGCCACATCGGAACCATCAGAATCGGATTCCATGCGATACAACCGAACACGGTCGGCTCATTGATATTGAAAATAGCCGGTACTAAAACCGCTTTTCCAAGCGCTTTCATTCTCTGTGATTTTGCCATTGTGAGCATCATAATCACAAGCGGCATCGTACAGCCGATACCTCCTATCCACAGATATGCGGAATATACGGTCGCATCTGTGAAAATAGATAAGTTCGCATTGGTTGCCATTCCTGTTGCTGCAAGCTCCGCATTTGCAGATGCTGCTGCAATCATGATTGGGCTTACCACCGGTGTCAGTACCCAGGTGGAAATACCCATGGAATACAGGAAACAATATAAGAACATGATAAATACAAAACCAAACGGGTTCTGTGCAAAATTCTGCAACGGCATAAAAATATCTACCACAATCTGATATAGGTTTAAGTTCAGGAACGATGCATCGGTTAAGATCCATCCGAGAACTGCGACCAGACCGATCGGGAGCATGGAATCAAACCATGCACGGACAAACTCTGGAATTACCGAATCCTCTTTGAAAAAGCTGAAATTTCCAAGCAGATTTACGATTGCTGCCGCTATCAAGCCTGCAATGATCGCAAGGAACATACCGCCGGCTCCGATACCACCAATGCTGGTAAAACCGGAAAATGCAATATCACCGCTCTCTAAGCTTGCCTGCTGATCTGCAATGAACTGCGGGTTGATGGACTGGAAAAACAGGATCAGTCCGGCAACACCTGCAACGATACGGCTCTTTCTTCTGCGCTTTTTCTCCATCAGGTTAAACGGAATCAAAAATGCCACAAAAATGGATACCATACCGAATGTCCAGTTATAAATGGTCCAGAAGTTCGGCCACCAGCTGATGTAGTCTCCCGGAATCGTCAGAATACAAAAGATCGATCCCAAGAAAATCAGCGGCATTACCTGCATGATTGATTCCTTGATGGTAAGAATCCACGGGTTATTATTTATTTTCTGCATCTTCGGTGCAAAGCTCTCGTTCAGCCACTTCATAAATTTGTTCATTGTAGTTACCCCCTCTTCTCTATTCGCCCACAACAGACAGCAGGTGATCGATTGCTTTCTCACCGTTTAATACAGAATAGTATTCCGGGTTCATCAGGATCACCTTTACATCGGTTCCCTCGCAGCGCTCTTTCATCTCATCCTCAAGATACTGTAAATGCGGTCCGATCATCAACGCATCGATCTCGTCAATATAGTTCTCAATCTCGGATTCACTTCTTGCAGTGATCTTCATATCAAGACCTCTCTTTGCGGCTTCCTTTCTCATATTTGCTGCCATAAAGCCACTGCTGGCACCTGATCCACATACTAACAAAACGTTTAACATCTTCGTTTCCTCCTTACATCTCTGCGCCTTCGCGTGTTTCGTTTTATCTTGAATCAAGAATACCATCGAACCGGGGACTCCCTCAAATAATTATTTGCACCGTATCCGTGCAAAAATGGACTGGCTCTTGAAACAGACCGAAAAATATGGCATTTCCAGCTGAAAGCAAGAAACATGATCCTTCTTATCTTTTATGTGAACTTACTTTTATATTTCTAATCTGAAATCCGGTTCAAGGTCACATCATCCACCGTTCCCCAGCTTTTCACATTACACTTGAAGCGCACGCCGATTGTGAGTGTACTGTCTGTTACCTTAATTTCTCTGACCGTCGGATTCTGCCAGTCGGCATAGGTTGTCATCATAAACGGATCTGTCCATTCCGTACCGTCTGCCGCTGCATACAATTCCATCGAAGCGTCCGCTGACATATCTCCGCCCTGCGCGTACGCCGAGAGCTGATAGGTTCCAGGCGCAAGATCCGTAAATTCCTGCTCGATGGAAAAATACATATCCGAATCTCCCGACCAGAAATGGAACGCGATATCTCCGGTGTAGGCATCATCCGCCTTGTTCTGGAAATCGGTCGGATTATTCTCTCCCTCGTAGGAAACCTTCCACATCGAAGTGTCCTCATCCTCAAAGCTCGGATTTAAGACGTAATTCACCATCTCCACTTCAACCTGTGCCGTCATTGCCGTACCGTCCGCAAGCGTTCCCGCCACCTCGTAGCTTCCCGCTTTGCTCGTATCGATCGCAGCAAGCTGCTCTGCATCCCAGGTCACGTCCTCCTGTGTGTTTGCCGCGCGGTCATTGTATACCACCTCAACCGTATCCGGCAGCGTCACCTCACCGCCCACATCGCAGGTTACCGCAACCTCCGGAATAAAATCTACGGCAAGCGGCGCCGTCGCACCATATTTCAAATATTTGAATGCATTTAATGAGGCAAGCGGATGTCCCGTAAAATCAAACATCGCCTGATTGTCCCAGGAACAGCCTCCATAATACAGACCGGCATCCTCCGGATCATAGTCCGCCGAATAGCTGCTCGCCCAGCCGCTTCCGTATTTTTCCCAGAGGGCTGTGTTATCCGCATCGGCATCTCCGACCGGAATCCAGGTGCCTTCCCAGTAAAAGACACCGAGCGCTCCCGCCTCGTCCGCCGCTGCACAGATGTCGCGGATCATCGTCGCCTGGCTCTGCACCGTCGCCGCATATCCGTCCACCAGATCCTCCGTGCCGGCAAAACTGTTTGCAAAGCCGTCGCCGTCCTCTGTCGTATAGCAGTAGGATGTTTCTGCGATATAGACATCTTTTCCGTAGGTGTTCTCAATATTTTCCGCAACTGCCTGCATATTTTCCATCGTTCCATCCCAGTAAGGATAATAGGACAGACCGAACAGATCGTAATCCACGCCGGCATTCTGCAGATTGGCAGCCATGGTATCCACTTCCTCGTAATCCTCAATATTGGTATAATGAACGGCAACCTTGATGTCTTTTCCGTAATCCTTTGCAATCTCACGCACCGCACGGCTTCCCGATGCAATCAGATCCATGACCGTATCGACATCCTCCTCGCCTGCCATGCCGTTGTTGATCTCGTTGCCGACCTGCACCATTCCGACATCGACACCCGCGTCTAAAAGCTCGGCAAGGCTTTCCTTCGTAAAATCATAGAGTGCCTCGCTCTTTTCCAACGCGCTCATGCCCTCCCAGGCTTTCGGTGCATGCTGTCTCTTCGGGTCCGCCCAGAAATCCGAGTAATGGAAATCCACGCACACCTTCATGCCGTACGCCGTCGCCCGTTTTCCAAGGGCGACCGCCGTCGCAACGTCATTGTTGCCGCCGCCGTACCCGTTTCCATCCGCGTCATACGGATCATTCCACACGCGGAGGCGGATATAATTTACGCCGGACTGTGCCAGCGTCTCAAAGACATCCTGCTCTTTTCCTTCATAATTGTAATACGTCACGCCGCTGTTCTCCAGTGAAAGTACCGCGGACGCATCCATTCCCCGGATAAAATCATCCGGCAGATCGGCGATCGGCTCCACATAGATCTCCGACTCCTCCGATCCATCCGGCAGTGCAAACGTCGTCACCTTATTATCTTCTGCCGCCGTCTTAATCCCCTCCGAGACCTCTATCTGCGCGCTCTGCTCTGTTCCTCCATCGCTCCCGCCGCAGCCTGCAAGCGCCGTTACGGCAAGACCGCCGCTGACCATAAGTGCCAGCCATTTTCTGTAATTCCTGTTCCCACACGTTTTCATCACTTCTTCTCCTGCAAAAAATGTAGTTGCGCAACCGGTTACGCAACTACATTTTATCACATAAAGACGTTTATTTCAACCTCCGTTCTGCCAGAACCACCGTTTGTCCCGACATGCTCTGTGTTTCTCTGATCGGCGCGAACTGATTTTTTCTCCAGAAATGCTCTGCCTGCGGGTTGCCCTTCACCCAGCAGAGTCGCACGGTGCGGATTCCTTCCTCTGCCAGATGACGACACAGATCCTCCACAATTCTGGTGCCGATCCCCGCCTGCTGAACAGAAGCCTCCATCATAAAAAGTCCGATATACGCCATCGCCCGCTCCGGGTAATCGGCAATGAGATCCATCTGTGCAAGCAGTGTCTCTCCCCGGAAAAATCCCACGTAATACTTATCATCGGGGAGTTTTCCGGGCGGAAGTGCCACAAGATCTGACAGGATACTGTCTCTTGTCACATACGGGGGACAATATTCATAATACAGATTGTTCTTCCGGGAGAGTTCATAAATGGCTCCCACATCCTGCTCTGTCAGTGCGCGCACCTGATATTTTTCCGACCAGCGGCTGATGTCCATCCTCTTACAGCGTCCCCGGATCTGTCCGTCTTTTCCGACCCAGGCAAGCATTCCCTCATCCAGTCCCATGCTCCACACCTGCTGCTCCTCCATGCGCACCAGGCAGGTTTCTCCCTGTTCGTTTACCAGCGTGATCTCATCATACGCCGCTTCCCCGTCATCACGTCCTTCACAGCCAAAATCAGGCTCGTCAATCCTAAGAATCCGATATTGCTTCTGTCCGTCTTTCATTGTCGTATCTCTTTCTCTTTGTTTTCATTCTCCCGGCATCCGGTCAGCCTTTATAATCGATGTGTCCACCGACCAAGCGTTCCTCTGTCGTCTGCACCGTATTCATCCGCTCATTCTGCTGGTAATCGCTGATCTTTTTTAACAGCTCCCCGATACTTGACGCCGTGATCGTCACCGTATTTTCCCAGTCTGACTCAGACGCCTCATCTGTCTTATTCACACGCTCTGTTGCATGTTCATCTCTTTGATTTTTTCCGTCCCTGATCCGCTTCTCCTGCGCTTCTTTCTGCGCCCGTTTCGCCTCCGCCTTCTTTTCTTCCGCCGCCTTCTCGCGCTTTTTCTCAATCCGCTCCTTCTGCGCGTCGGAAGACTTCTGCAGCACGGCAAAATAGGTGGCGGTGCCGCCATCATTCACCTGCATGCCGTAGCCTTTTACTTTTGTGCCGGAAGCCTCCAGCGAACTTTTCATCTGTGCAATGCCGCTTCCCGCATTCGCAATGATCGCCTCGTACTGTCTGCGGTAATTTTCATCCTCCGCCATGCGCTCAATCTTGTCCTCGTCGATGAGAACTACCATCTTCGATGCATTGGCATAGCTTCCCGCCTGCGTCCTTGCCTTCTCCTTCTGATCCTCGCTGACCAGAATAAAGTCCATATTGGAATATTTTCTTTTCAGTTCTTCATAATACTTTGCCGCTTTTTCGCTGAGTTTCGGATTGCCGATCGTTCTTCCAGTCACCGTTCCGGTTTTTCCTGTCCTGTCTGTCTTGTCCGCCTTATTGGCTTTCACAGTCTTCTCTGACGATGCGTTTCCATCCGTCTTTTCTTTTCCTTTTGTGTCTGCCGCCTTACGGTTATAGGACATGGCACTTCCCACTGCATTTGCATAATCCGGTATCAAACTCATACAAATCTCCCCTTTCGCCGTTTCCGCCTGCCGAAATCCGTTTCGGCAGGTCTGCTCTCTTTACTTTATATATCGGTCAGATATGTCCATCTTGCCATTGCAAATTTAAAAAATCAAAGGTAAGATAAAAGGAGTATCTTTTCGGGAGGTCTCTTTTCATGAACCCTACAGTAAGCATTATCGTACCTGTCTACAATGCAAAAAATTATCTGCAGCGCTGCATTGACAGCATTCTGCATCAGGAATATACCGACTACGAACTGTTCTTAGTCGACGACGGAAGCACAGACGGCTCCGGTGACATCTGCGATGCTTACGCCGCCGCAGATGCCCGCATTACAGTCATCCACAAAGAAAATACCGGCGTATCGGACAGCCGTAATCTCGCCATCAGCCAGGCTCGCGGCACTTACCTGCAGTTTCTCGACAGCGATGACTGGATCACACCGGATGCGACAAAGCTGTTCGTGCGCGCCGCCACAGAACATGACTGCGATCTGGTGATCGCCGATTTCTACCGCGTCGTCGGAGAGCGTGTCTCGCACAAGGGCGATATTGAGGATGACGGTGTCCTCACACGCGAAGAGTTTGCTGCGCATATGATGGAGAATCCCGCTGATTTTTATTATGGCGTTCTCTGGAACAAGCTGTACCGGCGTGATCTTGTGGAAAAATATCATCTGCGCATGGATGTCTCGGTGAACTGGTGTGAGGACTTTTTGTTTAATCTGGAATATATTTTACATGCCAACGTCTTCTACGCCCTGCAGGCGCCGGTCTACTATTATGTCAAGACAAAAGGTTCCCTTGCAAGTCAGGGATTAAGCATCACAAAGACCGTCAAGATGAAATTCATGGTCTTTGAATATTACAATGAATTTTATAAGAATGTCTACGACGAAAAAGCATACGAAAAAAAGCGGCTGTCCGTCTACCGCTTTTTCCTGGATGCCGCCAGTGACGGCACTGTGCCGCCGACGCTTCTGCCGGGTGCAAAAAAGCTCGGCACAGAGCGCATCCCGGTCTGTCCTTCCGCGATCTCCGGAGAGGGTATCCTATCGGAGTTCTACCGGAGCCGCAAGCTTTTGGACCGCTGTCTGGAGGCGATCGCCCTGCGCAATGATCTGACGCTTGGCGAGCTGTCCCTCCTGCTGTCCTTAAGCCAGATGCATACATTTTGCAGCCGCACGGAACTTGCCGATTTTGCCGGATTATCCAAAAGCTCGCTCTCGCGCACCTTGCAAAAGCTTTCCGCCAAAGATTATATCCGCGTCATCAGTACCAGAAAATACCTGCACGTGGATCTGCTTCCGGCAGCGACCGCGCTCCTCCCGGAGCTCGCCACCGCACAAAACGATTTTGATGCGGCGCGCTTTGCCGGATTGAGCGAGGAAGAGCTCATCTGCTATGCGAAAGTGACGGAAAAGATCAAGGAAAATACCATGCGGGTGCTAGGCGTCTAGCGCCCGTCCGTGTTTTTTAGATACCGTAACAAAAAAGACAAGTACAAACTGCTTTTTTGTACCTGCCTTCTTCGATTAGAATGAAATTTTCCCGTTCCCTTACGCTCCGAGAATCTCCTTTAAGTCTGCCTCTGGTGTCGTGATCGGTGCAATATGGTAATGCTCCACCAGATATGCTAACACATTCGGGGAGATAAACGCCGGAAGTGTCGGTCCCAGCTTGATGTTCTGGATGCCCAGATGCAGCAGCGTCAAAAGGATACAGACCGCCTTCTGCTCATACCAGGACAATACCATGGATAACGGCAGTTCATTGACCGAGCAGCCAAACGCCTCGGCAAGCGCCACCGCAACCTTGATCGCGCTGTACGCATCATTGCACTGTCCCATATCCATCAGGCGCGGCAGACCACTGATCTCCCCGAGATCCAGATCGTTAAAGCGGTATTTTCCGCATGCAAGCGTTAAGATCACACTGTCCTTCGGGGTCTGTTTTACAAATTCGGTATAGTAATTGCGTCCCGGTCTGGCACCGTCACAGCCGCCCACCAGGAAGAAATGACGGATTGCGCCGCTCTTTACCGCATCCACCACCTGATCCGCAACGGAGAGCACCGTGCCGTGTGCAAATCCGGTCATCACCTCTTTGCCGCCGTTGATGCCGGTGAACTCCGTATCTTCCTTGTAACCGCCGAGCTCTAACGCTTTCTCGATCACCGGCGTAAAGTCCTTGTCCGCACCGATATGCACCATCTGCGGATAAGAAACCACCTCTGTTGTGAATACACGGTCACGGTAGCTCTCCTTCACCGGCATCAAGCAGTTCGTTGTATACAGAATCGGCGCCGGAACCCCGTCGAACTCCTTCTGCTGATTCTGCCATGCCGTTCCAAAGTTTCCCTTTAAATGCGGATACTGCTTTAACAGCGGATACGCATGTGCCGGAAGCATCTCACCGTGCGTATAGACATTGATTCCCTTATCCTTCGTCTGCTCCAAAAGCAGTTTTAAATCGTAGAGATCGTGACCGGTGATGATGATAAACGGTCCCTTCTCCACGGTAAGCGGCACCTTTGTCGGCTTCGGATTGCCGAATGTCTCTGTGTTGGCGCGGTCTAAAAGCTCCATACACTTTAAATTCACCTCGCCGACTTCCAGAACCACCGGAAGCAGGTCTCCCATCTCCAGATCAAAGCCCAGGAACGAAAGCGCCTTATAGAAAAATGCATTGACCGTCTCATCCTCATAGCCGAGCACCGCCGCATGATAAGCGTAGGCAGCCATGCCCCGGATGCCAAATAAAATCAAAGACTTCAGGGAACGGATATCCTCATCCGCCTCCCAGATCTCCTTCATGTCGTAATCCGAGGTATTGCCGCACGGCGATGCGCAGGTGGCACAGTTCGGAACCACGCGTTCCTTCTCCGCATGAACCTTTGCGATCATCTCACGCAGTGTCTCATCATTAAAGTTGACATTCGTGATCGTTGTGAATAATCCTTCTATTAAAATATGTGTGGTGTCCTCGGTGTGTGGATTGTTGCCGCACGCCTTTGCAAGCCCGATCAACGCGCCGGTCAGTTCATCCTGCAGCGCTGCCGTCGCACTGCTTTTTCCACAGACGCCTGCATTCCCGGTGCAGCCGCTGCATCCCGCTGTCTGCTCACACTGAAAACAAAACATTTTATGTTCCATATTGATCTCTCCTTTGATTTCCTGATTGATTACCTACGCATTGTATGAAATCTCCGGAGATTTTTCTGTTGTTTTTCCAACGAAACAATTCTTTTCGCTTTTATTTTTCGCAGAGCTCCGACAGGGGATGAAACGTGTATCCCATTTCCTCCCATTTGGTCAGCAGTTCATCCAGAATCTCCCCGTTCGTCTTCGAGGTGCTGTGCAGCAGCACAATCGCCCCCGGATGAATTCTTCCCAGCAGCTTTTCAAACGCCTCCTCCTTCGTCGGCTGTGCATCGACATTCCAGTCCACATAGGCAAGACTCCAGAAAAAAGTGTGATAGCCGAGCTGTTTTGCCATCTCGAGATTCTTCGTGCTGTATTTTCCCTGCGGCGGTCTGTAATAGTTCGCCATCTTCTGCCCGGTCACCTCGGAAAAAAGCGCGGCGTTGTCGTCCATCTCTTTCTGGAACGCGGTAAGATCCGCGATCGACGACATATCAGGATGATGATAGGTATGGTTCCCCACCGTATGTCCCTCCGCCACCATCCGCTTGGCAATCTCCGGCGCGCTCTCCAGAAAATGTCCCACCACAAAGAAAGTGGCAGGCGCCTGGTGCTTTTTTAATGCATCGAGAATCGGCTCTGTATTCCCGTTCTCGTATCCGCAGTCGAAGGTCAGATAGAGCACCTTCCCGGACGGATCCCCGACATAGTGTGCATCGTACTGCGCCAACTCCGCAGAGGTTGCATTGCCGGTGGGCTGGGTTCCCTCCGCGCCAAAGCCGAGCCCCCAGTTGCCCGCCTCGTACGCGACCGCCGCCGTCTCTTTTGTCTGTCTGCTCCGCATCCCGGCGATCTCCCACCCGGTTAAAAACATCGCGGAAAATAAAAACGCAAGGCACAGGCCCTTTTTACAATTCTGCTGCATAACAAGATCCTGTCTGTTCTCTTGTTATCTATGTATATCGGAAACCGCCCTGTCCCATGACAGAATCAGCCGTTATTCTGATAGCCGCACTTCGGGCAGACGCCGCCGCCCTTATACTGGTAGCCGCAGCGGAAGCAGCAGATTGTATCGTGCTTCTCGCTCGCCAGATAGGTAAGCTTTCTGGACTCCGGCTTCTCCTGCAGATAATGAATAAAATCATCGAGTTCCCCGGCATAGTCCGGCAGCTCCTTCGTGCCAACCGCATAAGGGATCTTTAATTTGGTTCCGTTCTTCTGGTGCACGTAAAGTCCCTTATTGAGCAGTCCCGTAGACGCCGTGACAGACGCAATCGAGGCGACCGGGATTCCGTAGGAGGTAAATGCCGTGCTGTAGTAAAGATGCTCCGGCGTTAAAATCATCCCCTCTTTTCCAGACGCATCGCGCGCCACATCCACCACCAGAATCGGGTACTCAAACAGACCTCTGCCGGCCGCATAGGACGCCATGGCATATTCGATCACATCCGTCTCCTCCGGCGTCGCCTGCCCAAGCAGCACTTTCCTCGCCGGATAAAAATGATGTCTCGGATTCTCCCCGACACCGTTCTCCTCCAGTTCTTTTTTCAGCTTTCCCACCAGAAGCTCACACTCGTCCGCCTTGATTTTGGAGAGCCGCTTTTCGAGCGTCTTAAGCGCATCCGTCTTAAGCTCCGGGAGAAAATCTCCCTCCTTGATCTTCTGGTATGCCTCTATGCCCTCCTCAAAATTCATCTGCATCGGTGCCGGACAGATTGCTGCGATGGCATCCGCATCCAGCTCCCTGATCCGGTCGTTGACCTTCTCCAGATAGGGTGCCACAAGCCCCGGAAGAAAATCTCCCTCCCTAAGCCGCTCTGCAAGATCCACGTAGTCCTCCCTGCTCACTTTTCTCGCGCGCCGGATCATGTTGGAAAGTTCCTGCTTCTCCGCTGCCTCTCTCCCCGCCACAATCTTCTGTTCGTATGGTGTCAGATCCACTCCGTCGTAATCGTGCAGCCGGTCGACATAGAGCCGGTACTGCTTCCGGTCGAGATTCGCCGGCATCTTTGCCACCATCGCCGCCACTTCGCGCTCCGCCTGGCTCTGTTTGAGCTGCTGCAGCTTCTCCCGCAGCGGATGCTTCTGTTCTTCCGGAAGATCCGCAGCTTCCACTTCCTCCAATACCCGTTTGGTCAGCGTGTAGTTCTTCCCCTCACAGGCATCCGCTTTTTCCTGAAGTTCCCGGACACGCCCCTCATAAATCCGGTCCTGTATCTTCTTTATATATGGCTTCTTCTCGTCCTCCGTCAGCTTGCGCTCTCCTTCCAGCTGCCGCTTTAACTCCTGCAGCTGCCGGTCGGAATAGCGGTCCATGACCGCCAGACGCGCCTCATAGTGCTCCTGCACGCCTTTCCGTTCTTCCGGTGTGACAATGACGCCGTCCACGGTCATTCCTCCCTCCGGCGTCTGCGTTGCCGCATGGATGTCTTTTCCGCCTGTCCGCTCCTTAGCGGCGGGCCTGCCCGCTCCATCCGCGTCCGGACGCAGGCTGCTTCCTGCCTCCGCCGCTCTGCGGTCTGCTCCATGCATTTCTGCCTCCGCCGCTCTGTGGTCTGCTCTGCGCGTTTCCGTCTCTGCAGCCATACCGCGTCCGCGGTCTGCCGGTCGTCCACTCCCTACGCTGTCTGTCTCCTTCCGCCCCGCTGACTGCTTCGCCGTCTCTTTCGGTGTCCGCGTTCCAGACTGCTTATCCGGTTCTTCCGCTGCCTGTTCCCGCTGCGGCAAAGAGCGTCCCTCGTCGTGCCGCTCTCTCTCCCGGCTGTGCACTTTTGCCTCGTATTTTTCCACGGATTCTTCCGGATAAAAGCCCTCCTCCATCCGCGCGGACAGCTTTTTCACCTCAAGATCCGACAATTCCGGCAGTGCGTTGCAGAGATCCTCCAGGGATTCCTCCCCGTCCTCCTCCATATCCGGTCGTCTTCCGTCGGCATAGACATTCGTGTGATAGTTGGACACCCGGTCGGCATTTCTCCCCAAAAGCTCCAGATAATCGTCATACGCCGCGTCGTCCGTCGCAAAATCCAGCGTGTAAATATCGCCCTCCGAGAACAATCTGCCGGGACGCGGCGTGTAAAACCGCCTGCAGGCATTGCAGGTCGCGGCTCTCGCCAGCAGCACGCCGCCCTCCTCCGTCTCGATCTTAAATTCCTTTCCAGCCGGATAGACCGCCATATGCAGCTTGCCGCAGCATGCCGGGCAGAGATACCCCACGAGGTAAAAATTATTCCCGATCCGGCTCTTTCTCCGCTCGCTCACCGTGATGTCCGCCCGGGCGAACTCCGCCTGAGCGCGTTTCCAGACGACCTTGTGCCAGAGTCCGCCCTCGTTCGTTTCCTCATCCTCCGGCTGTGCCTGCTCCTCTTCCTGCGCCGTCTGGATAACATCCTCATAGGTGATCCGCATTCCGCTCCGGTAGAAACGCAGATAGGACGGCGTGTACTCCGGTTCGACCTGCATCTCCTTCATAATGTCCGTAAACAGCGTATTTAACTGTTCAAAACTTTTGTCTACGCGGACGCCCTTGATCGTCCCCCATTTTCCGAATGCATATAAAATCAGGTTGATGGCATTCTGCACCCGCATGTTCGTGCCGACCTCACCGATCTCGTCCTCTTTTACCGGTATGTCGATGATGTTCGTCGCCACATTGCGCGTGTCAAAATGGAAAAACAGGGAACGCACCTCCCCCTGTAAAATCATGTAATTGTCAATCACTACAAATATGCCGTTCCATTTGACCGGAACTTTCATCGCCTCAATCAGGCGTTCAAATGTCTGGTGCAATTCCGTATTTGCTCTCAACAGTATCATAGACGCAACCTCACTTCTCATCCATCGCTTTCTACCAACAGTATACTCATATATGAGGCGTTTTTCAAATCTCGCATGCAAAAAATATTTTTTTTCAAGAAACCATCCCCTCACTTTATAAACTTTTAATAATTCCGCTGTTTCCCTGTTTTTCAGCCTTCCGGGAATGTTGTTAGCACTCATGTGAAAAGAGTGCTGATTTTGTATTGACTTTTTGGAATGACGGATATAAACTCTTATTTAAAAGGGAATGACGATGTTACTGTCGTCTTCCGTTCTACCGTACATATTTTATTTTTAGATAAAGGAGTGTTTTATTATGGCAAACAAACATGGAAGTCTTTCAATTGACAGCGATAACCTGTTTCCGATTATCAAGAAATGGCTGTATTCCGACCACGACATTTTCTATCGTGAGTTGATCAGCAACGGCTGTGATGCCATTACCAAATTAAAAAAGTTAGACATGATGGGCGAGTACACGCTCCCAGCTGATTTCAAGGCAAAGATCAGCGTCACCGTAGACCCTGAGGCTAAGACCCTGACATTTACCGATAACGGTCTTGGTATGACGGCAGACGAAGTCGAGGAATACATCTGCCAGATCGCATTTTCCGGTGCGACCGATTTCATTCAGAAGTACAAGGACAAGTCCACGGACGATCAGATCATCGGACATTTCGGACTGGGCTTCTACTCCGCTTTCATGGTAGCGGACGAGGTTGAGATCGATACCTTATCTTATAAGGAAGGCGCCACACCGGTACACTGGACCTGCGACGGCGGTACCGATTACGAACTGACCGACGGCACCAAGACAACGATCGGTACACAGATCACGCTTCATCTGAACGAGGACTGTCTCGAATTTGCAAACGAGTACCGTGCACGCGAAGTGATCGAGAAATACTGCTCTTTCATGCCGACCGAGATCTACCTTAGCAAGGCAAATGCCGAGCCGGAATACGAGACCATCGACGCTGCTGACAAGCGCGATACCGATACGGTCGTGGAGGAGATTCACGAGGAGGCAAAGACCGAGGAAAAAGAGAACGAGAACGGTGAGAAGGAGACTGTCGAGATCTCCCCTGCCAAGGATAAGTTAAAGATTTTAAAACGCCCGGTTCCGCTCAACGACACTAACCCGCTGTGGCTTAAGAACCCGAACGACTGCACCGACGAGGAATACAAGGCGTTCTACCGCAAGGTATTCTTAGATTACAAGGAGCCGCTGTTCTGGATTCACTTGAATATGGATTATCCGTTCAACTTAAAGGGTATCCTTTACTTCCCGAAGATCAATACAGAGTACGATTCCATCGAGGGAACCATCAAATTATACAACAACCAGGTATTTATCGCCGACAATATCAAGGAAGTCATTCCGGAATTTCTGATGCTCTTAAAGGGTGTGATCGATTGTCCGGATCTTCCGCTCAATGTCTCCCGCTCCGCTCTGCAGAATGACGGATTCGTCAAGAAGATTGAGGAATACATCACGAAGAAAGTGGCTGACAAGCTGATCGGCATGTGCAAGACAGACAAGGAATCCTACGAGAAATACTGGGATGACATCAGTCCGTTCATCAAATACGGCTGCTTAAAAGACACCAAGTTCTGCGACAAGATGAACGACTATATCCTCTTTAAGAATCTGGATGACAAGTACCTTACCCTTCCGGAGCTTCTCGTAAAAGAAGAGGAGAAAAAGGAAGACGCCGATGCTGCTTCCGATGTTGTTGACAAGGACGGCAATTCCGTCACAGAGGATGCTGATGCAAAGGACGATTCCGAAGAGGAAAAGGACGAGCGCAAGGTCATCTACTACGTGACCGACAAGGTACAACAGGGACAGTACATCAAGCTCTTCAAGGAGCAGGGAATGGACGCTGTGATCTTAGACCACAACATCGATACCTCCTTCATCTCCCAGTTAGAGCAGCGCAACGAGCATTATAAATTCATGCGAATCGATGCGGATGTCACAGACTCCTTAAAGGATGCAGACGATGCCGCTGATTTAAAGGAAGAGACCGACACACTGACCGACCTGTTTAAAAAGGCACTTGGCAACGACAAGCTGACCGTCAAGGTGGAGAAGTTAAAGAATGAGAATCTTGCTTCCATCATCACTCTCTCCGAGGAAGGCAGACGTATGCAGGATATGATGAAGATGTACGCTATGGGCGGCATGGGCGGTATGGACCCGAATATGTTCGCCGCAGACCAGACCTTAACCTTAAACGCGAACCATGCACTGGTCAAATACATTTTCGAGCACAAGGATTCCGAGAACGTTCCGATGTTCTGCGAGCAGCTCTATGACCTGGCAATGCTGTCCAACCAGCCGTTGTCCGTCGATGCCATGAGCAAGTTCGTGGAGCGCAGCAACAAGATCATGATGCTTCTTGCCAAATAAATCAATTCGTCTTCTCACAGACAGCAGGACGGGGCGCGAAATTCACTCTATGCGGGTGAATTTCGCGCCCCGTCCTGCTTTTTCTATCTGGAAATTTCTTCTCTTTCACACAATTTTCACACTGTTAATTGAAGTGCGCAGCTATGAGGATCTTGCAGCATCTGTCTCCTATCTGAAGGAGCATCATCTCATTTTACGAGACAACGAGGGCAAAATATCCCCAGTCCCAGATCAGCCGTTCAAAACTGTTCTCCAGGTATTCCCAGATATCCTCGTCTTCATATCCCAGCATGCGCGACAGAATTACCATACAGCTGCGCATGGTCTCATAGGAAAGTGCGCCTTCCCTGTGCCAGCACAGAAAAGCCGCATGCCGGATGGCTGCATACTCTAATGCAATCCACTGCAGCTTTACCGTCACATACTCGACGTCGTCCGGCTCCCCCAGACACTCCGAAAAAATCTCTGACTGCAGATAGCACCGCATCAGTGCCTCATATGGAGAAAATGCCTGCGCAAATGCATCGAGATCTTCCTTACGGATCTTCCCGTAATCTTCCGCGATCTGTTCCGCTTCCTCTGCCGCCGGTGTTAAAAAAGCACGGTACAGCCCTTCCTTCCGGTAGTTTTCCGCCAGATCCAGAAACAGCTCATTGCGCTCCACAAATGCCGCCCGGCAATCCACCCCGGCATGCTCCACCGCATCGGCAAGTTCTTTTCTAAAAGGCGCATCCCCGTACTTAGAGACTTCCGCCTTCCATGAAGTTCCCGCGTCGCACAGATCAAGCGCCATGTAAAACAGCATGCAAAGACTCTGTGCCGGCCGGTACGCACGGTCTGACATGATTGTGAGGAAACGTTTTCTCACCCCATACACCGCTTCATATGCGCCGTAGGAGGCACTGTCTGCCTCATCCGAAAATCGGATGCACTCCCGTCCCCAAAGCAGATCCACGACCGCCGGACAGCAGGGCATCAGAGAATATTCCGTGATCCCCGCCGCCACCTCATGTTTCTCGCGCGGAAACAGCGTACAGGTCTCCGACAAAACCGCATCCCCGTAGGTTAAAACCAGCCGGCAGAGCTTTCTCTCATCCAGAAACGGACAGCGCATTTTTTCATCAAGCGTAATGATTCGTCCATCCCCGCATTTTTTTGTATAATCAGATAAGGTCCGTCTTTTCGGACGGACCCCTTCCGGCGTTTCTGTTTTTTTCCATGCGGCAGCCGTCTTACGGTCCACCGCAATCTTCCATTCCTGACAGCATGTCAGACTGCACGCATCCGCGATGCATTGAAACTCATCATAATAATCGGGCTTCATTTCGTTCCCCCTCATGTCATTCTGCCGGTCTCTTATCAGAGAATCTTCGTCGTCCACTTCGAGCAGTCCCAGACCTCTCCCACGATATCCTGGTAAAACTCCGGCTCATGGCAGATTAACAAAACCGTTCCGCGGTACTCCTTCAGCGCACGCTTTAATTCTTCCTTCGCGTCCACATCCAGATGGTTGGTCGGCTCGTCTAAAAGCAGAACGTTGGTCTCTCGGTTCATCAGTTTACACAGCCGCACCTTCGCCTGCTCGCCACCGCTTAAGACTCTCACCTGGCTCTCGATATGCTTTGTGGTCAGACCGCATCTTGCAAGCGCCGCACGCACCTCATACTGGGAAAATGCCGGGAACTCCTCCCAGATCTCCTCAATGCAGGTGCGCTTGTTCTCCCCCTTGATCTCCTGCTCAAAGTAGCCGACCATGAGGTTCTCGCCCTGCTCGACACCGCCGCCAAGCGCGGGAATCAGACCTAGTAGACTCTTTAAAAGTGTTGTCTTGCCGATTCCGTTTGCACCGATCAGCGCCACCTTATGTCCGCGTTCCAGTGCGATCGAAAGCGGCTTCGAGAGCGGCTCCTCATAGCCGATCACCAGATCCTTCGTCTCAAAAATATATCTGCCGGGCGTGCGTCCCACCGGGAAGGAAAACTCCGGCTTCGGGCGCTCCGCCGCAAGCTCGATGACGTCCATCTTGTCCAGCTTTTTCTGCCGCGACATCGCCATGTTGCGGGTGGATACGCGCGCCTTATTGCGCGCCACGAAATCTTTTAATTCACTGATCTCCTGCTGCTGTTTGCGGTATGCCGCCTCAAGCTGTGCCTTTTTTACCGCGTAGACTTCCTCAAACTTGTCGTAGTTGCCGACATAGCGGTCGAGGTGCTGGTTCTCCATGTGGTAGATGATATTGACAACATCGTTCAAAAACGGAATGTCGTGCGAGATCAGGATAAACGCATTCTCGTACTCCTGCAGATAGCGTGTCAGCCACGCGATATGCTCCGCGTCCAGATAGTTCGTCGGCTCGTCCAGCAGAAGAATGTCCGGCTTCTCCAGAAGAAGCTTTGCCAGCAGCACCTTCATGCGCTGCCCACCGCTTAAATCGGTCACATCATGGTGCAGCCCGAGTTCTAAGAGTCCGAGCGCTCTGGCAACCTCCTCCACCTTTGCGTCGATCGTGTAAAAATCATGCATCGTCAGGGTGTCCTGTATCACGCCGAGTTCTTCCATCATGGCATCCATCTGCGACTCGTCTGCCTCGCCGAGCGCATCACAGATCCGATTCATCTTCTCTTCCAACGCAAACAGCCACGAAAATGCTGACTTTAAGACACTCTCAATCGTCATTTCCGCGGTGAGTGTCGAGTGCTGGTCGAGGTAACCGACCCGCACATTTTTCGCCCACTCCACTTTTCCCTCGTCCGGCATCAGCTTTCCCGTAACGATATTCAGAAACGTCGACTTTCCCTCGCCGTTCGCTCCGACAAGACCGATATGCTCCCCCTTTAACAGGCGGAAGGACACATCGTCCAGAATCGCACGGTCACCGAATCCATGCGTCAAGTGTTCTACATTTAAAATACTCATCCGTCACCTCTATTTCAGCAGAAAAAAGTACAAAAGCACCACCACGCCGAGCCCAATGCGGTACCAGCCAAACACTTTAAAGTCATGCTTTCTGATATATCCGAGCAGGAACTTGATGACGACAACCGACACCAGAAACGCGCTGACCATACCGGAAAGCAGAACCGCCCACTCCGTCCCGGTCAGATGAAGTCCGAAGTCCATCAATTTTAGCAGGCTTGCACCGAGCATCACCGGAATCGCCAGAATGAACGTAAACTCACTCGCAGCCTTCCTTGACACACCGATTAAGAGCGCACCGATAATCGTTGCACCGGAGCGCGACGTTCCCGGGAACGCAGCCGCGAGCAGCTGGAACAAACCGATCAGAATCGCCATCTGAAACGTAATGTCCCGCATCTGCTCCACGGGCGCCTGCTTTGCTGCATTGTGATTCTCCACCAGAATAAAGGCAACACCGAACACAATCAGTGCCACCGCCACACACACCGGATTGTAAAACAGTCTGTCGCAGGTCTCATCCAGCCCCAGCACAACAAATACGATTGCCGGCAGGCAGGACACCACGATCTTGCACCAGTTGATAATGACCGGCATGCGCACCGTGACGGGACCTAACACCCAGTATTCTCTCTTTGCAAGAGAACCGCTCTTCTCATTCTGACCCGCAGCAACGACTGCTTCCGAGGAACTGCGCGCAAACGGCCAGATCAGATTCCAGAACAGCACCACGACCGCCAAAATCGCTCCCAGCTGGATCACTACCAGAAACATATCCCAAAACTCTGCGCTCACATCCAGTGTCAGAAACTCGTTTAATAGAATCATGTGTCCGGTGCTGCTGATCGGCAGCCACTCCGTAATTCCCTCCACGATACCAAATATAATTGCCTTTAAAATCTCTGCCATAAATACTCCATTCTTCTCATAACTGCTATGCATCAGCCGATGCCATGCCACACTCAGCCGGTACCATGCCTGCTTGCTATGCCACGCTCGTGCGGACAGGCTCGCTCAACATTTTCTTCGTCTTCTTCAACACATGGAAATATGCCGGGAACAGGAAACAGTCAGCAAAAATCCATGCGACCGGGCTTGCAAAGCACGCTGCCGGATAGCCGAACATCGGAACAAACACAAATCCGACCAAAGTACGCGCCGCCATCTCAAAGACGCCTGCCAGAATTGCAAACTTGCTGTATCCCATACCCTGAATCAAAAAGCGTACAATATTCACGAAAGCCAACGGAATGTAGAAGGCACTGTTGCATACCAGAAACAGCCTTACATTTGCAATGACCTCCGCCTGTGCACTCTCCACGAAAAACATGGCAAGCTGATTGCCGCAAAGCCACAGCACCACGAACGCCAGGATCGAATATCCGATTCCCAGAATTCCCGCCGCTTTTAATCCGCCGCTCAAGCGGTCTAACTTCTTCGCTCCCACGTTCTGTCCGCCGTAGGTTGCCATTGTGGAACCGAGCGCATCATACGGGCAGCAGAAGAACATACCGATCTTGCTTCCCGCCGTCATGGATGCCACGGCATTCGATCCGAGCGTGTTGACTGCGCTCTGTAGGATTACGCTGCCGATCGCAGTGATCGAATACTGTAATCCCATCGGCACACCCATGCCGCAGAGGGTTTTCATGTAGCCCTTATTCACTTTCCGCTCTTCCTCATCGGTGTGCAGGATCTCAAACCTTCTCTTGCTGTAGATGACGCACGCGATACCGGAAAATGCCTGCGAGATCACGGTTGCAAGCGCCGCTCCGGCAACTCCCATCGGAAATACAATGATTAAAAGCAAATCCAGTCCGATATTCACAAATGCTGCCAGCGCCAGGAAAATCAGAGGCGTCTTGCTGTCGCCCATCGACCTTATCACGCCGGACACCAGATTGTACAGATAGGTTGCCGGAATTCCCGCAAAAATAATGACAATGTAGGTGTAGGCATCATCAATAATATTCTCCGGCGTCTGCATCAGCTGTAAGATCGGCCGGCAGAATGCCACCGTAAACACTGTCATGACCGCCGCAAAGATCACCGCCAGATAGACGGCATTCATCATAAACGCACGCATTGCCTTATAATCGCCGGCTCCAAACCGGTGCGCCAGAGGAATGGCAAAACCGTTGCACACTCCCATGCAGAATCCAATAATCAGAAAGTTCAGCGAACCGGTCGATCCCACTGCCGCAAGTGCATCCACGCCCAGAAATCTTCCGACAATCAGGGTATCCACCAGATTGTAAAACTGCTGAAACAAAAATCCAAACAACAGCGGCACCGAAAATCCTAAAATGAGCTTCATCGGTGAACCGCTTGTCATATCTTTCGTCATAGAATCTACCTCATTTCATACTGTATCTCAGATCTCACCGCAATACTTCTCAAATACCGCAAAAAAGCTGTTCGTCTGAATACTGCCATCCGTGGTAAGCTCAATTCCATCCCACAGATCCGTGTTCAGCCTCGAGGATAACGATGCTACAAATTCATTGTAGACATCGTCAAATGCTTCTTTTTCACGTTTTTCCACAATGTTGGACTTATTCGCTTCCGTCAGCTCTTCATTATATTTATTCAGGCACTTGATAAAATAGTATCCATTTCCGGCAGCGATCATTCCGGAGACGGCATTGTCGTCCAGCTGAAATGCCACCTCCTCCACCTCGTCGGGCAGATCATCCCTCGATACCGTCACCTGAATTGCCGACAATTCGTTATAATTGTTGGCGACGGAGGCAAAATCATCCCCCTGCGCCAGCTTCTGCTCCACCTCGTGCGCCCGGTCTTCGTCCGTGACATAAATCTGCATGATTTCCATCACGCGCGCCTCATCGTCGCTGACCTCCTCGTTGACACCGTTCGTCAGCGAATGATACAGCTTCTGCGCCAGCGCATAGTGCGTATAATACTCCGCAATATCCGCCTCGACGACATCCATATAGGCGGTCTCATCCTCCGAGAGGGATGCATAATATTCCTTCGCTGCTTCCGCCACCTTCGCAGTCTCATCCTCCGAGAGCGTCACTTCCTGCGACTGTGCCAGCAGATCCATCGTGTATACACGGGTAAGTTCCTCCAGCGTGATGTCCTTCACATAGTCAAGCAGGGATGCGTCTCCAAAGTCATGCTGCCAGAGGTCAATCGTATATGCTGTTCCATAGATATTCTGATAATTTGCCAGATATACCTTTGCCTCCTTTAAGCTGCATGCAGACTTGTCCAGTGTAAACACCTGCCTGCTGCTTAGCGTTCCCGAGACCACAATATCTTTATTGCCAATCTGGCATCCCGTAAGAGCCATTGACAGCGCGCATACGCACGCTGTCATTCCCATCGCCCATCTTTTTCTCATCGTGAAACACCCTTTATCTCAACATCTACATGATATTTTTCAAGATACTTCTCGCCACAGAAATTCCGTTCGCGGATGCCTGCTGCAGTCCTCTCGTCACGGACGCGCCGTCTCCGATCGCACGGAGTCCCTTGACACTCGTCTCGAAGTCAGAGTTTACCACTACCTTATTGGAGTAGAACTTGACCTCCACACCGTAGAGCAATGTCTCATCACTTGCAATACCCGGCGTTACCTTGTCGAGAGCCATCAGCATCTCCTCGATATCCACCATGATCCGGTGCGGGAATACCAATGAGAGATCTCCTGGTACCGCATCCTTTAAGGTCGGGATGAGGTTGTTACGGCACAGGCGCTCCTCCGTCGTTCTTCTGCCACGCTTAAAGTCTCCGAATGTCTGCACCAGAATCCTGCCGTCACAGAGCATATTGGAGAGCTGTGCGATCTGCTTGCCGTATTCGATCGGCGTCTTAAAAGGCTTTGTGAAGTTCTTCGATACCAGAATGGCAAAGTTGGTATTGTTGGTCTTTAAATCCTTGGACTTGTAGGCGTGACCGTTGACTACCGCCAGTCCGTTGTCGTAGTATTCGGTTGCGACCTCGCCGGACGGGTTGGTACAGAAGGTACGCACCTTATCATCGAACGTCGGCGTATGGTACACTAACTTCGCCTCGTAGAGGTTCTCATTCAAGAACTCCATCACCTCATCGCGCACCTCGACGCGCACACCGATGTCCACGGTGCCGACCTTCGTCTCAATATCATGCTGATTGCAGATATGGGAGAACCAGTCTGCGCCCTCACGTCCCACAGCGGAGATGACCTCTGTCGCCGTGTATGTCTCATCCTTGTCGGTGATGACACCCTTGACCTGGTTGTCCTCGATGATGATGTCCTTGACCATGGTGCCAAACTCCATCTCGACCCCTTCCTCTAACAGGTGCTCCTGCAGTCTGGAATAGATCTTGTAGCCTTCCTCCGTGCCGAGATGACGGATCGGGCATTCGATCAGCTTTAAGTTCGCCATGATCGCTTTTCTACGGATCTCGCGGATTTCCTTCTCTTTATCCACACCGTACACCTTGGAATCCGCACCAAATTTCAGATAAATATCATCCGATTCCTTTAACAGCTCCACGGTCTTATCGTAGCCTAAAATCTCCGGCAGGTTGCCGCCGACATCCGGCGATAAGGACAGTTTGCCATCAGAGAAAGCTCCCGCACCGGCGAATCCGGTTGTGATGGAACACGGCTTACATCCCACGCATACCTTGGTCTTACGCTTCGGACATTCGCGGTTCTCAATCCGTCTTCCTTTTTCAATCATTAACACTTTCAGATCCTTTTTCGCATGAATCAGCTCATACGCACAAAAAATTCCGGAAGGACCGGCTCCTATAATAATCACATCATAATTCTTCATTGCATTCCCTCATTCTTTCTATATATTCTACCATTCTGTTATGTATCTGCCTGCGTTCTTCAAAGCAGACGGCTTAAGCTTCCACGATCAGGTATCTTCCGTCCGGCAGTGCGAACACTTCTGCCTGCTCCGCCAGCTCCTCGCTGCTCATTCCGGCAATATCCGCGCCCTCTTCCTTAAAGTACGCCCGCACTTCTTTCAGATTCTTACAGACCGTTGCAAAACAGTCCGAAAGAAATTCCTCTGCCTCTTCCCTGCTTTCTGCCACAGGTTCCCGAAACAGCTTCTCCTGCTGCGCCAAAAATGTATCCAGGCACATTTCATCGTACATATCTTTTCCTCCGCCAACGTTTTATTCTACCATAAATAGATATCAATTCCAAGCTTCTTTAATTCCCGGTAAATGGCTGCTACCGGAAGCCCTACAACATTATTATAGTCGCCATCAATTTTGTCAACAAAAATCGCACATTTTCCCTGAATTCCATATGCGCCCGCCTTGTCCATCGGCTCGCCGGTGGCAACATAGCGCCGGATCTCCTCCTCGCTCATCGCGCGCATCGTGACATCGGTTTTCTCATGAAACGTCACCTGACCAGCCTTTCCGGACGCATCCAAAAGCACGATCGACACTCCGGTGTATACCTGGTGTGTTCCACCGGAGAGAAGCTTAAGCATACGGCAGGCATCATGCTCGTCTTTGGGCTTCCCTAATATCTGTCCCCCGCAGGAGACAATCGTGTCGGCGCCAATCACCATGAGATCCGAAGGTGTCACCAGTTCCTGATGCGTCTCCTCGTAGGTTCTCACCATGGATGCCACCTCGACGGCCTTCTGTGACGCCAGTTCCTCCACGACTTCGTGCGGTACGCTCTTCGTGATCCGCTCCTCACCTTTTGCCGGGCAGATTTCAAACGAAATCCCGATCTGCTCTAACAGTTCCTTTCTCCGCGGTGAGGCGGATGCCAGTATGATCTGTCCCATCTCATTTTCTTCCTTTCTGATGTTCTTATCTCTGAAATCAATCGTCCTTTTCCGTGTCCCGTTTACACTTACACCGGTATCACTGCGCCCAGCCGGAATGAGTAGAGAAGCCGCTCCTTCACGCGGAGCGTCCTCTCACTTCCGTGGTTGTAGATCCGCTCCAGCGCCTCGCCGTAGAGCTTTAACTGCGAAGCATAACGGTCCGCCAGTTCCTTGCCGGTTTTCACACGGTCCGTCTTATAGTCCAGCACCACAATGCCGTCCTCCTCAATCCAGAACACATCAATAATTCCCTGGATCAGCGTCAGCTCTTTGTCATCCGCACATTTCTCTCCGTCTCCGAATCCGAATGCCGCGAGCTCCTCGCCCGTAAATCCCATCACAAACGGTTTCTCCCGGTACAGCGTTCCGGCAGTCTCCGCACGCTTCATCCGCTCTCCCGCCGCCGATGTGAGAAACGTCTCGATGAGAGCCGGTTTTACCAGGCGCTTCATCTCCTCCGTGATCTGTCCTCCGGCAAGCATCGCCTCAATCTGTTCCGTGACTCCTGCCGCCGCCGAAAACTGGTAGCACTCCATCACCCTGTGAACCGCAGTTCCGCGCAGTGCACCCTGGTTCTGTCCGCCGGTTTCTTCCTGCTCCATTTTTTTTTGGACAAACGGCGGAACATAGGATTTTCCCTCCGTCTCTAAAAACGCCGGGACAACATCCGTCTCCTCCTCCAGAAGCTTTTCCCGCATCGCCCGATGCTTTAATTCCGACACGGAATATTTGTTTTTGCGCTCCAGATCGCGCTCGTACGGATAGGTGAATGAAAACTTCCCGTCAAATTCCGCCACGTCTGCCGCATCCGCCGCTGCAATGCGTGACAGACACTGTTCCAGATTCTCCGTCTCCTCCTCCATGTGACGGCTCTCTGCGTCGAGCAGTTCCTCCGCCGGCACAACGCGCACCTGATAGCGTCCGTGATAGGAAAACACCGCCGGAAGCAGCCAGTCGAAATAGCCTGCCGCGCTCTCCCGGAGCAGATACGGCAGAGGAACATGCTCCGTTTCCGGGAAAAGTTCCTCCTGTGCCGCTTCCCTTAGCGCCGCCAGATCATTTTCTGCATCTTTTCTGCACCCCGTTAAGATCAGCTTCTCCTTCGCGCGTGTGAGCGCCACATAGAGCACGCGGAGCTCCTCGCCCAGATTCTCCAGTTCGATCTGCTTTGCGATGGCGCGCTTTAATATGGTCGGCGTCTTGATCCTGCGCTCGCCGTCGATCCAGTCAATTCCGATTCCCAGTTCCGGGTGCAGCACCATGCGGCTTCTGGTATCCTGCTTGTTAAAATTTCTTCCCAGACCGCACACAAAGACCACCGGAAATTCCAGTCCCTTGCTCTTGTGGATACTCATAATGCGCACGACGTCCTCATTCTCCCCGACCATGTCCGCCTCGCCAAAATCGACATCGTATTTCTGGAGTTCATCGATGTAGCGCACAAAATGAAACAATCCCTTGTAGCTCGTATTCTCATAGGCGATCGCCTTCTCCACCAGCATGCGCAGATTCGCCCTGCGTCTGGCTCCTGCCGGCATCGCCGCCGCATAATTTCCGTAGCCGCTTTCCTTCAACACGATCTCGATCAGCTCGTGAATCGGGGTGTCCGGCACAAGCGCCCGCAGCCTCTCATACAGCTTCCAGAACTCCCACAGTTTTTTCTCATAACCTTCCGCCAAAGGTTCTTCACTCTGCGCAAGTTCCCTGCAGCGTGCGAGCACACACTCACAGAAAGGCACGCTGCGGTCGTGCGCCCTAAGCCGTCCCAGCTCCTCGTCCGTAAGCCCGGCGATCGGAGACTTAAGCACTGCCGCAAGCGGAATATCCTGTCTCGGATTGTCAAGAATCCGAAGCATCGCAAGCACCGTCTGCACCTCCACCGCCGAGAAATAGCCGGTTGCTGACACCGTATGCGCCGGTATTCCCGCCTCGTTCAACACGGCGGCAAACGAATCGGCATACCCGCTTAGGCTGCGGAGCAGAATCACAATATCGCTGTAACGCACGGCGCGCAGTTCCCCCGTCGCCTTGTCCGTCACCTTCTGCTCTGTCATCAGCTTCCGGATGCGCTCTGCCACAAGCTTCGCCTCATACAGCTTCCGGTCTTCGTACCCGCTGCCCTCTAAGAGTTCTTCGGCACTGTCCGCCACAAGAATCTCCGGTGCAAACATCCCTGCCTCATCCGGCGCACAATAATCTGCGCCCGCGTAGAGCGCCGCATCCTCATCGTATGCCACATTGCCGAGATCGCGCGCCATGATCCGGTAACACACATCGTTCGTCAGATCAAGCACCTCTGACCGGCTCCGGAAATTCCTGTGCAGATCGATGCGCTGCGTACTGCTTTCCTCCAGCGTGTAGGTGTCGTATTTTTCCATAAAAAGCTCCGGTCTCGCCAGACGGAAGCGGTAGATACTCTGCTTGACGTCCCCCACCATGAACAGGTTGTACGCTCCGCGCTCCTCTCTTGAGATCGCCCTAAGAAGCGTCTCCTGCACATGATTGCTGTCCTGGTACTCGTCGATCATGATCTCCTCGTACATGTCGCGGAACTCCTCCGCCGCAGCGCGCGCCTGCTTTGTCTTTGCATCCACGAGAATCTCCAGTGCGAAATGCTCCAGATCGTGAAAATCCACCAGATTCTTGCGGCGCTTTTCCGCTGCAAACGCCTCGGAGAATGCGATGGCAAGACGCACCAGTTCCTTCGCCATCGACTCTGCCCGGCGCACCTGCCCGCACATGACTTCCGGCGATGCAAAGAAATACTGCCTGTTGATCTTTTTTACCGTATCCTTCACCTGGTCGCGGAGTTCCTTCACACGCGAAAGCTTCCCTGCATCTCCCGAAAAGCCGCGGCTCGACGGCAGCCTGTCATAAGTGACGGCGGTAAGCTTTTCGTACAGCTCCAGAAAATTTTCACACGCTGCCAGCTCCTCAAACTTTGCGAGATCCGACGCAATCACCTTCTCATAGACATCCGGTCCGTCTTCCTCCAGCGTAAGCACATGCGCGATGCGAAGCTTTTTTACCAGATCCGCCAGCACCGACCGCAGATGCAGCACGAGCGGCTGCATCCACGGCGCCTCCGCCATCTTTTGCACATCCGGGATCTCATAGCCACGGATGCCGGAAGTAAGCCACTCCATCGGCCACGGATAGCTCATGGAGAACTCGTAGAGCGAGAGGATCATCTCCGCCACCTTCGCATCGCTCTTCCCCGACACATCCCCTTTTGCAAATGCCGCAAACTCCGGTGACATCTGTTCGTAATTGCTCTCCAGCACGCCGCGCAGCACGTCTTCTTTTAACAGCTTTAACTCTCCCTCGTCCCCGATCCGAAAATCCGGCTCCAGGTCAATCTCGTGGAAATGATTGCGGATCACATACAGACAAAAGCTGTCGATGGTCGTGATCTGTGCATTGTGGATTAACGTCAGCTGGCGCTGCAGATGCTCCGAATCCGGATGCTCCTCCAGCGCTTTCTCGATCGCCGCCCCGATGCGCTCCCGCATTTCCGCCGCAGCCGCATTCGTAAACGTCACCACTAAAAGCCGGTCGATGTCCACCGGATGTTCTCCCTCCGTGATCATCTTGATAATGCGCTCGACTAAAACCGCTGTCTTACCCGAACCGGCAGCTGCCGATACCAGAATATTGCGCTTTCTTAAATCGATTACCTGTTGTTGTTCTCTGGTCCATGAAACACCCATCTACTGTCTCTTCTCCTCGTTCTGCGTCTCTCTCATTTTCGCAAGGATCGCCTCGGCACCGTCCGGCTTTTCCAGCTTCCGGTAAGAAAAGCCCGGTATCCGCGCGTCAAATCCGCACACCATATGGTACGGGCAGTAGTCGCAGCCGCTTCTCCCGTCGAGTTCATACGGCGCAGCCGCCACATCTCCGCCCAGGATTCTTCTGCCCGCCTTCGTCACGGTCTCCTTCACGTAGTCCGACATTGTCCCAAACTCTTCCGTGCTCGCCGTCTTAGACGTCGCTTTTAGCGAACCGTCCGCCTTAAGCGCCACCGGAATCACCGCCGAACTCCCGGAAAGTTCTGTGTCCATCGCTCCGTATATCTCGGGATCGTCATTGACCAGCCCGTTCGGCTTTAATTCCTCCAGCACGGCCTGCCGGATCTCCTCCTCCGACTCCGTACCGCTGCCGTCGACCATGGGATCCTCAATGTGATAGTAAAACATTCCCGCAGGCACCGCCTGTTTTCCCGGATGCTTTTTTGCCTCCAGTTCCAGCGCCGCATTCATATAAACCACCAGCTGCAGCTGCAGCCCGTGATACAGGTTCAGCAGGGAAAATGTGGTGTTGCCCGATTTGTAATCAATGATCTTTACATACACCTTATCGTCCGTCTCACAGGTATCCACGCGGTCAATCCTGCCCCGCAGACGCATCTTTTCCTCCTCGGTCAGCTGAAAACGGATTGCCTCCAGATGATCGGCCTGCGAAAACGACACCTCAAAATCACTCGGCGTAAAACGCCCCTTCTGCACCTGGATCGTGAGGGCCCACACCGTGCGCCGGATCGTGTCTTTCATGCGCGACAGCAGATAGCGGTTCTTCGCCTCGTCGAATGCGCCCACATTCGCGCAGCCCGCAATCGCGTCATTCATGCTCTCCTCAATCCACGTCTCACGCGTCTGTTCGGGCAGATCGTACCAGGTATACGAAGACCTGCGGATGCGCTCCGCAAAATGCCACAGTGCGTCATGATAGATATTTCCCATATCCACGCCGGCAAACTCCTGCAGTTCCCGCTGCGACAGTCCCAGTCCGTAGGTCATGTAATGCGCAAACGCACACTCCGCAAACTGCTCCAGCCTTGTGACACTGTTCTCCAGTTCCGTGCCGTATAAGGCGCGCGCAACCTCTTTTCCGATTGGCTCTCCGCTGTAACGGTAAAAAGATGCCGCAAGCAGGCGCAGCGCCTTCGCATGATAAGTCTCATCCGAGAGATACCACTTTGCAAGCGCCTCCCAGGTGTGTGACTTTTGTTCTGTCCAGAGTCCCTCCAGCAGATAATCGATCCCGCTCTCCGGCGTTAAAATCGCGGACGCCTCCGTCTCCTCCTCCGGCTCACGGATCTTTAGTTCCGGGAACATATTGCAGAGTGTTCCGATCAGATAAGACCGGCGCAGCGCCTTTCCCTCCGGACTGACCCTCGAGTAGGTGACATACAATCCGTCCGACGGCTTGGTTAAGTTCAGATACAGGTAAAACTTCTGGATAAAGACTTTTTCCCGCGCCCCCGGCGCTAACATCAGATGATGCTCCGCCATCTTCTCGCGCTCGAACTGTGAGATGATGCTTCCGGTGCTGCCGGCTTTCGGCACAATACCGTCATTGACTCCCACAAAGAACAAAATTCGGATATGATTTAATCTGGTGCGCTCAATATCTCCAACTGTCACACGGTCATTTCCCGGCGGAATCATACCGACCTTTGCCGCAGAAAATCCTGCGTCCAGGATGTCTGTGTACTCCCGGATCGACATCTGCTCCTCCCCGAGCAGCGATGTGACCTTGTCAAAAAGATCCATCACGATCTTATAAATCTGACCATACTCCTGCGCTCTGGTCTGGTTCCTGCGCACGCCGTTGTACTCTGTCTCCTCCGCCTGCTCTAAGAGGAACTGCTTCTCCCTAAGCTGCGCTTCAATGTCCAGCGCGGTGATAAACTCATACAGTCCGTAGGTCTGCTCCGCAACCGTGTATTTTTTCCCGGAAAAAAGTTCGCACAGCGGCTCAAACGCCAGAACGATCCGCTCCCGCGCCCGGTTCAAAAGAGCCATCTCCTCCTGCGCCGCCTCCGGATAGCGGGCATCCCGCTTCATCACAGATGTCCACTTCTCACTCCAGCGCTTTCTGCCGCGGATTCCTTTTGCAAGCACATAATTCTCCAGACGGTCAATCACATTCTCATCATCCGCCCAGGCTCCAACGCCGTCCTCATCTGCTCCGGCTTTGGCTTTGGCTTTGGCTTTGGCGCCGTCCTCATCATTCACCCCGCCTCTGGCTTTGGCTCCTGCGCCGTCCTCATCTGCCGTCTGCTCCGTCCCGCTCTCCGTCAGAAGCCGTCCCGCCAGACCGCTCCGAAGAAAGCGGAACACACTCTGGTAGGAGAAATCAAACTCCACGACCTCAAGCGCCGCGCGGATAAACTCGATAAACGGATGAAACAGAATGTTTCTCGTCTGGTCGATAAAAAACGGAATCCCGTACTGCGCAAAGGTCTCCGGAACATAGTTGGCATACTGCGGCACATCTCCGGTCACAACCGCAAAATCCCGGTAGCGATATCCCTTTGTCCGGACCAGGCACACAATCTCCCTTGCGACAAAGGAAAGCTCCTGGCGCGGGTCCTTTAAGCTGGTGATGCTGATGTCAGAAACCGGCTTCCGCCACTTCTGGTACATCGGGCGGAACAGATTCTGTTCCATGAAAAACAGCTCCGGCGCATCTTCATAGCGCCTGTGCTCTCCCGGCTCCATGATCACCGGAGAGAGCACCTCGCATCCCGCATCCGCCGCAATCTTAAGCAGTGTCTGCACGGTCTCCTTGCTCATGGAAAAAAGCTCGTGCACGCCTCTGCTGTGGTAAAAATCCTCCCGGATATCCATGGAGAGCGACACGATGACGCGGTCGGCAAGCGGCAGCATCACCCGAAGCAGCCGGTTCTGGATCGGGGTGAATCCCGTAAACTCGTCAAAGACAATCACACTGTCCCTGATGAGTTCGGATTCCTCCGCCACCTCACACAAGAGCGTCAGAATCTCCTCCGCCGTGATGTATTTCCCGTCAATATACTCCCGGAATCCCTCATACATCGTAAGAATATCCTGCATCTTACAGCGCAGGGTATCCCCGACATCCTGCTCGCCTAGAAAAGCGCCAAGATCCTCCGGCGTGATATTGTACTGCGCCATCTCCGAGATCAGGGACTTGATCTCACCGATGTATCCCATTTTGTTGAGATTGCCACCGAGCACCGAGAGTTCTTTTTTCTTAAGCTCCGCCACCTTGCGCAGCACCAGATTCTTGCCCGTCTCCTCTAAAATGACCAGATCCTGCATTCCGAGATCGTCGAACACACGGTACGCCAGACGCACAAAACTGAGCACATCCACGTTCATGATGGCATGATTGGGCTGGCGCCACACAAGTTCGCGCTGCGTCTGCATCGTAAATTGTTCCGGAACAAGCAAAAGAAAATTCTTCTCCGGCTCCCTCTCCGCTTCTTCCAGTATGGACTGATATAAATAATCGGACTTTCCGCTTCCGGAATTGCCGAACACAAACTGTAATGACATAAAAAACGTGCCCCCTGTTCACAGCAATATTTTAACACAGGTGCACGCTTCTTCCAAATAATATTCTCTCTATTTTCTCTTAATTTATTTCTGATGTCTGCCGATATATATAGTAGAGAAGGAACTCATTAACCCCTATCAGTTGTGATTTATTTGTCAAGGAGGATGATTGTCGCAATCTACTATGATAGTGTTTTCGTGTTACCCGTTCACCCCGTAAACCGGATCGACCGGCTTGCACCAGAGAGCAGAAAGCAGCAACGTTCCAAACAACAGCCCTCGTCTTCGTTCGCCTCACTGCTGCATCAGGCAATGACGGTGACAGAGGAGGATGATGTTCATTCGTTCGATGCCACTGCCTAGAGAAAGGTTCTATGAATCAGACAGAAGAATTCCATAAGAAGACCCCCGGTTGACAATCCAAGGTTTCGTACCTTTCCATTGCGCCCGGGGGTTTTCTTATGCCACATGCCATCCTGTCTTCACTTAAGACAGCCTGATTTTTTATTTTTCATATAAGAATTCTTCCGGCAGTGTCACATGAAAATCCTCCGCCAGATGTCTGAAGTCGTCCGGCTGTATCGTCTGGAGCTTATCCGGACGCATGGAGAGCGTCTTCACCAGAATCTCCGCGGATTTTTCTGCGGTATGCATCAGACCGAACGTTAAGTCAAAGTCCTCTCCTGCGGCGAACATGCCGTGATGCGCCCAGATCGCAAGATCATATTTTTTCATCAGCTCGCTGGTTGCAACCGCGATCTCCCTGCCGCCCGGAACCATCCACGGCACCACGCCGACACCTGCCGGGAATACCACCGGACATTCCGTTGCCATCTCCCAGAGTTCTCTCGTGAATACGCGATCCTCCAGTGGAAGCACGAACGTCAGCGCAATGATATTGGTGGTATGTGCGTGATAGACCACGCGGTACTTCGGATTCTGCAGTTTCTTTACTTCCAGGTTCATCAGATGGCTCGGCAGCTCCGAGGTCGGTCTTCCGCCGTTCACCAGTCCCCACACGATCCGGTAGTTCTCGCCTTTTTCGTCCAGCTCAATCATGCAGATCGAATCTTCCGGCTTTAAGATGACGTTGCGGAAATATTTTCCACTTCCGGTCACAAGGAAATACTCTCCTGCCAGATTGGGCACCGTGGTGCCGATCGGCTGCCACTCCTTTTCCTGAAAGTTCTCCCGCACCGCTTCCACTTCCTCCGGTTTCACGCGGTAAGATAAGTTTCCGCCGTTTCTCTCATGCCAGCCCTGCTCCCATCCATCGTTTGCCATGCGGATAAATCCCTGTACAAATTCTGCATCCAAAAATTTCATGATTCTCTTCCTCTCTTCTCTCTGATTCAGCTTCTATCTGTTTATCCTCTTTTGGTCAGTACCTCACGCTCATAACGCTCGATCTCATCGTAGAAATGAAGGTCATCGCACACGCCTTCCCTGCGGCAGTACTCCTCCCAGATCTCGCCGATCGGAAGCATTTTTACCGCCTCGTGCATAACCATGAGTTTTCCCAGCTGATTCGTATCCTGCAGTTCCTTTAACATCTCATTCGGCGTGCACAGTGCCGTTAACAGGGCTTTCTGCCAGCTCCTGAAGCCGGTCGCAAGCGCCAGGACACGGTTGATGCTCGCGTCAAAGTAATCTAACGCCATGTATACACGGTCAAGCGCGTCATTTCTTACGATCTCTTTTGCCATCTCTTTCGTCTCGTCATCCAGGAGCAGCACATGATCCGAATCCCAGCGCACGCCTCTGGTAATGTGAAGTGCAAACTCCGGGTAAAAACAGAGCATGGCAGGAATCTTGTCCGACACATACTCCGTCGGATGATAATGTCCGTTGTCCATGAGCGGCATGCAGCCTTCATGCTGTGCGGCGAAACTCAACGTAAATTCTGCCGAACCCACGGTGTAGGACTCCACGCCGATACCGAATACCTTGGATTCCACGCACGGCTTGACAAGCTTCCTGTCATACGGCTCAGATAAAATCTGCTCGATCGAATCCCTGTAGCGCAGACGCGGTCCCATACGGTCTGCCGGAACATCCTTGAATCCGTCTCCTGTCCAGATATTCATGACGCACGGCACACCGGTCTCCTTTGCAAAATATTCCGAGATGCGGATGCATGCCTTTCCGTGGTTGATCCAGAACTTTCTGGTCTCCTCATCGGGGCTTGATAAGGTAAGTCCGTCTTTTACTTTTTCGTGGGAGAAAAATGTCGGGTTGAAATCAATTCCCATATGATGCTTCTTCGCAAATTCCACCCACTTTGCGAAATGCTTCGGCTCTAAGGCGTCGCGGTCCGCAAATTCTCCCGGTTCAAAAATCGCATAGGATGCATGAATATTTAATTTTGCCGTTCCCGGCATCAGCTTCATTGCCTCCTCCATGTCCTCCATCAGCTGCTGCGGCGTTCTGGCGCGCCCCGGATAGTTTCCGGTCGTCTGGATTCCACCTGTGAGTCCGCCGTCATTGTCAAATCCGATCACATCATCCAGCTGCCAACAGTGCAGCGATACCGGAACCTTTTTCAACCGCTCGATCGCGCGGTCTGTGTCCACGCCAAGTGCCTCATACTTTGTCTTTGCTGCTTCATAACCTGTCATCTCGTTTCTCCCTTCTCTCCTTCAAACTTCTCCATTGCAAACGAATCCGCAATGCATGCTCTCGCCGCACTGAGGTCTTCAAATTCTCCCGCCGCAATCATCTGCGCGGCAAGGTTGCCGAGCGCCGTCGCCTCCGTCGGTCCCGCCTCGACCGTCTTTCCGGTGTATTCTGCGGTAAGCCGGTTTAAATACTGCGCATTCGCGCCGCCTCCCACAATGTGAATCTCTGGGTACTGTTTTCCCGTCAACGTCTCGATCTCCTCTGCCGTCCCGGCATAGCACTGCGCAAGACTGTGGTAGATGACCGCAGCCAGTTCCCCGATGGTCTGCGGAACCTGCTCCCCCGCTTCCAGACATGCCCTCCTTACTTCCTCCGTCATGTTCTCCGGTGCCAGAAATCGCGCATCGTTGACGTCGATACGCGACGCGATCGTCTCCTTTGCGGCGCGCGCACAGATCTCTCCAAACCCAAGTTCCGGCGCACTCTCCTTTCGGACAGACTGGATCATCCAGAGTCCCATGATATTTTTCAGATAGCGGAACCGGCAGTCGTAACCGCCCTCGTTTGTCATGTTGTGCGCTCTCGCCGCACTGCTGCAATCCGCCGTCATCCGTTCGGTTCCCATGAGCGACCATGTGCCGGAGCTGATATAGAGCGTCTCTTCCTCCTGCGTTGGCACCGCCGCCACCGCCGAGGCGGTATCGTGTGTGGGCGGCAGGATCACCTTGCAGGAAAATCCCACTTCTTTCTGGATCTCCCCCCGCAGGCCCCCCAGTTCATACCCCGGCATCCGGATCTCCTGAAACAACCGTCTCGGATAGCCCAGCTGCCGGATCAGCTGCTCATCCCAGTCCTTTGTCACCGGACTAACCAGCTGGGTCGTCGTCGCATTGGTGTACTCCTGCACCTTTTTCCCGGTCAGAAGAAAATGAAAATAATCCGGCATCATCAGCAGACAGTCCGCCTGCTCCAGCCATTTTGGATGCTGCTCCCTTACCGCAGCCAGCTGATAGATCGTGTTAAAGATCTGTTTTTGGATTCCTGTTCTGTGGTAGAGTTCTTCCTCCGTGATATGAGCATACACTTTTTCATCCATGCCCTGTGTCCTGCCGTCGCGGTAGGCTGCCGCATCTCCGATACGTCTTCCCTGCCCATCCAAAAGGACATAGTCCACCGCCCAGGTGTCAATCCCCATGCTGTGCGGGATTTTCCCCAGTCTGGCGCACTGCTTCATGCCGTTTAAAATCTCCGCAAACAGCCGCTCGACATCCCATACCTTGTGCCCGTTCTTCTCCGTCATTCCGTTCGGGAAGCGATAGATTTCTTCCAATACCAGCTTCCCGTCTTCCAGATGGGACAGCATATGTCGTCCGCTCGACGCTCCGATATCCACCGCCAGATAATACGTCATCTCCATCCACCTGCTCCTTTCTCTTTCCTTCTCATCACTGCTGTCAGCATAACAAAAATAAGGACCGTTTTTTAGGCTCTGATTCGACTAAAAAACTGTCCTTATTTTCCATTCTCAAATATTCTCTATTATTTTTCATAAAGGTTCCCGGCGTCACGTGAATTCATCATGCGGTATGCACGCGGTGTCACGCCATACCGGCTCTTAAACTGCCGGAAAAAATAACTCAGATTCTCATACCCGACATCAAGTGCGATCTCCTCCACCGCCAGATCCGTCTCCATGAGCAGATGTGCCGCCGTCTCAAATCTCCGCTGCTGCAAAAGCTCCTTGAATGTATATCCGGTTTTCTGCCGGATCAGCTTGCTTAACACCGAGACCGACTGATGGGTATCTTTTGCGATCTTCGTCAGATTCGCATTTTTGCAGTCACTTTTGATATATCCGAGCACCGCCTGCACGATCGCCTCCCGGTAGTCCATCGAGGAATTGTGGCTTAAGTTCTCAAGGTGATTCAACAGATATAAAAATACCAGCCCCATCGTATACTGGTTCATGACATCCTCATCGGAATGTTCATGCAGCATGGATTCGATCATATTTTCCATGAGATTTTCCACCTGCGGCTGTTCCTTTAAGCGGAACAGCAGGTAGTGCGACACCGGATTCTTCTGTCCGAAAGCGCCGGCGATAAATTCCGCAAGCACATTTTTCTCATGCAGCATGGAAAGCGGCACCTCAAAAAACTCCGGCAGCGCGATAAAATTGATGCCGATATCCTCATACTCTGCCCTGCGGATGGCATGACGCACCTGCTGGTTCAACATCAGCACATCCCCCTTGTGAAGTGTCAGTTCCTTCCCCCCGATGATGTGCGTGATGCTCCCCTGCACGACATACATGATCTCCACATAGTTGTGCCGGTGCTCCGGGAAATCCACAAAGCGGCTGTGCGGACGCACGGTGATGAGCCGTCCCCGCTTTAACAGCAGTTCCCGGTCAATCTCCCCGATCGACTCTCTCGCATACAGCTGCCGCTCAACCATTCCCTGTCCCGCTCTGTACTTTTTTTCTTCCTCTGAAATGACCATCAATTCGTTAAGAAGTTCTTCTCTCATCGCCGCTCTGCTGCCCTTCTGTGATATACAAAAAATCCAATATTCAGTACGATTCCCACCGTGGTGGACACCGGCGCCGCCAGACCGATCTTTGTAAGGCTCGCATTGGGCTGGATACTCATCACGTAAGCCATCGGGAGACGTATCAATAACGTCTGGATCAGCCCCTGCGTCATAACCCAGAGTGTCTTGTTGTTTCCATTGAAATAGCCGACCATACTGAAAAGCACGGCGGTCACGATCGTCTCTAACGCAAATCCTTTCAGATAATCATACGCGTTCCGGATGACCGCCGGATCTGTCGAAAAAATACCCGCCAGCAGATCTCCCTTTAACAGGATCAGTGCAAATACCACGCAGCCGATTGTAACACCCACGCCGATTCCGGTAAGCATGGACTTCTTTGCCCGCTTTTTCTTCCCTGCGCCTATATTCTGGGAGACGAACGACGCCATAGACTGCATCAGCGCACTCGGTACCAGCATGGCAAAATTAACGATCTTGCAGGCGACACCATAACCGGAGGACGCTTCCAGCCCCAGACGGTTTACAAACGCGCAGAGCGCCAGAAATGAAATCTGCGTGAGGAACTCCTGCAAAGCCAGCGGCAGTCCGATCCGAAGAAAGTTCCTGCACTGCGGATTCCATCGGAAATCACTTTTTACAATGGCAAACGGAAGATCCTTTTTCAGCAGAAGGAGCACTGCAAATACCACGCTGAGCGCCTGTGCCAGAACGGTCGCAATCGCTGCTCCCGTGGCATCCATGCGAAATCCTGCCACGAGGACCAGATCCCCCGCCACATTCACAATACACGCGATCAGTACGAAGAGTAACGGCGACCTGCTGTCACCCAGTCCTCTGAAAACTGCCGACAGCACATTATAAGCCACAATAAAGAAAATACCGCCGCCGCAAATGCGCACATAGGATGCCGTCAGATCCACCGCTTCCGCCGGTGCCTGCATAAGGACAGAGATCGGTTCCGCAAAGCATACCATGACGACAAACAGTCCGACGGCGATCAGTGCGAACACGATCGCGGCGCCTCCGACCACCGCGCCGATCTGCTCCGGGCGTTTTTCTCCCAGGTAGCGCGCAATCAGGACGGTCACACCCATCGCCAGCTGAATCACCACGAAGGTGACCAGGTTTAACACCTGGCTTCCGGTAGACACCGCGGACAGCCCGGCTGTGGAGCCGAATCTTCCCACAACCAGAAGATCCACCGCCCCGTACGCCGCCTGTAAGATCAAGGCTCCCAGCACGGGCAGCATGAACGCAACCAGCTTTTTTAATATACTTCCCTGTGTAAAATCTGTTTTATCACTTGTCAAAATGTTCTCTCCTCTCACACATAATCTTATAAAACTTCTCAATCGTCCGAATCATGCCATCCGCTTCTTCCTCTGTAATATCAGACAGATCCGCCCGCAGGTCGTTAAAATAATACTCGTCGTACTTTTTCGAGAGCTCCTCTCCCTCCTCAGTGGCGGATATATAGGTCACACGGCCGTCATCCGGGGAAGAAATCTTACAGATATATCCCTTTTTTTCCATCTCTTTTACGGTTCGGGTCACACCGGGGCGCGGAAGATTGAGCGCATCGCTGATGTCCGATACCTTTACCCCGGTGCCCTGCCCTTCCAGCTTCCGGATCACATCCAGATATTGAATATAAGACGGCATCACGCCCGGCGGCAGAGGCGGAAGCATTTCTCTGATCCGCTTCGCCTGATAGCAGGCATCAAACATCCGCTTGATTTTTTCGTTCGTCATGATTTATCCTCCCAGCTCGTCGCCCCATTTAGTTATTAAAGGTAATTACCAGTAGTAATTATTATAGACAGGATTTCCTTTTTGTCAAGTATGGACGCTGTTTTCCCTGCAAAACAAAAAAGTGGATCTTACCACCGTTTTCCGTGATAAAATCCACTTTCTCTCATTCCTGATTCGTTGTCCTTATTTTTCCAGCCCGAAGCAATACTTTGTCTTTGAGCAGTACGTATCGCCCGCTTTTAATACCGGTGATTTGAAGTTCTTCTCATTCACCGCATTCGGGAAATACTGCGTCTCCAGACAGAATGCATGGCGCTTGCCGTACTGCACACCGCCCTTGCCGGTCTGCGGTGTGATAAAGTTGCCGGTATAGAGCTGGATCCCCACACAGTCCGTATACACATCCATGCAGATGCCGGACTTTGCACCTCTGGCGCGCGCAGCAAGCTGCATGGTACCGTCCGCCTTGTCCAGCGCATAATTGTGGTCATAACCGCCCGCATAACGAAGCTGCGTATCGTCCGCTTCAATGTCCCGTCCGATCTCCTTCATCTCCCGAAAATCAAACGGCGTCCCGGATACTTTTGCGAGTTCTCCGGTCGGAATCGCCTTGGAATCAATGACTGGCGTATAGTAAGATGCGTGAAGCTCAAGCTTCTGCCCTTCCATCACGCCGGAATCATGTCCGTCCAGATTAAAGTAGGCATGGTTCGTAAAGTTCGCCACCGTCGTCTGGTCGCAGACTGCCTCATAGGCGATCGCGACCTCCCCATTATCGTCCAGCGTGTACGTGACCTTCGCCGTCATATTGCCTGGGAAATCCTGTTCCCCGTCGCGGCTTACATAGGAAAACGTAATACTCTGTGCGCTCTCCTGCACCACATCCCAGATCACTGCGTGAAAACCGTGCGATCCGCTGTGCAGATTATTCTCGTTGTCATTTGCTTCCAGCGAATAGTCTTTTCCATCCAGATGGATGCGTGCATGATCGATCCGGTTCGCATTGCGCCCGATCACAGCTCCGAAATAGCAGGTATTGTTCTGATAATCAACGGGTGTATCGTATCCCAGCACAACGTCATATACGTTTCCGTCTGAGCCCTTCATTGTGATCGATACGATCGTTGCCCCGAGATCAATGACAGAAAGCGTCATTCCCTGCGCATTGACAAGCGTGTACTCCGTGACCTCCCTGCCTTCCTTTGTTTGGCCAAAGCTTCGTTTTTGCATACTGATCCTCATTTCTAAGCATATTTATTGCGAAACGGCAGACCGTTTCTTCTGACGTACTAATTCTGTCCGTAGTAGGCATTTGCCCCATGCTTGCGGTAGAAATGCTTTTCCTTGATACAATCCGGCGCCGGCTTCACCTTCGGATTGATAAGCTCGGTGTTGCGCGCCATCTTCGCCACTTCCTCCAGCACGACCGCATTGTGGACTGCCTCTGCGGCATCCTTACCCCAGGTGAACGGTCCGTGATTCGCACAGAGAACCGCCGGTGTGTACATCGGCTTGATGCCTCTTGTCTCAAAGGTCTCAATAATCACAAGTCCGGTGTTCTTCTCATATGCCTCGTCGATCTCCTCCGGCGTCAGATTTCTGGCACACGGGATCGGGCCGAAGAAATAGTCTGCATGCGTTGTGCCGTAAAGTGGAATATCTCTGCCCGCCTGCGCCCAAGCGACAGCCTCCGGGGAATGGGTATGTACAATACCGCCGATCTCCTCGTACTTTTTGTAGAGTTCGATATGGGTCGCCGTGTCAGAGGACGGCTTATATCTGCCCTCGATCTTATTTCCGTCAAGATCCATGACCACCATATCGTCCGGGCTTAAGGCATCATAATCCACACCGCTCGGCTTGATGACGAAATAGCCGCTCTCGCGGTCGATTCCGCTGACATTGCCCCAGGTGTAGGTGATGAGCCCTCTGCGTGGAAGTTCCATGTTGGCTTCATAGACCTGTTTTTTTAACTCTTCTAACATCTCTTAGTTCCCTCCTGTGCTGCGCCGTTCCTACTTCATCTCACGCAGGATGCGGTTTGCGATTCCCTCAGCATCCAGTTCGTATTTGTGAAGAAGTTCTTTTGCCGGACCGGATTCGCCAAAGACATCGTTGACACCGATTCTGGTGATCTTTGTCGGGCATTTTTCACCGAGCGTCTCCGCCACAGCAGCGCCGAGTCCTCCGATGATGGAATGCTCCTCCACCGTGAATACGCGCCCTGTCTTTTTTGCTGTCTTCACCACAAGCTCCTCGTCGAGCGGCTTGATGGTGTGAATGTTGATGACTTCCGCATGAATGCCCTGCTCTGCCAGCGCATCCGCTGCTGCCAGTGCTTCCGAGACACAAAGTCCGGTCGCAATGATGGAGCAGTCGCTTCCCTCCCGGAGCGTCACGCCCTTGCCAATCTCAAACTTATAATCCGCGCCGTCGTTGATGATCGGAACCGCCAGTCTGCCAAAGCGCAGATACACCGGCCCCACGTACTCGTAGGCAGCCTTCACTGCCGCGCGCGCCTCGATGTCGTCCGACGGGTTGATGACAACCATTCCCGGAATTGCACGCATCAGGGCAATATCCTCATTGCACTGATGCGTCGCACCGTCTTCCCCGACGGAAATTCCGGCATGCGTCGCACCGATCTTCACATTCAGATGCGGATATCCAATGGAATTGCGCACCTGCTCGTAAGAACGTCCCGCCGCAAACATAGCGAAGGTGCTCACAAACGGTACAAATCCACACGTGGACATTCCGGCTGCCACGCCGGTCATATTCGCCTCTGCGATACCGCAGTCAATGTGGCGTTCCGGGAATGCCTTCTTGAACATTCCGGTCTTGGTTGCCGCTGCGAGATCCGCATCCAGGACAACCAGATTCTCATGCTCTCCTCCAAGCTCGACCAAAGCATTGCCGTAGCTCTCTCTCGTTGCAATCTTTACTTCTGACACAATGCTTCACCTGCCTTTCTAAGATCCTCCATCGCCACTGCGTATTCCTCATCGTTCGGCGCTTTTCCGTGCCAGCCGACGCTGTTCTCCATATAGGAGACACCTTTTCCTTTTACGGTATGCGCAATGATCGCGGTCGGCATTCCCTTCGTAGTTCTCGCCTCGTCAAATGCCTTCTTAATCTCATCGAAATCATTGCCGTCAATGTTGATGACGTGGAAATGAAAGCTCTCGAACTTCTTGTCGATCGGGTACGGCGAGCAGACCTCGTCGATCGGTCCATCGATCTGCAGATTGTTGTTGTCCACGATCACGCAGAGATTATCCAGCTTGCGGAAGCCTGCGAACATGGCAGCCTCCCAGATCTGTCCCTCCTCGATCTCGCCGTCGCCGCAAAGTGCATACACACGGTAATCCTGCTGTTTCATCTTCCCTGCCAGAGCCATGCCGCACGCTGCGGAAAGTCCCTGTCCCAGAGAACCGGAAGACATATCCACGCCCGGAATGTGCTTCATATCCGGATGTCCCTGTAAATACGATCCGGTATGGCGCAGGGTCAAAAGATCCTCCACTGGAAAATAACCGCGGTTTGCCAGTGCCGAGTAAAGCCCCGGCGCCGTGTGTCCCTTGGACAGCACAAAACGGTCGCGATCCTCCTTCTTCGGATCCTTCGGATCAATATTCATCTCTTCAAAATATAAATAAGTAAAGATGTCTGCTGCTGAGAGTGATCCGCCCGGATGTCCCGCCTTCGCGCTGTGCACGGACGATACAATTCCCTTGCGGACTTCAACAGCCATCTTCTGAAGTGCCAGTTTATCCATAGTTCCCCCTTCATGCATTCTTATTCATTCAATACTGCAAAACTCAGTCACCAAATACAGCTCTGTAGTCCGCCTGGAATTTCTCAATTCCCGCATCGGTAAGCGGATGTTTGGTCATCTGCTCAATGACTTTGTACGGAACCGTTGCGATATGTGCGCCTGCTAATGCACAGTCTGTCACATGGATCGGGTTGCGGATCGATGCAGCGATGATCTCGGTCTCAAGTCCGTAGTTGTCAAAGATCTGCACGATATCCTGGATCAAGTCGATGCCTGCCGTGCTGATGTCGTCGAGTCTGCCGAGGAACGGAGATACATAGGTTGCGCCTGCACGCGCTGCAAGAAGTGCCTGGTTTGCGGTGAAAATAAGTGTCACGTTCGTCTTGATTCCCTCTGCGGACAGCACTTTGACAGCCTTTAATCCCTCTACGGTCATCGGGATCTTGACTACCATGTTCGGGTGGATCGCTGCGATCTGGCGTCCCTCTTTAATCATGCCTTCCGCATCCACAGTGGTTGCTTTTACCTCGCCGCTGATCGGACCGTCAACGATCGTTGTGATCTCCTTGATGACCTCGTTGAAATCTCTGCCCTCTTTGGCGATCAGAGACGGGTTTGTGGTAACGCCGCAGATCACTCCCATATCATTTGCTTTGCGGATGTCCTCTACGTTTGCTGTGTCAATAAAAAACTTCATATTCCTCTCCCTTTCTGCGCTTGTGCGCGCACCCTGTATGTGTATCCGGGTCTGCCCCGGTACCATTCTCATTTACCGGGGGATGCCGTTTAGAACATCCCCCACATGCTTCTTATCGTTTTTCTTAGCGGTAGAACAGGTTGCCAAGCATCAGATCCTTCTTGAACTCGCGGATCTTTGTATCCTTGTCAATATAAACTGCCTCAATGCCCATGGCATTCGCCCAGTCGCCCATCTGCTCTGCGGTGAGGTCGTAGGTAAATGCGGTGTGGTGTGCGCCGCCTGCCAGGATCCATGCCTCCGCACCGGTGTAGAGATCCGGCTGCGGTGTCCAGTAATTCGTTGCCACCGGAAGCTTCGGCATCGGCTTCTCTGTCTTCTTGCAGTCCACATCGTTGATGATGAGACGGAAACGGTTGCCGAGATCGATTAAGGATGTTGCGATACCGCTTCCCTCCTTGGAGGTAAATACCAGTCTTGCCGGGTCTTCTCTGTCACCCATGGAAAGCGGCTGGCACTTGATTGAAATCGGGCCGTCTGCGATGGACGGGCAGATCTCAAGCATATGCGCCTCGAGGATTCCCTCTTTGCCCTTGACGAAGTTGTAGGTGTAATCCTCCAGCATGGAAGTACCCTTTGCCTCCTTCTTGCCTGCTGTCATAATCTTCATCAGGCGCACCATCGCTGCCACTTTCCAGTCACCCTCTGCGCCAAAGCCGTAGCCTTTTTCCTCGAGGCGCTGGATTGCAAGTCCCGGAAGCTGCTTTAAGGCACCGAGATCACCGAAGTGTGTTACGATTGCCTGATAATTCTTCTCGTCCAGGAAACGCTCGAAACCGATCTCGATCTGTGCCTGTACGGCTACATGGCGTCTGAACTCCTGCGGATCACGTCCCTCTAATAAAATGTCATATTTGTCATAATACTCATCTACCAAAGCGTTGGTATCGGACTCGGATACGGCTGCAACTGCCTCCGCAATCTCGTTGACCGGATAGGTATCCACTTCCCAGCCGAACTTCAGCTGTGCTTCGACCTTATCCCCCTCGGTAACAGCTACGTTTCTCATGTTGTCTGCCACACGCATCACGCGGATATGGCTGCTCTCGATCACGCCGACTGCTGTGCGCATCCAGGATGCAATGCGCTCCTGCACATTGACGTCGCTCCAGTGTCCCACGACTACCTTGCGCTCGATTCCCATACGTGTCACGATATGACCGTACTCACGGTCTCCGTGTGCCGACTGGTTCTCGTTCATGAAATCCATGTCGATGGTGTCGTAAGGAATCTCCTCATTAAACTGGGTATGTAAATGAAGCAGCGGCTTTCTGTACTCCTGTAATCCGAGAATCCAGGACTTTGCCGGGGAAAATGTGTGCATCCATGTGATGACGCCTGCGCACTCCTCATCTACATTTGCCTCGTTGAAGGTCTTACGGATCAGTTCATTGGTGATCAGTGTCGGCTTCCATACCACTTCATACGGAAGCACGCCGGACTCGTTTAACTTTGCCACGATGATTTTGGAATGCTCTGCCACATGTGCGAGGCACTCGTCTCCGTAAAGATCCTGTGATCCGGTGCAGAACCAGAACTTGTAATTTTTTGTTGCTAACATAATGTTCCCTCCATGAAATATATTTATGTTTCAGCAGTAACTGCTGTGTAAATCCCAATCTGTAAGCAGCGGCAGCATCTGCCGCTGCCCCCGTATCTGTCTATAACGGCATCGTCCAGGCTGCCGCCTTCGTGCCTGTCTTATAACGGCATCGCCTCGACTGCCGCCTTCTCTGCTGCAAGCGCCGCTTTGTATGCCTTGATGTAAGCGTCAAATCCCGCAACATCTGCCGGATCCGGCTCCATCACGCTTCCAGATTCCTCGCCGAAGACTTTTTCGGAGAGGTACTGCTCCAGGCTCTCGCCGTCCGCCTTCTGCAGCATGTAGGATGCCAGCAGCGCCATGCCCCACGGACCACCCTCGCCGGCCGTCTCCATCACTGCCACCGGTGCATCCATCGCAGCGGCTAAAATTCCCTGTCCGACGCCTTTGGTCTTAAAGAGTCCGCCATGTCCGTAGATGCGATCCACTTTTACTTTTTCTTCCTTCAGCAAAATATCCAGACCGATCTTTAAGGTTGCAAGCGCTGCATACAGATGTGTCCGCATGAAATTGGCGAGATTAAAATGTGCGTCCGGCTTGCGCACAAACAGCGGCCGTCCTTCGTTTGCTCCGGTCACCGGCTCTCCCGAAAAATAGTTGTATGCCAGAAGTCCGCCGCAGTCCTTGTCGCCCTCCAGCGCCTTGTTGTAAAGTTTTCCGAAAAGTTCGTTCATATCGACATTGATTCCGAAGTTCTCCGCGAACTCCCGGAACAGGCCGACCCAGGCGTTCAGATCCGAGGTACAGTTGTTGCAGTGCACCATCGCCACGGTATCGCCGGACGGTGTGGTCACCATATCCAGTTCCTCATGTACCGCCTTTAAGTCTTCCTCTAAAACCACCATTGCGAACACGGACGTTCCGGCAGACACATTTCCGGTGCGCACAGCCACCGAATTCGTTGCCGCCATACCGGTACCGGCATCACCCTCCGGCGGGCAGAGCGGGATCCCGGCTTCCAGCCTGCCGCTCGGATCCAGAAGCTTTGCGCCCTCCTTAGTCAGGGTCCCGGCATTCTCCCCGGCCACGAGCACCTTCGGCAGGATCTCCTCTAACTTCCATGTATATTTCCCTACCGCAGGAAGCGCATCAAACTGCGCCAGCATCTTCCGGTTGTAATCTCTTGTCTTCGCATCGATCGGGAACATACCGGATGCCTCGCCGACTCCCAGTACCTTCTCCCCTGTGAGTTTCCAGTGAATGTATCCCGCAAGTGTGGTAAAATATGCGATTTTATCCACATGCTCTTCCCCGTTTAAGATCGCCTGATACAGATGTGCGATGCTCCAGCGCTGCGGAATATTGAACGAGAACTCCTTCGTCAGTGCTGCGGCAGCCTCGCCCGTGATGGTATTTCTCCAGGTGCGGAACGGAACCAGAAGCTCCCCCTTCTCATCGAACGGCATATAGCCGTGCATCATTCCAGAAAATCCGATGGCACCAAGCTTTGTGACGGCAACGCCGTATTTGTTCTGTACATCCTCTGTCATCTTGCGGTAGCAGTCCCTAAGACCGTCCCAGATCATATCCAGGCTGTACGTCCAGATTCCGTCGACCAGCTGATTCTCCCAGTCGTGCGCACCGGATGCGATCGGCTGATGTGTCTCGTCCACCAGCACTGCCTTGATTCTGGTCGAGCCGAACTCGATACCGAGCACCGCCTTCCCACTCTCAATCCTCTCCTTTGCATTTCCCATGTGTAACAAACCCCTTTCCGAAACCATGCCGCATCTCTCATGCACCCATGATTTCCCTGCACTCATCTTATTGATGTTATCTTAAGCATAAAACTTGTATGCTCGTAATAACAAGTTGTTTTTTATTTATTTTTACATTGTGTGGTTCTCTATTTTTTATCTATCCGGAAAACATGCACACCGTGTGCCGGAATTTCAGAAGAAAGGCTGTCATTCTGCACAATAAGCTCTGTTCCATCCCAGAGTTCCCGCGCCCGGATGGTTCCCGTCTGTCCGCACATGTCTGCAAACGCTTCCCTCTCCGGCAGCGCAGCCTCACACCTCGCCGGCTGCTCCATAAAGTTAAACAGGGCAAGATACCGTTCGTCCTTTTTCTCATTGACACAGCTCCAGACCGCATGCTTTTGATCGCGCGCCACCTGTCTGCCCACATAGTCTGCGTCGAGCATCTGCAGCAGCTCCCGTCTCGTTAAAAGGAACTGCGTCCAGTCATCCAGCTTCGTCAGTTCACCGCCGATCATCAAAGGCGAGCCGAACATACACCAGAGCGTCATCATCGTCTTCTGCTCATCCCTTGTAAAATTCGTCTGCCGCTCCTGCCCGAATCCTTTTCCGAGCCAGCCGACCGGCAGCATGTCACAGTCCGGGAACGATCCGCAGCCCACGTGGTTCTGCCACAGTTCGCAGCGCCGGAACATATCGTAAAGCAGCTCCCACGTATCCCAGAAATCATCCGTGATGCGCCACATGTTGGCATAGGTTTCATAATGCCATGCTTTCTCGATCAGCGCCGGTCCCGGCGACAAGGAGAGCACGATGTCCCTGCCGCACTTTTCAATCGCATGCTGCAGCATCTCAATCTCGTGCGCCGCCGAATACGGATGTTCCACGTACAGATTGGTATTGCAGATATCATCGCATTTGATAAAATCCACACCCCACTGTGCGTACAGTACCACGATGGAATCGTAATATTCCTGCGCGCCCGGCTCTCCCATACGAATGCCGTACATGTCCGGATTCCACTTACAGATCGACGACGGATCCGCTATATCGCTCGCCAGTGCATCGCTTCCCAAAATCGGCAGATGCCGGTGTGCCGCTTCCCGCGGAATTCCCCGCATGATATGGATTCCAAACTTTAACCCCAGCCCATGCACATAATCCGCCAGCGCCCGAAAGCCCACACCGTCCTTCGCCGACGGGAAGCGGTCCGTACAGGGGAGCAGCCGCCCGTACTCATCCATCGAGACCTCCCCAAACGGAATATACTGGTACTTCTCCCTCTGACTTCCGGTGTTCTTTGCATACCACTGGATGTCCACCACAATATATTCCCAGCCGTACGGTTTTAAGTGCGCCGCCATATAATCCGCGTTTGCCCTGACCTCCCGCTCCGTCACTGTGGTGTCATAATAGTCATAGCTGTTCCACCCCATCGGGGCATGTTTCATCCGGTATTTCATGCGTCTCTCCTTCTCTTCCCCCTAATCAAAATGTGCACAGAGTACACAAAAAGCCGCTGCAGATGCAGCGACTTTTTGTTGTCATACATCCTGCTTCCAAGTGTATGACTTGTACTTTCGTACTTACAAGTTGTTTTTATTCGTCCTGTGTCATGTCCGTATCTTCTCTTCTGCAGGATTCCCGGATCACCAGTTCCGGCTCCATCAGGACGCATTTTCCTTCGATATTGGAATTTCCCTCCCGGATAATCCGAAGCAGCAGTTCGGCGGCTGCCGCTCCCAGTTCCTCCTGCGGATGGGAGATCGTCGTCAGCGGCACGCGGCATGTCTGCGCCAGATAGGAATTGTCATACCCCGTCACCGAGACATCCTGGGGCACGGAGAGCCCCTCCTCATTCAGCGCGCGGATCACCTCGATGGCAACCTGATCGTTGTACGCCACCACCGCCTCAAACGGATGATTGCCGCGATCTTTCGCCATCTGCCTGATCCGCTCAAACGGATGGGTCTTGCGGTCCTCCGTGTAGAACCAGATCACCTTATCCGGATCATACGCAATTCCCGCTTCCTGCAGTGCCTGCACATACCCCTTGTGGCGCTGCTGTCCCTGCGTGTCGTCGGATTTGAAGACGCCCACAATGCGCCGGTGTCCCAGTTCAATCAGGTATCTGGTCGCAAGATAGGCTCCCCTGCAGTCGTCCAGAAGAATCTGCGGCCGGTCCAGAAGCTGGGCATGTACTCCCTGTATAAATACATAGGGGATATGATAGCTGTCGAGCATCTCATACAGATTCACATGCCGGCAGAAAATCTGGCTCTTGCTCGGCTCGATGATGAGCCCGTCGATATCCTTCTGCAGAAGCTCCTCGAGACACTTTGCCTCAAGGCTTCTTGAGTTGCGCGTATTTTTCAGCAGAATACTGTAACCGTTCTCCGTCAGCACCTGGTCAATTCCCTGCACGATGCGCGGAAAAATATAATCCGAAAGATAAGTTGTCACGACCGCGATATTTTTGGACGGCGTCGTGTGCCGTAACATCTCCGAGCAGAAGGTTCCGCGGCCATGTTCCGCATATATGTATCCCTCATTCTGCAAAATCTGCAGTGCCTTGCGCACCGTCTGCCGGCTGACCCCGTATTCCGCCGACAGTTCATTCTCCGAAGGAAGCTTCTCTCCCGGGCGTATCTCCCCCGACATGATCTTGCCGTGGAGCTGCTCCATCAGATCATAATATTTTAATCTCTTGTCCATTCCGTCCGATCCCCCTGAATGCCTTCTCTCTTTGCGCGCCGTCAGCCCGTTATCCCGACAGCCTCCTTCGCCAGGCGGTCTGCCTCCTCATTGCCCATGACGCCCGAGTGTCCCTTTACCTTCACAAAAGAAAGCCGGATCTTATCCTCCACCGAGCGCACATACTCGTAGTAGGCCACCGTACCCTTTTTATTGCGCTTCCAGAGTCCTTTTGCCCACATCTCGATTCCCATATAATCGTAATAGATCGTAAGATCCTTTAAGCCAAGTTCGAGCGCCTTTTCGATGGCTGCCATGCTCCCTAAAACCTCGCCTGCCACATTGCGCATCGACGCCATCTCCGGCTCCTTCCCCGCACCCTGCAGCACTTCTTTTCCGCCGGCATGAATCAAAAAACCTCCATAACCGTACACGCCGGTACCGGCGTGAAAAGAGCCATCCACGAACGCGTAATTCTCCGGCAGATCCTCTGTCTCTCCGGCAGATTCCGCACCTCTCGTCTCTGCCTTGCCGTCTCCGGCTGTTCCTGATTTCTGCTGTGCTGCTCCTTGCGTTGCCTTCTGCTGCGCCGCTCCTTTTGCATGAGCTTCTCCCCCACGCGCCGGTGCGCTTTCCAGAAACGTCTCCGCTTCTTCCAGCGTCTTAAAACTCTTGTAAACCGCTCCGGGGAACCCGTGCACCATCGCCTTACACTCGTCCCATTTTGTGTATATTCCCGGTTTCTTACCAACCGCTACCGCATAATATTTTACTGCCATCTCGTCATCCTTTATTTCGATATTTTATAATACAATATACCATATAATTCCCGCACATAAAAGGTCGGAAGGTAGAGAAAAAATGTCCGGCTCGGTGTGCTGTAGCTTGTAATGCCAAGTCTCTTTGCCGTCTGATTCGCCCGGTACTCATGGAATTCACTGGTTATAATCGTGACGGGCCCGTCGATTCCGTGCTGTTGTAACAATTCCATGGAATATTGCAGATTTTCCGCCGTCGTCGTGGATCGGTCCTCCAGAAGCAGTCTCGCCCCGTCGATCCCCCGCCCGGTCAGGTAACGGTACATGCACTCTGCCTCGCTGATCTCCTCTCCATCTCCCTGTCCGCCGGATAATACGCACACAGCTTTTGGATTCCGGTTCAGATACTCATACGCCGCGCAAAGCCGTTCGCTCAACACCCGGCTCGGCCGCTCCCCCTTGACGCTGCATCCTAAGACCACCGCCGTCGTATTCTCCGGCGCACGGTTTGCCGCACTTCTTATCATCCCCGCCGTCTCCACTGTCACGATAAGCAGAATAAAAAAGAGCACCATGCCCAGGGCGGACAATCCCGCTCTGCCACCGCGCGTCTGCCAAAGTCTCCCTGCCACATCCTGTACCTGCCGGTAAAAAATACCGTACAGCAGCACAAGGGCTGACACCGCCATTCCCGTAATGTTACCGATATTAACCACGACAAATGCCGGAATGAAAAACCACAGGAAAAATACGGCTCCAACTGCCATTATCCACCAATGCATCCGTGCCATCTTACCTCCCTCAAAAAGCAATGAGCGGCACGCCGAAGCGGGCCGCTCTTGTCCTCTCTTGTTACAAATCTTGTTACGAAATCTCCAGCTTACAGTTCGCACGCATTTTTAACGGACATTCATAAACGTTCTCATTATTCTCTTTTGCAATGTAAGAAAGCGGACACTTTCTGCAGTCGCCTTTATTAAAATCTCCGCCAACCTCAAATTTTAAGGTTGCCGTCTTCACACCCTTCACCATCTCTTCCTGCCGGATGTGATCCCAGCTCAATACCTGACTGCAGCCGGCACACTTGCTCTCGTTCAATGTCACCACGCGCTTGCAGGTCGGACAGGCATAAAACTTCTTACCGGACGGCTCCACCAGTTCCACAACTTCCGCCGGAAACTGCTTAATCAATTCCTCTCTCAAATTGTCCTGCATGATCCAATCGCTCCTTTATCCTGAGTTTGCACTAGTACTATCATACCACAAAGGCGGCGGTACTGTAAACCGCTTTCCTTCGTTTTCCGCTCAGATTCCGTTTCATTATTCTCCGGGTTCCGCTACTTTTCCCCCTGTTGCTGCCGGATCATGTCCATGATGTAATCGATCGTTTCCTGCCACTGCTCCCTGTCCGTAATCCCGGCCTCGCCGTCTCCCTTCTGCGGTCCGTAATTGCCGAACCCGGCATGGTTGCCACCCTCTAAGATATACTCGCGGCAGTCCGCCGCAAGACCGATTGCTTCCTGATATTTTTCCATATTCAAAACGCCGTCCTCGCTCCCGTAGAGCGAGAGCACCGGAAGCGTCTGAAGTTCCCTGGTCGGGTACGCCGCCAGAAAAATCAGTCCCGCGAGCTCTGACTCATGCTTTGCCGCATAGCTGCCCGCCATGGCTCCGCCCAGAGAATGTCCCGCCAGATACCAGTGCTTTACCTCTCCAAACTCCTGCCGCACCTCATCCGCCGCATTCGGCTTTAAAATGGCAAGGTGCGCCGGCATCTTTACCGTCACGCAAAAGATTCCCTGCTGCGCAATCCCATCCATAACCGGTGCGTACGCCGTCTCTTCCACCTTGGCTCCCGGATAAAAGATCAGTCCCGTCTCACTCTGCGGATCTCCGTAAGCGATGTAGGCATCCGTCTCCGATACCTCTGTTGTCTGAAGTTCATAGTCCTTCGCATGATAATAATCTGCCGTATAGGTATTAAATCCCACAATCACGGCTGCCACGATTAAAACCGTAAAAATAATTCTGCGCACCGCTTTTGCATGCTTCATTGTCTCTCATCCTCCGACACCGGAATCTGCTTCCGTTACTTTCGGATATCTGCAACCACCTCATCCGGAATGACGAACTGTACGCATCCCATATACATCGGTGCCACATCACCCTCGTTAAAGCATATCACAAGATGGCCGTCCGAATCCAGATAAAATGAAGTCTCATCCGTAATTTTGTCAAAATTCCATTCCGGAACCTCGGCATTATCCACCCAGTACATCTTACCGTCATCCTCCGCCATCTGCTGCTGCATCTGCTCCTTGATATTCTCGCTGATCGGGGTGATATAATCCGCGCCACTCTGGAATAAATCCGAAAGTGTCAGACGCTCCCCCGTCTTTAAGTCAATCGTATAATAATAGTCCCACTCCGCGCCGCTGCCTGCCGCCTGATAGCACATCAGCTTTAACGTAAAGTAATCGTCGGTCGTGCTGATAACTTCGTGCTTGACCACGACCTCCTGATAGCCCTCTTCTTCCTTCCTGCTCTCCTCGAACTCCGATACGATCTGATCCGTGATCTTTTCAATCTCCGCATTGATCTCTGCCGTTGTCTTTTTTAAGTTCTCCTGCACCTGGACCTCAGTGTCCGTCATCTGTTCCGTATCGCTCTCCTTTACCGTCAGCTCCGGCGTCTTAATGTCCGCCGCATGACCTCCGTTGTCGTACTGATAATCCCGGAACGTCACAGCCTCCACGAGTTTTCCGACCACCGGTAGATTCCCCATGGCATACGCCACGCTCCCCGAGGTGTTCGGCAGCACCACGAAGACTGCCGCCACTGCAGCAGCCGCTGCCACAATATTTCTCACGGTATGCATTTTTCTGCTCTCGTTTCGTTTTTCCATCTTTGCTTCCTCGATCCGTTTTTTCATCTGCTCCACCTGCTCGCCGGACATTTCCGATCCGGCATACTGTCGCTTTAATTCCTCGATCTTTTTACAATCCTGTTTCTTATTTTCCATATGCGGCACCATCCTTTCCTCTATTCCCACTGCCATGTATCCGTAAGTTCCAGCCGTAGCTTCTTTAATCCGCGGTACAGCCGGCTCTTTACCGTATTCTGGTTCTCCCCCAGCACGCGCGCAATATCCTCCAGCTTCATGTCCTCAAAATAGCGCAGTTCAATGACCGCTTTATCCCGTTCTTCCATGGCGTCCAATGCCCTTCTTAGATCAATGTTCTCATAGCGGTCTTCTCTTCCCTCTTCCGCCGGCATCTCATCCAGGGAAACTTCCCGGTTCTTTTTTACATATCCGAAGATCTCGTTTAACATAATGCGGTAAATCCATGTCTGCGCATATTCCTCCTGCTTTAGCGCATCGCTGTTTTTGATCGCCTTGTACGCTCCGTTCTGTACGATATCCGCGGCATCCGCCTCATGATGTACGTAACTGTAGGCAAGACGATAGTATTTGTTGTAATTTTCCAGCAAAAGCTGTTCTATCTTTTGTTCCTTATGGTTTTTCCCGGAGAAAAACATACGATCTCACACCTCCTTTTAACTATTAGACCGTCCGGACACCAAAAAAGTTTCGCTGCCGTATAAAAAATTATATTTTCTCCGATCCGGTTCCGTTTTTTCCACTCTCCTGTCTGCACAGTTCCGTCAAAAACCGGTACATTCCCTCCTGGTAAATCGGGCGCTCCACCACACAATCCACTCCTGCGGCAAGCATCTGACACTCCACCAGTTCCTTCTCATTGGTCGAACAGCAGATCGTAAGGCTTCCCTTCGGAAAATTTTCCCGCACCGACCGGATAAACGGCTCACCGCCCTGCATATACCAGTTCACAAAACACAGATCATAGGCGGTGCCCTTAGACGCGGCTCTCCTTAAATACGCCACGGCGTCCGCCCCGTTTTGCACCACGTCAACCGGAAGCCCGAGACGCGCAAGAACCGCTGCATGATAATCTCTCGACAGTTCATTGTCGTCCAGAAGAAGCGTCTTTAACCCCGCAAAACTTTTGGGCTGTCCGATCGCTTTTCCGATTCTGAAAGGCAGGAACACCCTGCAGAGAATCTGCGCATCCTCCCGTACTTCCACACACATCGTTCCGTGCAAAAGTTCTACGAGGCTCTTGATCAGCGGATAGTCTTCTCCTCCGTCAATGCTGCCCTGCACGGCAAGTTCCAGTTCAAGCTCATCCTCCCCCGTTCTTACTTCCCGATAGCCTGTAAAAATCCGGCATCCCGGCCGCGCGTTGATATACGCTTTCTTTAGCAGTCTTGCCCAGATCTGCTTGAGCCTCCTGACATCGCCCACCAGATATTCGCAGAAAATCTCACCCTCCTGCACCGTCACCTCAATCCCCATTTCCGTACAGATTGTCCTGCACTCTGAGGTCAGTTCCGCAACCACATCCGAAATCTGAAAGGTGTCGCAGACACTCTCGCCCACACCTACAATCTGCCCGTCCAAAACACTGTCCGTCAGTTCCCGGATGTGCTCCAGATGCCTGTACATATCCTCCAGTCCCACAGACTTATTTTCCGTTCTCTGACCTGTCATTTCTCTGTAACACTCCTCGATTACCGCGACGTCCGTGCGCACCGTCCGCGCCACCTGAAACAGCAGATGTTCTCTGACCGTGCTTAAATGCCGCTGGCTCTCAAGCCGCTCCGCCAGTGTCTCATAGCGTGTCATGATATTGGACACCCGCTTTTTTACCACCTCCGGCTCGCAGGGAGAAAATATAAAATCGTCCGCCCCCATCTCTAACATTTCAAGTTCTCTCTCCTCACCGATGACCGTCTTCACGATGACCGGAATATCGAGAAGCTTCGGATCTGCCTTCATCTGCTTTAATACCTGCTTCCCGCTCTTTACGGGCATACACATATCCAGTATGACAATATCCACTTTCCGCTCTTCTAAAATTTTTAGTGTCTCATTTCCGTCCCCGGCTTCCAGCACCTCATATTCCTCTTCAAACATTGCGCGAAACGACGCTCTGTTTACGTCGATATCATCCGCTACCAGCATCACTCTGTTCTTTTGCATTGATTCGGCTCCATTCTTTTATCGTATCGGTAACATATCTTTTAAAATATAACATACCATCTTTTATTTCTCAGCAAAATCCGTACCGTTTTTTAACATCCAGCGCCCCTGTCCTTCCCCTTCTACAAAATTCGACACAAAAAGGGACTGGTGCTTGAAGCACCAGCCCCTTTTTCTTCTCAACGGTAAATCATACTGTCGAGGACGGCATACATCTGTGTAATCTCAATCGGCTTGCTTAAGTGTGCATCCATCCCGGCATCGAGGGACTTTCGCACGTCCTCCTCAAACACATTGGCTGTCATCGCCACGATCGGAACCGTTTTGCCATCCTCACGTCCGGATTCCCGGATCTTTCTGGTCGCCGTCAGTCCGTCCATGACCGGCATCCGGATATCCATCAGGATGACGTCGTAATATCCGGGCTCATGGGAAAGAAAATGCGTCACGCCCTCCTCTCCGTTGACCGCCACATCCACCTGCAGATTCTTGTGCAGCAGGATATTGCGCGTGATCTCAATGTTGACCTCATTGTCCTCGACCAGCAGCGCTCTTTTGCCGGTAAAATCGTAGTCGGGCGCCTGTACATCGCCCTGTCCCCGCAGCTTTTCTCCGGAATTTCTGACACGCTTTAAATTCACATTCACAATGAACGTCGAGCCCTTGCCCTTTTCGCTGTATGCGTCAATGTGCCCGCCCATAAATTCAATAATGTTGCGCGCAATGGAAAGGCCAAGACCGGTACCGCCGTTTAGCGTCGTGATTCCTTCATCCTCCTGCTCAAACGGCTCAAACATATGCGGAATAAACGCTTCGTCCATTCCGACTCCCGTATCCCGGATCTCAAACCGGAAGCCGGCATCCTCCCCGTCATCGCCGGTATGCTCCACAATAAAGTCAACCCTTCCGTCCGGCATCGTGTATTTTACGGCATTCTCCAGAATATTGGAAAGCGCCCGCTCCAGCTTCTCCGCGTCAAAGCAATAGGTAGCATCAAAGCTTCCGCGTCTGTCCACCGCAAAGTGAACGCGACGCTCCGCCGCCTGCCGCATCGCCTCTTCCACCGTCTCCTCCAAAAAGGCATCTAAGACCACCTTCTGGCTGTTCAATGCGACGTTGCCGCTCTCGATCTGGGAAAGATTTAAAATATCATCCACAAAAGACAGCATAAAACGGGCTGACTGGCTGATCTTGTCCAGATTCTCGAGCACCTGCTTCTCATTGTTCACATATTCCCTGGTCAGATACGTAAGACCTATGATGGAATTCATCGGCGTCCGGATCTCGTGACTCATGCGCTCCAAAAACTCGTTCTTCTCCTGATTGGCATGTCTTGCGTCAAACAGCGCCGACATCAGTCTCTCCTGCTGCCGCTGTTCTTCCTCATAGCTCTCCGTCACGTCCCGGCGCACCAAAACCACCGTGTCACGGTCATCCTGCTGATAAGAAATATGCAGTTCTTTTCTGCGGTATACCTCCCCGCACAGCAGGCGGTACGAAACAACCAGATCATCCCTCTGTTCCAGTTCCGAGAGAATATGCGGCAGTTCTAACGCAGCCGCGCATGCCTCCCGGTCCTTGGGATGAACATACAGCGGTATCATCTGCGCATTTACCTGTGTATAATCTCCCTCCGGCGGCGGAGTCACATCCGTATCGTCATTGGTCACGATCACATGAAATGTTCCGGTATGTACATCCACATAGGTAATAAAATCGAGTTCCGACTTGATGACCTGCTCCAGTATTCCGCGCTCTTTGATGGATTTCGCGTCTCCCATTCTGCATACTCCTTTATTTCAAAAAAACAAATTATGCTTTATTATAACAGGATTTGAAAAACTTTCCACTGCAATTTTTCATTTTTCCCACTGAAAGTGCAGTTCTACCTACGGTTCGGGCATGTGTCCCTCCTGCTGCAATGTGCGCAGATTCTGCCGCCATGTGCCGTCTCCCCGCACGCCTCCGCCGGCGCAAGCTCCATCTCAAACACCACGCTTTTCTTCGGTTTCAGGCAATACCCTGCCGTACAGACGACCTTGTGCTGTTTTGCCCGCGCTAAGATCTCCGGCATCGCAGACAGCGGATGTGCTTCGTCATCACCGAAAAAATGATATGCCGCCACCTGATACCCGGTATTCTCCCGTATCCATGCCTCCAGCATGCCATAGCCTAACATCAGAAGTTCTCCGCCGATACTCTCAAGCATATAGCTTTCCAGCATGCGTCCGGTGTTCTGGTAGCGTTCCTGCAGCAGGTCCACATCGCTTCCAAGCGTCACAACCGCAGTCGCCCGGCGTACCGTATCCGTCCCATCCTCAAACATCAGATACGCCGCTTCCTTCCATTTCAGGCAGCCCGCCAGATCGGATGCCACACCCTTCAAAAGCGCCTTATCTTTTTCCTCAAAATGATACCGGCTCCTGACCTGTTCTAAAAACTCACTTGTCAGACAGGTCCAGAGCCGGCTCTCTATGTATCTTCGTTCCACACTGCGCTCCCTTTCCTGCTCTTATTGTACTGCATTACAGGGAGATTGCAATTCCTTTCTTCTTTCCTTTACAAATTCAATTTCATAATGCGATCCGTATATTCGCGGATCACTCTGGTGGATTCTTTAAAGTGCGCGAGTTCACCCGGTGTCATATGAATTTCAAGCACGTCATATGCCCCGCTGCGGTTTAACACGGTTGGCACCCCCGCATAGACATCCCGCTCCCCGTACTCTCCTTCCAGCAATGTTGATACCGGAATGATCCTGTTCTCATCATTTAAAATCGCCTTGATCACTCCCACGCATGCCGTTGCGATTCCATAATAAGTCGTTCCCTTGCGGTTAAAAATCTCCCACCCTTCCTGTGTGGTGCGGTAGACCAGTTCATCCAGATCCACATCCCCCACCAGCTCTTTATTGTCCGCAATCACGTCATAAAACGGTTTTCCTGCGATCGTAACCGTAGACCACGGCACCATCTGGGAATCTCCATGTTCCCCCATGGAATACGCGTGAACACTTCGCGGATCCACATTGACTGTCTGTGCAATCATATTCTGCAAACGGGCCGAGTCTATTGCGGTTCCGGTACCGATCACCTGATTTTTCGGCAAACCGGACAGCTTATAGATATAATGTGCAATAATGTCCACCGGATTGGAGATCGCAATAAAAATTCCGTCAAATCCACTTTTCATAATCGGTTCAACAATGGATTTTGCGATTTTTGCCGACATCTCCAGCGTATCCAGTCTCGTCTGTCCCTGCTTTGGCGGCGCTCCGGCAGTGATCACAATGATATCCATATCTCCGCACTCTGCATAGGTTCCCGTTTTCACTTTCACATTGCGGTTCAGATATTCAATGCTGTCCCGCATGTCCAGCATCTCTCCATACGCGCGTTCCTCGTTGATATCTATCAGCATCACCTCGTCACATACTCCCTGGGTTACCAGGGAAAATGCCGTAGTGCTGCCCACCAGTCCACAGCCGACAATTGCTACTTTTCTTGTTGTTATTTTCATACATTCACCTGTCCTTTCAACGGATTTTCATCCTATGACGCAAAAAAGGTACCGTCCTATGACAGCACCCTTGCAAATCCTTTTTCAATTATAGAAAGCGTTTTCTCTCTTGTCAAGTCCTCTCTTTTTCTCCACAAAGACAATTCTATCAGGGAAGCCGTTTTCGCAGTCCCTTCGGGTAATGATTCTTCATGATTCCGCCCGCGAGCTTTCCCCAGCCGGTACTGTATCCGTCCACCGTGATTAAATACCAGCCCTTTTCTCCCTGCGCCGGGAACGTCTCCCCGTTTAGGTATCCACGGATCTCCCGCCCGTCCGAAGGAAGATCCATCGTATGTAAAACATCCGCCGCATGAAGTGTGAGCGCAAGTGCGTGTGAAGGCTCAAATCTGCCTTTCTTCGCCGTTCCCAGATGCAGTCCCGGGCGCAGCACCTTAAGACCTTTTACCGACGGCATGCCCTCCGGGATCCGGTAGAGCTGCTCGCCGAATTTCAGATAGCGGCACTCCCGTCCTGCATACTTCTCCAATGCGTCCCCGGCGAAAGTCTCCCCGGCAAATGCCAGATATTCCGGGATGCCCGCCGCAGCGCTCTTAGAATCTCCTGCCGTAATTCCGTTCTCATACCCGTTCTTTAACAGACCCGATCCGCCGTCCGCAAGCGTTCCCTCCTTGCGCAGCACCGCCACATAATGTCCTTCCCCGCGAAGCTTATGCGGCCACAGACGGATCGTCGCGGAAAGTTCTCCCAGTCCGTGCGACATTCCCTCCGCAAGCGGCACCTCCTCCACGTAGAATTCCGGATGTCTCTCCAGGAATCGCCCGATACTTCCCTCGTCTTCCGCCGGTGCAAATGTGCAGGTCGAATAGACCAGTCTCCCGCCGCCCGCAAGCATGGATGCCGCGCAGTCTAAGATCTCATCCTGTCTGTCGGCACACAGTTCTACATTCTGTGTGCTCCACTGCTCACACGCCTCCTCGTTCTTCCGGAACATCCCCTCGCCGGAACACGGTGCGTCCACCATGATTCTGGTAAAATACTCACTGAAATGTTCTGCGAGGCGCTGCGGCGTCTCATTCGTCACCACCGCATTGGCAATTCCCATGCGCTCGATATTCTCCGAGAGAATCTTTGCCCTCGCCGGATGGATCTCATTGCTGATGAGGATTCCCCTGCCTGCCATCGCCGCCGCAATCTGCGTGCTTTTTCCTCCCGGTGCCGCGCACAAATCAAGAATCCGCTCGCCCGCACCGTCTGCCATCTGCCGCGTCAGATACGCTGCCGGAGCCATGGCGCTCGGCTCCTGGATATAATATACGCCGGCTTCGTGATACGGATGTTTTCCCGGCGTATCCTGCGCCGTGTAATAGTAGCCATGCTCTGCCCACGGTACACGCTCCAGCGAGAATACCATGCGGTTTAAAAATGACGCGTCGTCCCCCTTCTGCGGATTCAGGCGCAGCGCCTGGTAGCGCGCTATATCATAGCTTTTTAAAAATGCAGGATACTCCTCCCCCAGCATGTTCTCCATCCGTTCCAAAAATTCCTGTGGCAGCATCTTTCTCTCCTTTGTCTCTGCATGATTCTCTGCCGCCTATTGTAGCACGAACCGTCCCCCCCGGCAACGCATTTTAAATGCATGCCCCTGAACAATACTTACTGCATTTAAAAATGGCGCGTGAGAAGATCACTTTTTTCCAGAAAATCCTCCACGGTGGAAAATCCCAGCTTTTCAAGCAATTCGATTACATAAGGGTTCTCCAGAGGTGTCTGATACAATGCCTCTTTTCCGTAATGATCCACGTAGGCACTGCCCTCTTCGCGCGGCAGCAGCGCCCGCGGTCCTCCGACACAGCCTCCGACGCATCCCATTCCCTCAAAAAAATTAGCCTCCGTCTTCCCCTCCTGGATTGCCTCAATCATCTGCTTACACGCCTTTCCGCCATCCGCCTGCATGGGGCGGACCGCAATTTTCCGTCCCGGGTGAAGTTGTTCTACCGTCCGCACGACCGCCTCGCTGACGCCTCCGGTCCGCGCATAGATTCTGCCTGCTCCCGAAGAATGTTCGCTTGCATCCTCCTCCATCTGCTGCGGTGCAATCCCCATTGCCTCAAACAGCATCGCCGTCTCCTGAAAGGTCAGCACCACATCAATCGCATCGCAGATATCCGGCTCCTTCGCCTCCTTTTTCTTGGCAAGGCACGGACCGATAAACACGGTGACGGCATCCGGATGCATCTTTTTCACCGCCCTGCCCGCAGCGATCATCGGAGACACCGCCCCCGGCATATACGGTACCAGTTCCCCGTAAATATTGCGGATCATGGACACCCAGACCGGACAGCAGCAGCTCGTAAGCAAAAAATCCGTATCCCGGTTCACATGGCGGTCAAATTCAAGCGCTTCCTTCAAGGTTAAAATGTCGGCAAATACCGCCACCTCCACCATCCCGGAAAATCCCGCGCGTTTCAATGCCGCACGGATTGCTCCCGGGGAGACCCCCTCTCCAAACTGTCCCATAAATGCCGGCGCAATCAGCGCATATACCTGTTTTTCCGGTGTAAGCAGCACTTCACGCACCGCATTTAAATCCGCGAACTTTTCCGGAAAGACCGTCTCACAGACCGGAATTGTGCGCTCCGTCTTTTCTTCTCCCGCCAAAAGCAGACAGTCCATCTGATCATATCGCATTTCTTCTTTCCTCTGTTTCTCCGCTTTGTACTCTCTTTTTAATATTTCCTCATGCAATCTGCGTATGCTCTCCATCTTTCACACCTGCCTTTTCTTTCAAGGATGCCCATCCATCCTCCTTTTTATTCTTCGCACACTTTTTCCGTTGTAGTTTGATGCACAAAAGAAAAAGCCATCCGTTCCTGCCGGATGACTTCCTCTTTTGCCCCGGGAGCCAAAACTCCCATTTTTTCTAATCATACAGACCGATGTGATACTTAAGCTTGCGGTATACTTTCCATCCAAAGATTACCGGCATAGCCAGCACCAGATATGCAGTCGATAACATTCCGGCTGCTCCACCAACGATCATCAGAATCCATATTAAAATATTCATAGTTTTTATCCTCTCATAAAATAATAATTGCTATTTTATGGAGGATACAAGGCCGTTCTTTTTTCCGTCGGCCCTCCTTATGTATGCTACAATCCTTCTTCCCGAGGGAATCAGTTCCCACTGCTGCCCGCGCTCTCTCCCCGCCAAAAGAAACAGCGCGCCCAAAAGTCCCGCCAGACCACATTCCAGAAGCCACACCAGGAGCCGAAGCTGCTGGACATTCCGGTAGCGGTAGGCACTCTTCTGCCTCAGCGTCTCTATGACATGCGCCTCACTCAGTTCCCTGCCTGCGGCTTCCACTTCCGGGCGCTCCTCGTTCGGTGACGCGACCATGGTGCCGGTCTGCTTACGGTCCGGACAAAATTCCTGTCCACCGGTCTGCCCCATCCGCTTCACACTGTCCAAAGGTCCGGACTCCCGCACTCCGTTTGGCAGTGCCGCCGCCACAAGCATCGCGGCTATGAGCAAAAGGCAGAGATGGCATTTAAAGAATTCCCCTGATCGGATTGATTTCCTTTGCCTTTGCAAAAATCTCATCATTTTTACTCTCCAGATACTGCTCCAGTCCGCGGACTTCTTCGTCCGTAAAGCCCTCATTCTTCGTCACGCGGCATGCCGGCAATATGGCTTCCGCGACATCCCTTCCCCGCTCAAAACGCACAGACACACAGCGTCTGCCGTCTTTTGCAAAGATACCCGAATGTGTCAGTCTGACTTCTTCTTCCCTTCTCATTCCAATCTCCATTCCGGAACAAAATTACTGCTGTTCCTCCAAAGATCCGTCAAGCACCTGGCTTGGCATCTGATCCCGCAGATAGACCTTTCCATGGTCTTTTCTGCTGTCGTACTCTGCCTGCAGCTGCCGGTTCTTCTCCTTTACTTCCTGCTCAAACTCTCTCGCCGAGAGCAGGATGCATCCGGCTCCGCGGATAATAATCTGCTCCAGCCCGTCGGAAGTGGCAACCGTCACGCGGTATCTCGACGCGTGTTCATGGGCGAAACGCTCAATATACGCGTCCGCCGTCTCCGCCTCCTTCGTGTACACCACATGAATATTGTGATAATCACACGCTTCCGTCTGATGTCCCTCGACACGGTACGCATCGAATACCACAATCAGCTCACATCTGCGGATTCCCTGATAGTTGCAGAGAATATCCAAAAGCCGCCCGCGCGCGCTATCCATATTCACTCTGGCAAGTTCCGCAAGTTCCTGCCACGCAAAAATCACATTATAGCCGTCCACCAGCAGATATTCCACGCCGGCATCCTTCTGCTTCCCGCCTCCGGAAGCAGAAGCGGGACTGCTTTCTATGATGCGCTTCTTTTTATAGCCGTTCGTTGCGCCGGCATCTTTGTCTTTCTTATTAGCATTGTATGTCCGGTCAAGGATTCTGTCAATCTCTTCCGTGCCGATCCAGGCTTCTTCCTCCCCCGTCTTTGCGTGGAAATTCGCCGCATCCGGCAGCCACTGTCCGGGATACCATTCCTCCCCGCTCTTATCCTGCCCGAGCACCGGCGGTAGGTGCATATAGGAAAACACCTGATCCCACGGCACAATGAATCCTGCTCCGTGCGCACAGAATACAGAATCCGCCGTATTCTCCAGATCACTCTGGGCATCATACCCGATCTGCGCCACCACTTCCTCCGTGTTGTGACAGGGAAAATATCCCTTTAAGGCAACCGAAAGCTTCCCCTCTCCCGCGGTGTATGCCATCACCTCACGCTGGTAATTCTGCATGGCGGACACGGGCGCACTTCCTACAATGCAGCCGTCTGCACTGTAGGCAATCGTTCCCTTCATGCGGTCGATATCATTCATGGCCCGTCCGACCGCTCCTGCCGGAAGCGAGAGTCTGAAATCATACCACGGCTCCAGCAGCACCGTTTCCGCCTGCATCAGTCCCTGACGCAGCGCACGATAGGTTGCCTGCCTGAAATCACCGCCCTCCGTGTGCTTTGTGTGCGCGCGTCCGGCAACGAGTGTGATCTTCATATCCGCAAGCGCCGATCCTGTCAGCACACCGACGTGTTCCTTCTCTCTTAGATGGGTGAGCACCAGCCGCTGCCAGTTGCGGTCGAGCATATCTTCGCTGCAGTCCGTCTCAAATACGAGCCCGCTTCCCGGCTCTCCCGGTTCAAGCAAAAGATGCACCTCGGCGTAATGGCGGAGCGGTTCAAAATGTCCCACGCCCTCCACCGTACCTGCAATGGTCTCCTTGTATACAATCCTTCCGGCGCCAAATGTGACCTGCACTCCGTAGCGCTGACGGATCAGTTCGCTCAAAACCTCGATCTGTACTTCCCCCATCACCTGCACCTGGATCTCTTTTAAGGTCTCATCCCACACAATGTGAAGCTGCGGTTCCTCCTCCTCAAGTTCCCGCAGTCTGGGAAGCATGACTGCCGGGCTTACCTCTTCCGGCAGTATGATCTGATAAGTCAGTACCGGCTCTAACACCGGCAGCCTGGGCGCTTTCTCTGCGCCAAGTCCCTCCCCCGGGAATGTGTGAAGCAGACCCGTGACCGCACAGATGCCTCCGGCGCCAACTTCCTCTGCCGTCTCATATTTTTCGCCGGAATAAATGCGGATCTGGTTGATCTTCTCCTCCCCGATGACCTGTCTGACTTTTAAGCTTCCACCGGTCACTTTTAAGTAGGTCAGGCGGTTTCCCTGCGCATCCCGTGCAATCTTAAATACCCGCGCGCCGAATGTCTCCCCGCAGGCCGGGATACTGGCATACCGGATAAAGTCCGCCAGAAACTCCTTCACCCCCTGCATCTTGAGTGCAGATCCGAAATAGCACGGAAACAGCTTACGTTCCCGGATCAGCTTTCTGATCTGCTCCGTTCCGACCGCTTCCCCTGCCAGATACTGCTCTAAGACCTGCTCATCGCACACCGCCACATTTTCCGCAAAAGCCGCGCTCTCCTGATCCGAAAAATCCACGCAGTTCTCATGCAGTTCCTTTTTCAATTCCAGGAGCAGCGCCTCCTGATCCGTTCCCGGCTGGTCCATCTTGTTCACGAACAAAAACACCGGCACCTCATACTTCGCCAGAAGCCCAAACAGCGTCCTCGTATGCGCCTGCACACCGTCCGCCCCGCTGATGACAAGAATCGCGTAATCCAACACCTGAAGCGTCCGCTCCATCTCCGCCGAAAAATCCACATGCCCCGGCGTATCTAAAAGCGTGACCGTCTCCTCCGGCAGCTTTAATACCGCCTGCTTGGAAAAAATGGTGATTCCTCTCTCCTTCTCAAGCGCAAAGGTATCCAGAAACGCATCCTTGTTGTCCACACGGCCCGCCCTGCGGATCATTCCGCTCTCATAGAGCAGTGCCTCCGATAAAGTTGTCTTCCCGGCATCTACATGTGCCAGAACTGCTGCTGCAATATTCGCTTTGTCACTCACGTTCTCCGGTTCCTTTTCCTACAAACTGATTCTTCTGTAACGGTTGATGCATGCAAAAATCTCCTGTGCCCTCGGCATTGCCAGCCCGCACGGCACATAGCTGCTCTCCGTCACCGCGGCAAGTCCGTGCCCCTCCACATACTGCATCAATAGGGACACGCTCTCTCTTAGGGTGCGTTTTCCGTTGAATACATGAATCTCGGCATATTTTAAAAAGTAGGCGAGCGCCGCGAGCTGTTCCGTATCCGCCAGCTGCTCGACATAGCGCACATCGATCGTATCGCGGTTGATGGAGATGCCGTCGCGTCCCATCGTCTTTAGCTTCATGCGGGCATCTTCCTTAAATGCACGGTCCGGCCGCACCGCACGCTCAAACCCCGGAGCCGCCTGCTTCGGCGGTTTCACCTCCGGCAGCGGGAATCTGCCCGCTTCCTCCTTCGCAAATGCGGTGATCTCCTGCGGTTTGTAACGGTTCATCTGGACAATGCAGTCTGCCACATGAAAATAGGAGCCGGAACTTCCCGCCACCAGAATCGTGGAGATACCGTACTGTTCATACAGCTCCCTGATACGGTCGATAAACGGCGTGATCGGCTCATCCTCGCGGTTTACCACCCTCTGCATCAGCTCGTCGCGGATCATAAAATTGGTTGCACTCGTATCCTCATCGATGAGAAACGTCTCCGCTCCCGCCTCCATGGCCTCCACTACATTGGCAGCCTGGGAGGTGCTTCCGCTCGCATCCTCCGTGCAAAAGGCACTCGTATCCTTTCCGTTCGGAAGATCATTGATGAACATGGAAATATCCACCTTTTTGATGCTTCTTCCGTCCTCCGCGCGGATCTTCATCGCCGTATCATCGGTAATGACATACTCCCTGCCGTCCCCGGCAATATGGTTGTACACGCCAAGTTCCAGCGCCTTAAGCAGCGTGGATTTGCCGTGGTATCCGCCGCCGACGATGAGTGTGATTCCTTTCTTTATTCCCATGCCCTGTATCTTTCCCGCATGCGGCAGCGCAAAGCTTACCTTCATGGATTCCGGCGCCGTAAACTTCACGGCGTCCTTCATCGGTCTGCCGGACACGCCGGATTCACGCGGCAGGATGGATGCATCCGCCACGAACGCCACCAGCCCCTGCTCCTTTAAATGATCCCTGATATACTGCTGATCCTCCGCGAGATCCGCCGCACGGTACACCGCCTTTTCATCCAGCGCCTTATAAAACAGGCTGTGTGATACACATTCCGGAAGAAACGTAAAAAAGATTTTCTCCAGTTCTCTTGCATTGACGGTTCTCCCGTTGGCAGGGAATCCCACCTCAAAGCGAAGCACCAGATCGCCCTTTGCCTCATCCATCTGGCATGCGGTGCGCTCCAACACTTCCTGTCCCGGGCGGCTCACCGCCAGAAGTCCGCTCTTTCCGGAGCCTTTTGCCTTGAAAGACACGCGCTCAAGTTCCCGTCCGAACTGGCGCAGCAGATAGTCGCACACTGCCAGCCTGCGGCATTTCATCCGGTAGAGATCCGCCGGGAACTTCGCTGCCCCTCCCCTGACATGGACGCTCACCTTCGACGGTGCGGCAAACGGATCTCCCTGCACATGGTCGATCGACAACACATAATTGCCGAAATCGTAGCTTCCTCTCGTATCCTTGTAAGCCGGATAACTCTTATGATCAATTCTCTGTAACAGATTTCTAAGTTCATTCTGTGACTGCATCTTTTTATTCCTTCTTATATTCCTTTTATATTCTTTCCTGCGAAATCGTCAGTTGTCCCGGCGCAGCTCCGACAACAGCTCCGCTCGTCTCGTTCCGATTAAAAGCTGTTTGTTGTATGTCAGATAGCGCTCGCAGGTATGCTCGGAGAGAAACCTTGCGGACTCCGACGTAATCGTGAGCTCCGTGACAAACACCACCATCTCCTCACCGTTCTCAAACGCCTGCTCCATAAAATCAAACGCGTGCTCCAACGCCGCACCCGCCGCTTCCTCGGTCTGCACCAGTACCTCCCGCTGCCGGTCAAATCCCGCTTTTGCCGCTTCAAAACAGCGCTGTGCCGAATCTTTTGTCACTTCCTGCTGCGCCGCTTTTAATTTTTCCATCAAAAGCTTCTCCCGCTTTGCCTCCTCGCGGGTGTAAGCGTCATTTGCAATCTGCCGCAGCATCTCCTGCTCCCGCTCTGCGACAAGCGTCCGGTAACATTCCGCCGGATCTGCGGCTGTCTCCACCTGGCTGCGGTACTCTTTTAAAAAGGCATACCACGCATCCGTCAATGCCCGCTCAGACGCTGCCCTGCCGAAAAACGCCGCCAGACCGTCCAGCAGCAGATGTACCACCGAGAGCCGCTCATCAAACGCCGCCGCATAGATGCGCGCGTAGATCTCCGGTCTGACGCAGCCGTCCAGAATCTGCGGAATGCCGTAGTCATCCTGATATTTGCGGTAGAGATCCAGATACGCCGCCACATCCTCCGCCACATCGGCGTGATGGATATATTCCCGGATAACCTGCTCGTCCACCAGAAAACCGAGCTTCTCATAGACCGCCATCAGATTGGAGAGATCCTCCCATCCTCGCGCCGTTACAAACTGCATGCCGTCCACATCCGCCTCCACACGGTAAAAGTTGCCGGGGCGAAGTTCCAGGTAGCTTAAGATCGCTCCGCTGATGTGCTGTGCCCTCGCATACTCCTTCCAGACCCTGTAATCCGCCCCCACGGTCATATAGCGCACACGGTCGAGGGTTACCATATCAAAATCGCGCACGGATTTGTTGTACTCCGGCGGATTGCCCGCCGCCACAATCACCCATCCCTCTGGTATCTTCTGGTTGCCGAAGGTCTTGCACTGTAAAAACTGCAGCATCGTCGGCGCAAGCGTCTCAGACACACAGTTGATCTCATCGATAAACAGGATTCCCTCCTGCTGCCCGCTGTCACGAATCCTGCGGTATACACTGGCGATGATCTCACTCATCGTGTACTCCGTCACAGAGTAGGTCTTCCCCGCGAATTCCTCCTCCCGGATGAACGGCAGTCCGACGGCGCTCTGTCTTGTGTGGTGCGTGATCGTGTATGCCACCAGCCCGACCCCGAGTTCTCTGGCGATCTGCTCCATGATCTGTGTCTTGCCGATGCCCGGAGGTCCCATCAGAAGCACCGGTCTCTGCCGGATCTCCGGAATCTCATAATCCCCCGCCTCATCCTTCTTTAAGTATGCCTCCACGGTATGTTTGATCTCATTTTTTGCCTGCCTGATATTCATATCTGTGTCCCTTTTTATCTCTTAAAATTCAAAAATGACCGCAGGAATACTCCCTGCAGCCACTTCACATGCACTGTCTTTTGCCGGTTCCCTGCAATTATAAATATTCTATGTTCCGCTACAGGAAAAGTCAATAACTTTACCCGCAAAAGGTTTCGTTACCTGTTGCATTTCAAAAACAAATGTGGCATAATACATATTGTTCGGGCGAAAGATTTTTGATATCGTCTGAATCAGAATCCGGGGATATAGCTCAGCTGGGAGAGCGACGCGTTCGCAACGCGTAGGTCAGGGGTTCGAGTCCCCCTATCTCCATTTTTTTATGCTTTTACGAAAATGCGGCAGCTATTATTTATCGTGCTTTGCGTTGATAGATAATAACTGCCGCATTAAGTATATCATGCTTTGCGTTGATAAGTAATAATTGCCGCATTAAGCTTATCGTACTTTGCGTTGATAAGTAATATTATTAGAATAGTAGAGAACAAAAAAGTTCCAGAATAAACATGCGACGGCAAATTCTTTGAAGCAAAATTCACGTATTTCTTCCATGCCGCAG
>PPYE01501597.1_pt1 | contig 180265 bp, 125 predicted proteins | sample 1559881 | NCBI WGS metagenome assembly PPYE01 (sample SAMN08240022, study PRJNA423297) | Human gut metagenome, whole genome shotgun sequencing project. | reverse complement strand
TTAAAGAAATAAAACTAATTATTAATTAAAAACTTAAAGTTATGTCTGAAATTGCATCAAGAGTGAAAGCGATTATCGTTGATAAATTAGGCGTTGAAGAATCAGAAGTTACAACTGAAGCAAGCTTCACCAATGACCTGGGAGCTGATTCTCTTGACACTGTAGAACTTATCATGGAATTCGAAAAAGAATTCGGTATCTCTATTCCAGATGACCAAGCTGAAAAGATTGGTACTGTAGGTGACGCTGTATCTTATATCGAAGAACACGCTAAGTAATCGGATTTCATCAATATGGAATTAAAAAGAGTTGTAGTAACAGGCCTCGGCGCCATTACTCCCGTTGGCAATAGTGTACCCGAATTTTGGGAAAACCTGGTGAACGGGGTTAGTGGAGCAGGGCCTATTACTCATTTCGATGCTTCGCTATTCAAGACCCAATTTGCATGTGAAGTAAAAAACTTCGATGCGACCCAATATATCGACCGTAAAGAAGCACGCAAAATGGACCTGTATACACAATATGCTGTAGCAGTAGCCAAAGAAGCAGTTGCTGACTCTGGTCTTGATGTCGAAAATGAAGATTTAAATAGAATCGGCGTTATTTTCGGTGCAGGTATCGGTGGTATTCGTACATTTGAAGAAGAAGTAGGTAACTACGCCCTTCGTCAGGAAAATGGTCCAAAGTTCAATCCGTTTTTCATTCCTAAGATGATTTCGGACATTGCTGCCGGACAGATTTCTATTATGTATGGTTTCCACGGTCCTAACTATGCAACATGTTCTGCATGTGCTACTTCTACCAATGCCATCGCTGATGCATTCAATCTGATCCGTCTGGGCAAAGCGAATGTAATCGTATCCGGCGGTTCGGAAGCTGCTATCGCTGCTGCCGGTGTAGGAGGTTTTAATGCAATGCATGCATTGTCTACCCGCAATGACTCTCCGGAGAGTGCATCTCGTCCGTTCAGCGCAAGCCGTGACGGATTCGTTATGGGTGAAGGTGGCGGTTGTCTTATTCTTGAAGAATTAGAGCATGCCAAAGCACGTGGTGCAAAGATCTATGCAGAAGTTGCCGGTGTAGGTATGTCAGCTGATGCTCATCACCTCACAGCTTCACATCCGGAAGGATTAGGTGCAAAACTGGTGATGTTGAACGCACTGGAAGATGCAGAAATGGATCCGAAAGAAGTTGATTACATCAACGTACACGGAACATCTACTCCTGTAGGTGATATCTCGGAAGCTAAAGCTATTAAAGAAGTATTTGGTGACCATGCATTTGAGTTGAACATCAGTTCAACCAAATCAATGACAGGCCATTTATTAGGTGCTGCCGGTGCGGTAGAATCTATTGCAAGTATTCTTGCTATCAAAAATGGTATCGTTCCTCCGACTATCAACCACGAAGAAGGTGACAATGACGAGAACATAGACTATAACCTTAATTTCACTTTCAACAAAGCACAGAAACGTGAAGTTAACGTTGCCTTGTCCAATACATTTGGATTTGGTGGTCATAACGCCTGTGTTATCTTCAAGAAATACGCAGAGTAAAGCCGTGCTACGAAATCAAATAGACAAGATAAGACTGCTGTTCTGTAAGGACAGAGAGTCTTATCTTTGTTTTTATAGAATACTTGGATTCTATCCTCGCAACATCCATCTCTACGAACAAGCTCTTCTACACAAATCAACCTCTCTCCGTTCAGAAAAAGGACGGCCTTTAAATAATGAACGCCTGGAATTCTTGGGCGATGCTATTCTTGACGCCATTGTAGGAGATATCGTATATAAACACTTCGAGGGAAAAAGGGAAGGTTTCCTGACCAACACCCGTTCAAAAATCGTTCAACGCGAAACGCTGAACAAACTGGCCGTACAAATTGGCCTTGACAAACTCATAAAATACTCCACTCGCTCTTCGTCTCACAACAGTTATATGTATGGCAATGCCTTTGAAGCTTTTATCGGGGCCATCTATCTTGATCAGGGATACGAACGTTGTAAGTTATTTCTTGAAGAGAAAATAATACATCCGTATATTGATCTGGACAAACTGTCACGCAAAGAAGTAAACTTCAAATCTAAACTGATTGAATGGAGCCAAAAAAATAAGATGGAAGTCTCCTTTGAACTTATAGAACAATTTTTCGACAAAGAGAGCAATCCTGTATTCCAGACAGAAGTACGTATTGAGGGTATACCTGCCGGAACCGGAACCGGTTATTCTAAAAAAGAGTCCCAACAAAATGCTGCACAAATGGCGCTAAAAAAAATAAAGACGCCTGAATTCATGGCAAGTATAGAAGAAGCCAAAATACAAGCAATAACAGTTGTAACAGAGGCAGAAGAGAAGACGAAAGAAGAAATAGCAGAAATACCAGAACAAGAACCAGAAGTAATTACAGTAACAGAAAGTATAACGCAGAAAGAGCTCACCGAAGAGCATGAATTATCCGAAACAATATGAAAACTATAAAAGTAAAATTCGTTGATTTCTGGGAAAACTTTGATCCCCAACACAACTTCATAGCAAATATAATTTCTAAGAAATATCGGATTGAGCTTAGTGATACTCCTGATTATCTGTTCTTTTCAGTCTTTGGATATGAAAATATAGATTATCACAATTGTACTAAAATATTCTACTCCGGTGAAAACATCACGCCAGATTTTAATATCTGCGACTATGCCATTGGCTTTAACTTCCTATCATTCGGTGACAGATATATACGTATACCTTTTTACACAGCATATGGTGTACAGCAATTAGCAGCTCCCAAAGTGATAGTTCCCGAAGTGGTTCTTAACCGTAAATTCTGTAGTTTCGTAGTTTCTAATGCCAAAGGAGCTCCCGAAAGAGAACGTTTTTTCCAACTATTGTCAGAATACAAACAAGTGGATTCGGGAGGCCGCTATAAAAATAATGTAGGAGGTCCGGTTCCCGATAAAACTGCTTTTATCAAGGATTACAAATTCAATATTGCATTTGAAAATAGCATGTGTGACGGTTATACCACTGAAAAAATCATGGAGCCGATGCTTGTTAACTCCGTACCTATCTACTGGGGTAATAAACTTATTGACCGAGATTTCAACCCGGCTTCTTTCATCAATGTCTCCAGCTATTCTTCTTTGGAAGAAGCAGTAGAGCACATTGTCCGACTGGATCAGAATGATGATGAGTACCTTTCTCTATTATCTGCTCCCTGGTTTAATGAAGAGAATTATCTAAACTGGGAAGAACAACTGATAACCTTCTTCGATAATATCTTCGAAAAACCTCTATCCGAAAGCAGATATATTCCAACTCACGGGTATATCCAAACTTATCAATACAGATTGCACCGCATGATGAGAGATAAATTATTTCGTAAACGGATCAATCCACTGAAATGGTTTTCTTCGAAGTGAATATTTTATCCGAAACAGATTCCCATATGCCGTCCCTGAATCACCAGATCATGATCTTCTGTGACCAGCTTTAATTTCCCGGCTACCTCTTCCAAAGGAATAGATGAAATTTCATCACCTTTTAAGGATATCATACGTCCGAACTGTCCGTTGGCTATCAACTCTGTAGCATGTCCCCCCATACGTGTTGATAAATTACGATCGAAAGGAGTAGGCGAACCACCACGTTGGATATATCCTAAAACAGTTTCACGCGTTTCGATACCCGTTTCATATTCTATTTCCTGCGCAATATACTCCGCAGCACGTTTACGTCCATCAGTCTGGATGCCCTCTGCAACCACAACAATAGAGTAAGGCTTTCCTTTCTTCAGACGATTCAGGATCACCTCACCAATATTCTTTATGTTATAAGGAATTTCGGGTAAAAGAATAACATCACCACCACCAGCCATCCCGGAGTACAGGGCAATCCAGCCGGCCTTATGTCCCATTACCTCAATTACCATCACACGTTTGTGTGAACTGGCTGTAGAATGCAGACGGTCAATAGCATCTGTAGCGATGCTTACTGCAGAATCAAAACCAAAGGAAATATCCGTTCCCCAGATATCATTATCAATAGTTTTGGGCACAGAAACGATATTCAACCCCATAGCGGCAAATTTGGCAGCAGTTTTTTGTGTACCATTACCTCCGATACAAACCACACAATCAAGCCCCATCTCTTTTATATTCTGCTCAATCAAAGCCGGTTTATTAACATTCTCGGCTACTACCCCTCCCTTTTTGAATGGTTTCTCACGGGAAGTTCCCAAAATGGTACCTCCCATATTCAGTAAACCTGAAAGGGATTTATCGGTTATTAGTTCCACATCCTTAGTCAGAAGACCCTGAAAACCACTGTGAATACCGACGACTTCCATACCATAGTAGTTTATGGCAGTTTTACACACGCCACGAATCGTAGCATTAATGCCGGGACAATCGCCCCCCGAAGTTAAAATACCAATTCTCATCGCCGTTTTTTGTTCTAAAGTTCGGAACTAATCTCCCGTCTTTTAACTTTTAACTATTATTTCCGTCGTAAAGATAGAAAAAAAAGATAAATAAGGTTACATTTGTAGGCTTAAACATTACCCATTTAAAAGAGAAATGAATATCACAAAGATTATAAAGCAGGCGTTCAATTCCCGTTTAAAAGAAATAGACCTCTATGCCAGTCAGGCTGGCGAAATACAGCACCGTGTCATGACACGTCTCGTAACCCAGGCCGCTAACACTGAATGGGGAAAGAAGTATGATTATAAATCTATCCGAAATTACGAAGACTTCAAAAGCCGCATACCTGTACAGACCTACGAAGAGATAAAACCCTACGTAGAACGTCTTCGTGCAGGAGAACAGAATCTGCTCTGGCCTTCGGAAATTCGTTGGTTTGCCAAGTCTTCGGGAACCACCAACGACAAGAGTAAATTTCTTCCCGTAAGCAAAGAGGCCCTGCAAGACATTCACTACCGCGGAGGAAAAGATGCAGCCGCCCTCTACTTCCGGATAAATCCGGATAGCCGTTTCTTTTCAGGCAAAGGATTAATTCTCGGTGGAAGCCATAGTCCCAATCTAAACTCCAACCACAGCCTTGTAGGCGATTTATCTGCCATCCTCATACAAAATGTAAGCCCTCTCATCAACCTGATACGTGTTCCCAGCAAGAAAATAGCTCTGATGAGTGAATGGGAAAGCAAAATAGAGGCGATTGCCAACAGTACAATTCCCGTCAATGTGACTAATCTCTCCGGAGTACCGTCATGGATGCTGGTATTGATTAAAAACATCCTTCAAAAGACAGGGAAACAATCATTGGAAGAAGTATGGCCCAATCTGGAAGTGTTCTTCCATGGCGGCGTAGCTTTCAACCCTTATCGTGAGCAATACAAGCAGGTCATCCAATCTCCGAAAATGCATTACGTAGAGACTTATAACGCCTCTGAGGGATATTTCGGGACACAAAATGACCTCTCCGATCCCGCCATGCTATTGATGATTGATTACGGAATATTCTATGAATTCATGCCTCTCGAAGAGGTTGGCAAAGAATTTCCACGTACCTGTTGCCTGGAAGAAGTAGAACTGAACAAGAATTATGCAATGATAATCTCCACTTCCTGCGGATTATGGAGATACATGATCGGTGACACAGTAAAATTCACCAGTAAGAATCCTTATAAATTCATTATTACCGGACGGACCAAACATTTCATCAATGCCTTTGGAGAAGAGTTAATAGTAGACAATGCAGAAAAGGGATTGATAAAGGCCTGTGCAATGACAGGAGCACAAGTAAGTGATTATTCCGCAGCACCGGTATTCATGGATGAGCACGCCAAGTGCCGCCACCAATGGCTGATAGAATTTGCAAAAATGCCCGATTCCATCGAGAATTTTGCTGCTATACTGGATACTACTCTCAAAGAGGTGAACTCTGATTACGAAGCAAAACGCTGGAAGGACATTGCTTTGCAACCACTGGAAGTAATTGTAGCCCGCAAAGGATTATTCCATGATTGGTTGGCTAAAAAAGGCAAATTAGGTGGACAGCATAAAATCCCCCGGCTAAGCAATACGAGGGAATATATAGAAGAAATGCTGGAACTGAATAAAGCATAACACATAGAATTGCGTGCATCCGGGATGTACGCAATTTTTGTATACGGCAAGCAATTCTTTTCCCGGTAAAGAGCAATGTCCGAGATGTACATGTGGTACAGCACGAGATGCACATGTCGTACTGTACCACATGTGCATGTCAGACAGTACGACATGCACATCTCGTCCATCATTCTGTTACGGCATTCTATAAGTTCAATACATACTTATCTTACAAAAGCCTTAGAAAGGTAACTGCCTCATCTATTTGGAGTCTACGATAATTCCCCCACCTAACAATAAGCCATCTTTATAGAAAGCAGCAGCCTGACCAGGCGCAATGGCTGTAAGAGGCTCATACAAATGTATATACAGGAGTCCTTTCTCTGTGATTTGCACTTTACAATGATTCTCTTGTTTCCGATAGCGAATCTTCACTATAATATCTTCCGGCCCAATCAAGCGGGATTCATCCACCATATTCCAATCTTTCAACCACATCTCCGTTTTTGCGAGACCTTGCAATGAAGATAACACCACTGTATTCTCCACCGGATGTATCTCTTTTACAAATACGGCACGATTCAAATCAATCCCTAAGCCACGACGTTGCCCGATCGTATAAAACGGATATCCTTCGTGCCAAGCAATAAAATTGCCCTTTTCATCGATAAACTTTCCTTTTTCAACCTTTATAGGAGCAGAGTTATGACCCAGATATTGCTTTAAAAAGCTTCGATAATCCATCGGACAAAAACAAACTCCCAGACTGTCTTTCTTGGTCGCTGCCTTTTCAAAACCCCGTGCTGCAGCCAGGGCACGGGCTCCAGGCTTTGTCATCTCTCCCATCGGGAGTAACATGCGTTGTAATATTTCCTGTTTCAACCCCCACAAGAAGAATGACTGGTCTTTATCGGAATCAATAGCGGGAACGATATAATATTTTTCTCCCAAGAGCATCTTTCGCACATAATGTCCGGTAGCAATATAAAAAATCCCCATTTCATCGGCTAACTTTGCTAATAAAGGCCATTTTAAATAATTGTTGCAAAGCGTACAGGGTACCGGGGTATGCCCTGACAGATACTCATCAATGAAATAAGTAATAATCTGTTCACGAAAAACTTCACGGGCATCATAAGTTATATGCTCAATACCTAAACGTTCTGCCAACATACGGGCATCTTCCAGATATTCAACCGAGTCATTCAGTTCATAAAAGCGAAAAGTCACCCCAGTCACTTCATAGCCGGCTTCCTGTAGCAATATAGCGGCTACCGAACTATCGGTTCCACCGCTCATTCCCAACAACACACGTTTCTTTTGATCCATCATGCCGCAAAATTAAACAAAATCCCGTATCTTTACCCTTTCAAACTAAACAGAATGAGAGAATCGTCGTCACATAACCTATTCATCATTGTCCTTTCAGAACATCCGACATTAGGTATGCTCTTCCTCCCATACATTGCCGAAAGTTCTCCTGAAAGAGAGGAACTCTGTTTAGTAGAACAAGCTTTCCACCTGTCTCCCAAGACTGTGGCACAAATGAGTAAAACGGAACAGAAGGCCATAGAAATAGCTTCGCACTATACAGAGAAATACCTGATGACTGTCTACTCGAAGGATAAAACTATTCCCAAATTTCTGCGCCGACTGACCGAAGAACCGGAAAAGTTGAGAAATGTCCGCCTTTTCATCGAGAAGAAGTTACAGGAGATGATGGAATTAATACGCACCTGTAACCTACCCTTGTATCAAAAACAAAGCCGTAGCAAACTACTCTATCCACATCATGCATATCATGTGAACCAAAAGGATGTAGAAGTTCACTTTTCATTTGAGGTCAACAACCAGTCCTTCAACTATCAGTTGCAATGTTACAGTGAAGGTAAAGCAATACCTCTCACCGAATTAAAACCAGTCACCACGCTCACCTCCAATCCGGCTATATTATTATTAGGTATGGAAGTCTATATATTTCAACACATTGAGAGTTCACGCCTTCTACCTTTCACAAAAAAAACACACATCAGCGTAGATGCCTCGCTTACAGAGAAGTACATCGACAACATCCTCATTCCTGTAGCCCGTTATCATAATATCGATGTACAAGGATTAGATGTTAAAAAAGAAAAGAGAATATGCGAATGCTTGCTATATATAGAAGATACCATCTATCATACACCACTCTTACGATTAAACTTCCGCTATGGAGATCAGGTATTCAGTCCGCAACCTACTGACGGAATAAAGAGATTCATTTTTCGGGAAACACAGGAAGGGAGAAGCGTCATACGTTATTTCAGGAGAACTCCGGATATTGAAAAGGAAGCAATATTCCTGTTACAGAATGCAGGACTGGAAGCAATCAGCGATTCACACTTCAAACTATCCGAAAATGCACCGGAAAAAAGCATCAACGAATGGGTAGCTCATCACCGTACCATGTTACAGGAATCATTCGTACTGACAAGTGGTATTCAGGACAAGCCATATAGCCTGGATGAAATCCGTATTGAGCAAAGTTTTGATGATGGTCCGGATTGGTTTGAACTTCACATCACAGCTGTCATCGGTGAGCTACGTATCCCTTTCAGTCGCTTTCGCAAGCACATTCTTGAAGACAGGCATGAATATACACTCCCCGACGGACGTATCATTTTACTTCCGGAAGAGTGGTTCAGTAAGTATGCCAATCTGATGGAATTAGGCATGACGCGTGGTAAAACAATCTATGTCAAACACCCCTATATAGGGATTGTCCATTCTATTCTGGAAAGTGATACCCGCAAAGAATTCCTCCCTCTCCAACCTCAACAGAAATATCCGATCCCCAGAGGGCTGAAAGCCCAGTTACGCCCCTATCAATATAAAGGATATACATGGATGATGCATCTCTACGAGCAAGGATTCGGAGGATGCCTTGCAGACGATATGGGATTGGGGAAAACACTCCAGACACTCACCTTATTGCAACAAATATATCATACTGACAGCAAAAAGAGTAATCCGGCAGAAGGTGACGAATATGTTAATCTACCACAAGACAGTGTAATCGGAGCCAAACAAGAGTGTAATTTTATATTAAAAAAGGCTTCACATACTTCCGATGAAATGGGGCAATTTAATCTTTTCGATGATTTGACAGTGGAAAATACGCTCCCAGGTTGTGTAATTCCGGTAAGTGGAAGCAAGATCACCAGAAAGCCAGGAACATTAATCGTCGTACCCACCTCCCTATTACACAATTGGAAACGTGAAGCTGCCCGTTTCACCAATCTGTCCTTGGCAGAATTCAACAGTAGCAGTTATTTTAAAACAGGACATCCGGAACAATTTTTCGACCGCTTCCAACTGATATTCATATCATATGGTACTATGCGAAATAAAATAGATATTCTTCGCCAGTATAACTTTGAATACATCGTACTGGACGAAAGCCAGAATATAAAAAACAGCGACTCACTGACTTTCCGATGTGCCATTCAACTACGCAGCCATCACCGGCTGGTACTGACCGGCACACCTATCGAAAACTCACTAAAAGATCTATGGGCACAGTTTCATTTCCTTCAGCCGGAGCTCTTAGGAAATGAAAATGCATTTACCAAACAATTCATCAACCCCATTAAACAAGGAGACAATCGTATGGAATTACGCCTGCGCCAACTTATCAGTCCATTTATCCTGCGCAGAAGTAAAAATGAAGTTGCCCCCGAGTTACCACCACTCACAGAAGAAATCATCTACTGTGACATGACCGAAAAGCAAAACGAAATTTACCAACAGGAGAAAAACAGCCTGCGCAATACATTGTTACAGTTTAATAAAAAGCAGCGCCTGCAACTCACCGTACTCAATGGTATCTCCCGGCTACGTCAATTGTCATGTCATCCCAGAATGATATTCCCCGACTCTAAAACAGAATCGGGCAAAATGGAACAGATTATCGATACCTATGAAACTCTTTACAGCGAAGGACATAAGGTGTTGATATTCTCATCCTTCGTAAAGCATCTGGAACTGATTGCTGAAGAATTCCGTAAACGTGGCTGGCAATATGCCCTCCTCACCGGTTCGTCCACCAATCGTCCGGAAGAAATAACCCGCTTCTCTCAGACAGAGGAGATACGTGCTTTTCTCATCTCTCTCAAAGCCGGAGGAGTGGGACTCAATCTTACACAGGCGGACTATGTGTTTATCGTTGATCCCTGGTGGAATCCCGCTGCCGAAGCACAAGCCATTGCCCGTGCACATAGAATCGGGCAAAACAAGCAGGTCATTGCTTACCGTTTTATTACCAAAGACAGCATTGAAGAGAAAATCATCCGGTTGCAGGAAGATAAACGTAAACTCGCCGAGACGTTTATCACCGACAGTGAGTCGATGCCTGTACTGACAGATCAGGAGTGGATTGGGCTTCTGGAATGAACCAAGCTTGTATTTTTTAACCTGACAGATAGACAAACTGTTCTATCTTGTGTAATATCTGACTTAATCGAAAAACAGGTAACCACCTTATTTACAGTTTGTACTATATTCGTCCCTCAGAAATATAGTATTAACTTTAATCCATTCTTGTATTATGAGAAATGTATATTACACCATTCTTGTATTCGTATGCCTTATAAGCAGTTTATCTGCAAAGGCTTCAACGAGGGTAGAAGGAGATTCCGGTTTTAAAGACATCAAGCTGAATTTGATGAATGGTAATTTCCTATCCGACGAAGAAATCAATAACAAAACTCAGGTAACATTCGGTATCGCCATTGCCGAAGACGGCACCCCAACCCGTGTGGCAGCAGACGACGCAACTGCCAATATCATACTGAACAACTACAAATACCATAGCAACGAACATGGTTTCAATCCGGGTACAGCCACCGTAAAAGTGCAAGGCCCGGTGAAAATATCTATCGGTGCTTGTGCTTACGGAAATAATGTTACAGTTAAGAACGAAGCAGGCGATGTAATTACTACCATCGCTATCAACTCTTTAGGAAGTTGCTACCACAACAATGGCAACCCTTGTGTAGAAGGATATTATACAGGCAAGGAAGCAACGACCCTCTCAATCAGTGGTGGCGGATACATCCCGTATATTGGCATCGAAGCCATCAGCGAAGCCCCGAAAGAATCAACTATCAAATATGCATTAGGAGAATATACCGATGCCGGTACAGTACCAGCCTCCGATAAAGTGCTTACAGGTAATAAGTATACATTACCTCTCAACCGTACTCTATACGTAGAGAGTAAAACACTTACTGCATGGACAGACGGAACGAACAACTATACGCCAGGAGAAGAAATTACAGTAATTGAGGATCTGTCTCTGACACCTGTATTTACAGATAACACAGTATCATTGGATGATCGTAATGAAGAAGTTATTATTACCTGGGATTTCCAGCAGAAAAATGGTGCTCCCAAAATAGCATACGAAGGAATAACAGGTTTCTACGTTTCACAAGCCGTTGTAAATGGGAATACGATTGATGTGAAAACAGACTTCAACACTAAACCCGGTAAGATCAATAATGGAAGCTGGACAGACTGGGCACAAATGAATGAAGGTACTACTTTCACTTTCCCGGCAGCCAAAAACTGTATCATTACTACCGAAGCTTATAATCCGCTTTCCACAACAACTATTGCCGGTTCAACAGACTATACCAGTGGCAAAATAGTGACTTATACTTATGGTGGAACTGACCCAACAATTGATATCGTTATTGGTAAAGATGGTACTTATTTCCGCTATTTTACCATCGTATATCCGAAAGCTGAATCCAATATTCAGGAACGCCCTGTTATTGCTACAGATTTCACTGACTGGGAAGCCGTTTCTTCTAATTCCGGTGATGTAAGCGTAGAAAAAACAACTACTTTCAGTAACGAAGCAGTAACTTTCACATTCAATGGTGTTACCGTTTCGCCACAAGGACAGAATGTAGAAAAATTCGGTGACCTGACAGGCTATGCGATGGCCGAAAAGAATCTGCCCGGAATAATCACGACATCCGCATTAAGCAATATCACTAAAGTACGTTATTTCCACGGAGCTACCGGTGGTAAACGTGGATACAAACTGGAAAAGAAAAGTACGACTGATACCGATTGGGTAGTACTCTCCGACGCTTTTGCCGATCCAGCGAAAGGAGTATGGGTAGAATGTGCCATAAATGAGGAAAACGTACAACTCCGCTGGACCAACCTCGCTCCTACTCAGAATGCGTATATGTTCGAACTGGAGATTTACTCAAATGTTGAAATTACTGCCAAACAAGTAACATTAGCAACGAAAGTCTCTCCCGAAGAAGCCGGAAGTGTATCCGTTTCTCCCTCCAGCAGCCAGTATGACGAAGGTACGGAAGTAACACTAACAGCCAAAAAGAACTTCGGCTACAAATTTGTGAAATGGACAGATGCAACAGGAAACACTCTTTCCGCAGAAGCATCCTACAAGCAAACATTAAACGAAGATATGATCATTACGGCCGTATTTGAACCGGTAGCTACTTATTCACTTACAACCAGTACAGAAGGTGGAGCAAACAATTACATGGTAACAGCCACTCCTGATGCCACCGTTGTAAATGGTAAGAACATGTATGAAGAAGGTACTCTGGTCACTCTTACTGCTACAGAAAACCGCATTCTTACATTCCTGAACTGGAAAAGCGGAGAGATGGGTTACGAACTTCCTGTAAGAATGGATAGCGATAAAGAATTCGTAGCAGTATATAGTGCTGCCGATTATATTGTAGGATGGGATTTTGTTCGGAAAGGAAACAACAGTCGTCCGGCAGACTTCGCTTCTACAGGTGAGAATGAAGCTACAACGCTCATTCTACGCAAAGAAGACGGGACAACCCAGGCATGGCTCGACAAATCAAAAGAATCAGGGAACTATGAAGGTGAATCTGCTGCTGTAAACTGGAAGAACATCTCTGAGAAATATTACTATGAAACCCGTATAAATGCTTCTGAATTTATTGATATTAAGGTAACTTCCAGAATGTTATACAACTATAATGCATATTCTGTACAGAAGTTAGAATACTCTTTGGACGGAACTAACTATACAGAAGTAGCCCGCATTACTCTACCGGGGGCTAAGGCATGGACACCATTGGAAGCCACACTTCCCGAATCATGTAATAATGCCGAATCATTGTATCTCCGTTGGATTCCCGATTATAGCTCTGAGATTGTAGGTACCGCATCAGAAAATGATGGTACTGCAATCGGTTCTATCTATATCACCGGAGTACAAAAAGGAGTTGATCCGGGAAGAGCACCTCTATTACTCTCTTCTCTCCCCGCAAACAATGCTGAGGAGGTTTCTGCTACAGGACGTATCGTATTGACATTTGACGCCAAGGTAGAAATAGCAGAAGGAACAGTAGCTACTTTAGGAAACAAAACATTGGCACCATCTGTGGCAGGCAAAACAATTACATTCCCATATATGGGCTTAGACTACAATACAACTTACACCTTCACATTACCGGGCAATAGCGTATCCGACTTTTATGGTAATAAGATAAAGGAGAATATCACACTCAAATTCACAACGATAGCACCTCCGGTAGTAACTCCGGGTATGTACGATGCTATCGCCAGCAATGCGGAAGAACTGCTCGAAGCACTGGCTAAAGGGAATGAAGCCTCCACATCAGGAGAGCGTTTCCGCATCTTCCTGCACGATGGAATTTACGATTTAGGCGAACTTTGCCTGACAGACGTGAAATCTAACATTTCACTGATCGGTGAAAGTATGGAAAATACAATTATCGTAAATAAAGCACCGGTAGAAGGTATCTCCGTGTCAGCTACTCTACGCCCCACAGGAGAAAATATCTATATGCAGGACCTCACTCTGAAAAACGATTATGATTATCAGGGAAGCACCGGACGTGCTGTCTGCCTGCAAGACAAAGGAAACAAAAACGTATATAAAAACATACGTATGTTGAGTTATCAGGATACATACTACTCAAACAACAATCGCATGCGTTCGTATTTTGAAGACAGTGAAATTCATGGTACGGTAGACTTTATCTGCGGTGGTGGTGACGTTTTCTTCAATCGTACACTGCTTTATCTGGAAGACCGTTCAGGCAACTGTATCACGGCTCCGGCAGGTGATACCGAATGGGGATACGTATTCAATGACTGTACGATTGACGGATACGATGCAAACAAAGGTTCTTATGCCTTAGGACGTCCCTGGCAAGGTGCTCCGATGAGTGTATGGATTAACACAACCATGAAGGTTCTTCCGAAAGCAGAAGGATGGAGTGATATGAGTGAAACGATTATCCCGAAACTATTTGCTGAATACAATAGCCATACCGAAAGCGGAATGGCCGTTGATTGCAGTGCCCGTAAAACTAAATACACAGGAGGAACCATACCTTACAGTCCGGTACTGACTCAGGAAGAGGCATCCCGCTTTACCCTCGAGAATGTATTGAGTGGCAGTGACTCCTGGCAACCGGCTTTATTAACCGAACAGGCAGCAGCTCCGGTACTGACGGTCAATGGTACTACTCTCTCCTGGAATGCCAGCGATTATGTATTCTGCTATGCTATCTGCAAAAACGGAAAAGTGATCGACTTTACGAATGAGACCAGCTATACCATTCCGGCAGATGCAACCGATAATGATGTATTTACTGTACGCGCCGCCAATCAAATGGGTGGATTGGGACAACCTTCCAATAACAGTAATGCTACTGGTATCGAACAGAGTACTGTAGCTAAAGAGATAGTAGAACGTCAGTACTTCAACGTGAACGGTATCCGCCTTAACAAGGCTGAAAAGGGACTAAACATCCTCCGTACCATCTATAGCGACGGTTCAATAGAAACAGTGAAAGAATTTGTAAAATAGTGGTGCTTGCCGCACCGGAAGGTGCGGCAAACGATGGTTAATTGAAACGTGGATTAACACAAATGAACGCAGAGTAAAAGACTGTAGTTTTTTATCATACATTTGTTTTCCTTTGCGATAATCTGCGTTCATCTGCGTTTCAATAAAAATTTAAACTCTGTGTTACTCTGTGGTGAATTTTGCTCCTTTCTAATCAGAAAACATTATCTTTGCATTCTCAAATCAAACACTGAGCATAAAGATGGACTATAAAATCCTCGTACTCGACCTTGACGGTACACTAACCAATACCCGGAAAGAAATAACGCCCAGCAACCGGGAAGCATTGATACAGACACAACAACAAGGCACACGACTGGTATTGGCTTCGGGCAGACCGACTTATGGTATTGCGCCATTAGCCGATGAACTACAAATGAGTCAGTTCGACGGTTATATACTCTCCTACAACGGCGGAAAAATCATTGACTGGAAAAGCAAAGAGATACTCTACGCCAATGTACTACCGAATGCTGTCATCCCTCAGCTATACGAATGTGCCAAAAAAAATAAACTTGCCATCCTGACCTATGACAAAGAATGTATTGTGACCGAAAACCCGGAAGACGAATATGTAAAGAAAGAAGCCTTTCTTAACAGAATGGAAGTACGGAAAAGTACAAACTTCCTGACCGATATCCATCTTCCTGTTCCTAAATGCCTGATCGTAGGCGACCCGGACAAACTCATAGCCGTTGAGTCCGAGCTTTCCATCCGGTTACAGGGCCAGATCAGTGCCTACCGTTCCGAACCCTATTTTTTAGAACTTGTTCCGTTAGGTATCGACAAAGCACAATCACTCACCGTATTGTTAGAAAAGCTCGATATGAAACGGGAAGAAATGGTGGCTGTGGGCGATGGTTATAATGACCTTAGCATGATTAAGTTTGCCGGGCTTGGAGTAGCAATGGCCAATGCTCAGGAACCGGTAAAGAAAGCAGCAGACTACATCACTCTCTCCAACGACGAAGACGGCGTAGCTGCTGTCGTAGAAAGATACTTTTCAGCAGCAAAATAAGAAATATCAATTATTTATTCTAACTTTGTGGTTTCAAACTGAATAAATCTCAAACGTTATGGAACATCAACTGACCATTTACAACACTTTAGATAGGAAAAAGGAGCTGTTCGTACCCTTACACGCTCCGCATGTAGGGATGTACGTTTGCGGACCAACCGTATATGGCGATGCCCATCTGGGACATGCCCGCCCGGCTATCACATTCGATGTACTTTTCCGCTACCTTACACATCTGGGATACAAAGTACGTTATGTGCGTAATATCACTGACGTAGGCCATCTGGAGCACGATGCCGATGAAGGTGAAGATAAAATAGCCAAGAAAGCCCGCCTGGAAGAGTTAGAACCGATGGAAGTGGTGCAGTACTACCTGAATCGTTATCACAAAGCGATGGATGCATTGAACGTCCTTCCGCCAAGTATTGAGCCGCATGCATCGGGACATATTATAGAGCAGATTGAACTGGTAAGCAAAATCCTGGAAGCCGGCTATGCCTACGAAAGCGAAGGTTCCGTCTACTTTGATGTAGCCAAATACAATAAAGATTATCATTACGGTAAACTCTCCGGACGCAATCTGGACGATGTACTGAATACCACCCGTGACCTCGACGGACAAAGCGAAAAGCGTAATCCGGCCGACTTTGCCCTCTGGAAGAAAGCACAACCGGAACATATCATGCGCTGGCCTTCACCCTGGAGTGACGGTTTCCCCGGATGGCACGCAGAGTGTACAGCTATGGGACGCAAGTATCTGGGAAAACATTTCGATATCCACGGAGGAGGTATGGACCTGATATTCCCGCACCACGAATGTGAGATTGCTCAGTCCGTTGCTTCACAAGGTGACGACATGGTACACTACTGGATGCATAACAACATGATTACCATCAACGGGACGAAGATGGGTAAATCTCTCGGCAACTTCATCACGCTGGATGAATTCTTTACCGGTAGCCACAAATTACTGGCACAGGCATATACACCTATGACCATTCGTTTCTTCATCTTGCAGGCACACTATCGCAGTACGGTAGACTTCAGCAATGAGGCTCTGCAAGCATCAGAAAAAGGATTACAGCGATTGATGGAAGCAATCGACAATCTGGAAAAGATTGTTCCCGCAAGCGGTTCTTCTGTAAATGTAAAAGAACTGCGTACCAAATGCTACGAGGCCATGAACGATGATATGAACACCCCAATTGTCATTGCCAACCTGTTTGAAGGGGCCAGGATGATCAACAATATCATTGCCGGCAACGACACTATATCTGCCGAAGACCTGAAAGAGCTGAAAGAAACATTCCATCTGTTCAGTTTTGAAGTTCTTGGCCTGAAAGAAGAAGCAGGGGCGTCAGATAGCCGCGAAGCCGCCTACGGGAAAGTAGTTGATATGCTGTTGGAACAACGTGTGAAGGCGAAAGCCAACAAAGACTGGGCTACTTCGGACTTTATCCGCAATGAACTCACGGCATTAGGATTTGAAGTGAAAGATACCAAAGACGGATTTGAGTGGAGATTGAATAAGTAATCACTCTTACCCCTTATATAAGCAAAAGAAAGAGGTCAGAACCGTGATAACTTCCGGTTCTGACCTCTTTCTTATACCTATCAATAAATGTTTCAATACATATGAAACAACACTTTCAATCGATATGAAACAAAATGAAACACTTCATCATTGATAAGAAATCAGTTCAGAAAGTACCTGTCCCCTATACCAGGGATCATCAATCTCCTTCAACATAGCTCCCATCTCAGTACAAAGTTGTTTCACTATTTCCTGATTCTCTTCCAGCGGAAGGTTATTCATCTGATAAGGATCCTTCAAGTCATCAAAGAGTAAGCTCTTTTTCAACTGCTTTGTATCACGGTCGATATAGAGAGCCAGTGTATAATGTGCTGTTTTAATACCTCTTGATGATGGGAAATATGACATAACCAGTCCGTTCTCATCTTTCTCTCCATCCAGATTCTGAATATAAAGAGCTCCTGTGGGACGTACAATATCCGCCTTTTCATCGAAGAACAACGGAGCAAAATTACGTCCTTGTACCTCAACCGGAATAGAGTCTCCAAGACCACACAATCCCAACAAAGTAGGCATGATATCCGGCGAGGAGATCATCAGATCATCTACACGCGGCTGAATCTTACCCGGGTAACGTACCAGGAACGGAACGTTCATCGATTCCGCATAAGGAGAGTTCTTAGGATCATCCGTACGCTGACTGCACATTGTTTCACCATGATCGGAAGTAAATACGACAACTGTATTCTTATCCAGCCCCATTTCTTTCAATGCCTCCAGTATCTCACCAAAGGCCCGGTCTACTCCCGTCACCGAGGCGAAATAATAGCGGGCGGACTCTGCCTTCTTCATCTTTGTATCCGCATTGGGACGAATCAAAAGGCTATCCAAAGGCTGATCTTTATACAAATCAAAATCTTCTTCCATACAGTCATTGAGTGAACGATACGGACTGTGGGGCGGATTCATTCCGACCATAATAAAGAATGGTTTCTTTGTATCACGCACATTGCCTTCATTTTTCAGATACGAAACAACCCTTTTGGCTTCGTGCAAGGGCGACCACTCTTTAGGGTCGTGTCTCTTGCCATCCGTATCCCAGTAATGAGGATTTTTATGTTCATCAAACGTACCGTATGAATACCAGTAATTGAAACCGTGACGCCGTTCTTTGGGAGTATAAGCATCCCATACCGGACGCTGCTCTTCTACATATTTTCCCGGATGCTCCGGATCATTAGGTGTGGGAAAATCAGCATGTAGCTTGCCAAAGTAAGCACAGTCATATCCGGCATTATAGAATACATCACCTATACACTCTGCATCTTCACGCAGTGAACTGATAGGGCGGCTGGAGTTACAATTCAATGGTATACCACTTTTATTAGGATACATACCCGTCAGCAAACTACCCCGATGCGGGCTACTCAGCGGACAGTTGCTCTGTGCAGAAGTCAGTACTACCGATTCGCGGGCAAAAGCATTCAGGTTGGGGGTATGTACAGGATCACCTTTGAAGTTTACTTTCTCCCGGAATCCATCCTGATTCCAAAACTCCATAGCCTGGTTACGATACTGGTCCGGAAAAACATAGATAATATTGGGATGTCCGGCTTGCTCTACTTGCGGGGCTTTGCAACCCTGCAAAGCAAGCAAACTCAATCCGCCAAATAATAAGTTTACTCGAGTGTTCATAGCTCTATAAGTCGTTAATAAGTAGTAAGCAGTTAATAAGTAGTAAGTAGTCAAGTAGTTAAGTAGTAAGTATGATACTATTTTCTACTTAATTGTTAATGAGTAAGTAGTCAAGTAGTAAGTAATGATACTATCTTCTACTTACTACTTAACTACTTGACTACTTAACTACTTATTAATTCCTCCCTTCCATTTCTCTTTTACGTATCAACGCTTCGAGGAAGTAGTAGTCGGCATAATTCAACGGAACATCAATCTCGGCACCGTGAGGAATACTGCCTACAGAGTGCATCAGGATAAAGTTACCGTTTGTGCCCACTGCTGCACGATAAGCCGGTGAGCCAAGACTTTCCATGATCTTATCGGCTGTTGCCTTATAGTTATTCCCGGGGAGATAAGTTTCCAGCTCATACAACGCTGAGGCCGTACAGGAAGCAGCAGAAGCATCGCGTGGTTCATTCGGAATATTAGGAGCATCAAAGTCCCAGTACGGTACAAGATCTTCCGGCATATTCTTATTGGTAAAGATAAAATTATACACCTTTTGCGCCTGATCAAGATACTTTTTATCATGTGTATAACGATAACAAGTAGTATACCCATAAAGCGCCCATGCCTGTCCACGAGCCCATGCCGATTCGTCAGCATATCCTTGTGCAGTTTGTCTTTTACGCACTTCACCTGTCTCCGGATCATAATCAACCACATGATAACAACTATTATCTGGACGGAAATGATGAGCCATGGTAGTATCGGCATGTTTCACTGCTATATTATAGAAAGTAGAATCACCCGAAAGCGCAGTTGCCTCAAACAACAGTTCCAGATTCATCATATTGTCAATGATAACCGGGCATTTCCAGCCACGCGTTCCTTGCCAACCTCTGTCAGCATCCCATGATTGAATTACACCGGCATTCGGACGAAAACGGGTAGACAATGACCGGGCAGTTTCAACAATTACATCCTTGTATTCTTTTTTATCAGCCAAACGGTAACCATTCAGATAACTGCATCCAATCATAAAGCCCACATCATGATGCCATTTCAAATGCTTTATTGAATCAAGAGCTTCTGTATATTTCTCTGCAAGAGGCAACCATTTCTTGTCTCCGGTCAGCTCATAAGTAAGCCACATACTTCCGGGATAAAACCCCGAACACCAGTCGTCAATAGGGATATAGACAATATTTCCCTTTTCATCAATTGTACGGGGATTTAAGATCTTACCCGACTTTTCGATGATATCGGTCTGGATTGTGTTCTGTGCTACCGCATTGTCAATGTTATCCTGAATAAAGTCCTTTTCAACCGGCTTTTGGCTGTTGCAACTCGTCAAGACCAGAAGGGAAATCCCCAATGCACTCAAAATAGTTCTCATAATACATGGATTTATTAGTAAAGTAATTAATTTCATGGTGGCAAAAATAAGGCAATCTTACAGATTTGACCGACCTAAATCATCCAATTAAGAGACATTTTTGGTACATTTGCAGAAAATAATGTGCCAATATACTAAAATATGCCGATATGCCAATTCTCATACGATGTTATTGCGCAGGCAATTGGTATATTGACACATTGAATAATTAGTTATTATGACACCACAGGAGTTTTTCAAAAATGACCTATTTGCCGAAAAAGCAGGCATTGTACTAATGGAAGTACGCGAAGGATACAGTAAAGCCAGACTGGAAATAAAAAAAGAACATCTCAATGCAGGCAACCGTACGCAAGGAGGGGCCATCTTCACACTTGCCGACCTCGCCTTGGCAGCTGCTGCCAATTCACATGGGCAACTTGCTTTCTCTCTGTCCTCCAATATCACATTCTTACGCGCCAGTGGTGAAGGTGACACACTCTACGCCGAAGCCCGCGAACGCTACATCGGACGAAGCACCGGATACTATCAGATAGATATTACCAATCAGCAGAATGAACTAATTGCCACCTTTGAATCAAGTGTATTCCGCAAAGATCAACAAGTACCTTTTACTTTGAAATAATTGAAGTCAACGGATAGCGATTCCCGGAAACACTCTTCAGAAAAGCTTTGGCCGATCCGATATTCAAAAACATATCTAAACGGACAGGGAGATGATTCTTATCATCCGTAATATAAAAAGTAATGACCTCCTTTTCCTTGCCTTTGTCTGTGTATTCTACAAACGAAAAGACAAGGCAGCGATACGTAGTATCATTTTCTGCTGTGATATTCTTCATCCCACGATAGATCAGCGTTTGCTCCTCTACCCTACGTCCTGTAGCCATCGGGAAGTTGATCTTTTGCCCCACTTTATAATCTTTTGGATCGTAGGAACGAGCCTGTGCCAGAATACTAAGCATATCAAAAACACAACGGCTGTCACTATATTCCGTCTCCACTATCTCACCATCCCGGTAAGTCCGCTTCTGATTGACAAAGCATAAGCCGTCTTTGTAAGAGAACCAAGCCTCATCCACTGTATAGCGCTTACCTTCTTCAGCACCCTTCCGGAAATAACGGGGTTCGAGCTTCTCGCCGACAATGCACGTCAGCGTATCACGCATTTTAAAAAAGAAATCGACCTTCTTACTGCTTATGGATAAAAGATTAAACCGGTAGGCAGGTTTGGAATGATAAGTAGTCGCATTCGTTGTAAGACTGGCTATCCCTGCCTTGATCCATACAAATTTCCAGTTAAAGAATAAATCGTACATCACATGCTCGCCAGATTTAAATGCTTCATTGGGTGCTTCACACTGGGCCTTAACAGGCATAGAGCAACACAACCCTACCAACAGCATAAGCCATGCTAAATTTATCCGTTTACTAATTGCGGCGATTGTTATTTCTATCTTTCTTTTTCTTGTCTTCATCTGGTTTTTGCTTTTTAAGTTCATCCGGCTTCTGTTTGTCTAATGAAAGAGCCTTTACATCCCAGGTCTGTTCAACCTCCCAATTGGCTTTAGGTTCGAGTATCTGGGGATAGTAATACACCATTTCCGGCTGACGCTTTGTCTCGTATTCACCGCTATCCCACACGCCATTCCCATTCGTATCATTTATCAAACGGGCACAATACTTACCCGGGTTCAAGAAATAGAAGTCGGCCTGTCCATTGACAACCGGAACTTTTCGCACTACTTTATCCTGCGTATCAAGCAATTCTACAAATGCAATAGAGTCACATCCTGAAACATTAAAATAAATGGCTCCGTATTCTTCCAGCGAACGAACTTTTATATTCTGTTTTATCTTATCTGTAAACAAACCGTAGATACCATGAAAAGCTGTAGAATCTACAGAGAACTCATATTCCCGCGTTGGCTCCCATTCATAATACAAGTTATACTTACGCAATTGCAACGAATCTTGCTCAAAGGTAAAGGGGATATCTTCCCATAAGGTATCTACCTTCTGTTTCAAATGAATAGCTGCGCTATCAAAGGAAGCTATCGGCTCGTCAAAAGAGAGTGAGATATAATCATATACATCCATTGTAGACGGGATATACGTAGATACATGCAGGAACTTGGTTGGCTCCGGCTCCTCTTCTTCACCTTTCTTTTTCTTCTTTTTCTTAGGTTCGTCCACAGCCTTTTTCACAGTCTTCGCCACCAGGTTAAGAGTATCCGTACGGGGTACTAACTGGTTAAGTGTATCTGTATACAAATAATTCAGACTTAAAGATAAAGTGTCCTGTTTATAAAGTAACGAATCTTTCACCCAATAATGAATGGTATCATTAGTCAGATTCTTCTCTATAATAAAGGCATCCCTCTCATCAAAATTCAATCCTTTCAACACAGGCAGCGTATCTGCTTTTGCTGCAAAGTAGAGCGTAAACTTCTCAGGAGTCAACCGTTCGTTTTTCACAAGATATTGTGAAAACAAATCTTCCTTAAAAGAACGCAGAATCACATTGTCCGGCAAATAATAAGTGTATTTCCTTTCTACGACCGTGTCGATGGTAAGAGAATCCACCCAGGTAGTATCCTGACGTATACGTTCTTCCCAGCGGGGAATAACCAGCGAATCATTAAAAGCAAGTGCTTCACTCTTCTGGCTGAAAGCAAAGTTCTGGTCGGCATCCATCAAACCAAAAATACGATATTTCCCCGGGGCAACGCCACGAATCGTAAAATGTCCACGGCTATCCGTACGGGCTACTCTGTCAAAAGGCAGTTTCGTAAATGCAGTATCAGACAGATTGGAGTGCATCCCCACCAGCATTCCTTTAACAGGCTCCAGGTTGGAGGCTTCGAGCAATGTTCCGGATACTTCCATCGTATCAATCGCACTTCCGGTAGAGAAAGTAAAGGCAAAATTACCTAACGGATTGCCTTCATTGTTATCAACAATAGCATCCGAGAAATCAATTGTATAAGTTGTGTTAGGCTTCAAAGAATCAAGCAGGTTGACACTTATCTTCTTTCCTGATGCTTTTATCTCCGGTTGCTGCACCTGAGGAGGAGAGATCACCACCTTTTCATTGGCTTTCTCAAGCTTAATGAATTCGTCAAAGGAAAGTGATACTTTCGTTTTTGTATTATTAAGTGCCCCCGCAGCAGGCGTGCTGCCAATAAAACGGGGAGGAGTCTCATCAAGTGGTCCTCCATCGGGCCTTCCTATACTGGCACACGAATAGAGAGCAGCTATCACCGTAACCACAGCCAATACCTTGCGAATAAGCCTCTTCATATTATATTCTTTTCTTAACATGATGCAAAAATAAAGGTTCTCAGAGAATAAATACTATACTTTACACTTATTTAAAGGAAAATGTTCAAGTAATAGTGCTTCCCGCACGGGGAGGAACGACAAGCGATGATTCATTGAAACGCAGATAAATGCAGATTTTCACAAAGGGAAACGAATGTATGATAAAGATCTACAGTCTTTTAATCTGCGTTTATCCTGGTTTCTTTTAAACTCTGTACCCTCTGTATCCTCTGCGGTTAAATACACTTAAAACTGTACAGTGACGAAGCTTATGGCCCAATCTTTTCGGTAGCGGAAGTATCCATAGACGATATCGATCCCTTTGTTCGGTATTGTACTTTGTCTTTCTCAGGAAGGAACGTCCCTTTCCCCGGTGAGTAGTCTTGTTTTAGATGTACATGTAAAGCAGTACAACATGTGCATGTGGGACAGCACGACATGTGCATCTCATGCTGCTTTACATGTACATCTAAAACAATGTTACCCACCGAGGCTTCCTACGTTACTCTACGGGATAGAGCTTTATCAATACCGGAGAAAGAGACTGATGACAATGACAAACGCCATTAAGTTCAAAACCGTACAGGAATGAATAAATTTACGATTAGACGATTGACGATGTACGATTGAAGTTGCTTTTTTAAAAGCCTGTTTCAGCCCTATTAGAGACAGAGTAAGCCCAATCGTACATCGTCAATCGTCTAATCGTAAATTTATTCATATTCGATCAATAATGAACAATTTGCCAATGTGTTAATTTGGCAATGTCTTTCAGCAATACAGTATAGCCAATTGGCGCATTGACATATTGGCACATAACTTTATTGTTTTATTAACAAAGAATCAAAGTAATACAATCCCCACAGGTCTTTAAATGTTATAATTTACCAATGAATGTACCATTCAGACAACACCTATATTAATAAGAGAAAAACATAGTTAAAAAAGAACCGGTTATCGAACATTTATATAAGAATTTAAAGTACTTTTGCAGCGAAAAACTAAAGAGAAGAGTCTCAGTTTTCTCCTTCTATCCCTAATAATACTTATGAGCACACTATTTGTAGAAAATTTATCAATAAACACTGAATATAGAAGTATGAAAAGTAGAATTGTATTATTTGCATTTTGTTTGGCCCTCTTGTCGAGTTGTGGCAAAAAGGGTTTTGACTTGGGAGGAACCCCGGAATGTGCAGTGCAGGCATTGCAACCGACAACAGTTAATCTGACGAGTTCTTATCCGGCTACTATTAAAGGAAAACAAGATGTTGAAATCCGGCCGCAGGTGTCTGGTTTCATCACTCAACTTTGTATCGACGAAGGTTCAATGGTAAAAAAAGGACAAGTGTTGTTCATCATCGACCCGGTACAATACGAATCAGCCGCACGTGCTGCCAAGGCAGCAGTACAAACCGCAAAAGCAAACGTAGCGACCCAGGAAATCACAGTTAAGAATAAACGGGAATTAAACAAGAAGAATATCATCAGTGATTATGACCTGGAAATGGCCGAAAACACATTGGCTTCTGCCAAAGCACAACTGGCTTCTGCCGAAGCACAGTTAATCAGTGCCAATCAAAACCTGGCATATACCCGTGTCACCAGCCCGTCCAATGGTGTAGCAGGCTCTATCCCCTTCCGTGTAGGAAGTTTGGTTAGCGGTTCCAGCGCAACTCCATTAACCACTGTTTCGGATATTTCTGAAATGTACGTCTACTTCTCACTTACAGAAAAAGAATTGCTCAACTTAATCCGCAAAGATGGCTCTCAACAGGAAGCATTGAACAACTTCCCACCCGTTCAATTGACTTTGGCAGACGGTACCCTGTATGGTGACAGTGGAAAAATAGAAACGGTCAGTGGTGTTATTGACCAGAATACCGGTGCGGTAAGCATTCGTGCTACTTTCCCCAACAAAGGCCACTTGCTGAGAACCGGAGGAACAGGTAGTATCCTTATCCCTTATAGTTCACCCAACGCGCTTGTAGTTCCGCAAAAGGCAACTTATGAAATTCAGGATAAGAAATTTGTGTATGTACTGCAAGACGACAACACGGTTAAGAATACAGAAATCAAAGTACTCAATCTTGATGACGGACAAAACTACATTGTTACTTCAGGACTGAATGCGGGCGATAAAATCGTACTGGAGAACGTAAGTACACTAAAAGACGGCGCAACTATCAAGCCGCTTACTCCACAAGAGTCTGCCGAACATTTCAAAGCATCATTAGAGCAGAAGAAATAAGTAAACATGTAAAATCAGAAGATTAAAATATGAAATTAGATAGATTTATTAACCGTCCGGTACTATCAACGGTCATCTCCATCCTGATAGTAATTTTGGGTATCTTAGGCCTTATATCACTGCCTATCTCCCAATATCCGGACATCGCACCTCCTACTGTACGCGTCAGTACAACTTATCAGGGAGCCAATGCACAGACTGTATTGAACAGTGTGATTGCTCCACTTGAGGAGCAGATCAATGGTGTGGAGAACATGATGTACATGACTTCTACGGCAACCAACACCGGAGATGCCTCCATTGAAGTTTACTTTAAACAGGGAACCGACCCGGATATGGCTGCCGTTAACGTGCAGAACCGTGTTGCCAAAGCTCAGGGTTTCCTCCCTGCAGAGGTTACCAAGGTAGGTGTTATCACCTCTAAACGGCAAACCAGTATGTTGCTTGTCTTCTCTCTCTACAGTTCTGACGACAAGTACGACAATGAATTTCTTGAAAACTATGCCAAAATCAACGTTATCCCGGAAGTACAACGTGTACCGGGTGTAGGTGACGCCATGGTAATGGGATCTGATTACTCCATGCGTATCTGGCTGAAACCGGAAATAATGGCTCAATATCACTTAATGCCGACTGACATCTCTACCGCCCTGGCAGAACAAAATATCGAAGCTGCTCCGGGTTCACTGGGCGAACGTGGCAACCAGACTTTCCAATATACATTGAAGTATAAAGGCCGTCTGCAAAGCCAGGAAGAATTTGAGAACATTGTCATTCGCGCCACTGCCGATGGTGAAGTATTACGCCTCAAGGATGTAGCCAACGTCGAATTGGGACGTCTGACTTACGGGTTTGCCAATAAAACAAATGGTCATCCGAGTGTAACTGCCATTATCTTCCAGACAGCGGGTTCCAATGCGACACAAATTATCAAGGATTGCGAAACCTTGTTGAAAAATGCAGAAAAAACAATGCCTCCGGGCGTAAAAGTAAGTATTTCGCAGAATGCCAATGACTTCTTATTCGCTTCTATCCATGAAGTAATCAAAACACTGATTGAAGCCTTTATTCTGGTGTTCATTGTAGTGTACATTTTCTTACAAGACTTACGTTCTACATTGATTCCTGCCATCGCCATCCCTGTAGCCCTGATCGGTACATTCTTCGTACTTTATATCATCGGTTTCAGTATCAACTTGCTGACCCTTTGTGCCATGGTGCTTGCCATTGCCATAGTGGTCGACGACGCCATCGTCGTCGTCGAGGGCGTCCATGCCAAGCTGGACCAGGGTTACAAATCGGCCCGTCTTGCTTCCATTGACGCCATGAGTGAATTGGGTGGTGCCATTGTTTCTATTACGTTGGTAATGATGTCCGTGTTTATCCCTGTTAGTTTTATGTCGGGAACCTCCGGTGTATTCTATCGCCAGTTCGGTCTTACCATGGCAATTGCAATCGGACTTTCTGCCGTAAACGCATTAACACTGACTCCGGCATTATGTGCTATCTTGTTGAAGCCTCATGATCCGGAAGAAAGAAAGAAGTCTACTTTCGTCAGCCGTTTCCATACTGCATTCAATGTTTATTACGACGGGATATTAAAGAAGTACAAGAAGGGTACGCTGAACTTCATCCATAAGCCCTGGCTGACGATAGGATCCGTAGTAGCCGGCATCGCCTTGTTGCTCTTCTTTATGAAGATCACTCCTACCGGACTGGTTCCAAATGAAGATACCGGTACCATTATGGCAGTTGTCGATCTTCCTCCCGGTACATCACAAGACCGTACCGAACAGGTATTGATGCAAATAGACAGTCTGCTTGCTTCCGAACCCGCTATCGAAAGCCGTACGATGATTTCCGGATACAGCTTCATGGCAGGTCAAGGACCAGGATATGGTTCATTTATCTGTAAGTTGAAAAACTGGGATGACCGTACCATTGAGCAGCGTTCCGACTTTGTCTCTGGCATGCTTTACCTCAAAGCCCGCAAAGTAATAAAAGATGCACGCGTTTTGCTGTTTGCACCTCCTATGATCCCCGGATATAGTGTATCCAACGGTTTTGAGTTGAACTTGCAGGACAAGACCGGTGGTAGTCTGGACAAATTCTATGAAGTGGCACAAGACTTTATAACCAAGTTGACAGAGCGCCCTGAAATTGCTTCGGCACAAACTTCATTCAACCCGAACTTCCCGCAATACATGATTGATATTGACGCGGCAGCTTGTAAAAAAGCAGGTTTGACTCCGAATGCGATCCTAACGACCCTACAAGGATATTATGGTGGTTTATACTCATCCAACTTCAACCGTTTTGGTAAGTTATACCGTGTAATGATCCAGGCCGATCCTAACAGTCGTACCAATCTGGAGTCTTTGAAATCAATCAAAGTGCGTAACGGAAACGAAATGGCTCCTATCACCCAGTTCATGACTATCAAGAAAGTATACGGACCGGATAATATCACCCGTTTCAACATGTTTACGTCTATGAAGATCAACGGTAACCCGGCTGATGGTTATAGTAGCGGTCAGGCTATTCAAGCTATGCAGGAAGTAGCAGAACAGACCCTACCTACCGGATTCGGTTATGAGTTCTCCGGTATGACCCGTGAAGAGCAGAGTTCAAGCGGCAGTACAACGGCAATGATCTTTATCCTTTGCTTCGTATTCGTTTACTTGCTGTTGAGTGCCCAGTATGAAAGTTATATCCTGCCATTGTCAGTATTGCTTTCTGTACCATTCGGTCTGGCCGGTAGTTTCATCTTCGTACATCTGATGGGACTTGCCAACAACATTGTCCCGATACTTGGAGCGGCGACCAACAACATCTATATGCAGATTGCCTTGATTATGTTGATCGGTCTGTTGGCAAAGAACGCCATTTTGATTGTAGAGTTTGCCCTCGACCGTCGTAAAATGGGTATGAGTATTACCTGGGCTGCCGTATTAGGTGCCGGTGCGCGTCTTCGTCCTATCCTGATGACCTCATTGGCTATGGTAGTAGGTTTGCTTCCTATGATGTTCGCTTTTGGTGTAGGTGCCAATGGTAACCGTGCATTAGGTGCTTCTGCCGTAGGTGGTATGTTGATTGGTATGATTTGCCAGATATTTGTGGTACCCGCATTGTTCGTAATCTTCCAGTACTTACAGGAGAAAATCAAACCGATGGAATGGGAAGATATCGACAATTCAGATGCTGAAACAGAAATTGAACAATATGCTAAATAAGATTAGAATGAAGAAACAAATTATATATATGTTGTGTGCAACTGCTCTTCTGAGCAGCTGCCACATCTATAAATCATATGACAGGCCCGAAGACATACTGACTGCCGGTTTGTATCGCGACACGGTAGCTACCGGTGATACACTGGCCTCAGATACTGCCAACTTCGGCAATCTGCCTTGGAGAGAAGTGTTTACTGACCCTCAGTTGCAAACACTTATCGAGCAAGGGTTAGCCAATAATACCGACCTTCAGACAGCCATCCTGAAAGTAGAAGAAGCAAAAAATGCGCTAATGACTTCACGTCTGGCTTATGCTCCTTCGTTAGCACTGTCGCCACAGGGAACAATTAGCAGCTTTGATAAAAGTGCTGCCACCAAGACGTATTCGCTGCCGGTAACAGCCAGCTGGGAAATTGACTTGTTTGGAAAATTACTGAATGCCAAACGCGGTGCACAAGCTACCCTATTACAAACCAAAGCTTATCGTCAGGCTGTACAGACACAAATTATAGCCGGTATCGCCAATACGTACTATACATTGCTAATGCTCGACCGTCAGATGGATATCTCCGAACAAACAGCCGACATCATGAAGCGCAATGTAGAAACGATGCGTGCCATGAAAGATGCAGCAATGACCAATGCTGCTGCTGTGTCACAAAGCGAAACAGCTTATGCACAAGTATTGGCATCCCTTCCCGCTATTCGTCAGAGCATTCGTGAGACAGAAAATGCACTCTGCATGTTGCTCAGACAAGCTCCGCAAACCATCAAACGCAGTACGCTTGAAGAACAGCAACTGCCTTCTGAGTTTTCAGTAGGAATACCTCTCCAGTTATTGTCCAACCGTCCCGACGTGAAAGCTGCTGAAATGGCATTGGCCAATACTTACTATAATACCAATTCAGCCCGTGCTGCATTCTATCCACAAATCACAATCAGCGGTTCTGCCGGTTGGACTAACAGTGCAGGTAGCATGATTGTCAATCCGGGTAAACTTCTTGCTTCAGCTCTTGGTTCGCTGACACAGCCTCTATTCTATCGTGGTAGTAATATTGCCCGTTTGAAAATAGCCAAAGCACAACAGGAAGAAGCGAAACTTGCCTTTCAACAGTCTCTTTTGAATGCCGGAAGCGAAGTTAGTAATGCCCTCTCTTTGTATCAGACAACAGCCGAAAAGACCTCTGCACGTAAATTTCAGGTAGAATCTGCAGAGAAAGGTGCCGAATATACAAAAGAATTGTTTAAATTAGGCACGTCTACCTACCTCGAAGTACTGTCAGCAGAGCAGTCACTGCTTAGCGCACGCCTGTCACAGGTATCCGACAGCTTCGATAGCATGCAGGCGGTAGTAAGCCTTTACCGTGCATTGGGTGGTGGAAGAGAAGATTGAGAGGTATTAAATTGTAAATCGTAAATCGTAAAATTGTAAAATATCATGATTAGTCCGTTAGCTTATGTAGACCCCGAGGCAAAAATTGGAAAGAATGTCACTATCGAACCTTTTGCCTATATCGAAAAAGATGTCGAAATCGGGGACGACTGTGTAATCATGGCCTATGCCAGTGTTCTGAAAGGTACACGTATGGGTAAAGGTAATAAGATACACCACCATGCAGTGCTTGGTGCAGAACCTCAGGACTTCCACTACACGGGAGAAGAAACCAATCTGATTATTGGTGACAACAATCATATCCGTGAAAATGTAGTGATCAGCCGTGCCACCTTTGCAGGCAATGCTACAAAAATTGGAAATGAGAACTTCCTTATGGATAAGGTTCACATCTGTCACGATGTTCAGATAGGCAACCATTGCGTAGCAGGAATTGCAACAACAATAGCCGGTGAATGTACACTTGACGATTGTGTGATCCTAAGCGGCAATGTTATCCTCCATCAGTATTGTCATGTGGGTAGCTGGACATTGATCCAGAGCGGATGCCGCATCTCAAAAGATGTTCCTCCATATATTATTATGTCGGGCAACCCAACTACTTATCATGGGGTGAATGCAGTTGTACTGACTCAACACCACAATGCTTCGGAAAGAATCTTACGCCACATTGCCAATGCCTACCGTTTGATTTATCAAGGTAATTTCAGTCTGACTGATGCTGTACAGAAAATCATAGACCAGGTACCGATGAGCGAAGAAATCGAAAACATCGTAAGCTTTGTGAAGGGATCGGAACGAGGTATTGTAAAGTAAATTTCGAAAAATATACTTAAAAGAAGAAGGTTCTGCTTGCCCTTAAAAGGGTAGACAGAACCTTCTTCTTTTATTCACCAACCATCCATATAAACTTACCACCATAGGATCCTCCATCAAAATTCCTCAACTCTCCTCTCTGATACAGATATATTATATCAAATAAAAGTTAACAAGCCCTCTTCGTTAGCTAAGGAGTCTGAAAAATAAGAATAACTTCCATCTGAATTTGTTCTCTACACTCTTTTATCTATGTAATATGTAAATATATACAGCAAAATTTAAAAGAAGAACAGAAGAGATATTTTACCGATCATTTATAAACTAATAATCAAAAAGAATGAAACAAAATGATTTCGTATTTTTCATGCGCTCTGTAATCTGTAACTTTGAGAATAACAATAATCACGGGACCGCGCATATATACAAAAACAGTTTAAATAGTTTTATCACATTTTGCCATAGCAGCACAATACCTTTCAGAAAAATAACACCGGAATTATTGAAAGGCTTTGAGGCATATTTAAGGCAAAAACAAAGGAGTTGGAATACAGTGTCTACATACTTACGTGCATTGCGTGCCACCTACAACCGTGCTGTCGATAAACATCTGGCTCCCTACATTCCACGCTTGTTCAAGCAGGTTTATACAGGAACACGGGCAGACAGAAAAAAAGCATTGAATATCAAAGATATGTCCCGGATACTTCACAGCTGGGATACGGATGAAATCCCCCACAGCCTTTCCCGTACGCACGGTTTATTCATTCTTATGTTTATGTTGCGCGGCTTACCTTTTGTAGATTTGGTGAACTTACACAAAAAAGACTTGAATGGCAATATTATCACCTACCGCCGCCGTAAGACGGGTAAACAACTAATCGTAGAAGTACCTCAGGAAGCACTAACCATTCTGGAGAAATATATGGATACAAATCCACATTCCCCTTACCTGTTTCCATTTCTGACCCATAGAGAAGGTACAGCAGAGGCTTACCATGAATATCAATGGACGCTACGCATATTCAATCAGCAGCTTTCCCTTCTGACAAAAGCACTTCAATTAAAGACCCCTCTAAGTTCATATACCGCAAGGCACACATGGGCTACTCTGGCTTATTATAATGAAATCCATCCCGGAATTATTTCAGAAGCAATGGGGCATTCATCAATTACGGTTACTGAGACTTATTTAAAACCTTTTAATATTGAAAGAATAGATGCGGCAAACAGGAAAATTATCTCGTCAGTAATACACCTCAATCCATGAACTACTGACCTTATTACTTTGTAGGTAACAGAAGATATATATTGGTGCAAAGATTAAAATATTTTTCCTATGAACAAAATAATCATCCTATTTTTTTATCAAAACAATGGAATATAAATCAAAAATTAAGAATAGAGGAACATTTCACCCAAACTACTGAAAAATCAACCCCCTAATGTAAAAGAATAACATCACCATATTTATCCGAATAAATATGGACTACATTACTATTGCATTTACTTCCATGCAAACGATAAATCATTTATAAAAACAGCTGCTCAAAACACTTTAGAGCTCCTAATTTACCTTTTTTCTGTTACCTACAAAGTAACAGAGCTATAATCTGAAAACAACATTATTAACAGAAAAAGCAAAACAGGCAGAAGTTATGGTAACATGGTTTGGTAGTTTTTTATTTTCGAGCAACAGAAAGGAGTATATTAACATCGCAACTACATTTAATACTACTCCCTGGCGGGTTTATAGTCTTGCTCACAGATCCAGAGCCCGCAGTAGTAAAGAGGCTAAAATATTAACAGAGCTAAAAGAAAGAGGGATAATCACAACCGTCCGGCTCTTCTAAGCAGAAAAAAAGAAGATGCTTACATAGTCGGATGCATCTTCTTATCAATTCTATTTTAGTACTATTCGATTATATTTCTCAATACAAATCCAAAATGTTTCTCCCTATATAATAGAGATCCAACCTATACTATATTTCCTACCACTAACAGTACACTTGTATACATACAAACAGTAACTTTAATATGAAAAGAACTCAAGGATCGGAATATTAGAACATCCGGATGTTTCCCATAAGAACACCCGGATGTTTTCAGATACAACACCCGGGTGTTTTTAGCAAAAACATCCGGATGTTATGAATACAGTTAAAGCATACCAATATCCACATCACATTAATAAACAGCACATTAAATGTATGCATTTATAGACATAATAATATACTATTTTTATGTTTTAGATTATATGCCATGTGGATACCATTAGCAATTTCAGAAGAATAAATAAATGCAGAACAAAAAAATTCCACCTGTTATGAACTTTAAGGGAAGTAGCCGTTTCGTCCAAAACAGGTGGAAGAAGATAAACACTCTTGTTTATTCCATTTCCAATGTACCGAAGAAATCGGGGCGATGAAAATCTGGTTTCTCTATCTCGATAGGATTCCAGGAAAGGAAATGCGGAGTTTGAAGTTCGTCACCACATTTGTAGAAGTTCGCCTTTATTGTTCTACCATCCAATGAGGTTAACTGATGCTTAAAAAATGCAGTATAAGGAATGACCAAAGCAACCTCCCAGGTTACTTCTCCTACCTGTTCTTCAAAAGGCACACGACCAAGACTTGACCAACGCTGCACCTGAGCCGTTACATCTACCGGCGCATGCTCACGGTTATTACGCTGGGGACCGGCCCCTATCAAAACAGTCCCAATACAATTACATTCAATATTATAGTAGATTCCGTCGCCGGCAGGGATAGAAAAGAACTCCACACAGGAATCAGTCCACACCGAACCGTTATCTTCGCCATAGCGGGCACGCACGCTGGCCTCTGTTACTTTAAAATGCAGCAAAATGGCACTCTCTGTATGAGCTACCCGAAATTCTACTTTCGGACAATAAGGATATTCAGTCCAATTCACCTGATTAATAGGCTGGAATCCAATCTTTTCTTCATCCAGCAATTTAGGAAGTGAACTGACTTCCACGTTGGCTACACTAATTTTTTTTACTTTCATAGCTTCATGTATTTCTATAAGTCAAACAAAAGTAATATATTTGTGGTTAGTTTCACCTTAAACCCGGCAAAAAGTGAAAAAATTCATCCTTTTATTCTTAGTTATACTTAATACAGTCACCGTTCTTGCTCAGAAACAAAACATAACTTTCAGGCATCTGACTACTGATGACGGGTTATCTCAGTTTTCTGTGAACAGTCTCTATGTAGACGAAGAGGGGGGAATCTGGATAGGCACACGTGAAGGGCTGAACCGTTACAATGGTAATAATATAAAAACATTCAAACTACAGAAAAACAATCCTAACAGTTTGTTCTGTAATACCATTCTTCGTATTACAGGAGATCAGAAAGGAAAAGTCTATGTGCTATGTACGGAAGGTGTAGCCGAATTCGACCTTACGACGCAGAAGTTTACCACCTTATTGCAAGGAAAAGTCACAAGTATCTATTTTAACGAACGTCTTTTTATCGGTAAAAAAGACGAGGTATATGTATTCAACAAGGAGACACGGAATTTTGACCTTACCTACCACCTGGCTGGAAAAGACATCTCTATCGCTTGCCTCCATCTCGACGATAAAGGCAATCTGTGGATGGGAACCGAAAACAGCGGGGTATACAAACTTGACAAAAACAAAACACTCACCCACCCCATCGAAAAGGGAAACATAACAAATATTTACCAGGATTCTTCAAAAGAACTATGGATCGGAAGCTGGGAATACGGATTATATCACATCGACAGTGAGGGGATAATACACAATATGCGTCATGACCCGTCAAATCCCAATAGTGTTTCTTCTGATTTTGTCAGAGATTGTTGCGAGGACAACAATGGAAACATTTGGATCGGTACATTTAACGGGCTGAATCGTTATCAAAAGAGTAATGGCCGTTTTGACGTTTATACGGCAGGACATGAAACAGAAAGTCTCACGCACTCTTCTATCTGGTGCATTGTAAAGGACGCCCAGGGTACCTTGTGGCTCGGCACCTATTTCGGAGGAGTAAATTATTTCAATCCGGAATACGAAATTTACACCCGTTACAAAGCTTCCGATACGGAACGAGATGGCCTAAGTAGTTCTATCATCGGACGTATGATAGAAGATAAGGATGGAAATTTATGGATATGTACAGAAGGAGGCGGGGTAAATGTCTATTACCGAAAAGAAGGGACTTTCCGGTGGTTACGTCACGAAGAAGGACGCAACAGTATTTCGCACAATAACGTAAAAGCGATCTATTATGATGAAAAAGGTGAAAGAATGTGGTTCGGAACCCACTTAGGCGGACTTAATAAACTGGATTTACGTACAAACCGCTTCACTCATTACAGAATGAAAGAAGATGATCCGCACTCATTACCCTCAGACATCATCCGGGACATAACTCCTTTCCATGATCAACTCATTGTGGGTACACAAAACGGAGTATGCCTATTTGATCCGGAAACAGAAACCTGCCAACAACTCTTCAAAGACACCAGAGAAGGACAAGCTATTAAAATGGTAGCCGATTTATTTGTCGATAGGGACAGCACGCTCTGGATTGCCGCAACAGGCGAAGGCGTTTATTCCTATCGGTTTGACACGGATAAACTAATCAATTACCGGCATGATTCAACAATTCCGAATGATGTCGACAATCATACAAACAGTATCAGTAATAACAATGTAAACAGTATCATGCAGGACAGCCAGGGTAACTTATGGTTTTCTACATCCGGTAGCGGGCTCGATCTGTATCACAAGGAAACGGACAGTTTCGAAAACTTCGATATGCAGAAAAACGGACTATCCAGCGATTGTATCTACGAAATACATGAATCGTCTTTTGAGAAAAACTGCCTGCTGCTCATTACTAATCAAGGATTCTCCCAATTTGATGTTCCTAACCGAAAATTCCACAATTACAGTATTGAAAACGGATTTCCCTTAACTGCCGTTAATGAGAATGCATTGTACATTACCCGTGACGGAGAAGTATTCCTGGGTGGTGTACAGGGAATGATATCCTTTCACGAAAAAGCTTTGTTTTTTACTCCCAAATCATACAATATCCTTCTGTCGCGTCTTATCGTCAATGGAAAAGAGATTACTCCGGACGACGAAACCGGTATCTTGCAATACTCTTTATCCTATACTCCCGAGATTACCCTACAGGCGAATCAGAACATGTTTAGTATCGAATATACCACCTCAAACTATATTCCTGCCAACCGGGATAAAATACTTTATTGCCTCGAAGGGTTCTCCAATGAATGGAACAGCGTCCAACGCGGTCAAAACTTTATCACATATACCAACCTGAATCCCGGTACGTATACTTTTATAGTAAAGACTCAGCGGGAAGACATCAAAGCAGTCCGACTGAAGATCCATATTCTTCCGCCATGGTATGAAACCTGGTGGGCTTATCTTATCTATGTCGTATTTACAGGTAGTCTACTGCTATATCTTATTCAGGTTTACAAATCAAGAATCAGACTGCGCGAGTCTCTCAAATACGAGCAGAAACATATTGAAGACCTGGAATCATTAAATCAGTCCAAACTAAGGTTCTTCACCAATATTTCTCATGAATTCCGTACACCACTCACGCTTATTGTAGGTCAGATAGAAACGCTGTTGCAAGTACAGACGTTTACTCCAACTGTGTATAATAAAATTCTGAGGATTTACAAAAGCAGTTTGCAACTGCGCGAATTAATTGGAGAGTTACTCGATTTCCGTAAACAGGAACAGGGACATATGAAGATCAAAGTAAGCAGGCATAATCTGGTTACTTTCCTTTATGAAAACTATTTGCTGTTCTTAGAGTATGCCAGCAGTAAAAAAATCAACTTCAAATTTAAAGAAGAAGAAGAAGACATTGAAGTATGGTATGACCAGAAGCAGATGCAAAAAGTCATCAACAATTTACTCTCCAACGCATTAAAGCATACCAAGGAAGAAGACACGATCTCTATCTGTGTAAAAAAACAGAACGGAAATGCTGTCATCGTAATACAAGATACCGGTTCGGGTATTGATGCTGCCGAAATAGATAAAATATTCGACCGCTTCTATCAGACTGAGCAGCTTGACACTTTAGCAGTAGGTGCCGGAACTGGAATAGGACTGGCATTAACCAAAGGTATCATTGAGTTACATCACGGTACAATATCCGTAGAAAGTGAGAAAGGTAAAGGCAGTAGCTTTATTATCACATTAAAATTAGGCAACGGGCACTTTGAACAAGAGCAGATTTCCCTGAAAGAAGAGATCATACAACAGCAGGAACCCGCACAGCCGGGCACTGCCGCCATAATGGCAGAAGCTGCTTTAGACAACGACATCGTTCCGACTCACCCATCAGATACCAAGATGTTGATTGTAGAAGATGACGCATCTATTCGCGAGATGTTGGCAGAGCTCTTCCGGACTTTCTATCAGGTTATTACCGCATCGGACGGTGTAGAAGCATTGGAACTGGTACAAAAAGAGATGCCAAGTATCGTGTTAAGTGACGTGGTTATGCCCCGTATGTCCGGAACGGAATTGTGCAAACAGATTAAAGGCGAGTTTAACACCTGCCACATCCCGGTAGTTTTGCTTACAGCAAGAACTGCTGTGGAGCATACTGTGGAAGGATTGCGTCTTGGAGCAGATGACTATATCACAAAACCATTCAATATCAACATATTAGTTTCACGTTGCAATAATCTTGTTAATTCACGCATTCAGTTGCAAGAAAAGTTTACAAAGCAACCCCAGGCATTTGCACAAATTTTGGCCACAAACCCTATGGATAAGGAGATGTTGGACCGTGCTATGGAAATTATAGAAAAATATCTGGATGATTCAACTTTCAATGTCAACACTTTTGCCCGTGAAATGGGAATGGCACGTACCAATCTGTTCAGTAAGTTAAAAGCTGTAACAGGACAAACTCCCAATGATTTTATACTAACCATCCGTCTGAAAAAAGGTGCCGTTATGTTACGAAACAATCCGGAGCTGAACATTACGGAAATCTCAGACAAAGTAGGATTCTCTTCATCGCGATATTTCAGCAAATGTTTTAAAGATGTATATCACGTCAGTCCGATGAATTATCGAAAAGGAGAAGAGGGAGAAGACGACGAAGAAGAAGAGTGATTAGTGGTTAGTGATTAGTGATTAGTACCATACAGGAAAATTGCGCAGCCTACTAATCACTTATCACTAATCACTAACCACTAATCCCCCATCCCTAATCGCTTATCACTCCCCATTATGTACTTTTCTTGCCTTTATCCGTACAACATTATCCATTATCTTGTTTCATGAGGACTATCTTTGCACAATAGAAATCCTTAAATAATAAAAACCATGAAACAGGTATTGTATACTTTGCCTCTACTATCCGGTATCACTTTGATAACAAGTTGTGGAGTCAGTGCCCAAAAAGAAACAGGAAATAACAAACAACAGAAACCTAATATTATCTATATTTTTGCAGACGATCTTGGTATTGGTGATCTCAGTTGTTATGGGGCAACCAAGGTTAGTACCCCCAACATTGACCGACTGGCGGGACAAGGTGTACAGTTCACCAATGCCTATGCAACTTCCGCCACCAGTACCCCTTCCCGCTTCGGACTATTAACAGGTATGTATCCCTGGCGACAGGAAAACACAGGAATTGCTCCAGGCAACTCCGAATTAATTATTGATACTACTTGTGTCACAATGGCCGACATGATGAAAGACGCAGGATATGCCACTGGGGTAGTAGGAAAATGGCATCTCGGATTAGGCCCTAAAGGAGGAACCAATTTCAACAAACAGATATCCCCCAATGCACAAGACATCGGTTTCGATTATGAATTTGTGATTCCTGCTACTGTAGATCGGGTACCTTGTGTGTTCGTAGAGAATGGACGTGTAGTAGGACTCGACCCGAACGACCCGATTACAGTCAGTTATAATCACAAAGTGGGCAACTGGCCTACAGGTGAAGAAAATCCGGAGTTGGTTACACTCAAACCCAGCCAAGGCCACAACAATACAATCATTAATGGTATTCCCCGCATCGGATGGATGACAGGAGGAAAATCGGCTCTCTGGAAAGACGAAGATATAGCCGATATCATCACCAATAAGGCTAAAAACTTCATTTCACAACACAAAAATGAACCGTTCTTCCTGTATATGGGTACACAGGATGTACATGTTCCCCGCATTCCACATCCCCGTTTTGCAGGCAAAAGCGGATTAGGTACCCGTGGTGATGTTATTCTGCAATTAGATTGGACAATCGGTGAAATCATGAATACACTGGATAGCCTGAACCTTACAGAAAATACAATGCTAATCTTCACAAGCGATAATGGTCCGGTCATTGATGACGGTTATCAGGACCAGGCTCTCGAACTGCTGAACGGTCATACCCCTATGGGGATTTACAGAGGTGGCAAATACAGTGCTTATGAAGCTGGTACACGCATTCCATTCATCGTTCGCTGGCCGGCAGGTATCAAACCAAGTAAACAACAAGCCCTTTTCTCCCAAATAGACGTTTATGCCTCTCTTGCTTCTTTACTGAAACAACCTTTGCGAAAGGGGGCAGCTCCCGATAGCCAGGAACATTTAAGAGTACTATTAGGTAAAGAAGCTGCCAATCGTGACTACGTTGTGCAACAGAACCTGAATAACACGCTTGCTATCATCAAGGGACAATGGAAATATATTGAACCCAGTGATGGACCAGCCATCGAGTACTGGACAAAAATGGAATTAGGCAATGATAAACGTGCTCAACTATACAATCTGTCATCTGATCCTTCCGAAAGACAGAATGTGGCAAACGAACATCCCAAAATAGTACAAGAGTTATCTGCTTTATTAGAAGAAGTAAAGAAATAAATATCCTATTTTTAATACACAATTCATATGACAAAATACAAATCTATCAGAAATGGTATCTGTGCTACCATAATGGCGGTTACACCTATCCTGCTTTCAGCACAAATAGTTAAACATGACAGGCTTCTGTCTTTCGAATCGGCAGAAGTACCTTCATTTATTTCCGGTACAAACTCCGGCCTATCCATCTCCGACCAACATTATAAAGACGGTACGCACTCCCTGCAATGGAAATTCCAGCCAGGGAGCAGTATCACCATTGATAAAGATCTGAAATTCGAAAAAAAAGATCCGACAGGAGTTGATAAATATCTGTCAGTCTTTGTGGTATGGATATACAATGAGAAGCCAATAGGGCAAACTATGCAATTCGAATTTCTGAAAGATGGAAAAGTATGTACTTCGTTCCCTTTCGGATTGAATTTCCATGGATGGCGGGCTGCCTGGGTATCTTATGAACGGGATATGCAAGGGACCCCCGAAGAGGGAATGAACAAAATACGCATTACCGCTCCCGATGTTCCGGGCGAAATATTCATTGATCATTTGCTCACAGCCGCTAAAATGGACCATCGTTATCAAACAGCCGATTTACAAGTGCCGTTTGTTAACAAAGAAACCGGTAATCATTGGTTATTTGCATTAAAATATTCTCAATTAACTCCGGATATCCCACTGGAAAAGACGGTTAGTAACCTGCAACATAAGGAAATAAAAGTAATAGAAAATCGTCTGCGGGAAATAATCTGTCCTCCAAGTGAGGTTACTCCGCAAACGATAGCTAACCTGCGCAAAGCATACGAATCCTACGGTATAACATACAAAGATGGCAAAGTTTCCGGACTTCCTCTTTTTTACGGACGTGCAGGCGAAGCTTACGAACGCATTCTGCCAGACTGGAAAGGAAATATAATGGCCGCTAATAACATGGAGGTTAGCAATTTCTTTAGCTTAATGAACAGAATTGCCGTGGCATATAACAATGCAATAAATCCTCAGGATAAAGATGCGCTCAAGCAAATGTTTATTACAATGTATGATCATATTACCGATCAGGGGATAGCATATGGCAGTTGTCTGGGTAATATCACCCATTACGGTTATAGTTTCCGTCCTTTCTTTACTGCCTATTTTCTGATGAAAGAAGTGTTCCGGGAAATAGGGAAACAAGAAGAAGCAGAAAAGGCAATGCTTTGGTATTCGACTGTAAACGATGTATATAATAAACCGAAAACAGCAGGTATCGATATCGATTTCTTCAATACACTCAGTACCGGGCGTATCGCCAGCATCCTGTTCATGGAAGATACTCCTGAGAAAGTACAGTATCTGAAATCCTACTCACGATGGCTCAATAATGGTTGTCTACCGGCTGAAGGGTTGAATGATGCCTTCAAAGCAGATGGTTCCGCCTATCACCATTGTAACAATTATCCGGCTTATGCAACAGGCGGTCTGACAGGAGCTACCAACATGATTTATCTACTGAGCCATACCGATTTTGCAGTATCAGAGCTGGCTCATCAGACAGTGAAAGAAGTACTCCTCACCATGCGTTTCTATTGTAACAAACGTAGTTTCCCTCTCTCAATGTCCGGACGTCATCCCAATGGGAAAGGAGAGTTAATCCCCGAGCATTATATTCTAATGGCTCTGGCAGGCTCCCCTGACCGGAAACAAGATATAGACACAGACATGGCCAATGCCTATTTACGCCTGACAGAAGCACCGTATAAGTGCAACAAACGAGAAGAATCTTTCAGAAATCTATTTTCTGCTAAAGGATTTAGTCCGGAACAGGATCCCGAAGGGAATAAGGCAATGGGATACGCTTGTGTGTCCATACAACGTCGTAATAACTGGTCGGCAGTAGCCCGCGGTCATTCGCGTTATCTATGGGCTGCCGAGCACTATCGTGGTGCAAACCTTTTCGGACGTTATCTGGCCCATGGTAGCCTGCAAATCATGACTGCTCCTCAGGGAGAAGAGGTATCGTCTACCAGTGGCGGATGGCAGGAAGAAGGTTTTGACTGGGGACGTATCCCAGGAACTACAGCCATTCATCTCCCGGTAGATCAGTTGGAAGCCAATATTCTCAATGTAGACGTGTTTTCGGGATATGAAGAAATGCTATATTCGGACGAAGCGTTTGCAGGAGGTATCTCACAGGAACACAGGAACGGAGCATTCGGAATGAAGCTGCACGAACATGATAAATACAATGGCTCACACCGCGCCCGTAAATCTTTTCATTTCTTTGACGAAGTGATTGTGTGTCTTGGCTCGGATATTGAAAATACAAACAATGAATATCCTACAGAAACAACCATCTTCCAGCTTGCAGTAAAAAATGATGCCGGACATAACTATTGGAAAGATTATCAAGGAAACGGAAAGTACTGGATAGATCACATCGGAACAGGTTATTATGTTCCCGTCGCTGCTAAGTTCGAAAAAAACTTTCCGCAATACTCACGTAAGCAAAATACCGGAGAGAAAACCGAAGGAGACTGGGTATCACTGACTGTCGATCATGGCAAAGCACCCAAAGGAGGCTCCTACGAATATGCGATTCTTCCGCAGACAACCCAGACAGAGATAAGCAGTTTCGCTAAAAAGCCATCTTATAAGGTACTTCAAAAGGATCGTAATGCACATATCGTACGCGATCTGAAGAGTAATACTACCTCTTATATCTTATTTGAAACTCTGGATGTGTTGCCGAAAGGCCTCATACAAAAAGTAGATACCTCCTGCCTCATCATGTTACGTGAGCATAAGCAGGAAGCCGTACTTACCGTATGCCAACCCGACCTGGCACTCTATCGGGGTCCTTCGGATGATATATACGATGAACAGGGAAAACGCATCGAACGCAGTATTTACTCCCGTCCCTGGATAGGAAATCCAAGCCAATCGATCCCCGTCCGTATCGAATTAAAAGGCAAATGGGAAATCGATGAAACTCCCGGGTGTAAGACTGTCTCTTCGGATACTAAAAAAACAGTATTAGAGTTTACCTGTACAGATGCAGCAAGCCTGGAAGTAAAACTTCATAAGAAATAAAACGAAGGAGATTAAAGTATGAAAAACAGCATTCTATTTATTATATACCTTTTGTTGGGAACTACAATGTACGCCCAAACATTGCAAGAGGTACAACAAAAGAAAATAAAGTCCCAAAATCCATTATTCCGGAAGCTTGGAAAAGCTTATAAAGCACCGGCCTTCGAATGTGAAGGCTGGTGGGTATGGGGAAGTTCTGTCATTAAAGGAGATGACGGTAAATACCACATGTTCGTATCTCGTTTTCCGAAATCCCTTCCTTTTCATCCGGGATGGATGGTGGCATCGGAAATTGTACACGCCACCAGTGATGTTCCACAAGGACCTTATAAACTATCAGACATCGCGTTGGCAGAAAGAGGGGCACAATACTGGGACGGACGTTCGGCACATAACCCACGTATCTTAAAAGAGGGAGATACTTATTATCTGATTTACATGGGATCCACTCACCCCTTCGATACGCCTACTGCAGAACAACTTACCTTGGAAAGTCCGTGGTGTATAGTAGCCCGTAGCAATAAAAGAGTGGGTATTGCCAAATCCAAATCTCTCTACGGTCCGTGGACACGCCTTGACGAACCTATCCTAAAAACCAAGCCCAATACTTTTTATAGTTTTCTGACGTCAAACCCTTCTCCTATTGTAGAAGAAGATGGTTCGGTTACAATGATATTCAAAGCCCGGGAATACATCGGTAATGACAAATACTCCGATATGGCTTTAGGAATTGCCAAAGCAAAGCATATAGAAGGTCCTTATGAAGTACAGAACAACAATCAGCCCATCTTTCAGGTAAACGGTCAGGGAGAGGCAGAAGATCCGTTCTTATGGAAAGACAAAGATGGATATCACATCATCTTTAAAGATCATGTAGGAAAATACACCATCGAGGCCAAAGCCGGAGCTATGGCACACTCAAAAGATGCGACTCACTGGACAGTAGATAAAGACGCACAGGCCTACTCCAAAACATTGGAATGGGAAGATGGTACAGTAACTACCCAGGGGCAACTGGAACGCCCCTTCATTTTTTTTGAAAACGGCAAACCTGCTTATATATTCTTTGCAACGATGGATGGCCCCGGAGGATTTGAAAATGCAACACGGTCATGGAATATGGTAATTCCGATTATGAAGTAAAAATGTATAAAAAGGAAACCGGTATTCCTGCTCTTTCCCTTATCCTTTTCATACTTATGAGAGTCAGGAATAAAACTTGCTTTTCTTCCTGAAAGAAGTTCTCCTTCTTATAGAATGAACTATAACCGCAACTTTTGGTTGTATAAACAAAACTTTTAGTTATATAATCAAAACTTTTGGTTTTATAACCAAAAGTTACGGTTATAGATTTATTAGGAAGAAAGATATCTTTTTATTGGGAGAAAATACTTTATTTTCAGGAAGAAAAGAGAATTATTATTGAAAGATGATGGTGAGAGAAAATAGATATAAAACGCCTGACCGATAAACAAGCCTGCTTAAAAAACATAACTTGTGACAGCTTTCTCAGAAAGAGAGGGTAAAAGTCAAAAGCCGGACCAAGCTATCCGTAGGTCTCTTTAGAAACACAGATGAACGCAAATTAACGCAGATTTCATTCAATCTTTGCGTAAATTCTAGCGTTCATCTGCGTTTTTATAATGGCTAATTTTACTTTTGATATACCCTCATCATTCGTCTTATTGCGTACTAAGTTATTGTTTAATCATTACTAAATAATAGTTATTGTTTTCATATCTAATTACTCAGTTTCCAAGTATCACCATTCCATTTATAAACTCCCTGTTCTAAATTTCGAAAATCATTCAAAAAGAAATCTATTTGTTGTTTTTGAACATTTTGATAATCATTCCACCATTCTGTCATAACATCAATCTTACTATTTTTTTCTCATAACTGTATATCCCGAATTATATTTACTATTCATCAACGATGAACTTTATTCCATTTACATTATAATTTTAAACTATTCTGTATAAAACGGATTAAATCGACTTTCTATCACAAACTCTGACTGATGGCGACCTGATGTCTTCTCAATAAATAGACTTTGGAAAACTGCTACCGAATCATTCCTATTTACTAAAGCTTTCTTTTCTAAATATAATGTATCTGCTCCAAGAAATCCAACATATATATACTGATTGAGAAAAAGAAAAACTATGCAAAGAATCATCTAAAATTAATTTATCGTCTATTTTTAATTAAATATCCACTGCTGGGCACTTAGTCCCAGCAGTGATTTGGTATAAGACCTTCTACCTCCTCAATTTTAATAGATCTAATGCTGTGCTTTCCGTCTATATTCTATAGCAACATTTAGTATTTCATTTATAGTTTCTTTATCTTCGGTATTTTTCTTCAAGATTTCCTCTATATTTGATTTTGAAATAATTATATCTTGAATTAATTCGTCTATTAAATACCAATCATCATCTGACATACTTTCTTTCTCATCTAATGTTGCAATTCGTGCCCATGCATCTAAATTACCATCATACTTTCTATATATTAAAATTTTCTTTTTATTAATCATAATTATTCCACTATATGATATCAACGTCTTATTTGAATTCTTTTACTTGTATAAGTTTTCCACTTTTATCACAATATTTCCATCCACCATACTCTCGTGAAAAATCAAATTCAGGAATTTCTCCCTCAGAGCATAAAAGTAGTCCCTCGCTTTGGATATTTCCATTAGGATAATAGAAAACGGAATAACATTTATAATCAGAAGTATATATTTTCTGATCCCCTTCATTTATAATTGAGATTGTATTTTTTGAAAAAGAATGAGAAACCATCCACAAAATTCCTATATTCTCAAAATAATACCATATCCCACACATTTTATCATCTTGATATTCACCAAAAACAAGAAGTTTTCCTTGAGAATTATATTCTTTAAATACCCCTGATTTTATACCATTATTATAATATATTTCTCTTGCCTATATTTACCATTATCCACCCAAAGTCCTTCTTTTTGTTCTGCATTATTAAGTTGATTTATTGGGTTTATACTATTTTCTTGAGAGAAGGCATTAAAAAAGAATGATATTGATAAAAATAAATTAAGCATTTTTTCCATATTTATCTTTTTATAAATAAAAAAATCATACTTAGCACCATTTATACCTTGATTCCGGAACTTCTTATAAGGTTGCGGAATCAAGGTTTATTCATCTTTTATTTCAAGTTGCTCCAATTCATTGGAGTACCTTTCTACATCTTCAACTGTATTAAACATCGGAGGCTCTAATAAAGAATATGCTTTCTTTATTTTTTCGCATGTAATGTATATTTTCTTCTTTTGATACCAGTCTTCTATTGCCGCTATTGTTATAGAATTTACGACAACATTATGTGGGTCTGAAATGAATTTACCAGACAACAGTGATATTACATACAAAAACTTAATGCTATTTCTCTCTTGCACAACCACGTATTTCGAAGAATCTTTCACCAACTCCTTTAGCTTCATAAGATTCGTTCTAAATAATGAATCTATATTAATGTCACAACACAAATTACAACTATTGACATTAATAATACTAATGATATTAAAAAACAAAACAATAATTATAGTTCTCATGATTCAAAATATTAACGTCTTATACCTATTACATTCCCTGAATTATTTACATATATTATAACGGTTTTAAGGGTATTTCCTGTTGCCGGATCTAATATTGGAACACTCAATTGTCCACTAACCAAAAATCTATTTATTGGGTCTACATAACTTCCTGTTACCATCCGCTCTGCACCAGATGCTTTCAAATGCGCTACTGTAGGTGTTTGACCTTTAATCTGGACGCCATATTGCTCTATGGTTTCATGTAATAAAGCACTTCCTTGATTTATGTCAGTCCCATTCCCTAAAACTTGGATATCTCTTATATCAATAGTACTTGTATTGACATCTCCAATAACAACTGATGTGCCATTAGCAACATTGATTGTTGTCATACCATCTGTTCCACTAATCACCTTATCCAATGCAGAATAGTAAGCTTTTTGCTCTGCAGTCATTTTATTAGGATCAGTCCCTGCAACAGGAGATATTGACATTTTTCCGGTAGCATCGGCTGAAGTAGTATAAAATCCACCTAATCCTAAATTGTATGTACTGGCAATCGCTTGTATATCTAACGCATTGCCTGATAGTATTAAACTATCTCCTTGCAAATCGACATATCTTATAGGATTATTCGCACAATACGCATAGGGAGAAATTGAATAAATGCATATTTTCATCTGCAGTTAGTTCTTCTTTCATGTAAAATTTCCCTTTTCTTCTTTTATGTATATGTATTGCAAAACACTATTTTGTTAAGCTATAAAAAGCATTGGAGATTTGTGAACACTTATATTAAAGTGTTGCCCTCTATACTCACCTGGAATATCCAAAATATCTCCATAATACTCTATAGTCATAAAAGTAACTAAAAATGTATTTAATTCCACTTCTTCAGCAAGCTCTCCATTCATTCTAACAGCTATTTTATGATTACCAGATGTCGTTTTAGCAGAATATCGTTTATACCAATGAAATCCGTTTTCAATTTCCTCATCTATGATTTTAATTCCGTCTATAAAAATCTCCAATTGGGCAGGATCCACCAAAGATTCATTAGCTATATAAAATATCAAGTTTCCTTCATATTTTACTTTATAATACAATTGCTGTAAAATGCCACACACAAGTATCCCTAAAAAAACAATAAAAAATATTCTCTTTAGCTTTCTCATATAAATTCAAATTATTCTGTATAAAACGGATTAAAATTAGTCCATACCCCAAAACTGGACCGAGTACGAGAAGGAATTCTTTTGCTAAATACACCCGGAAAAGTTTCTATTATCGAATTATACTCTGCCAAAGCTTCTTCCCCCATACCTAATGTGTCTGCCCTAAAAAATTCAATATGGACGTATTGATTAGGAAAAAGAAAAACTTTATTTTCCTGATCAATGTCCGCTTTTTTAGATGATATATTAATTTTATGAAACCCATATCTTAATTTCTCATTGAGTATAGTAGGGAAAAAAGGAGAACTATGCAAAGAATCATCGAGAACTAATTTATCATCAATTTTCAGTTGAACATCAATAACCATAGGAGAATAAGAATAATCTCCTACATAAATATTGGTACTAACTTTTATAGAAAAGAAAGATATGACTAAAAGAATCCCAAACAATATTACTACAATATTTTTCTTCATAAAAATTACCTCCTTCCATAAATATCTACCACCCTTCATGAACTATAGTTTAGAATAAAGAGTTATCTTTCTTCCTACACCTTATTCATATTGCAGAGCAAAATAAGTTATTGAGTATAAAATGGATTAAATTTACTTTCTATTAAAAACTCAGGCTGACGATAACCTGGCATTTTCTTTATAAGTAATTTTTGTGAAACATCTACTGAATCATTCCCTTCTTTAAATACTTTCTTTTTCAAGGTTAATATATCGGTTCCAGAAAATCCAACAAAAATGTACTGGTTAGGAAAAAGTAAAATTTTACTTTTTTGATTAATATCTGCTTTCTTAGACAACACATCAATTTTATGTACCCCATATCTTAACTTCTTACAGATTATGGTAGGGAAAAATGAAGAGCTACGCAAAGAGTCCTTAAAAATTAGCTTATCATCAATTTTCAGTTGAATATCAATGGGTGTGGAAGAACCAGAGTAGTTCCAAACATAAATATTGGTATTAACTCTCATAAAAAGGAGAACAAAAAAAGACACAATGAAAAGCCCCCCAAATAGTTTTATTACAATATTTTTCTTCATAAAATTACCTCTTCCTATATTTTGTATTCCAATTCAGTAAACTTGTTATAGTATATACAACACCTGTTTCAGAATCATGTACATAAGGATATGGCTCCTTCTCATATCTCTTCAAATAGTTTGGTCCACTATTTATTTTACTTCGCACATTCATCATTGTAGACCTTTGCCCTGATGTAACATTCATTCCACTTCTAATTGGTACCATTAAATTATTTAAACCTGTAGCGGTACCATGAGTTAGTCCTGCAGCATGTCCAAATTCATGTAGGGCAGTCTGAATATTATTTGAAAAAAACGTATTAGAGAACCAATTATCATTTGTATAGTCGCTTGATGCTAAGTTTATAACTTTTCCCCCTATCATGTTAACTGCTCCTCTTGCACTCTGTCCATCAGCATCACGGAGAACAAATAAATGATCTGAATCCATAACATCATCCATTGAGCTAACTGCATCCAACTGGACATCTGTTTGCAAAGTATAAGTTTGTCCTTCAAATTTAAATACTCCACTAAATACATCTGAAATACCAGAAGCAATATCCGAAGCAGCCCGATTTACGTTAATACCATCACTTGAACTATCAATAATCTTGCCTGTCACATGCATTGTAACTATATCTTTATCAATAGTATACCAGATACTATCTCCATTTAAATCAATCGCATTTATCGGATTATTCGCACAATACGCATAGGGAGAAATTGAATAATACTTTTCACAAAGCGGATCAACACTCACAAAACTTAACCTATAATTGGGATCATAAAACCGTTTCCCATAATCATACCAACCCAAACTATGCATCGTTTCTTCTTTTTTCCCAGTATATGTATACGGATCCTTGAAGGGAACAACCCACGATATCCAATTATTCATTGCCTTTCCAAAAGGATAATAACTAAGTGCCTTCCGACATCCTTCAGAAGGTCTATTATCTAAATATTCCTCAGCGATATTTATTCTGGCACTTCCCTGGTGATCTTTTATGATGTAATAATAATCATAGAAAGCAACCAAACGCCCCCTTATCGTTCTATACGTAACCTGCACATACCCATCCGGAAGGAGAATCTTATCTAACTTCCCATTGACATAAATACTATTATCACAATAGACAGTGCTATCTGAATAAATAATATCATTATCTACATTTGTATTTAATACACCAATCGGAGATAAAATATTATTAGTACCCGTTGCGTAAAGAGCCCTTAACTTCGTACCATCAGTAGCATATGTATAAGAGATCACTTTTCCGGCATCTTGTTTACCATAATAAATTTGTTGAGGCAAATTTAAATAATTATAATCTATATTTTGCAAATTGCGGTTATTATCTCTAACCAAATTCCCATTTAAATCATAAAAGCATTCTTCCGCATCATGCACTTCATCTTCGAAATTATTTATATACTGTGCATTCTCCGTCGCTTCTATCGACATCAATTGATTTCCATTATATTGGTATGTCAAGTCATCCAAAGAACGTACGTTATACTCACGAGTATATCCCAAACGTTGTAGATGAGTTATATTACCATGTTTGTCATATTCATATTGCACATCATACAGAGGTTTTCCATCATACTTTTGATAATCAACTATCTGACTTGCTATTTCATCATTCGCGGTATGTTTTGCGCTCACAAGTCGGTCTAACTTGTCATAGGTATATGTATAAGTATGACGAAAATCAATATTGTCACAATACCAATCAGTACGCTCAATATTACCTCCATTAGTCAAAACGTAAGTTTGATTATATAAATCATCAAACTGAATGTTTGTCAACTGATTGCGCATATTATAATCATACGTCGTTTTACATTTTTCCGTATACGATTTTTCTATTACTCTGCCATATTCATCATAAGAATTACGACATAATAAACGTTCTTGCTCTGACTTCAACTTGTGTTTACACTCAATTAAACGTTTGCCCGCATCATAACTATATGTATACAATTCTTCATAACCAAATACTGTATTAGTGGGATCATTATGGCTATGTATTTTACGCAACATATTGCCTACATAATCATATTGATAATAATAACAATCATACCCGCCCATGTAATTATTCGTACGGCTTTGAACAAGACGCCTCTTATTGTCATAATACGATGCATTTATAAATAACTTGTTATCATCTCCTATTATTTTTTTCAAACTACCTGTCTGTAGTCCGTTGAAAGATAAATGTGCAACTTGTTCATCAACATATTGCATACCATAACCTTCTCTCGGTTTATAAGTTAGGGAATCAATATACTCTTCAAATAAATTCAGAAAACTGTAATCGTCATAATAATACACCTCATGTATATCTTTGGTAGCTATATCTAAGCCTGTACTATTTGAATATCCATAACAACGGCTATTACCATTATAAATTTCATAAGTACCCTGATAACTGTTGGTTTCCCAATCAAAATTCGGGGCAGAAATCACTCCCCGCATAATTATTCGATTGTATTTATCATATCGATAAAATTCTACCAAATCCTTTTTTCTTAACTCTCCATTATCCGAAAAAATTAAATTCCCATGAATATCATAAGTCATATTAATTTCTGCACATCCTGGAAGTTTCTTATAATTACATCTATTTCTTGAATCATACTTATAGACATAAGCATATTTCCCCAAGACATTATCATTTTTCATCTCAAAAAAGCCATCGGTAGCTGATGTCAATTCATCGGCAGCTAAAGGAGGAAGTACAAAGCGAAGCTTATTATGTTCGTCATATACATAATAAGTATCTATGTATTCATCCCCGTTAACCCTCCTCTCTAAAACCAAATTACCTAACTTATCTGTAAAGATATACATTTCATGCCCATCTTCATTATTAGTGTATTCAACATATAAGTCATGCCGCTTGTATTTACCAGTTTTCTTTAACCTATTGTTTTCAACCCTAAAACAGACGGCAGACAATAAAGCTGAATTGTCATTAAATAAATATTTCTTTTCTATACCTTTACGTTCGTGCCATTCTAAACCAACTCCCCAGGTTTCTATTATACGACTTAAAGAAGAAGGTTCGTAAATAACCTTTGTATAAGGTTCATCTATATCTCTGTCAGTCCATGCACCACTTTGTATAAAATTACCATTATTATTAGAAAATGGTAAAGGCATCCATTCCCTATAAACACGCCCCATCCCATCATAATCTTTACAAGTAACCAAATCCCCCTGAGTACATGTCACATTTTTATAAATCGTTTGCGTCTCTCTACCAAGCCCATCGTAGTAGTTTATAACATCTAAGTTTTGAGTACCTGCTTCATCCAAAAAAGTAGTAGATACTATGTAATTTTGCGAATTGCTTTGTGAAAACAAATCTTGAACAAGCATGCTAATTACGCAAAATATTATAATCTGTTTATACTTTTCCATAAGTTCACAATAATTAATTAGCTATTCTTCTATGATGATATTTATAAGCATTCACTTTATTATGATTTTCATCAGACACCGAGATTAAACGTCCTAATGTGTCATATTCATAATACAAAGTATGATTAGCTATATCCGTCTCTGTCAGAACCCCAACACAAGGTTTATATGTATAACTTGTTATTCTGGCTCCCTTCAACTCCTTACGCAATAATTCAATTTTTGACAAATCCGGAGAAGGTTGAGCTGCATAACTTTCAAGCGTACCCGTAATTGCTTCTACCTCTGCTTGTGTCGCATTCTCGATTATAGCAACCAGATATTTATAATTATATCCCCACAAATAGACTGTTTGAAGGCCATTAGCCTGTTTCGAACAAAGAATATTTCCTCTTGAATCACATTGTGTATTGTACACATCAGCCTGAAAATTATCTGAAACCGGATCATAACTTTTTGCTGATGAATATAAATATGGAACTTCATTTTCAAAACGATATTCTGTCCGAACTTTCTCAACTAATGAAGAATTTTTCCACTTCACTTCTTCAATAACAGGAGCAATAATATGTCTATTAAACATTTTTACAAAAACATCATTTTCATTAGAAGAATTCCCATCCACAAAATCCTGAGGATACTTATATTGAGTTATCAAGTGGTCTCCACCACTACTTTCCACATCTTTCTCTACAATTTGATTATATTCATTATATTTATACTTTATGCACTGCTCAATAGGACTTTCAAAATTCCCTGAAATCAGATAATCATATCTCCGTTCCTCTACCAGCAAATTCGAGACAGAATATTTGTTACATGCAGAAAAAGAGCCAAATAACCATCTGGCATAATTAATTTGTATAGCAGGAATCTCTCTCATTTTTAGAGCCATAACAGTATCAGCATTCATACATTTATAGGAATACCTAACAGTCTGTACCAATCTGTCATTTCTATCATAAACATCTTTAGCCAACAATTTACCTCTTTTATGCGCCTGGCTATCACGAGTCCCTGCATCACCGGAAATATTCGTCCAGCAAAATGTTGGTTCTAAATCCGGATAATCATCAAAATTTGAATAATGATAGGTGGTATATCCTTGCTGTGTTCCTTGTCCATTTGAAATAATCTCTGTTACTTCTGAATATCCTACCGGACTACCATCTGTTAATTGGGTGGTAGAAACAGGTATTGACCACAAAGCCTTACCACCATTTTTAGTAAATGCATATTCAAAAACAGGTTTACAACCCAATACGCCACTGGATTGTGCAGTAAGTTCATCATACCCATTCCTATATCCTGCACTATAGACATAGTATGCTATTTTAGCAATCTTATCTTTATTTTCTTTATAGACCACACTTTTTATACGTAACCCTCCACACTTCTCATTCATTGAGGTAGATAAACCTTTATAAGAAACATTGAACCGATATGATTCCATAACCTGCGAAGGAAGTGAAAGCCCAACCTGACCAAAAAAGAACGCTCTATTATAAATACCTGTCGATAGCTTTATTGAATAAGAATATTCATTTGTCAGTCCTTCATCTACAAAATAAACATTTGCTTCAACAATACCAGTCACTTGTAATGTTTCACCATTCTTTAGTTCCGTATATTTTAATTCATCTGCATCTCCATATGCCTTTTGTACATGGAATAATCCCTTTTTATATTCAGAAAATTCGTAATACCGAGAATAATCATTTAACTCATATTCAAATTCAATTATCCCTCCGGATGGATATTCTATTGATTTTAGTATTCCCGTTTGAGTAGAACTCAAAGATGGTTGTTTTGCCAATGAGAAATAATGATTACCATTAGCATCATCTATACTTTCGGGAAGAAATTGAGTACAGTTCGCCTTGTAATATCCCCATGCATCTCTATTAGGCTTTAGTACCGATTCATCTGCACTATAACCAATTCGGCCACTATAATTAAACAAATAAGGAGGTAGCACAGTAGAAGAATCTGAACCATATTCTTGTAATTCCATTAAATAGTCACCTAAATAACTAAAAGTAAAACGCTTAATCGTTTGATTTAGTAACTTATCAAATACTACTATTTCATCTAATTTTTTCCAATTTTCTTTTTTTAGATTTCCCACACAGTCAGAGATATTAAAATCTATTTTAAGGTTATCACTTTCAATACTTTTCAAATAGTAATGTTCTATAAAAGTCGATGTAAGATAAGCCGCGTCACGAAACTCACCAAGAGGACAATTGGGAGAGACATACAAATATGTAACAAAAATGGAGTTATCTAAATAACGTTGCGTATACTGAAACTTTATTTCCCTTCCATTAGGTAATACTATTTTATTCAAATACCAAGCATTTGCATACGAAGGATTTTCATATACTTGCGACGATTCTATAAAATTAGTATTACCTCCATAATGAAATAAAGTACCGTCAGCCATGATAATTTTAATCTCACGAAACGTTGCACAGTAAGGAAACTCTGTTTTATCATCAAAATCAATTTCAACTTTTATATTAGGCTGTCCCACAACGTGTATTTCCCTATTTTTTCCTATAAAAAAATGCCCACTAATACCATTTGCTTCAAAATAAAAATCATCTGGTTCCTGATCATAAAAGGAATCCGACCCTCCGTGTTTCCCTATAAAATAATCATCATACTTTTCAACAAACTCATTTGAATTTGTGTTAAGCCAATCCAAATCATTTATTTTATCGGCACAATACAAATACCCTAAACCCGCAGGAGTTTCATCTGGTTTACCATTTATAACTCGAGTAATAACTCCTCCTACACTTAAATTCCAATTTCGCCCAACCCAACCTGCTCTCAGATCCGGCCTTGCGCCAGACATATTATAACCTAAATTAGCCAATAGATGAAATCCATTTTCTGTGTAATCAAATAAATTAATTGTCGGTTTAATCGTTCCGGTATGTAGACTAACCGGAATATTATCAACACACCCTAAATTTGCGGCATCCGGGCTTGGATTAGCGATTGGTGTAGTTTGCGCGTGCATCCGTATTACAGAAATAATCATCAATATATAAAAAACAAACTGTTTCATAACACTATTATTTTACAAATACCTTTTTACTATACGTTTTTTCATTTATAGAAAGTCTCACTACAAATTCTGTTTGTGCATACTGAGAGATATCAATACAAAAATTATATTTACCGGAATTTTGCTCTAATGATTTATCACGGAACAATAAACGCCCTTGAATATCAAAAAGCATCACATCAATAGTAGCCCCTTCAATACTATTATATTCCAGCAATATATTTCTACCTTCTTTATCTAAGAAAGAGTTGAAATCAACCATTTCTCCATCCAAAGTATTGATTGGAGGAGTTTTATCCGTTTTTTTAGCCAATTGTATTCCTATATCAACACCTTCCAATTCGTCTATTGGACAATAAAAAGCTGTACTAAAATATTTATATGGTTTCCCGGATTTATATACCGTATTCTTTACTGTCTCAAAAATAGGTTTACAATATCCTTCTATATACCACTCAAAAACATCCATTCTTATCAAATCACTATTATTGGATAGATAATTAATAATAGAATCCATTGGAGGCACCGAAAGTGAATCCAACTCTAAGAATATACCTGAATCGAACCGATATTGCATAATCTTTTCCGAATGCAATCGAATAACATTCGACACTGTATCACCAGAAGGAAGAATTAGTGTACCAAAAGCATCTGCACAGATATCTTTTTTCCCATAAATTTGTAAACCGACATGATTACTATAATCTCCAACCCCATAAAAATAACTCGAAATACTATCTCCATATCCAAACGGATATACTAAAGAAACTTCCGGAAGTAAGTAAGATACATTAGTAGTGGAATTTCTATATCCACACAGAAATAGAGTGTCATTATTTAATTTATAATTATAGAAAGTACGATGCTCATATTTAGAAATGGAGTTTAAACCCGTATCAAAATACTTGGAAGTATAATTTTGATTTATCAGTTTCCAGTTACTAAAATCCCATAATACATTTTGGCCTTTTAAACCACCATTGTCATTAGTACAAAATACTTGTTTCTTTACTTGTATTCCACTTTCGAGAATACAACTATTTTCCAGTTCTAATAATGTTTGAGAATATAATAAATTAGCTGGAAGTAATAATAATAGAAGGATAAAGTTAGAACTTATTGAATAAAACAAATTACAGCTAATACCCCTAAACAATCTACTCATAACACATAAAAATTAACAAATTCACAATCGATAACAAAAGAAATACACAAAAATTAAAACCGACTCCCAAAGGAGTCGGTTCCAATCAAAGGTTAGAAAAATTACGAAATCGAAAGGTTATCTAATTACAACCTTCACTGTTTTATCACTGATCTTCACAATATAACATCCTTGCTGATCAAGAGTGAAACGTGCCGATCCGTCTACGTCAACAGATTTAATAACCTGTCCGGCAACATCATATACCATAGCTGTTCCCACAGCATTTACAACAAATACGTCGTGTCCGGCTGTATAAACGTGTGCCTGTTCTGACTGATCTACTGTGGTTATGCCTACAGCGTCTTTATCAACTAAGTCAATATATACAGGTTCTCCCTCAGTAAGAGTCAGATCAATCTTTGTAGTTTTATCACTTTGTGGAGTGATAGTAACACCGTCTATTGCATCACCATTCAGAACCCACTCTCCATCCAAAACAATGCTGGTTTGTGTAGGAGTAGCTACCCAACCGTAAACATTATCCGCTTGCGGACGTAAGTTAGGATTAGAAATAGCCAATGAAAGCATCTTATCATTAACGCCGGGTTTCTCCATCAACAACATTTCTGAAGCAGTAGATTTCAGACGACCGAAGTTCAAACCGTCTACAGCTGTAAAGATAGAATAAGCTGTAACTTTGGCAGGTTTGTAAGCCAGCGCGTGAAGTTTTTCATTCTGAGCTTTTATCTCAAAAATTTCACCTCCCTTGTTAGCCATCTTAGCTGCCAGTTCTGCCATATCAGTTGCATTCGTTGCCGGAACAGCTACAAAGACATATTCTTTACCAGAAGTTTTTACACCATGATTAATATATGCTTTGGCAGCAGTTACAGTCACAGGATCATCTACATTATCACCGGTTTCATTCGGAGAACTTTGTTCACCATGCTTAATGATAATCGGATCATTGCCTTTGGGTACAAAATATCCGGTACCTTGTGGTGTAACCATCCATAAGTCTGCTGACGAATCATTTGTTTTAGTTTCCGCACCAGCTGCCATTGTTTCACCGTTTACTACCAGTTCACCACTTACTTCAGAGTCAATACCCTGGAATAAATTGGTTGCAGTAATCATGTCGTCACCATAAGCTCCAGATGCAGAGATATTGCTACCCAAACTGATCAACATTCCATCAAATGCATATACAGATTTCTTAAATGTCAGGTTGGTCGGTACAAAACGTAGACTACCCCAAGAATCATCCTGATCAAATTCAGCACCAAACATACCACAATCTTTCCATGCTAAAGCACCGGCAAAGTTGGTTGTTTTTGAATATTGATCAAAACGATCAGTCACATTCTTGTTAGGCATCATTTCTTTCCAGGAAGTATAATGTACAGTGGTTGCACCTGCTTCTACATTCCAATCCCATCCACCAGTCACTTTAGTACCAAGGCTTGCATTCTTTTTCGGGAAACCGGAGTTCTCCATTGCACCATCATACATCACTTCAAGAGTTCCGTGTGCCTGATAGCGACCGAAACGGTTGGTTTTACTATAGATTTCACCTCCCCAGAACTTAGTAGTCGGACAACGCATCGTAGCTACCCAATTATTCTGACGATAGATACCGGCAGGACTATAATTGAACTGATAGAATCCGTCTACATCAGCTTTATTGACTCCTGTATAGAAATCTTCCATAAAGAAGTAATTGTATTGAGCAGCCAGTTCAGCATCAATACCTGTACCAAGGATATCACCACCTGTTTCGATCAGCTTCTTAAACAAGTCTTTTTTGAATGTGATTTCAGTACCACCTATCAATGGATGACGTCCTGCCATGCTATTAGCAAAAAGATGGATATCATTTTCTGATTTAGTAGACATCATATACAATGTTACTACCGCTTTTTTGATACGTTCATAGGCATCTTTGTTAATACGGAAACTTGTACCTTTCAAATAGCTGATATATTCTACCCAAGTATTATATGCATACATATAATTATTATACTGCGTATTATGGTGGAACCCTGTACCGTCCGGTTTAAGGATATCATTACTACCTGGAGCATACTCACTTGCATTCTCCAACAATTGAGTCAGGCCTTTCAGATTTTCTACAGCCTCATTCTGATCAGCAGCATTGACTGCACATGTATACAGATTAGGCAAGAAGTTATAAATGTAGTCCGAACTAAATTGTGACAGGATATATTCCAGAGGAGCATAAGCTAAATTAAACTCGATCATCCATTTTACACCTTTCACAATTTCGGTTCTTTGTTCATCTGTATAAGCATTCATAGCATTGAGGAATCCAGCCGGAATGCCCTTCACATTCGTATAATCACTATAAGTGAGTCCACTAAAATTATACAAAATACCTTGATCAATGATAAGATCAACCAGATTATTGAATGCCGTCTTCACTTGCTGGTTATTGACAGATGCTGCCATAATCTCAATATCAGAAGATAACTCTTTCAAATAATCCAAAGTCAGTTCCTTAGGAGTTGGCATTACATTACCTGATACAGTACCATCGCTGTTTCTTACAATATTCATCGCAGACACTTTACTAAGCAATTCTCTGATTTTACCAGTATTTCCTACAGGTGTTCTCGCAAATTGAGGTTTCAATGTATTCAAATCTGCAATCTCTACCTCTGTTGCTGTTCCTGGAACTACATCCGCACCGAAGTTGTATACTTTCAATAAGCGAGAATTGTCTGCATTCAGATATTCAGTATCCAATACCATCATATCGGGATACTGGCGTTTACTATCAACAACAGCATTAAAGTCTACATTATCAAGAAGAATCTTTTGTCCGTTACCTTCCTTAGCAGCATAGATAAAACGTACTTTCTTCACACTTGCATTCGCCTTATTAGCATATTCATCATATGCACGACTGAACTCACGCCAGCCTTTGAAATTTACCAGAATAGTAGCTTTCTTAACAACCTTATCATTAGCATCCAAGAATTCTGTGTAAATAGTATCATTATTAGCACTCGTACTATAAATATTGAAGAATGCAGCATTCTGAGGACTTACAGCCAAATTCTTACTGAACGGAAGTTCTAATGTTGCTTTATCAGCAGCATTCCAGCACAAAGCTTGTACTCCTTTCTTGAAATGTTCTTTAGTCAGACTAAGTTCACTACCGGTAGCTTTCCACTCTGAAGGTACTGTTGCTTCTTCAAAATCATACTGGATAATCAATTTCTGATCTTCTTCATCAATATCAGCTATCTTAGTAAAGCTCACATTATCAATATAAACCGTTGCATTTTCTTTGTTACCTAAGAAACAAATATTCATGTTAGTTAAATCAACGTCTGTAGCATTTTTAACAATACCCTGATCAAAGGTCCACTGATACATACTATTAGCTGTTTTTGATAGGTTAAAGTCAACATAATACTCTTTCCACGTACTAGTTAAAGTAAAGTTCTGCCAACATCCGTACCATTTTTGTGTCGGATCACTTGGTTTTCCAGTTTCTTTTATAAAGAAATTGTTCGTATTACTATTATCAGCATCCGTCGTACGTGTATAGATTCTCAATTGCCCACCATCATCTGAACGACCCAAGAAGGAGAAACGATAAATACCTTGAGGAATAGTTCCTTCAATACGTTGAGATAATACTGTTGTATACCAGGAGAATGTTTGTCCCGTGATAGCTACTACTTTTCCCTGAGTTGCATCGTCACTTACAGTAATAGTAACTGGTTTGGTTTCGTACTGTTGATCTTTATAAGCAACCCATTGCCCGAGAACCTTCGGTTCTTCCAATTGTAAGGTCAAATCCGGATTTGATTCAAAACCTGAATCTTTTACCAAATTCTCTCCCGGTTGATCGGGTTCCTCAGGATCCGATAAATCCTTCACAAGGATAAATGATACATTATCTATCAAGATAGTTTTATCTGCAACATCTCCCTGGAAACAAATACTGAAATTAGTTAAATCAATTTCATCAGCATCTTTTGCATCACTTAACGGTACACTATACATGCTGGTAATTGTCTTCGTAAGGTCAAATTCTACAGAATATTCTGCCCATTCGGTAGTTAAAGACGTGTTAAAATAAGAGCCATACCATTTTGATGCAGGATCAGACGGTTTTCCGGTTTCCTTAATAAAGAATTTCTGTACATCCTTACCACCAGCGTCAGTCAAACGAATAAAGACTTTTGCTTTACCACCATCTGCAGACTTACCCCAGAAAGAGAGTTTATAAATACCTTTTTTAGCTGTAGTCTCAATACGTTGTGCAAAGAATGATGTATACCATGAAGATGGTTTACCTGTGTAAGAAGCCACTTTACCTTTGGTAGCATCGTCAACAACCGCATAACTTATTGCAGCTTTTTCGTTAGCAGGATCTTTATAAGTCAACCATTCACCAAAAATAGCAGGACTTGCATCAAACGTTTTTGTAAAATCAGCATCATTAAAATCGGCATCTTTTATTAGATCAGTCGGTTCTTCAGGTTCCGGCTCAGACAAATCCTTTACTAATTCCAATTTTACATCATCTATTAAAATAGTTTTAGCTTCAATATCACCTTGAAAACAAATACTAAAATTAGTCCAATCTACCTCGTCTGCATCTTTAGCGTCACTTAATGGTACACTATACATACTAGCAATTGTTTTCGTAAAGTCAAATTCTACAGAATATTCTGTCCATTCAGTAGTCAATGATGTACTATAAAAAGAACCATACCATTTCGATGCAGGATCAGACGGTTTTCCGGTTTCCTTAATAAAGAATTTCTGTACATCTCCTCCTGCAGCATCCGTTAGACGAATATAGGTTTTTACTTTACCACCATCAGTTGATTTACCCCAGAAAGAAAGTTTATAAATACCTTTTTTCGCAGTAGTTTCGATTCGTTGAGCAAAGAAAGAAGTATACCAAGAAGATGGTTTACCTGTATAAGAAGCTACTTTACCTTTAGTAGCATCATCAACAACCGCATAACTAACCTCATTTTTTTCATTCTTAGGGTCTTTATAAGTTACCCATTCACCGAAAACTGAAGGAGTTGTATCAAAGGTCTTAGCGAAATCTGCATTATCAAAACCTGAATCTTTTATTAAAGCATCTCCCGGTTCTTCCGGCTGCTCCGGTTCTGACAAATCTTTCACCAGTTCAAGTTTAACATCGTCAATCAGAATATTTTTATCAGCATTTTCACCTTGGAAGCAGAGAGTAAAATTAGTTAAATCCACATCAGTTGCATCGACAGCATCGTTCAATGTCATATCGTACATAGTCTTACCGACCTTTGTAAAATCAAACTCTACCGAATATTCTTTCCACTCCGTAGACAAACTTTGATTATAGTAAGTACCACGCCATTTTGCAGTGGGGTCAGTTGGCTGATCAGTATACTTTATAAAATAAGTTGAACCATCAGTATCACTAGCCGTGGTAGTTCTAAAAAAAGCTTTCACTTTACCGCCATTTGCAGATTTACCCCAGAAGGAGAGCTTATAAATACCTTTTTTAGCAGTAGTTTCAATACGTTGTGCGAAAAAAGAAGTATACCAAGAAAGTGATCTGCCAGTAAATGAACCGACTTTACCACGGACAGGATCGGTTACCACTTCATAAGATACAGTATTGGTTTCTTTCGCATCTGTATAAGTAACCCATGAACCATATACACGCGGTTCATCAGTAAATGTTTTTGAAAAATCTGCATTATCAAAGCCAGAATCCTTAATCAGATTCTCAGCTGTAGCCAAAATTTCCGTAGTCTGAATATTCTCTTCATACCACGTTATTGCAGCCGGAGCAAACCACGCCGAAGCCAATCCGGCACAGCCCAGAAAGGACAGTGTTAAGAAAATGTTTTTCATAAATTTTATTGGTTTTGTGGAGAAGTTACTTTTAAAAAAGTAACTTCTCCGAATTATATTCTAACTAACAAAAAGCTATTAACGAGGATTTTGAGTGAATCCACAAGCTTGTACCTCTGCAGAAGGAAGGGGCATCAAATAGACATCTCTATTATTTTTAGTAACACCATATTTATCAATTCCCGCTTTCATGTCCGGATTGAGTTGATTAGCATCCCACACTTTTTCTGTCCTGACAAGTTGGAACCAACGCTTAAATTCACAGAAGAATTCCCAACCTCTTTCATCAAATACAGCTTTATCAAAATCTTCTTCACTCAAACCGGGAGTCAATGGGTTTTCAACACCACCCATAGCGCGTTTCCTAACATCATTAATACATTTGTAAGCCAATGTATTAGGAGTATGCTCTGCTTTATTCTGAGCCTCAGCATACATTAACAAAACATCTGCATAACGATAAATCGGAGTAATACCCAAAGACTGTGCAGAGCTCACACCACCATAATCACGATACTTATTAATAGCAGGAGACTTCATTGTAGTATTTTTATAACTGACTTTTCTTCTGTTAATTATAAATTCATCTATAAAATTAAACTCTTTACGTTCATCATCCGGATAGTTTTCATAGAAATAAGGATCAGCAACATAGTCAGACCAAGCTGCAGTAGACTCTTCAATAATAAAATATGATTTACCATAATTACTATACATGGTAGTAGAATGATTCAAAGCAAAAATATGTTCCGTATCATCACTTTTAGTAGCTTCTTTCCAAAGATCCTCATAATGTGGCAACAAATCATATCCACCCTTGTCAATTATCTCAAAAGCCTTATCTCTTGCATCAGCATAATACTGAGTTTGTTTCAGCGGCCAACCAGCCATTGTCAAATAAACCTCTGCCAAACAAGCTTTAGCAGCCCATTTAGATACTGTGGAATTAGGAGCAGTAGTACGCCCACGATTAGGCAATAGCATTTCAGCAAACTGCAAATCGGGAACAATCAGCTTTTTATAAATATCCTCTACTTTATTTCGAGTAATTGTTGTATTACCCAAGAAATCTTTCGCACATTTTGAATCAGTAAATGCAGGTACATCACCAAACCAACGGACTAAATTAAAATGAGCAAATGCTCTCATGAAATAAGCTTCACCCAAATATTGTTTTTTCTCCTCTGTAGTCATTGAAGATGTTGCCTCCAAACCCTCAATTAACTGATTACTTCCTTGTATAAGTTTATACATATTATCCCACATGGTCATAAAATCATTCTCCATGCTTCCCATATCAATATGTAATTGATCCCAATAAACACCACGTTTACTATAAGAACCACAAGCAACATCATCTGCCCCCAATCCCATCAATATGGTACGGCAATTGTATGCATAGTTACCTCCCCAAAGAGAAGTGTATAAACCATTTGTCAAACTTGTTACGTTCTCTTCTGTATATTCAATGTTCTCAGGTGTAGGAAAACTCAGAGGCTCCTGAGATAAATCTACACATCCAGCAAACAATATACCACTAATCCCCAATGTTATAATTAGTTTTTTCATACTTTGTGATTTTAATTTTAGAATGCAAAATTAAGTCCTATCAAATAGTTACGCCCATTAGGATAATATCCCCAATCAATACCAGAAGTCAATGGACTCTTCAAAGTTACTTCCGGATCGATACCAGAATATCCTGTAAACAGGAATGGATTCTGAATAGACGCATAAACTCTAAGTTTGCTAATCCCCGCTTTACTCAAAGTTGTGTTTGATAAAGAATATCCCAATGTTATACTTTTTACCTTTACAAAATCACCTTTTTCCACAAACTGAGAAGAAGGAGTCAAAGCATTAATCCCGTCTACAAAACCCACTATATCCGTATTCTCGTTTTCTGGTGTCCAACGATTTGCCCATTCCGGATTAGGTCCAAGAGAGATAAGGCCATTTGAAGCAAAACGAGCTTCACGCGTATAGTTATAAATATCAAACCCATGCACTCCCATAACAAATATACCCAAATCGAAATTCTTATAAGTCAGTGTATTATTCCATCCCCACTGGAAAGACGGTTGCCCATTACCAATAGCAGTCTGGTCATCTTCATTAATACCTTCTACACCATCAATGTCTTTAAATTTATACGAACCTGCCGCTGTCCCCTTAGGAGCATCCGCCAATTCCCATGACTTCCATACACCATCACTGACATATCCCCACATAGTACCTAGTTTTTGCCCCTTTACATTACGGAAGTATCTATTTTCATAATTTCCACTAATAACCATATAAGATTTGTCGCTATACAGTTCTTCAATAGTACCTTTATTATGAGACAAAGTGATATTGGTATTCCAATTAAAATCTCTGGTAGCAACTGGATCTGCCCCAATAGTTATTTCAAAGCCTTTATTCAAAATATGGGCAGCATTCTCCAGTCGGCTTGAGAAACCTGTATAATGCGGAGCATCTACCTCTAAGAGTACATCTTTACTCAACTTATGATAAACATCTAATGAAACAGTCAAACGGTTATTAAATGCACCAAAATCGATACCACCATTCCATTGTTGCGTTCTTTCCCATCTTAGATTAGGGGTTCCAATACGCTCAGTAGATAAAGCCAAATGATTCTGATCATTTCTTGTAGCTTTCAGTTTGGTATATTCTGAATAAGCTGCTACAGCCTGATTACCTGTTTCACCATATCCCAAACGTAATTTCAATTGACTTAAAAAGTCCACATTTCGTAAGAAACTTTCCTGTTTTGCATTCCATGCCAAAGCAACAGAAGGAAATTGTTCCCATCTATTATCTTTATTCAATCGGGAAGAACCGTCATAACGCCAAGAGGCCGTTAACATATAACGATCCATAAACACATAGTTTACACGTCCCATCCAAGACATCATTGTTGTTTTAGTTCTATCGCCAGAAGCATACATTATATCACCCAAAGCGGTATTATTTGCACCAATAACAGTCGATACCAATCCTCCTTTAGCCTCTGTCTTATGAATAAAGTCATCCGAATACATTTGTTCAAATACAGCTGTGGCATTAATTCTATGGTTTCTATTGAACTCTTTCACATAGGATAGTATATTCTGATTTGTCCAACTATAATTCTGCGTACTTGTAGCCGTAGCACTTGTCTTATCCCCATTAGCCATCACTGTAGTATAACTATCTCTACCATAAGTTGACCGAGCCACATAATCTCCAAAAGTAAATCCTTGCGTCATTCTAAAAGTCAGACCTTTAAGAATAGTAACATCAGCATAACCCTGAATACGAGAAGTATATCTATATCCATTACTATCTATCTCCCAAATATGTCCCATCGGATTATACTGAGGGCCAGTCAGATTTGCGTTATTGTATTTTCCGTTTTCATCTTTGGGTAAAATGGTATTCGGAAAAATCAAAGATTCTATCAAAACTCCACGATACTGACTAAAACGAGGCCCTTGGCTCTTAGAATAATTACCCCAAAGATTAGCACCAAATTTTAGCCAGGGTTTGATCTCTGTATCAACCTTTAAACGATAATTATAAGTGTCTGCACTTGAACTCTTAGCAGTACCTTGATTATTATTGTAACTTCCTGAGAATAAAAATTTAGTTTTTTCACTACCACCGGAAATTGAAAGTTCATGATTGTTCTCTATAGCAACATCACGGAAAATATTTCCTACATAATCATATACATTTTCACCTCTATCAAAAGCTTTGATTTGCTCGTCTGAATAAAAACGATATGGGGTACCATCCTCATTAGCCGGTCTAAGCGCTGCTCCATATTCATTTGCTAATCTTGCAAAATCACCTGGTTCCATTACATCCGGAAGATTATAAGGAGTTTTAAAATTTACATAACCACTGTATTCTACTCTTACTTTACCTGCTTCCGGATTACGAGTGGTTACTAATATTACACCATTCGCACCACGAGAACCATATATAGCAGTAGCAGAAGCATCTTTCAACACTTCAATAGATGCAATATCCGAAGGATTTAATGAACTAAGCGAGCCACCAATAAAACCATCAATAACTACCAACGGACCACTATCAGCTTGTATAGAGTTCATACCACGCACACGAATAGTAGAAGAAGAACCTGGCTGTCCAGAAGAGGATACGATACTTACACCAGCCAAACGTCCTTGAAGAGAAGAAGTGATATCTGCCGCAGGTGCACTCTTGATCACATCGCTTCCTTTTACAGAAGCAACAGAACCTGTAAGGTCAGACTTTCGCTGTACACCATATCCGACAACAACAACTTCATCCAAAGTTTGTGTATCATCAGCAAGTTTGACAGTAAAATTCTTCTTTCCTGCAACGGGAATTTCCTGTGTCTGATAACCGATATATGAGACTACCAACGTAGCATTAGAAGGAACATTATCCAGTTTAAAATTTCCATCAATATCGGTTATTGTACCGCTTGTAGTACCTTTCACTAAAACCGATGCCCCGATTACGCTTTCTCCAGTGCTGTCGAGGACCTTACCCATAATAGAGGAGACCGATTGTGCAAGAGTCGTTTGTGTCAATAAAAAACTGACAATGAAAAAGCAGACGAATTTCACTGACAATAAAATGACTTTCTTCATAGTGTTATAATTTTAAATTATTAAAAAAGGAAGATACGAAGAACGGTGTAACACCGTTCTTCGTATAGTATCAGTTATTACTTAATAACTACTTTAAAAGTTTTAACTTGATTACCTGTTATAACTTTAACCAAACAGAGCCCCTTCTGAGCTGCTGGGATAGAAGCATTGCCACCTACAATTTCTGTAGATGCAACCATTGCTCCATTTACATTATATAGAGTTACATAACCGTCTTTTTCAGATGATATATAAATCATACCTCCATCAACAATTACATTACAATTCATGCCTTCTTCAATGCTGGTATTGTTAATACCTGTGCCTTTTCCTCCTTGATAAGCACCCATATTGATTTTACCATCTACAATACGTTCATTACCTGCTATATCTTTGTTCATGAATTCATCAATCCATTCCTGAGTCATAAAAAACTCATCTATAAAGTCAACAGAACCTGTATTCACGCATGCAGAGTTGCTGGTCAAAGAAAAATCTGCATCTTTTATGGCCTGAATATTAGCGGCATCCGTAGTAGATCCAACAAAAGTAGTAGACTTAACAAACGGAGCAGCTTCTATAATATTATCTTCAAAGAAAGCAGGGGTGTTACTATCTGTAGAACTGTTAGTAATCTCTATATCAGAAGCACAAAACCGCACTGCTGAGTTATCAATTGCATAAACTGCTTTGTTATTATGAGTTGCCTGATTATTCACCATAATTGAATTCATCACTGTTGCATAACTCTCACCTACATATACAGTACCTTTATTATTAGCAATTGTATTATTGTAGATTGTACTACCCTGCAAATCAATCAAGAGATTTTCCGAAGAATTATTTACAATTAAACAGTTCTCAATTTGTGCATTCTTTTTTGTAGCAATGATTGCATTTCTCCAGGATTCACCAGCAGGAGTAGCATTTGTGTTATTACGAATAATATTGAAGGCAAAATCATAATATACTTCTGAATTACCAGAAAGAACAGTGCCTATATTACTAGAAGTATTTCCCTCAAACAAACAGTGAGTAATTTTCAAATAACGTTTAGCCCACTGATTATTAATCTGGATACAAGAAGATACATTATTTCTAAAAATACAATTTGTTACCAATGTACCGTCTTGATCACTAACTTGCTCTGCTGTATTATAAATAGATAAACTGGGTACTTTATTACCTTCAAAAACACAATCGTATAACTGATTACCTGGGAAATACTCTGAGTGACATCCACGCAGCTGAAGAGTTACTGCCTCTTTTTCAGGATTACTGGTATTATTGCCAGAAAAATAGCAGTCACGAACTATTGTATTTTCTTCGCCATAAACCACTGTATTAGTACAAGCATTATCTAAAATCTGACAATTTTGAAGAGTTACAGAGTTTCTAAGATAGAGAACACGACCGTCTGTTGAAACATTGTTTTTGAAAGTAATACCATCTACAATAGTATTATCCCAAAAATTATCTTTATCCACACGGTCTACCAGACGGAAAGTTTGATTTCCACTGGTAATTATAGTTTCGTTCGTAAACTTCCAAGGCTCTGTAGCAGCATTGGGACGTACACGATTTTCTATAGATGTTTCACCTTTGGCAAATCCACCATATACATGTACTCCTTCTACCATATTAATAGTAGTAGTAGTCATATAAGTACCACCTGCCATATAGATAACATCGCCTTTGGATGCTTTTGAATAAGCTGTACCGAGATCACTAATCGGAGAATTCCAGGACTCACCATTATTAGATGCAGAACCATCCGGGCTAACATAAATGTTTTTCGCATTTGCACCTGTTGCAAGCATTAGAGCTAAGACTGAAGTAATAATCACATTTTTCATAAGCGATAGTTTTTTTGTTTAAAGTTACTATTAGGCTTGTATTTTATCTGCACAAAAGTATGAATAAGGATTTTACCTGATACACATTTTTGTTCATCAATACTCCAATATTGTACAATTCTATTTTTTATAATTAAAGAGCTAAAAATAGACTATATCATGTACTATTTTGTAATAAATAGCTCTTTTATAGGCAGAAAGTTATGGAATGGACCGATTATCTTTGTGAACAGAATTACTCTTAATCTAATTTTAAATAATCATGAATAACAAATTCTTTAAGCTTATCTTTTGCCTTGCTTTACTGCTATCATGTACACCTTCATTCGGCGCTAAATGGAAAGCTAAACACGTAGTATTTATTGGATTAGACGGTTGGGGTGCTTACAGTATGGAAAAAGCTAATATGCCCACTGTAAAACAATTAATGAAAGATGGATCATACACCCTGGAAAAGCGATCTGTACTACCATCTTCAAGCGCTGTAAACTGGGCTTCTATGTTTATGGGTGCAGGTCCAGAATTACACGGATACACAGAATGGGGATCGAAAACGCCGGAATTACCCTCTCGTGTACTTAGCCATTATGGCATTTTCCCCAGCATCTGGGGGTTATTCAGAGATGCTAACCCTCAAGCTGAAATCGGATTCTTTTGTCAATGGAACGGATTAGAGTATCTGGCAGAAATGAAGGCTATGAGTAAAGAAATGCATGTAAAAGCCGAAGATGATCCTTCAGGAAAGGCTGATAAAGCTGTTGCAACCCATTCTTGTGCATATATAAAAGAAAAGAAACCAGCTTTCGTAGGCATTTTCTTTGATGAGCCTGATCATGTAGGACATCAAAGTGGACATGATACAGAAACATATTATCAAAAATTAGAAGAATTGGATGGATATATAAGCGAAATACTAAATGCCGTAAAAGAAGCTGGTATTTGGGACGAAACGATCTTTATCTTAACTGCTGACCATGGGGGTATCAATAAAGGACACGGCGGTAAAACAATGGAAGAAATGCAAACTCCTTTTATCATCTCCGGTAAGAATATAAAAAAAGGCTATAACTTCACAGAGAGTATGATGCAATTTGATGTAGCCCCTACCATTGCTTATATCTTTAAACTCGAACAGCCTCAGGTATGGATCGGACGGCCAATGAAACAGGTATTTAAATAAATACGATATAACGATTTTTCTACCTTAATCAATTTTATATCTCTAAGCCTCATTCTTCCCCAAAACAAAGAATGAGGCTTTTTCATTTTATAGTTGACAATGAGAAATATTACCCTTACTTTTGCTTCCTAAAAAATATTGTATGCCAGCAACACTTCCAATTCATTTTGCCCCGTTACAAGGATATACCGACGCGATCTATCGTAACACGCATTCCGCAATCTTTGGTGGAATAGATACTTATTATACCCCTTTTATCCGGCTCGACAAAGGAACGTTCCGGAATAGGGATGTTCGGGATATAGAACCGGGAACTAACGAAGTCCCCCACCTGATACCCCAACTTATCGGACATGAGGAAGAAAAAGTTGAGACCATTTTATCCCTTTTCACCGAAAAAGGATATAAGGAAGTAGATATAAATATGGGGTGTCCGTTTCCTATGTTAGCCAAACGTCACAACGGCTCCGGTATCCTTCCTTTTCCCGAAGAAGTAGAGAAACTATTAGAAATTACCCAAAGATATCCGGAAATAAGTTTCTCTGTGAAAATGCGTCTGGGATGGGAAAATGCTGAAGAGTGTCTGAAGTTAGCCCCCATATTGAATGTATATCCATTAAAACATATCACCATGCATCCACGATTGGGAAAGCAGCAATATAAAGGAGATGTCGATCCGAAAGGATTTGCCGCCTTTGCAGAAATTTGTCGCCACCCTTTGATTTATAATGGAGATATAAGTAATATTGAAGATATAGAACGTATTCACGATAGCTTTCCCACTCTATCCGGAATCATGATTGGAAGAGGGTTACTGATGAATCCGGCTTTAGCCATCGAATATAAAGAGAAAAAGTCCCTTTCCACCGAGGATATGAAAGAGAAACTATACCAAATGCACAAGATCGTATTTGCCCGTTATGAAGAACGGCTTGAAGGCGGCGAAGATCAATTACTCAACAAAATGAAAATTTTCTGGGAGTATCTTGAGCCACAAATTGGTCGTAAAGTATGGAAAGCAATACACAAAAGTACAAGCCTGGCAAAATATAATGCAGCAATAGGGTTGCTCTAAGCCAAAATGAACAAGACTTTAGCCGACTAATAAAGTTATATGCTGATTTTTGATCAAGAATCACACAATTGTTTCTCAGAATCTTAGCGATATAAAAGAGGATACCGGTATAAACTACATGATTATATTGGAGGACAGAATTGTTTTTCCTATTTTTGCCAAAAAGCGAAGATAAACAGCACCTTGGCTTAAAAAATGAACAAGCTCATTTTATTCTACTCTCGGTTTCCATTATCTTTGTAACTAATGAAAAAGAATCAAGCATCAACTTTATGACAAATGTAATAAACAAGATAAACTCTCTGTATCCGCTCTCTGATGATACCTTACAAATTTTAAAGGAAAATGTAACAATCTGTCATTTCCCCAAGAAGTATAAATTGATAGAGGCAAATAAATTTTGTAAATCGGCTTATTTCATAGAAAAAGGAATGACTCGCTCTTTCTGGCTGGTAAACGGAGAAGAAATAACAACCTCCTTTGCATACGAAGGAAGTATTGTTTTCAGTATGGATGAACTGTATTATAATAAAATAAGTGAGGAGTTTGTGGAAACGCTTGAAGAAGTTGTTGCGTATAAGATATCACTCACCGACTTGCTCCGGCTATTTCAAAACAATATCGAACTGGCCAATTGGGGAAGAATTATTCATCAAAACGAATACAGGCGCTTGCACCGTTCACACAAAGATCGCCTGACACTCTCGGCTAAAGAAAGGTACGAAGAGTTTAAGCAGCAGTTCCCTCAAGTATGCCAGCGGGTAAAATTAGGGTATATTGCATCTTATCTGGGCATAACACTTCCAACACTCAGCCGCCTTAGAGCACACAAATAATTTTCCTGTCCGGTAAGATTTTGTCGTAGGACAATTTTTTAGATGTATAAGTTCCGTAACTTTGGCGCGTCGTCAATAACACTACTACTAATAATAATTTGAATTATAGATTTAACATGAAAAACATCTCTGCTTCTGCATTTGCAGACTCTAAACCTCACTACGAACTCCTTGACGGGCTGAGAGGCGTTGCGGCTCTTGTAGTCATATTGTATCATATATTCGAAGGCTACGCTTTTGCCAGTAATGGTACTATTGACACCCTCAATCACGGATACTTAGCCGTAGACTTTTTCTTTATCCTTTCGGGGTTTGTTATCGGTTATGCTTATGATGACCGCTGGGGGAAAGGTCTTACTATGAAAAATTTCTTTAAACGTCGTTTGATACGTCTTCATCCTATGGTAATCATGGGTGCCGTTTTAGGCGCTGTTACATTCTATCTCCAAGGGTGCGTGCAATGGGATGGAACACATATTGCCATATCAATGGTGATGCTGTCTCTTCTCTGTACGATGTTCTTTATTCCTGCGATGCCGGGGGTGGGCTATGAAGTTCGTGGCAACGGTGAAATGTTTCCTTTGAACGGACCTTGCTGGTCGCTGTTCTTTGAGTATATAGGAAATATTCTTTATGCCTTGTTTATTCGCCGCTTGTCTAATAAGGCATTAGCTGTACTTGTAGCAGTGTTGGGAGTTGCATTGACATTATTCGCGGTACTTGATATATCTGGCTATGGAAATATAGGAGTGGGCTGGACATTGGACGGTGTAAACTTCATCGGCGGGACATTGAGAATGCTTTTCCCTTTCTCCATGGGTATGCTTTTGTCGCGTAACTTCAAACCTGTAAAGTTGAGAGGTGCCTTCTGGATATGCACAATTATTATGATTGCTTTGTTCGCAGTGCCTTATCTGGAAGGTGCGAAGCCGTTTTGCGTAAATGGTGCTTATGAAGTATTTTGTGTTATTGTAGCTTTCCCTATTCTTGTCTGGCTGGGAGCATCGGGAACCACAACTGATAAGAAGTCAACCGTGATATGCAAGTTTTTGGGAGATATATCTTATCCTGTCTATGTGGTACATTATCCTATTATGTACTTATTCTATGCGTGGTTGATTAAAAATCAGCTCTATACTTTGGGTGAAACCTGGCAAGTTGCTTTGTGTGTTTACGCATTGAGTATTGTACTGGCTTATCTTTGCCTGAAGCTATATGATGAACCTGTAAGAAAATGGTTAACCAAAAAGTTTCTGGCTAAGAAATAAGACTATATCTTTTCTATCAGAAGATGAGACTGTATCAAAAGCCTGAGACAACTATCAACAGATAACCGTAGAAACGCAGATTTACGCAAATTAACGCAGATTCAATTGAATCTTTGCGTAAATTAGCGTTAATCTGCGTTTTAACAATAGTAAGTTTTACTATTGGCACAGCCTCATTAAACATCAGTTTTTAAAAGGAATCAGTTCGGTATCTTGACTCATACCGTCTTTACAGATGAAACGAATCACCGTAGAATTCTTATCTGAAGATACAACCTGACAGGCAGGCGTTTCTTTCACAGTCCAACATCCTTTTAATGTAACCGTCACTGGAATCTCTTCACTATCATTATTAATCCAGGGACGGGAATAGATGCTACGCTCTATACGTTTACCATTTTCATCAAAAGCTTCATCACTCGGACCACGATAAAAGGCAAGATCGGGCTGAGCTACCGTAAGCAGAGCTTTTCCTTTTTCTTCATGTACCATTACTAAACAGGAAGTATCTGCTTTCATCAACAATCCTTTGGGCAGATCGGCAGAAGGAGTTTCAAAGAGCACATACGAAGTGGTATTACTTTTCAGATCACGTACAATATGTGCATTACGATCCTTTTGCAATACTTTATACGAAGGTTTCTTTGCAAACTGCTTCATAACGGGTACAACGGTCTGGGGAAAAACAGCATATTCATAAGAAGCTCCTTTGGGCGACTTTCCATGATCTATAACCAGAGATACCCAATCTCCTTTTGTCTCTTTATTCACTTTTTGTGCACGTGAATACTGTGGAAATTTCTTCTCAAATTTAGCAGCAACAGGTACATAATACCCCGTACCAATATGATCTATCCAGACTTTACCATCCCCCTGATATGTCTTCCAATAGGCATGCCCTGCCGAATCTGTCACAGCAAGCTGAAAAATGGTAGTTTCCGTAGGATATTCACCATTCGTATTCTCAATGTCTGATCCGAGGCAGACAATCACTCCGTCAAAGAAATGAAAAGATTTACGCGCACGATGGGAACCATTGTATTTATCGTGTTCATGCAGTTTCATTCCAAAATTTCCATTCTGATGTTGTTGAGACAAGCCACCGGCAAATGCTTCATCCGAATAAAGCATCTCTTCCATACCAGAAAAGGTATCAACATTGTAAACTTTAGCCTGTAAATCATCAAATGGCAGATGAATAGAAGTCACACCGGGAATCCGGTTCCAGTCGAATCCGGCTTCCTGCCAACCGCTTGTATCTGGAGTCACAACCACCCCCGGAGCAGCAGTCAGTATCTGCATACTTCCATGAGCCAGATAACGTCCGTAAAGATTAGCGCCAAGATAATGTTCGGCTGCCCAAAGGTAACGCGAATGCCCACGGACTACTGCAGCCCAGTTACTACGACGCTGAACAGATACGCAGCCATATCCCATAGCAAGGTTTCCTTGCGGATCCGGTTCCGGTCGGAAACCTTTATCAGACAAAATTTTAGCCATACGCCTCTCTTCCTCATTGCTAAATTGAGGCATATATTCCGGATCTTCTCCTGTAGAAGATGTACCGGCTACCAAGCGAAGATAAGCTGCTGCCATATCAGCATCAAAATCAGCCTTTCCATCGGGCGTACCGGCAAGAGCCATCACTGCATATTGCATCGGAATAAGTTTTCCCTTTCCATCCGGATGACGTCCGGACATAGATAGTGGGAAATTGAGTTTATTACAGTAGAAACGCATCGTAAGTAATACTTTCTTCACTGTCTGGTGAGCCAGCTCAGATACAGCAAAATCAGTATGATTGAATAGGTAGATCATATTTGAAGCTCCTTCCAAACCTCCAACAGCATAAGCAGGATAATTATTCCGGTGATGAAAAGCTCCTCCATCCTTCTTGAAAGCTCCGGCTAACCCCAAAGCCGGACGACAGCCATAATCAATCCACCTTGAAAAAGATTTCAGATACTGAAGTTTTTCCGGCGTATCTTCCATCATCAAAATACTTGCAATACGTCCTGTTGTTTGCGTATTGAAAGAGTCCATATCAATACCATCAACTTCTGGTTTCGGATAGACTTCATTGGTTATGGCATACCAACGTAGTGTGCGCTCAGCCTCATTTAATTTCCCTGCCTCACGAAGCACATCTTTCATCAGGAAATAGGCCAGATATAAACCACGCACACTATAACCATAATGATGTATATTCCCCCAGCAACTGCCAAATGCTACTCCCTGATCGGTAATATGATCATACATGGCAAGAAACTTATCTTTCATCTCCGCTCTGACAGAATCATCCGAAGCATTGTTATAAGCTACGGCAATCCGTTTCATCAAGTCAAAATAAGCTCTCATTTCCACACCCTGTTTGGTAAGCATATCTTTGTCCCAATCGGGAAACATACGCTCATAAGCTTCAGAAGCACGTACCATAAAGATAGGTACACCCGTCACTTTTCCATCTTTATAAGAGATATTATAAAAATCATATTTTTTACGGATCATTTCAATCTCTTTCTGCGATAACATGGAAGATGTATATACCATATCACGGAAACGTTTCTCTATCAATTGCATATCCCGTCTTTGTTTTTCACTAACCGGAGTAAGCTCAATATCCGGTTTGAATAGCGAATGTTTATAGACAACAAGCCAATGATTCGTAGTTTCGGCATTCACAAAAGGCACCTGTAAATCTGCTGTCTGCTGGCGGGCATCTACTTTGATTGCTGTAATAAGATGATCGATAAAAAGCTGGCCTTCTACGTCCGGCGCAACCATACGAAGTTCGTTCATACCCTCTTCAGGGGCACCCTGCATATCACGTTCATAACATACCCAGGCAGCACGCCAACCTTTGAAGTTAATCCCAAAAGGAAATGACGTACAAACCTTTCCATCTTTCAGAAATTCAAATTCTATTTTTTTATCTTGTGGCCGCTCATTATATATCCATACAATAAAAGCCGAAAGATAGAGATCTTTCCCGGTAGGATCTTTTTTCTCAAACTTCAGATCTTTTTTCAAAGAAAGTGTTGCATTCGGTTGAAAAGTCCATAGTAATGAATGCGTACCATCTTTATAATGTTCCGGTGAAATGGATAATTTTGAAGATTCGCTACTGATACAAGCAGGAACTTGCGACTCCTCAAAAGAAAACATACGATCATTCTTCACCAATTGTGCCAATAAGGTAACAGAGCCAAAAAGAGAGAGAAAAAATACAGCTCCCAATTTCATAAAAGATTGTTTCATCATTTAGAGTATTAATTGTGTGGTTATCACATTTGTTTGATTTGAAATCCGGTCATCAGGACATGATTCTGGAGCAAACGGAGGCCAAAATATCCATCCCCCTCTCCCGGTTTTAAAGAAGCGCGAAAAAGTTCCTCACCATTCACTGTATACGTGGTTTGTTTTTTCTCTACGCGAATCACAATGTGATACCACTTTCCTGCTACCAGAAGATGGGCAGGATCAGTATATTCAGCAATTAAGGGTTTTACACGGGCATCATCGACTCCATAAAATTCAGCATAGTAGCGACGAAAACGGGTGGTTGTGTTTTCATTACCACCATAGCCCACATAGAATAGATTCAATGTATTATAATTTTTGAAAACTCCGTTTCTCCACTCACTGCGAGCAAAAATATCATCAGGATACTGCGGATCATTGGCAGCCCAGAAACAGTTCAGGTCACTCAGCCGATCCTGCTTTCCGTCTTCCATTAACATAGCTATGTGATAACTTATTTCATACTCACCGGTCAATGGCTCATTATACCATAAAGTGAGACCTGCAGGTACAACAATGTCCAAAGTATCCGACACCAATGATAATTGCATGGCGGCAGATTCATCCTCTGCAATCCAATTTTCAGTTAAAGAGGTATTATTTTTTCCGGAAGGCAGACAGGCTGTTACCAACCAGAGAAAAGTAAATAAAGCAGTGCTACGGATAAGAATTCGTTTCATTTATTTATGTATTAGTTTTGAAGATTACTACCGGATACAAAGAAACCCCTCTTTTCGGAAAAAGAGGGGCTTAAATCGTACAGAATAATACAATAATTATTCACGACTCCGTGGATAGAAGAACTTCTTGTAGAGGTGCGAATCTATTTCACTACAGAGTAACACAAAGTATTATTTATCCGTTTTTGGCATCTTATTTTTCAAGTCAATCACCCTCGGTTCAAGTTTTTCTGTCAAGGGTGCAATTCTTTAAATGCTTTATTATCTTCCTGAACCTGAAGTATTGTTTCTTTAAGTTCACCAATCGGAAGGTCAAACCCATACCAACCGGTATAGCAATCGGTCACATACCATTTTCCTTCAATCAATTCAAATTCCACACGAAGATCTATTTCAGATTCCTCATACCCGGCTTCAAAAACTTTGTGAGCAGGTTCATTAAGCGTATATTTTGAAACATACACACCGCCTTCTTCCTGGCTAATACGTTCTTCTTTCAATACCTCACTATCCAACAATGGCCATTTCTCTTGGGTGAAAGGAAAAGTTTTCTCACTATTTCCATCATCAGTCATCAAAGTAATAGGAGTTTTCAGCGGAAACTTAATACGTGTATACTGATAAGCTGCACTGGAAGTGAACTTTTCTAAAAAAGCAGGGAAATCCTCCCCGTCTACATTGGCAGCAAGAGCCTCTGCTTTTCTTTTGGACATATTGCCACAGGACACACAGCAAACACCTGCTAACAGAACAGCTACCAACAGGTAAGACACAACTCTTTTTGTTTTCATAATTAACTGCATTTAAATTGGCTGCAAAGATAATGCAAACCGAGAGCAGAATAAAATGAACTTATTCATTTTTTATGCCAAGGTGCAGCTTATCTTCGTTTTTCGACAAAGATAAAAGAAGTTTGAATGCGTTGAGTAAAAGAGGAAAAATATTTTAGTTACCTGATAATCGGTTAGTTTTAGTTTTTATTTCTTTCGCAAATACTCATAACCAAAACGGCAATAAAGACACTTCTTTTTATCGCAATACTCTTTTTGAAGTTGCAGTAAAGCCTGACTATCGGCAGCTGTATGTACAGGCAGTCCTGCCCCACTCCACAAACGAGTCACATAATTATTTTCTGCCTTCAGCTCTTCCAGAAAATCAGTAGCACGATCACACAAACGTTCATCCGCTTTATGCAACCCGTAAGCATAAAGAAAAGGAACAACAGTATTGATAACTAACAGATTTTGTGCGCCTGCACCAATTCCCTTTTCTTTTTGGGGAGAGGATTTACCAAAAATAAAATGACTTTCCCAATAAGGAGAAGTCTTTGCTATCAATATCTGCCTGATCTCTTTTAATGTCTTAGCCTCCATCACACGCGAAAACAATGAACGTTCCTCTTGGTAAAGAGCTGCTAACTGCGCCAGACGAACATGCGGGAAATTACCTGGACGAATTCGCAAAAAACGCCATAAAGCATTATCCATTACAGCAGACAGTTCAAATTTATGTTGTAAATAACGGAACTCATTCTGCATCCGGGCCTGATAATCATCTGTAGCATCTTCCTCCAGCAAGCCTGCCTGCCCAAAGAAGAAAGCTTCTATCTGTGTCAAATCATCCCGATGCTTATCTACTGCCCGAAAAGGGATCAGGTTGGCCCATGTTTCAAAAGCATCTCCATTCAGACCAAAACCAAAATTACGGGCCAGGGTAATAAAAAAAGCATCTTCCCAATTATTATTACAAGAGTGCAACCGTTTGGCAATCACATCAGTCTTTTGCTGAAAACGTTCTGTCTGTAATGCACTAAGCCAAGAGTGAATCGTCAGTTTAGGTAAAGCGGACAAAACAGAATAACAGGGAGGATAAATATCACTTGCATGAAGTTCTTCATAATGTTGCTTTACATGTTCCGGACACACAAGTAACAACTGGGAAACCTGCCCGCCATTGGAACAAAAAACCTCACAATCAGCTTGTTCAACAACATGTAAAATGACCGAATCATAAGCTTTATCATGATCGTGTCCATGACGATACCAATCAGAAGAAGTTGTGTGTATTTCTACATTACCTACCCAAAGAGTGCCGTCTATCTTTAGTTTGGCATTAAAAAAATCGGGACCGGCATGCGTATTTTGCAAACCGGTATCAATGACTTCTACCGGCAATCCTGAGGTTGTTTGCAATGGAGTAAGAGGGAATATTTTATGTTTCCAGACATAGTGCAAGAGTTGTTCCATGTTAACAAGACGTTAATGTGTTCGACAAATGTAATAAAAATCTTATCTTTGCGACTATTATTTTGAATATAAGTCAGTAAAACAATGAAAATAGCATTAATCGGTTATGGAAAGATGGGCAAAGAACTGGAAAAAGTTGCCCTTAGCCGCGGACATCAGATAGTCTGCATTATCGACGTCGACAATCAGGATGATTTTGAATCTGAAGCATTCCGCTCTGCGGACGTGGCTATTGAATTCACCAATCCGACAGTGGCATACAACAACTATATCAAGACATTCAACGCCGGCGTAAAGCTCGTTTCGGGTAGTACCGGATGGATGGCAGAACATGGTGACGAAATAAAAAACCTTTGCGAGAAAGAAGGGAAAACACTTTTCTGGTCTTCTAATTTCAGTCTGGGAGTCGTTATTTTCTCTGCTGTCAACAAATACCTGGCAAAGATAATGAATCAGTTCCCAATATATGATGTGACCATGAGCGAAACACATCATATACATAAACTCGACGCACCAAGTGGTACTGCTATCACACTGGCCGAAGGTATCCTTGAAAATCTGGACCGTAAAGACCATTGGGTAAAAGAAGTGGCTGTCACAGCCAACGAATTACCTATTCACTCCATTCGTGAAGGAGAGGTTTTCGGCATTCACACCATTTGTTACGATTCGGCAGCTGACAGTATCTCCATTACACACGATGCCAAAAACCGTGGTGGATTTGCCTTAGGTGCTATATTAGCTGCCGAATATACTATGGATAAACAAGGGTATTTAGGCATGAGTGACTTGTTTCCGTTTTTGAAAGAATAATTATAAATAAATTATATCATGGAAAAAGCAACGCGCGCACAATGGATTAAATGTGCCATCGTTATCCTCCTCTACCTGGCTTTTTTAGTATGGGTGAAAAGCTGGTGGGGACTCATCGTAGTTCCTTTTATCTTCGACATTTATATCACGAAGAAAGTCCCCTGGTCATTCTGGAAGAAATCGAAAAACTCTACAGTACGTAATGTCATGAGTTGGGTGGATGCCATTGTTTTTGCATTGGTAGCTGTATACTTCGTGAACATATATGTATTTCAAAACTATCAGATACCTTCTTCTTCTTTAGAGAAATCTCTGTTAGTAGGTGATTTTCTATATGTAAGTAAAATGAGCTATGGCCCTCGTGTTCCCAATACCCCCCTCTCTATGCCGTTGGCGCAGCATACATTGCCTCTTGTAAACACTAAATCGTATATCGAGTGGCCACAATGGAAATATAAACGTGTTCCGGGATTTGGTAAAGTGAAAATGAACGATATTGTAGTATTCAACTTCCCGGCAGGAGATACCGTAGCTGTCACCTATCAACAAACTGACTTCTACGATAACATCATTTATCGGGAAGGAAAAGGGACTTTTTCCAATCCGATCAACATGGATAGTCTGAATCGTAAACAACAACGGATCGTATATGACCTTTATCGGGATGCCGGTAGAAAATACGTGTTTGCACACCCTGAAAAATTCGGTAACATAATCTATCGGCCGGTAGACCGCCGCGAAAACTATGTAAAACGTTGTGTCGGACTTCCGGGAGATACTCTTCAGATAAAAGACCGCATCATATACATCGACGGTAAAGCACAGGAAGAACCGGAAAACCTTCAGTTCCTCTATACCGTACATGCCACCGGTAAGATGATACCCAACGAATTCCTCCATGATGAGTTGGGATTAAGCAACGAAGATACAGAATACTACCAACCGGGAGCAACTGTTTTCTACTTGCCACTTACCCAAAAAGCACGCAACACATTGCTTGCACGCAAAGACCTTGTTACTTCGATAGAACCAATCTCAACAGAGAGACCCTCACACGATCTCTATCCACTAAACTTGTATACAGACTGGACAGTAGACAATTATGGTCCTATATGGATACCAGCCAAAGGTTCTACCATCACACTGACGATGGACAATCTTCCTATTTATGAGAGATGTATTGTTGCGTACGAAGGTAACAAGCTGGAAGTGAAAGACGATGGTATCTACATTAACGGACAAAAAACAGACAAATATACCTTCCAGATGGATTACTACTGGATGATGGGTGATAACCGCCATAATTCACAGGATTCCCGTTATTGGGGTTTTGTACCCGAAGATCATGTAGTAGGTAAGCCAATTGTAGTATGGTTATCTCTCGATAAAGACCGGGGGTGGTTTAACGGAAAGATCCGCTGGAACCGTATCTTTAAATGGGTGAAATGAGTGTGAGTTTGTGAGTTGGTAAGTTTGTAAGTTTGCGAGTCGATAAGTTTATGAGTTGATGAGTTTGTGAGTTGGTCGGTTCTCAGTAGTTATCATAAATTGAAACTAAAGAACTAAAAAACTGAAAAACTAAAGAACTAAAATGCCATGAAGAGAAATCTAAAATGGATAATAGCATTAGCCGGAGCAATAATCATCGTATTATTGCTCCGCAGCTTTGTTTTTACCTCATGCCTTATCCCTTCGGCAGGTATGGAAAATTCTCTCTTCCGCGGTGAACGTATATTAGTAAACAAATGGAGTTATGGACTTCGCCTGCCACTGATGTCTCTTTTTTCTTATCACAGATGGAGAGAACGAAAAGTGGAAAAAGAGGATATTGTTGTATTCAATAATCCTGCGAGTACAACACAGCCCGTTATAGACAGGCGGGAGGTATTTATAAGCCGTTGTGCAGGTGTACCAGGAGATACCTTATTGATTGATTCACTATTTACGATAGTATCCTCCCAAAGCGTAGCAGGACCTGACCGTAAAAGGTTGTATACCTACCCGAAAACCAGAGAAGAACAACTTGATTCGCTCCTGAGTATTTTATCCATAACTCCCAATGAACTGATGGGACAGGATTCCGTCAATAACGTACGAAGTTTCAGCCGTTACGAATATTACCTACTGGAACAGGCCATGAACGGATCAAACTGGATACAGCCACTTGAGTCAGACCGAGAAAAACAAGTAGTTAACCCGCTGATAATCCCCCGGAAAGGGATGGCCGTCCGGGTATACCCCTGGAACAGGACACTACTCCGTAACACACTTGTATTGCATGAGGGTAAACATGCAGAAATCAAACATGATACATTGTATGTAGACGGACACCCTGTACAACACTGTTATTTCAGTAAGGATTATTATTGGATGGTATCCAATAATTCTGTTAATTTATCCGATTCACGCCTTTTCGGACTTGTACCACAAGATCATATTATCGGAAAAGCCTCTCTTATCTGGTTCTCCAAAGAGAGCAATACAAATCTGTTTGAAGGTTACAGGTGGAATCGCTTCTTTCAACCTGTACGATGAGAATAAATGATGAATATTTAATGATGAATTACAAATGAAAACTGTTTTTCTCTCTTCAGCCTATCTGGCTCCCGTAGAATACTATAGTAAATTGGTTACCTATGATAAAGTTTTTATCGAGCAGCATGACCACTATATGAAGCAGACCTATCGTAATCGTTGTACTATTGCCGGTCCGGATGGTGATATTGCACTTTCTATCCCTACTGTAAAACCGGAAAATCCGAAATGCCCCATGAAGGATATCCGTATTTCCGATCATGGGAACTGGCGCCATATGCATTGGAATGCTATTGAATCGGCCTACAATAGTACTCCGTTTTTTGAATACTATAAAGATGATTTTCATCCGTTCTATGAGAAGAAATACGAGTTTTTAATCGATTTCAACGAAGAACTCTGCCACCTGATTTGTCAACTTACAGATATTGAAGTAGCCCTAAAACGAACTACAGAATATAAAATGGATTTTGCTCCGGATGAGTATGATTTCAGAGAAGCCATCCATCCCAAAAAAGATTTCCGGGAGACGGACCCGGAATTTATTCCCCACCCTTATTACCAGGTATTCGAAGCCCGGAATGGTTTTCGTCCGAATTTAAGTATGATAGACTTACTATTCAATATGGGGCCGGAAAGCTTATTAGTCCTACAACCACAAACAAGAAAATAGAGCAATAACCTTTTTTAAGATATTTCTAAACAAGAAAGCATCTTCAAACAATCTGTTTCTACTTCTTTTCGAGATAAAAAAGAAGTAGAAACAGACAGGCAAATTTATACTCAATCAACACATAGAAAAAGTATACTAAAAAAAAGCTTCTCCTTCCTTTTCCTAAACCATTATTTCGTGTTTTTATCACGAAGATACACCGGTACAAGCTTTTGAGATAAAATTTAAAAGTGCACCGGTACACTAAAAATAAAATTCCATCCGAATGATACCAGGCTTTGAAAAGTTTAGTAAATTCAAAACAAAAACACTATGAAAGCAAGAGTTACCTCATTTATTGTCGTTTTATTGTTCACAACCGGCAGTATGCATGCACAATCTATTTGGGATGCAGAGCATCTCAAAACCGTCAAACAATCTATACAGGAGCAACCTTATTCAGACATCTTTCAGGAGCTAAAATCAAGAGCTGATAAATTACTCAATGCAGTTCCTTATTCCGTCATGGATAAAGAAAAAACACCTGCCAGTGGAGATAAACACGACTACATGAGCCAGGCGCGTTATTACTGGCCCGATCCGACAAAGCCCGACGGCTTACCATACATCAGCCGCGACGGAGAATCAAATCCTGAACTGAACAAACTGGATCGTAACCGCCTGGGAAGTACTGCCAGCCGAATAACAACACTCAGTTTGGCATGGTATTTCAGCAACGACGAACGTTATGCACAAAAAGCAACGGAACTGATCCGTGTATGGTTCTTTAATAAAGATACCCGAATGAACCCTAATCTGGAATATGCCCAAATGATTCCGGGACGCCACAACAACAAAGGGCGCAGTTTTGGAGTGATTGACACTTATTCCTTTATAGAAATGCTCGATGCAGTGCAATTGTTGGAACAATCGCAAGCATTCACCAGTAACGACTCCAAACAACTCAAAGCCTGGTTTGGGGAACTGTTAAACTGGATATTGACCAGCGAACAAGGAAAAGAAGAGCATAATGCCAAAAACAATCACAGTATAGCCTATGATGCACAAGTAATCGCTTTCGCTATGTATGCCGGAGATCAGGCCACTGCAGAACGATTCGTTAAAGAATTCCCCGAAAAACGTGTTTATAAGCAAGTTGAACCGGATGGGAAACAACCTCAGGAACTTCGCCGCACACTCGCTTTTGGTTATTCAGAATACAACTTGCAACACATGCTTGACATCTTTGTAATGGGAAAGAAAATGGGACTTTCCCTCGACAACAATACTTCTGCCGACGGACGTAACTTCTACAAGGCAGCTGATTTTCTTGCATCCTATCTGGGTAAAGATGTATCAGCATGGCCTTATCAGCAAATCAGCGACTGGAATATGAAACAACAAGAGCTTTGCAAAGACTTGTATCGTATCTATCTGATGAATCCGGCACGTACGGATTACCTTAACCTATACAAAGCCAACAATAAAATAGATATCAAAAGTGAATTCATTCTACTCTATGTACGTCCCGAAGACATAAGTAACAAATAATATCTTATTCACAAAACACATCAGCAAAAGCTCATCTGGTAGAAAGCATCGGCCAGATGGGCTTTTTCATTATCTGATCTATATATCCCCCCTATTCTATTCAATAAATCATTTTATCCACCTTTCTCTAAAGAAATCCCAATTTTTCCACTTTATAGGAAAATATATACCCGTCTATTTCCCCTACATGAAATACTTTTGTGATAAGTTTTATGATGTGATACTTTAAAAACCAATCAATTATGAAAAACTATTGGAGACTTTTCCTCTCTTTACTCTTTTTGTGCAGCGCTTTATCCCTGCAGGCTGCCGTAAAATCGTTCACAGAATCTTTTGTCCTTTACACCAATTCAGAGGGGTTAACCGCCGCTTACAATGAAGGTTGGTGCCTTGATGGAAAAGGATCAGGAACTTTCGCTTATTATTCATCCCGTTCGGCTACATTTCCCGATGCACTTACTGACGGCACCGTCACTATGGAATCGGACTGGCTGGACGTTAAAGGAGCTAATAACAATAAAGGAGCTGTATTTACCGTCACTGGTATCTCCGGACTGAAATTAGCCTTTCAAAGTGGTAGCGCCGCAACCCGCTATGTGCGTGCCGTTATTTCCGGCAATTCAGGAACAAATATCACTCTGTTAGGAGGAAGCGATGCCAATGAGGCAGGTGTGCTTGAGACCTCTGATTTGATCCCTGCCGAACGGTATACCATCACTGTCACCTCCTGGGCAGAGGAAACTTGCACAAGTGGAGCCGACAGTCGCTTGTATTACGTAGCTTTCATTGCAAATTCTCAGAATCTTCCTAATGCCGCCTACGTCTACGATTCTCAATATTCCAATTACTCCATTACCAAAGATCCGGTCTATCTGACATTGGTAAAATCGTTTACAGTAACAACGATTGATGCAAACAACTATAACTCCATCCCGGGCACTTATTATAAAGAGCGCTTAAAAGAGTACGATCTGGTAGTTGCTTCTGAGTCTGTTGCCAGTACAAATAAATTTGGTATAGCCCTATCAAATCTGGTAGGAAAAGTTCCAATGTTAAATTTAAAAGCATTTTATTATGGAAGTGCGTCCTGGAACTGGGCCAGTGCAATAAATCCCACAGCCGGTTCTACAGGATGGAATCAAATCATAGTATCCGATGCATTTAAAACACACTCTCTATTTAAAGGCATCAATTTTGACGGTACCATCACTCTCTTTGACGGTACTGCGAAAACAAGTAATAATGTACAGAGCTATACCTCTCCTAAAGAGATTATCGCTTCGGATGAAGTACTTGCTACCAATGCCTCAAACGGATATAATGCCATACATGAGCATAAACAGAGTAACGGAAAAAATGGCTATATACTCATTCCTCTCTCTTATGCCGCAATTGAAACATTAACCCCTGATGCGAAAACGCTGATCACAAATGCAGCTTCTTATCTGGCTGCAACAAAAAGTGAATATACCGTGCCCGCACAAGTGGAAAATCCCGTTATCAGTTATGACACCGATAATAATGTAACAATCAGCTGTCCCACCCATGGAGCTACCATTTATTACAGTAAAGACGGCTCCGCCCTATCCTCTTCAGCCTCTGTATATACAGAAGGATTCTCTTTGAGTACAACCACCACACTTAAGGCAATCGCCGTAAAAGAGGGAATGCTTCCGTCGGAAGAAGTTTCCGAATACATTGTGATTGCCAGAGAATGTGGGCCGCAAGTACTCGATCCGGAGCGTCTGAACCGGGGAGCCATTGCAACCTACACCAACGATGGAATGCTGGTAAACTGGCGTTGGCTTGCCACAGATCCCGATGATATTGCTTTTAATATATATCGTGACGGTACAAAACTAAATACTCTGCCACTCTCATCACGTACCAATTATCTGGATGCTGAAGGATCAGTTAATTCAAACTATACAGTCGAAGCATTGAGTGCCGGTAAAGTAGTTGAAACCGCTGCAGCATTAGTTTTGGAAAAAGGATACCTGAACATTCCTCTCGACCGCCCTCAAGGAGGCACAGTTCAGGGCAGTAGTTATACCTACACCCCAGGAGACGCAAGTGTAGGTGATGTAGACGGAGACGGTGAATATGAAATTATCCTGAAATGGGACCCCACCAATCAATGCGACAATGGCCAGAATGGTAGCCAGAACTACACCGGCAATGTTTATCTTGATTGTTATAAACTGAATGGAACCAAATTATGGAGAATAGATCTGGGAGTTAATATCCGTGCCGGTGCTCACTATACTCAATTTATGGTCTATGATCTGGACGGTGACGGCAAAGCCGAAGTAGCTTGTAAGACAGCCCCGGGAACCATTGATGGACAAGGAAACCATGTAATAATGGGCAGTGACGATCCCACTGCCGATTATCGTGGAACCTATGGTGGTAAGAAAGGGGTCATAAAAACCGGTCCGGAGTACCTGACTGTTTTTGAAGGAAGCACCGGTAAAGAACTCTCTACCGTAGCTTATGAACCAAGTCGTAATATTATCTCAGACTCAGCATGGGGTGACAGTTACGGAAACCGAAGCGAACGCTATCTGGCATGTGTTGCCTATCTGGACGGGAAGAAACCAAGTCTTGTGATGTGCCGGGGATATTATACAGCCGCTTATCTCTGTGCCTGGGATTTTGATGGTAAGGAATTGAAGAAAAAATGGATGCACGCATCCACCGTCAAAGGACAAGGTGCTTATGGTGAAGGTGCCCATAGCCTTGCCGTAGGAGATGTAGATGGTGACGGATGTGATGAGATAGTTTATGGCGCTTGCTGTATCGATCACGACGGTTCATTACTCTATCGTACGGGATTGGGACACGGAGACGCTCTTCATTTAGGGGACTTCATTCCGGATCGTGATGGCCTGGAAGTATTTATGGTACACGAAGAAAAGTCGGCTGCTTACGGTTTTGAAATGCGTGATGCCTGCACCGGAGAAATACTTTCGGGACGTAAAATGGGGGCAGACATCGGCCGCGGTCTTTGTGCAGATATCGATTCGCTTTCACGTGGTGCCGAATATTGGTCGTTAGCCAAATTCAATGTAACCGCTGATGGCAAGTACAATAACATCACCTTCGACTGCAATGGTGATTCTATCTCTACCAGACGACCACCTGTAAACTTCCGCACCTACTGGACAGGCAATTTATCCGAAGAATTACAGGAAAAAGGCATCATCTCACAATGGGTAAACAAAACCTCCAATTGCTCTACCCTTACGGATTTTGTATCGACTTATGGTTGCGGCGTAAACCTCATTAAAGATACCCCTTCCCTGCAAGCCGATATTTTCGGAGACTGGCGAGAGGAGTGTATCTATTATGATGAAGCCACCAAGAGTAATCTGATAATCTTCTCTACTCCATTTACCTCTCCGTATCGGGTTCCGTGCCTGATGCACGATCATATTTACAGAATGTCTATCTGCTGGCAGAATGTGGCATATAATCAGCCCCCTCATTTGGGATATTATTTGCGTGACTATGTAAAAAACCAACAATCCAACCCCACCGGCATATTACAACCCTCCATAACGGAAGAGCAAAGTAATATTGAAATACCTTTCACTCTTATTTCCGAGGGCATTGTTATCCGTTATACAGACATGAATAATACATCCTGCAACATTCGTGTTTATTCTCAGGATGGTTTGTGTGTGTATCACACAACAAATAAGTTTCAAGGAAACGGAGAAATTAAGCTTGGAGCTCTGGAAGAGCTGAAAAAAGGAGTTTACCTGCTCTCTGTAGTTGCTGACGGAGTAAGAACTGTTAGGAAGATTATACGATAAAATAGAATAAAAACGAAATAAAGCCCATCATTGAAATACTGTTTATCAATGATGGGCTTACAAATTTTGTAAACTTGATTTAGAGATAAAATAGCCCAGTAACCAACCATTATCAGATAGTATAACTATAATACACTGATCTTTTTATTTCAATTCAAAAGGAACTACCCCTTTAATATCGGCGGCAGAGGCAGCTATTACAGCTTCAAACTTACCCGGTTCGGCCACCCATTCATGTTTGGCGTCATCGAAGAAACTCAGAGCATCTTTAGCAATCGTAAATGATACGGTCTTTTCCTCACCCGGAGCGAGCTTTACTTTATCAAAACCTTTCAACTCTTTAACAGGCCGGGGCAAAGATGATTTTTTATCACTGATATAGAGTTGGACTACTTCCTGACCTTCACGGGTGCCAGTGTTCTTTACAGATACCGTAAAAGTAATTGTATCATCGGCAGACATCGTTTTCTTATCGGCAACCGGTTTACCATATTCAAATGTAGTATAACTCAACCCATAACCAAACGGAAAGAGTGGCTTCACCTTCTTCTGTTTATCGGTCCAACGATACCCTACGAAAATACCTTCATTGTACTTTTCGTTGACAATGTTACCTACCTTTTCAGTGCCGGGATACTCACCCAGCTGATGTGCGGGCACGTCTTCCAACTTAGCAGGAAAGGTAAAAGGTAATTTTCCGGACGGATTCACATCACCAGTCAATACAGCAGCAATAGCTGTCCCTGCCTCCGAACCTAAAAACCATGCCTGCAAAATAGCGGGGACTTCTTTCACCCAAGGCATTGCAACAGCATTGCCGGAGATATTGATTACAATCAGGTTCTTATTAGCTTTGACGAGTTCTGTAATAACTTTATCCTGATCGTACGGTAAACCAAGTCCGGCACGGTCAGAGTCCTCACAATCCTGGTGCGCACTTTTGTTTAATCCTCCAATGAATATTACATAATCCGCTTCACCTGCCACACGTACAGCCTCAGCAATAAGTTCCTCCGGAGTGCGGTCATCTTTCAGATTCTGCCCTGAAACGACGCCGTTGTACTCGCCACTTGCATCACCTACATAACCGCGCGCATAGACAACTTCTGCCTTATTACCAACGCGGTTGCGAATGCCATCCAGCGGAGATATTTCACGTTGCACTTTCAAAGAGGAAGAACCGCCACCTACAGTCATCATCTTTACAGCATTCTCACCGATCACGGCAATTTTCTTTGTTTTATCAAGATCGATAGGTAAGAGATCGTTATTATTTTGTAGCAATACAATCCCCGCTTCACCTATCTTACGGGCAGCTTCATAGTGTTCCGGTGATCTCATTGTGCCATAAGGACGGTTACGATCCATTGTTGTACGGAAGGCTAGACGAAGAATACGGCGTACCTTATCATCCAACTCTTTTGTACCTACCTTACCCGACTTTATACGTTCGAGATAAGGTTGCGCCAGGTAATAATTGTCATAAGCATTACTCGTACCGTTAGACAAACCATTGGTCCAGCTACCAAACTCCATGTCGAGTCCGTTGGTTATAGCCTGGTCTGTGTCATGTACACCTCCCCAATCGGATACAACTACACCATCGAATCCCCATTCACCTTTTAATATGTCATTCAGCAGGTATTGATTATGGCAAACATGTTGATCTTTGTACAAATTATAAGAACCCATGATGGCCCATGTGTTACCTTCCTGAACAGCTGCCTTAAAAGCAGGCAGATAGATTTCGTACAGAGTACGGTCATCTACTATCACATTTGTAGTGTGGCGATTCACTTCCTGGTTATTCAACGCATAATGCTTCACACAGGCAGCCACTCCATTCTTTTGTACTCCCTGTATATAAGGAACAACCATACGCCCTGCCAGATAAGGATCTTCGCCCATATATTCAAAATTACGCCCATTCAACGGTGTACGATAGATATTCACACCCGGTCCCAACAAAACGGTTTTATTACGATAGCGGGCTTCTTCTCCGATACTTTTTCCGTAGAGCATAGACACTGTCGGATCCCAGGTAGCAGCCAGACAAGTTAAAGCCGGAAAAGCCACACAAGAATCATTGGTCCAGCCAGCCTGATCCCATTCATCCCACAACACTTCGGGACGTATACCGTGAGGTCCGTCTGTCATCCAAAACTCCGGAATACCCAAACGCGCCACACCCGGGGAACTGAATTTTGACTGTGCATGCGTCATGGACACCTTCTCCTCTACTGTCATTCGGGATAGAGCATCCTCTACTCTCTCTTCTATCGGCTTGCTATCGTCAAGATAAACCGGGGTCTGCGCAAAAACAGGCAGAGCAGTCAGGGACAAGCCCAATAACATTGATCTTACTTTCATGATACTATTTACTTATTATACAAAAAAATTAAAACGAGACGTTTCGTCGTATACCAGTTATTTAGCTATAAATATATTAGTTAAACGACAAACAAGTTCCTTTTTATTAAACAAATTCACTAACATTAAGAATTGCATATACCTGCCGTTCCTCAATTAAGTGATACGACAAGCGCAAAACGCAACAATCGTACCGGTCTCATCCCTTAATCTATATGTGTCTCATTCTCTTCTATCATACATTATAATCAAACGAACGAAAGGTCGTAATTGAACGATGTACGACATGTGCATGTCGTGCTGTACGAGATGCACATGTCGGGATGTTCCACATGCACATCTCGTGCAGTACCAGATGTGCATGTCGTACATCGTTCTTCACCGGGATAAAAGAGATACCCCGGGAAGAAAAGCCGTAAGTGCTATAATATCATTTATAAATCAGCGTAGACAGATATTCCTCTGCAAACATCTCATTGGCTACTTCAAGAAGATTATCTGCCGTCAATGTCTCTATACGTTTACAGACTGTATCCAGATTCTCAAACTTATTGTAATGCAGGAAAGTTTTAGCCATACCCAAAGCATTGTTCTCAAAGTTATCCGAAGCTACACAGATTTGCCCTATCAACTGTTTTTTGGCAGCTTCAATTTGTGAGGAAGTCATCTTTACATCACGCATCCGCTTTAGTTCTTTATAAGTCAATCGCAGACAAGTATCCACATCCTCAAGGTCTGTACCAAAGTAGATGGAAAAAGCACCGGTATCCGTATAAGAAGTCAGATTGGATTCTACATTGTATACCAACCCACGGCGTTCACGTAAAGCAACATTCAGACGACTATTCATACCGGGACCACCCAAAATATTATTCAGCAGATAGAGAGCGGTACGTTTATCATCATAAGCATTATACCCCCGGCTCCCTAACATCACATGAGCTTGGTGAGTATCTTTCGGTATTACCAGGTGTTCCGGGACATATAATGGCGGTGGAGTACGCAAATTTTTCACCTCGCCAGCCGGTATATCCGCCATCAGTTTTTCCAACATATTCACTAACCTCTTAAAATCAATTTTTCCCTGAACAAAGAAAACCATATTAGAGGGTTGATACAGTCGTTGTGTAAATGCCAGAGCATCAGCTGTCCGGAATTGCCTCAGCAGCTCCGGGCGCCCCAAAATATTACGTCCCAATGGATGCCCACGGAATATCATATCTTCAAAATCATCAAAGATCAATTCTGAAGGATTATCTTCATAAGATTGTATTTCGTCAATGATAACTTCTGTCTCTCTTTCTATCTCACGCTGCGGAAAAGTAGAACGGAATACAATATCGACCAGCAATTCTACTGCACGCGACAGGTCATCTGCCAGAAAAGCAGAGTAAACTACCATCTCTTCTTTATTGGTATAGGCATTCAAATCACCTCCCACAGCCTCCATACGGTTTAATATATGCCAGGCCTTTCGCTTTTGCGTGCCTTTAAAGATAAGGTGTTCTACAAAATGAGCCATTCCCTGTTCATTTTCAGCCTCATCACGAGTACCGGCATTCACAGCAAAACCACAATAAGTCACATCGGAAACTACAGGTTTACAAATAATCCTCAAGCCATTTGACAGAGTATGCTCGACCTGCTCCGTTAGTAAATTCTTCATTATCAGTACTAAGTTTTATTGATGCTACAAAAATACAATAAAACTTATTGTCGTTTATAGAAAATTGCAGATATTTGTAGACTATAACAGTGACAACGTGTATGGAAAAGATAGGAATATTCTGTTCTGCATCAGAAAACATTGACAAAATGTATTCCGATGCTGCTGTCCGGGTAGGCAAATGGATAGGTGAAACAGGCAAAACTCTTATATATGGCGGTGCCAGTCTCGGACTTATGGAATGTGTAGCACAGGCAGTAAAAACAAACGGTGGACACATTATTGGTGTAGTTCCTGCCAAACTTGAAGAGAACGGAAAAGTCAGCACGCTACCGGATCGTATTATTCATACCCATAACCTCAGTGACCGTAAAGACATTATCGTAGAAGAATCAGATATATTACTGGCTCTTCCGGGAGGCGTAGGTACATTGGACGAGATATTCCACGTCATGGCAGCCGCATCCATCGGTTATCATCATAAGAAAGTGGTGTTTTACAATGTGGATGGTTTCTACGACACCTTATTAGCAGCACTCAAAGAGATAGAAAGTAAAGGGTTCGCCCGTCATCCGTTCTCTACGTACTATGACATAGCCAACACGCTGGAAGAATTAAAAGAAATAATGACCATATGATAGAATCCATTAAAGACCTTTTGCAGAAGGAAGCACAAGCTGTGCTGAATATCCCCGTAACAGACGCCTATGAAAAGGCTGTAGACCTTATCATAGAACAAATTTGTATCAAAAAAGGCAAGCTTGTAACCAGTGGTATGGGAAAAGCCGGGCAGATTGCCATGAACATTGCTACTACATTCTGTTCTACCGGTATTCCCTCCGTTTTTTTACATCCAAGTGAAGCACAGCATGGCGACCTGGGCATTTTGCAAGAGAATGATTTGCTATTACTCATTTCCAACTCAGGTAAAACACGTGAAATTGTGGAATTAACACAGCTGGCACACAACCTGAATCCCGGATTGAAATTTATCGTAATTACCGGTAATCCGGACAGTCCACTGGCCGATGAGTCAGATGTCTGCCTCAGTACAGGTAAACCGGCGGAAGTATGTACATTGGGAATGACCCCTACTACATCGACTACCGTAATGACTGTAATTGGAGACATTCTGGTGGTACAAACCATGAAAAAAACTCAATTTACGATTGAAGAATATTCCAAACGTCATCATGGCGGTTATCTGGGAGAAAAATCAAGAGAGTTATGCGTAAAGTAATCGGTATTGGTGAAACAATTCTTGATATCATTTTCGAAGGGAACCAGCCCTCGGCTGCTGTACCGGGTGGCTCTGTCTTCAATGGTATCGTATCACTAAGGCGCGCGGGCATAAATGTATGCTTTATCAGTGAAACGGGAAATGATCATGTAGGTAACATCATTCTGCAATTCATGCAGGATAACGGGCTGCCAACAGAACATGTAAACGTTTTCCCCGACGGAAAATCGCCTGTATCTCTTGCCTTTCTGAACGAGCGTAACGATGCAGAATACATCTTCTACAAAGATTATCCCAAACAGCGCCTTGATGTATTATTCCCGGAAATACATGAAGACGATATCGTAGTTATCGGTTCTTACTATGCACTCAATCCTGTACTCCGCGAAAAAATAGTGGAGTTACTGGAAACAGCCAAAGAGAAAAAAGCGATTATATATTACGATCCCAACTTCCGCAGCTCACACAAAAACGAAGCTATGAAGCTCGCATCTACCATTATCGAAAATTTGGAGTATGCAGATATTGTACGTGGATCAATAGAAGACTTTTTCTATATGTACGGGCTGAATGATACAGATAAAATATACAAAGATAAGATCCAGTTCTACTGCCCTAATTTTATTTGTACAGCAGGAGCAGAACAAATCGCACTGCGCACCAAAAACTTTCGGAAAGACTACCCGATAGAACCGCTGAATGCAGTAAGTACTATCGGAGCTGGCGATAACTTCAACGCCGGACTTATTTATGGTATGCTGAAGTATGATGTACGCTATCGCGACCTGAATGGCCTGAACGAAGAAATATGGGATAAAATCATCGGGTATGGCAAAGCTTTTGCTGCAGAAGTTTGTAAGAGCTTCAACAATTCAGTCTCAAAGGAATTCGCTGAAAAACTTATTGAAAAATAAGATCCGGATATTCTACGTTTCAGAGCGAGTATAGGTATCTCCATGTGGATCTGTGTGAGTATTAAAAACTCTGTAGTTTGTCTAATAATCGCAAAGTAATGACAAAGTCTGCCAGTTATTCATATCTTTGCAATTAGAGTTTTAGACAATATACTATGTATAAGAACCTGATCAACTGGCTTGCCATTTTCCTTTTGTTCCCTTCATGTTCCAAAACACCACCGAATATCTCGGTTGTTTGTGAGGAAAATAATGTAGGAAACTGCATTATTAAGTGGGAAACTGCTCCTCTTATTCAGGGGCAGGTGAAAGTATATGCGTCTACCAATCCGGAGATGATACCGGAAACACTCCCAATTGCCGCTGCCGCCATTTCCGATGGTAAAATGACCATTGTCACAGATGACCCTTCCAGACGTTATTATTATATGATGGTATTTAACAATAAATACCGTGTAAAAATAGCGACCCGAAATGTGAATATCCCCGGTATACAAAACTTCCGTGATCTGGGTGGGTATAAATCCTCTGCCACAGGAAAAAACGTTCGTTGGGGGATGCTCTATCGCTCGGCACAGATTGACAGCCTCGGTTGTGCAGCACTCAGGGAACTAAGAAATATAGGAATAAAAACCATTATCGATTTTCGTACTCCCGAAGAACGGAATAACTATCCGCAGATTCAAAAAGGCTTCAATGTCGTTTACATTCCCATTGCAACAGGTAACATGGAAAAGGTATTACAAGGCATACAAGAGGGAAAAATCAAGGGTGATACCATCAACCGTATCGTAGAGCAAATGAATCGTAAACTGGCAATAGATTATCGTAATGAGTATAAAAAGCTTTTCAGCATTTTGCAGGATCAAAGCAATTATCCCATTATCATTCACTGTACTTCCGGCAAAGGACGCACAGGTGTTGCCTCTGCCATCATTCTTGCCGCTCTGGGTGTAAACGAAGATATCATAATGCAGGATTATCGCCTGAGTAACGATTATTTTAATATACCCAAAGCCTCTAAATATGCCTACAAACTTCCGGTGAATTCGCAGGAAGCCATCACTACCGTTTATACGGCAAAAGAAGACTTTCTGAACGCTGCCAAAGAGGAAATAGAGCGGACGTATGGAGATGTGCCGACTTACCTTGAAAAGGGACTCGATCTCACCACTCAGGACATCGAGCAATTACAAAGTATTTTGCTGGAATAATACTAATGAGAGGTATATATCCTCTTTAGTATATTTCTGGCAACGTGTGGACGATAATGTGAGTCTTCGTAATAATTATGGTAATCAACCGTAATTTCATTTGTTCCTGAAAAATCAAAAACGTTTTCCTTTCCAAATATTTCCTTGAGAATGTCCAGATCCTGAGGATTCAATTTTATCTGATCAAATAAAGGATTTATCACGATCTTATAATCAGTGTGATGTTTTTTAAAAATTTGCACCATTTCTTCCAGCATTTCCCGTTGCTTAATCACTATGACAGGTCGTGACACAGAATCAGGAAAACTTTTATCCTCAAACACCTTCATTTTCTTTTCATTATAAAAAGTACCATCAGCTATCTCTCGTTCAAACTCCACAGATTTAGCCTCGTTAGTATTCTTGTCATATCGGAATCGCTCATCTGAAAGTAAATAACTCTCTGCCATATACTTCTTCACTTCACCACTCAGTTTAAAATCGGCTAAAGCATACAGAAACTTTGGACTAAAGAAAGCTTTAATAAATGAACAATGAAAACCAAAAATATTCGTATAATTCTCCAACTGAGGGGCAATACAATACAGATGTCCATCTTTACTTTTATCTTGTTCAAGAATTGACTTATCAAGTATTAGTAAAGCATTATGAATACTATTTCCACTTTTGTCTATATACATCACTTTTTTATACAATGCATACAATGACTCCAAAGACGCATCAAAATGAAAGCAACTACTACTATCCGGCAGATACTCTCTCCAATCGGCTATCTCGTAGTACATACTTCTTGAATTCCCGAAAACAAAAGAATCATAATGAAGAGCAACATGCCGTTTTTCAAAGGTAGTTGTACTTATATACCCGGCATTTAAACCGACACCGGGCTTTTCATCTTCAGCATAGAATGCATCGTAATCATAGATAACTTTAAAAACATCCAAGGCAAAATATAGCACTAACAATAGTACAAACGGAATTGCCATCAGCAACGTCTTATATATAAACTTTCTAATACCGCTCCTTGTCATACCAATATCTCTTAAAACTGAAAATAGATAAACTGAGTGCTTTGACCTGCCTGCCAAAACAATACTGAAATGATCGCATAGTAAATAGCATATCTGAGCAAAGGAGACTTTATCTGCCCATCCAATTGCAAAGCGTGTTGCTTATCTCTCTGAATCCATTCTACAAGTATCAACACCGCAATAAACATACATGCCATCTTTCCTTGTTGAGGGATTCCAAAATGCCCATTAGTTATCATACGAACAATATACTGCCAGGCATCGTATATTGTCCTGGAACGGAAAATAATCCAGCCCAACACAACCAAAATGAATGTACATATCATCTGGATTGTCTCTCGTAACGTAGGAAGTTTCTTACCCTTAGCTACAACATCCGTAAATCTACGATTCCTGCCCAGCAGCAATAAAGGTAAGAATAGTAAAGCATGAAAAGCCCCCCAACAGATAAAAGTCCAGTTAGCTCCATGCCACAGGCCACTAACCAGAAAAATAACCACTGTATTACGGAAGCTTTGCCATTTTCCTCCCCGACTTCCTCCCAAGGGAATATAAATATAATCACGAAACCACGTAGTCAGAGAAATATGCCAACGTCGCCAAAACTCCGCAATATCCCGTGAGAAATAAGGAAAATTAAAGTTCCTCATTAGATTAATACCAAACAGACGAGCCGTACCTATTGCGATATCAGAATAACCGGAGAAATCTCCATAAATCTGAAAAGTAAAAAGTACTGCTCCATAAAAAAGAGTCAAACCATCATGTTGATAATAATTTTCAAAAATCTGATTGACAGCAACCGCACAATTATCAGCAATCACCAACTTCTTAAATAGTCCCCATAATATTTGTCGCATCCCATCCGTAGCTTTAGCATAATCAAAACTACGCGATCTCAGGAACTGAGGCAGAAGATGAGTAGCCCTTTCGATAGGACCTGCCACCAACTGAGGAAAGAAACTAATGAAAGCAAAGAAAGCAACAATATCATGTGTTGGTTTCATTTTATGCTGATATACATCAATCGTATAACTTAATGCCTGAAAAGTATAAAAACTGATACCCACCGGCAAAAGAATATCTAATGTTACCCAATCCAGTTGTAATCCAAAAGTAAGAAATAGTTGTGTAAGATTCTCTGCGAAGAAATTGTAATACTTAAATATTGCAAGAATTAGCAGATTCAACAATATATTAGCAACACTTATCCATTTCTGTAAGTTGCGGTCTCCTTCTTTTTTTTCAAGCAAAATGCCACTTCCAAAACTACAAAAGGTTGTAAATGCGATAAGAATCAGAAAACGCGCATCCCACCATCCATAAAACAAATAACTGACTGCAACAATAAACAGGTTTTGCCACTTTAACGATTTAAATACAAACCAATAAAGTAGAAAAACAACCGGCAGGAAAATTAAAAATTCAAAAGAGTTAAATAACATTTCTCTCAGATTACGCTGTAATGCACTAATAACGGTAATATACCTTTATAAGTATGCAAAATTAAATAAAAAACAAACAATGCTATAGTCAAAAGAATTAGTTTCCACTAATTTTACGTATATTTGCACCCGAATATAAAGATATACAGAGATTTAATGAAGACATTTGAAGAGCTTGGCGTTTCTCCGGAGATACGTAGAGCAGTCGAAGAAATGGGATACGAGAATCCCATGCCGGTACAAGAGGAAGTGATTCCGTACCTTTTAGGAGAAAATAATGATGTAGTAGCTCTTGCTCAAACAGGAACTGGGAAGACAGCCGCATTTGGTCTGCCGCTGATACAACAGATTAATGTAAAAAACCGTGTTCCTCAATCGCTTATCCTTTGCCCTACACGGGAGCTTTGCTTGCAGATAGCAGGTGATTTAAATGATTATTCCAAATACATCGACGGATTAAAAGTACTGCCCGTATATGGTGGATCATCTATAGATAGCCAGATACGTAGTCTGAAACGTGGTGTACACATCATAGTAGCTACTCCAGGTCGTTTGCTCGATCTGATGGAACGCAAAACCGTTTCCCTCTCTACTATCAGCAATGTTGTAATGGACGAAGCTGATGAGATGCTGAATATGGGATTCACAGACAGTATTAACGCTATTCTGGCAGACGTTCCGCAAGAACGTAATACGTTGCTTTTCTCAGCTACTATGAGTCCGGAAATAGCACGTATTTCTAAGAACTATTTGCGCGACGCCAAAGAAATCACCATTGGACGTAAAAACGAAAGTACAAATAGCGTGAAGCATATTGCATATATGGTTCAGGCGAAAGATAAATATGCCGTACTCAAACGTGTAGCAGATTACTGTCCGCAGATATATGGTATCGTTTTCTGCCGTACCCGTAAAGAGACGCAGGAAATTGCCGACAAGTTAATGCAGGAAGGCTATAACGCCGATTCATTGCATGGAGAACTCTCTCAGGCACAGCGTGACGCCGTTATGCAGAAATTCCGTTTACGCAATATACAAATATTAGTCGCTACAGACGTAGCTGCACGCGGACTGGATGTAAACGACTTAACCCACGTCATCAATTACGGCCTGCCGGATGATACGGAAAGCTATACGCACCGCAGCGGACGTACCGGACGTGCGGGAAAAACAGGTATCTCTATCGCTATTGTTAACATGCGCGAGAAAGGGAAAATGCGTGAGATAGAGCGTATCATTGGCAAAAAGTTCATTATGGAGCAAGTCCCCACAGGCAAGCAGATCTGTGAGAAACAGCTCATCAAGGTAATTGACGATATTGAAAAAGTAAAGGTTAATGAGGAAGAGATAGCGGACTTCATGCCCGAAATCTACCGTAAGCTGGAATGGTTGAGTAAAGAAGACGTTATCAAACGCATGGTATCTATGGAATTCAACCGTTTCCTTGAATACTATCGTGACCGCGAAGAAATACAAACTGCAACCGATAGCCGTGGCGAACGTGGCACGCGCACCGAAGGACGCGGAAGCCGTGATAATGGCGGTAGCCGTACAGCAGCACCGGGATTCACCCGTTTATTCATCAATCTGGGTAAAATGGACAACTTTTTCCCGAACGAACTTATCAACCTGCTGAATAGCAATACTCGCGGACGCATCGAACTGGGACGTATTGATCTGATGAAGAACTTCTCATTCTTTGAGGTAGATGAAAAAGAGGCACAAAGTGTTATAAAAGCGCTGAATCGCACAAACTGGAATGGACGTAGAGTTTCAGTCGAAATAGCCGGAGAAGAAGGCGGAGAAGGGCGTAAAAACAGTGGCAGATACAAAGATAACGGCAGAGATGCAAAGTCATCTGCATCAACAAAACCACGCAAAGACAAACCGGCCAGAGCAACTTCAGCTTCTACTGACAGCAAAAAACAAAAGCCAAGCCGGGAGGAACGTGGATACAGTAATGCACGCGGTAAAAAAGACGACTGGCAGCAGTTCTTTAAAGATGAAAAATCGGATTTTAGTGAAGAAGGATGGGCACGTAGAAAAAAGAAAAAATAAATAGGGGCATGTCCCTGTTTCATATTACTCCGGGATTCAAGTATAAAACCTGAATCCCGGAGTTTGTTATTTACACAATTGGATAGCCAAATGCAGAAAAGAATTCTCTTTGAAAAGTAATCATCCACATTCAGGCAAACCGTTTCTCACTTATCCGGATTCATCATTGTCACAGCCATTAATCCTACCACTACTTCCTGCGATAAAGTTTCCAGCGATATACTTTCTACTTCAACACCCTTGCGCAATCTTCTATTTAACAACATAGCTGTACAATTCTCACCAAGTTCTACTATTTGTGGCATCTTCTCCGGCAAACAAAAACGATCCATTTCTGCTGTATAGTAAGAGCGAACTCCCTGACCGGGAATTGAAGTATTAGGGTTAATAACACTTAGATTCCAATAGTTAACCGGAGGAATCAATTCGAGTGAATCTCTTCCCCCATCCGCATAATTAATATAAATTACAGCATTAGCAATCTGACATTGCATCACATTAGTAGTCCCACAAACTAAAAAGTACAAGGCCTCTCCGGCATTCCCAACTGATATACTCTTTTGTGCAGGATAGTTATCCCACAAAGAAGTAAATAATATATTGCTACTGTTTGTGTTCCAACAAAAAGGTACTCCCTGAGTTGTCAATAATTCATTCTTTTCAGTCTTCAAATGAACAACTTTATCAAAACTGATAGCAGGAGGCGAACATTGCCAGTACGGAAACGTCCATGGAGAATATCCATCAGTACCCAGACGGGCCGACACAGTATTAGGTCTTGGAGAAAGATACTCCTGTTGATAAACTGTTCGAACGTCTGCATTATAATAAGCCGAAATATCATAAGTTTTCCAACTTGCCGTATCAGGAATCTCATCAACAGACAGATTGGCCCGTTCCCGATCTTTATCAGGATCATTCACCTTTATACGAAATACTCTCCATTGCGGCAATTTTCCTTTCTTGATAGAAGCAACAACTGTATGATACCCCTCATTGAAGGCTATTTTTGTAACAAAAGTCCCCTTATTTATCCGGATAGTTTCAAATACACCCTGGGGATCAAAGATATCCTTAATCTGTACATCTTCTAACTTAAATATGTTCTTTTGACCGGCATTTAATTCCCGTGTTTCTACTGGTACGTAAACAGCTCTATCTTCCAAAGTAATAACAACATCGACTTTATCTGAATGACGACACTGTAACTTTACAATACTGCATCCTATTCCGGGGAACACTTCCCATTTTGTATTTGCACCATTAATGCTAACTCCACTGATATTACTGCTATTAACCGGTAATAACAGTTCCATATCAGCTTTGGACTTTAGTTCCAGGCTATAGTTCAGTTGATTTCCTTTAGCAGTGAACACTACCCCAAAGTCCGGCAGGCTAATAGATGCCATATCCCATTCAGGAGGAAACTGAGGAGCAAAAACAACACGATTGTTAGGATAGTCCGGACGGTATCCGAAAAGTCCACTTACCAAAGTACGCGTAAATGTATGAACACAATCTCCAAAATCAATTCCCCCTTGAATCGCTCCAAGATTACCGGGAACTGTATGGTCAAAAGCGCTATGCATGAAAGTTCCTTTCATTATATCCCACCCATCGCCGGGTAATCCTGCCTGAAAATAACTCAAAGCAAGATGGTAGTTATCTCCCGGCCATCTTTCACGTACAGACCATATACCCGGAAGCCAGTTCGAATTCCAGACCTGTCGCCCACCACCCGGCATTTTATCATTCTGTAATGCCCATTCCGAATAGTAAACTGATTCCAGGTTTTGAAGAGGAGATGTTAATCCGGCATCAACAGGAAGAAAAATAGAATATAGCCACGGATTTTCATGTAATCTTTCATGCCCTCCTTGCTCTCTATAAGCTCCGGAATGCCCTTTTCCCCTGATCCATAACTTTTTTTGAAATCCATCTTTTATTCTTTTCAACATCTTGTCATGATATTGGGCCGAAGAATTATCTTTGGCTTGTAAGGCCATATCACGTGCCGCCAAATGTCCCCGGTAAGCATAAGAAGTCTCTTCGGCAGACCCTCCCCCATTGTACCACTGGGAATCCGTAGGCCACGAATTCAAATAACTTTCATACACTCCATCTCCATCCGGATCAAAACATTCTTCCTGCCATTGGAGATGCAATTCAAGAGCCGGACGCAAAAAAGAAATTAAGGCAGAATCATTCGTCCATCGGTACTCTTCTATTAGTTGATCAAAAAATTGCGACTGCATATTATAGAAGCTCTGGTCTTGCTCTATTCTCCCTACTCCATAAAATCTTGAATCAGGATGTTGTCCGGTTAAGAGTAAAGAAGGATCAGCCTTAGGAAGTATCTTATCAGATTTAGTCACCTGAGAATCAATATAATATTTAGCTTCTTCCTTCACTCTTTCGTGCCATCCATACATTGTACCACCAAATATAGAACGCCACCCGGGAAAGGGCCTGTTCCACTGCATACATCCATGTACAAATACAGGGGGATACCATGTACCATCCACTGATCTGACAGAAGACTGTGCAAGTGCGTTTAAATAAGGGTCCGGAGTCTTAATCTTAAGTCGTCCACAAATCGTTTGCAACTTTTTACTGCCACTTAGAAATTCCTTTTCAGCATTGTTCATTTGAATGATAGTACCGTTCTCATCTGCTTTTAAAACCAGATATCGCTCCACATTACCAGGAACCAAATCTCCGCTTACTATTATTTCCTCATCTTCCTCAACGCCCCAGCTTAGCAATTCAGGTTGCCCCATTACATCAAATATCCACGACAGGTGTTGTCCTTCATATATCTTCTCACCTCTAAAATCCCAGTTCAATTTGTCAGAGGGAAGCAATCCGGAAGTCTTAATAGCCAACGCCATACCTATACCGGAAGATATCGGTAGTACAGTGATAGTAATCTTTCCTCCTTTTATGCTCTCATCTGCCAGTTCCCACTTCATCTGTCCCATAGCATAAAAAGAGTTGATAGTATCAAAATCACAGATTGCTTTCTTAATACCCTCCCGTTCTACCGTCATAACCAAAGTTCCATACAATTTACTATCCTTAGCCAACCGCATTAATGGTTTATCACCTGTTAAGACAAAAGCATTCGTATTGTTTATATAAAGCGGACGGTTGTTATAACGGTCAATATTGTGACCGGTAATCCATTCGTTTTCAACCCCATATTCGGTTTTATAACATGAAGACTGGGCATAGGAACTAAATGTGCCGGCCAGGAACAGGGTAAACAGTATTTCAAAAAAATAATGGGTATTCCTCATAGTCATATTATTACTTTCTTAATGTGATTATTAACTCTCACTAAATACATCCCTGCTTCAAGAGGCAATTGGTAAGGAGTAGTATAAATATCTTTATCAATAATAACAGAACCATCCACCTGATAAACAGATAACCTTATCGAATCACCAATCATTTTATCTATATATAAAACACCTTCATATATACGAAAATCAGGAATAAGAATCATTGACTCATCCTCTACTCCAACAGGTGCATTATCGGATAAGAATTTATAATTAAAAGTAGTCTGATCATTAGACGCATTCCCCTTAGAGTCAATAACAAAATCGATCAAGCTACCTTCCTTTACCATACCCAAATCAAGATCAATTGCTATAACCCCATCAGCTGTATCAAACTTTGACTTCTCTACCCCATCCACATAGATCAAACAATTAACCTTATCACCCGAGGAAGCTAATTTAGGTACAATCTTTCCAACCATTTTCAAGCGTCCGTTTACTGTACTTTTCCAACGAATTACAGCTGAGCGTTCACTACCCGGAGTTGCTGTCTGTTTTGACACAACAGGACTATACAAATCTTTAGCCGGACGCCACGATGTTCCGGTATAGTAAGGCAGCGGAATGAAATCTGATGTCTTATATTGTCCGGCACGAACAATATTTCCATCTGCATATCCATATGACCATCCCTGATCCTCTTGCTCTCCATTGAAAAACCACCCGGAAAGTACATCTGCAACAGAATTCGGTTGTTTAATACCATCTATCGTAATGTTTTCTACCTGCGTTCCATAGGCTATTTTCTGAGCAGAGTTGTCTACTAATTCATCTATCTGATTTCCGCTTATTTCAACATTCTTGCAGGCTGTAGTAAAGATAGCACTTTCAATGCTCTTGCCATACCCTTCCACAAACTGAACATTATCTTCATTCTTCCAATCCTGATCAGAAAGACTTCTGACAACTGTATTATCGATAATTTTCAATCCATCAATGTAGGTAGTGGTAATACCGGCTATTTCTCCTTCACTCAATTCAATATGATTGCCTATTAACTGGATATTACGCATAGGAGTAGAACGAAAAGCTCCATAAAAAGAGTTTCCCCCCGGAGGTACTGTGCTGAACCAAAGAGCCCCGGCCTTTTTGAATGTATTATTCCTGACAATCAGATTATTAATATATTGTCCTTCACCATATATCCAGGTTTCCATATGAAAACTTTGTCCTGAACCTACATTCTGAACAATGTTATTCTCGATAATACCATCACTGGCTCCATTGATAAGAAATCCTCTATTGAAGGTATCATGTAGCTTACAATTACGAACTACGAATCCGGAACAGACATTGGCATGATGTTCTATTAACGATGCCTTGTCTGCCTCTACCTCATTACTCAAAACAATGTCATAAATACTTCCATCCAGATATTGTATCACATCTTTCTTTGCCTCAGCTATCTCTGTTGCATTCGACACACGCGTCAGACTCTCAACCGTCGCTTTTCCCCTATATTGTTGAGTCACATTGTCCCAGAAATCAATTTCCTGTCCCACTTTGATAGCTCCCGCAGAACACAATATCCTCAAATGAGTCTTACTATTATTATTTCGCGAACATACCCAACCAAAACGACCGTGTATATTTATTAAATCATCTGCCGTATACGACATCTCTGAATCTTCAATAACAGGTCCGTTTGCCAATTCATTCATATGAAATCCATCTGCACCAAAAGCATACAAACGATTGGTACCGGGACGCCTTGTGGCAATAAAGTGATGAAACTCATGCCCACCTTCTCCACCACTGGCTACACAACACATACCGCCCGAAGCATATACCCTGACATCATTGAAAATGATCTTCTTACATCCCGAGAGTGAAAGCATGCTACCTGTACGCGATGGCATCGATATATAATCTCCTACTTCTACGATATCAAAATTTCCGTTTGTCAAAGAGAGTGTCTTATCACCATTTTGACTGATAGTGCATGTACGGTGTCCATGTAACTTAAAGTCCCCATTAGGATCAAAGATTATAAAAGTACCGTTAGGATTGCTGATCAACGTTTCATATCCTTTCATTGGCTCCAGAAGCAAAGAACTATTACTATTCTTAGCTATTACCTTTCCTTGCGTAAAAGGAACCGGATCACAATCAAAAGTTATGTTTTCAAATGTAATATTCTCACAGTTATTCAACTGAACGCCATAAATATGAGGTGCATCAAACCAAAAAGTCACATTCTTTCCTTCTGCTCCAACAATTTTTGTCTTGCACAGACGAGTCAGACTAAAAGATCCGGAACCGCTGAACCGGCAATCAGCATCCACTACCAATACCTTCTCTTCATTGGGTTTACTCACATATGACCTTAAGGTTTTTAATAATTCATTCCCATTTGCCAGCTGCGCTTCTTTCTCCGACTCCATAAATATCTTTACATTTACCGGAGAATCAGGCGACCAGATAACCGCCTGTGCCGAAACCTTCAACACAGCAAACATAAAAAAGAAGCAGATACAACAACAATGTAATTTCTTGATTTTCATAATTCTTGGATTTTTAGTAAACGTAAAAGATAGGTTGAGAAATCAGAGCCTCATCTCAACCTATCATTGAAAAAACTATCTGACAATTACCTTAAAAGACTTGCCATCAACATTTACAATATAAAGACCTTCAGCCATATTAAAATGACAATCACCTGCTGTCGCTTTTAATGATTTCACCTGCTTCCCGTCTATCGAACAAACAATAATGGAAGAACCCTCATTCAGGTTATTCAAATCAATAGTACCAACACCTCCTGTAACTGCTATTTTATCAACATTAGCGTCTTTTATGCCAGTCAACACACCTATTTCTTTAACTTTAAAATCAAAAAACTGATCGGCATATGATTCATATTCAGAATGATCCCTCACTCCCGGAGAAGACACCCTGCTATATAGTAATGGCGCTAATTCATCTCCTGACAACATCATGATAACACCTAAATACTGAGGTTCGTAGGTTGCAGCCCACCCCCAACGTTCCAAGAAATGTACAATACGAATATATCCATCTTCATCCAATTCCAGATCCCAGGCTTGCCAGGTCTCTCTTATCCATTCACCATCCTGTCCCTTGGCCGCGGGTACAGCAGTACCTTTATCACTCCAGGTATAACCGGTGCCAACATTGTATAAATTAGTGTATCCTTCTGTATCGTCCACGTAATATGCAACTGCCATCAACTGATTTGGATTACCTTCCTCGTAAGGTTCCACTATAAAAGCCGGTTCTTCTCCATAATGAGCTAAAACTAAATTTTCCTCGCCCCTTACACAAAATGTATAAGTTTTGCCTTTCTCCAGAATCAGACGTTCGCCAGTCTGAGCAAACATCGCACCAGTCAAGGCCAATAAAGCAATAACAGAAGTAATAATCTTTTTCATAATCATAGTAATTTTTTTAATTAAACAATTTATCAATTGGCTATAGTAGTCTGCCAGAATAAGCAGACTACCGTTTTTTATTTATTCGATCAGTATCCCGGATTTTGGCCATCAAAGAATTCTACACCATCATTCTGTTCGAGCATTCTATGATTTATCTGTATCCACGGTGTATAAATTGGAAAGAGATAACTACGATCTTTGTGGAAGGCAGAAGCTTTGAGAAATACAGGTTCATACTCTCCTGCCGCATTGACGGTCATGCCATAATATGGCTCGTTTAAAACGATTTCAGCAGTTCTCCAACGGATAAGATCCCAATAACGCTTACACTCAAAAGCAAACTCAATCCGGCGTTCACGACGAAGAATGTCTCTCAGTTCATTCTGTTCAAACGAGGTTTTGTCATAAGTATCCTGCAAAGTTGGTATTCCGGCTCTCACCCTCACATCATTAATAGCTTTCAAAACCTGATCGTCTATCTGATTTTGCTCAATCTTTGCTTCGGCGTACATTAATAAAACTTCTGCATAGCGAAAATAAGCAAAATTAGCCCCATCAGCATTTACCTCAAAATCGGCTGTTGTCAGGTCAGGATTAATGCCTTTACATCGAAAATAACCGGAACGATATTCACGGGAAGGATCATAAAGATCTTTCTGATTTACCTGATCATATACTTTTCCTGCAAATTCTGCCCCGTTATATATGACAGATTGATAGAAACGAGGTTCACGATTATCATATGGCTTCTTCGGGTTCCATAAAGGGCTATCTTCTTTCGGAAGACCATCCTTCATCAAATAATCATCAACCAGACTTTGTGACGGACACATTGCACCCCACGCTCCAAATTCTCCCGCCGGGCCAAAATACTTTGTACGCAAACCTGTCTTCGTCTTTTTATCATGTTGATAGGCAAAAATAGACTCACAATTATTATTATTTTCTTCCATGAATTGGTCATTATAACTGGTGGCACCTGTAGCTGTAAACAAACTATGTACTCCACCAATTATCTGCTGACAGGTAGCTGCTGCGTCCGAATAGTTATTCATAAATAATTCGCACCAGGCTTTCAGGGTCAATGCAGCCGCACGTGTAGCACGTCCTTTACTTATTTCGTCAGGAAGATCATTCGCTATTTCTTTCAGTTCCTGAATTATGAATTTCCCGGTCTGCTCAAATGTAGAGCGGGGATAAAATATGTTATCACCTTGCTCCGATAGGTTTAAGGTACGGGTAATTATAGGCAATCCACCATAAGCCATCCACATTTCATGATAGTAAAACGCTCTTAAAAAACGGGCCTCCGCTACTCTTGTCTTTATCCATTCTTCTGAGAAGTTGGATTTATAAAGCGCTACATTCTCTATAAAGAAATTTGCCTTTCGTACAAATTTGAATACCTTATCATAAACAAAAGGCAGTGCCGGGTAACCATGGTTATACCAACCGGGATTGTATTGGTCAGCAGTCATTGAGCGTGTCTGCAAATCACGATATGTAACAGCCCAGTCAAATTTGCATACTGCATTATCGCTCCAATGTTCAAATGAATCATAAGAATAATAAGATTCTTCATTACCCCATCCTTCCATATCCGGTAACTCTTTGTATACATCATAGAGTGCCAGATCCGCAGAAGTCTCATTGCTGAATATTGTTGAAGCTGCAACCTGATCTTTAGGTATTACTTCCAGGAAATCATCACCACAAGACGAGAAACCCATGAATGCCATTAGCAAAATACCGGCATATCTGACATGTTTCATATATTTATCCATAATCGTTTTTATATTTATAGATTTAAAAATTAACATTTAAGCCAAAAGCGAAGACCTTTTGTTGCGGTACATACCAACCTCTTACATTACTATCTCCATCTCCTGCCTGACTCATCTCCGGGTCCATTAAATCTTTCAAACCGGAGAACGTCAGTAAATTCTGTCCTGAGAAATAAATACGAATGCTTTGTATTTTTAAGAAATTCACAACACTTTTAGGTAAGGTGTATCCCACCTCAACATTCTTTAAGCGGAGATAAGAAGCACTTCTCAAAAAGAAATCGCTGGTTTGTTGATTATTCAGGTTTCCTCCGGCTCCAAATATCCTTGGAAACTCAGCATCTGTATTTTCCGGAGTCCACCAATCCATTGCAATGACTGCCCCATTGCCTCCTGTAGCAAAAGGCTTCACAATATCCGCACCCAATATAATATCACTGTGTCCTGTTCCCTGGAATAAAATACTGGCATCAATCCCTTTCCAGTCTACTCCTAAATTCAGCCCGTATACAATTTCCGGTAACATAGAATAACCTATTGCCGTTTCATCATCAGCAGTAATTTTACCATCACCATTCACATCGACATAGCGGATATCTCCGGGAGCTACTTTCGAAAAAGTATGATTGGGGATACCTTCCTTCAATTTCCCTTTTTCATCGAAATCACCTTCCTGAAAAAGCCCGTCTGATTTCAGTCCGAAACGTGTCCATAAGGGACGCCCTGTTCGTGCACGATTGGGGTCATCCTTAGTCAGAGGGTTCTCGTATGTTTCAATGAGTTTATTCTTTGCATAGGTAAAATTGAAACTAACATTATACCCGAAATCACGCGTTATCTGCTTTGTACTTTTCAATGTCAAGTCAATTCCCTGATTCTTCATAATACCGGCATTTACCTGTGCCAATGGTATGGCATATTCTACAGGAACAAGAGACCCTCTGGTTACAAGCATATTATTACGCTTTTCATGGAAATAGTCAAATTCAAGATCGAGCAAGCCATTCCACATCGTTAAGTCAAGACCTATATCTGCTTTACGGGCCTTCTCCCAAGTGATATCCAGATTCGGTTCTATACGTTCCTGCGCCCCTTGATAAGTATTGCCATCTACCTTCCAGGCATTACTATATATCCCCATCGCACTGGAATATTGGAAAGCTCCACCAGCAAGATTACCAGATTCTCCATAAGAAAATCTTAATTTCAAATTATCAATAAATGGAATATTATCTTTAATAAACTTCTCTTCAGATAACCTCCATCCGGCAGATACTGCCGGAAAGAAACCATACTTCTTGCCTGGTGCAAAATAATAATGCCCATCATATCTGCCGGACAATTCAATCATATACTTACCGGCATAGGCATAGGTACCTCTGAATACATATCCCATCTGAGTCTCTCTGCTCGAACCGCCTCCGTTATCCTTATCTTCCGGATTAGCGCCTCCAAAATCAATCTCATCAATTGCCAGATTATAATTGTTACGAGAGGCCGATAAATAATCATACAAGGTTTTTCTCGCTTCCCATACAGCCAGAGCACCAACAGCATGTTTCCCAAATGTTCTGTTATAATTCAACATTAACTGTCCTGTCAGCTCTCTCCAGTTTTTGGTACTTTGGCCCAAGCTATACTTATCACTTGAAACAGTTGCATCATACTTATCAGTCTTTGCATTGTAGGTGTAATAAGTAGGTTTCGGTTCATGCCAATCCTTATCCTTAACCGTAGTAGGATCATAATTTCCTATAGCTTTTGCACTCAAACCTTTTGTAATAAACGATAAATCCTGTTCAAGATAAGCCTGGAGCATTATTTTTGTCTGGTCATTACTAACCTTACCGCTTTCAGTATCAATAATAGAGTTACGGCTATTTGCCCTCAGACCATTAGAATAAAATATCTTATTTATTGGCAAATACTGAGTGGCAGTACCAAAAATATCCTTTCCTGTGGCTGAAGGCCTTTCAATCAATTCGTTCCAACCATTGATAGCCACTCCTACGGTAGTTGTTTTGGTTGCCTTTATATCTACATTAGAAGTCAAATTTATCCGTCGCGAATGAGACGTTGACCACATACCAGCTTGATACTGATATCCAAGTCCCACATACGCCTTAATTACATCACTACCGGCAGTCAGTGATACATTATGACTTGTAATAGGATTGTTCTTATTCCGCAATTCATCATAAGCATTTGTATTTGCATATAAGTCCGATGCAGGAATTTCTCCACTACAAACCTGACGGTACATTTCGACCACATCTTCCGCATAAGGCAATTTTGCTCTGGGATTCTGATTATAGGAGGCAGCATTTCTCGCAGTAACATACTGGTATGAATCCATCATCTTCAATAGAGTAGTCGGGTTCTGAAATCCTACATAACCATTGTATGATAAACTCACTTTTCCTTCTTTTCCTCTTTTGGTAGTAACCAGAATAACTCCATTTGCACCAGCCATACCATAGGGAGCTACCGCAGCAGCATCTTTCAAAACGGTCACGGATTCAATAGAGTTAGGATCCAGCTTATTTAAAGTATTACGGGGTACGCCATCTACAACAATCAAAGGTGAAGCATTCCCATAAGTAGCAACGCCCCGAATATTGATGGAAGTCTCATCATTACCAATCTCACCTGAGGTTTGGGCTGTAATAAGACCTGCAACACGTCCGGCCATAGCAGAACTCAGGTTAGAAACAGGTTTTGCAACCATATCTGTTCCCTTTACCACTCCAACAGAAGCTGTAAGTGATGTTTTTTTCTGCGTGCCATAACCAATGACAACTATTTCATCCAATGTTTCCGCATCCTCATCCATCACTATATTCAGTGTGGTTCCGGAACCGACTTTTGTTTCCAAAGTTTTAAATCCGACATATGAAAAAACTAAAATTGCACGAGCCGGATCACTTAAATTAAGGACGAACTCTCCGTTCACATCAGTTATTCCACCAGTAGTAGCCCCTTTGACTGATACATTGACACCCGGAAGAGGTTCTCCGGATTTGTCTTTAACTACTCCTTTTATCGTTTTTATTTGTTGTGTGGCAGAATGGGAAGATACCTGATCATCTCCCGCATACACATCGGGTACAGATATACCCAATATGACTAAAGACAAAAACACATTAAAAACGTTTCTAAAAAGGCTAAGCCCCTTTCTTTCCATGCAGTTCTTCATGTCTAATTAAATTAAGGATTCTCTAATTTTATTTTATTAATGACTTATCGTGATAAGAGTTTTATCGCTTTGTTCACAATCCAAAAGTATGTGTTTGCTAAAATAAATATTTGCTGAATCATGCAAATATTTAGCTTTAATATACGGATCGGACACTTTTTACTCTTTAAAAATTTATTTGAGATTCATGTACATTCAGGATAAAATACAGGATAAAAGAAGGGGCTTCCTAACGAAGTTTCTTCTCCCAGAGAGACAGCAGAAAATCTATCAAAAACAACATTCTATCCGATAAATGTTTTGTTTTGTACCCACCGAGGTATTAACATTGTTAACTCATTTTTTAACGGTGTGATTCCTGCTTTACAAGAGTGTACATTTTAGTACTTCAAAAATGTACATTCTTACAGGACAAAAGTGTACTATTAACACATGGATAAGCGTACACTCTTGTGAGCCTTAAGAGAGAGAGTTATTACACACTGTAAACCAGCAGATTAAACATACATTCATATTCGCAGTTCTACCCTATTCCCTCTTAAAAAAAATACCTGTAATTAGTTTTTCAACAACTTCACATTCGACGGATAAAACAAAGGTATACCCATACAGAAACAATATCTAACCAAACTAAGAATCACCTGTAATACCCTTTAAAAACAAGCTGGATTTTTATTAAAAATGGCCTCATATTCTTTCAAATGATCGCTCATCTGTAAAAACACAAGGCCATAGGGTCATTTAATATACACTATCCGAAAGTTGTAAACTCATTGTTTTCAATCGTTCACCGGATAGCCAGTATAGTATAATTACCCGGATCACAACTGAAAACGACGTGCCGGGATTCTTTCGGCTTCACCATAGGACAGAAGGATAACCCGGAGATATATTTTCCTTTCTTCCAGACTAATTGCCCGTTGATTCTTATCTCCCTGTAATTCCCAACAGGAACGCCTAACAGAGCTTTACAACCTTTCGGAATATTCGCGTCCATCTTAAATCCGGCTTTATCCTGAATAAAGGCGGTACTTATATTCCCTTTTTCAGTAGGAACAACCGCCTGTGCTTGTGTTACATTCCCTGGCTGAGGAAGGATATGAAATTCTTCAAAGCCAGGTTTTGTGGGAGCCACACCACAAAGATATTGGCTACATACTACAAGACCACCACCACTCCAACCGTGGTTTACTGTTCCGCCACCATACCCCTCATTGCCAATACCCCATCCTTCAAACAAAGTGGTAAAGCCCGGCCAATAAACCATTTTAGAGAAACGCTTTTTGTGACGAGCTAAAGCCTCAACCTCATATCCCATTTGCATCATTGCCTCAAAAATATACTTTTCCATGTAGGGACTTGCATGTTCTTCTGTCTGAAAAACCCGAAGAATAGCTTTGTATTTGTCTGTATCGGCTATACCGCTGACAACGGCCAGTGCCTGTACCCTATCGTCTGTGCGCTCGTTATATTCAGGATGACGATAAGACTTTCCATTCCAGAACTGATGATTAAAAGACTGTTTAAATTGGGTCAGAAAGAGCTGATACTTCTGTACATCTTCCGTATAGCCCAGTTCCATAGCCGCTTGTTCCATTCCCTGGATAGCAATATAATACCAGAGATTGAACAATAGTTTCATATCCCGGTTATCTCCCCAATCTCCCCATGTCCAGTCTCCTTCACGAAACTGCATTGTTCCCTTACCATCCGGTATCCAAAGGTCCAGGTATTTTTTTATTCCGGGATATAAATCTGTCAACAATTGCCGGTCACCCGTATAAAGATAGTAATTCCAAACACCGTAACGCCCGATAGTGGCAAGTACTTGCCCGGGAAGTTCATCAAACCAGTTTCCCGCAGGAACAGGAGCAAACATACTTCCATCCGGTCTCTGCCAATTGACTGTTTCATATAGCCACTTCTTTACTAATGCATGGCTTGATACTGAAAGAGCATAGTAGGCCTCCATTGATTCATTTACCGCATCACCCGCCCATTGAGCACGTTCACGGTCGGGACAATCCATAAAATTATCTCTCATGGTTATATACAGAGAACGTCGTGATTTATCCCACAATTTATTGAGGAAATCATCCGAACAGGAAAATTCACCTTCAAACTCTGTATCATAACCACTCTCTCTAAACTTAGCTACCAAGACTTTTACTCCCTGCGGTAACACATAATACACCTTGTGTCCATTCACCCAAGCCAGATTTTCGTACTCCTGAGTACCTTCTTTGGTGATATACTCTGCACGTATACCAGTGCCTGCCCCATTATAAAACAAATAATTATCAGTATATATCCCTATAGTCTTCCCCGCCGGTGCATCCACTTTTATGTAAGGAGTCAATTGGCAATTATAAGGTAACTCACAAATAAGCGTATCGCCGTGAAAGTATTGCTTACTGTAATCTTTCAATCCATAATCTTTAAAAAGAGGGATGCTACGCTTATGCAGTTTATTCCACGGATAGCACCCTGCTTCTCCGAATACCCGTACACCTCCCATACCTTTATCATCAAAATCGGGCATCATCCAATCCGGAATTTCTTTACGGGCATCATAACAGATGCTGGACTCCGATAATCGAAAATTAGGTAATGGCTCTCCACAAGTTCCGTATGCATACAACCGGGAAGAAACCCAACTCTTATCACTTACTATTCTTAACCCGGAAGAGACACAATCAAACAGTAAACCGGCCTTTCCGCTACTAATATGCGAGAAACCATCCTTACCAAAGTACCAGGTTAATATGGCAATCGTATTCTGCCCCGGCTTTAAAAAAGGGGCGATATCTACTTCGTCGTAATAAGTATCCGTCGGATTAGGACCTCTTTTCAGAGAACCTTCAAATACAACTTGCTTACCATTGATCCACATCCAGTATTTACTATCAGCTGCAATACGGGCAATGGCCTGGTTGGGTACTTTGTCAATATCAACCTGTTTCCGAAAAGCAAACCAGCTGTTAGTAGTACTCTGGCTATCAAAATTAACGATCCATTTCCCTTCCCAGTTCTTGGCATACCCAGTCAACGAAAATAGCAGTAGTGCAGTAATAATCAGGATTCTATTCATAATAACGGTTTTTAAAATAGTATTTGTTTTTTATAATTTGTACCACTCCATACTTTAGAGTCCATCAAGTGATAAACAGGAGATAAATATACATCTTTGTTTTCCACCTTGAAAGTAGTATTACCCAAAGGAACAATCTTATCCTCTTGAGCCAATTTTATAACCTGGCTGTTTTCCAAGCCCAGAATCAATGGACCATAATACACACGAAACTGGTCCAGACTTGTATTATGGGAATTACTGACCGTTTTCTTATACAATTTCTGCTGATAAGATAATTCTATATAGCTATCTACTTCCGTACAATTATTGAGTATAATAAAACCGTTCTCTTCATTCAGCTCTACCTCTTGCCCATTCACTTTCAGCTTTTTATTTTGCATCCAGGCAGGTGAAGCCAGTTTTAAAACAACATTGCCAACCGTATTTTTCTTTATTGTAAAAGTTACTTTCTCAGTAAAAGGATAGTTTGTAGTCTGGTGCATCACAAAAGTTGCCCCATCCTTACTTTGTATAGAAAGTTCACTTTCATGATAGAATGGAACAAATATAGTATCATTTTTTATAAAATAAGCATACTCGGTAGCTCTTCCCAACCCTTCACCTCCTCTCATGGTGCAACACCAATGAGCTTCGTCAACATGCACTTTCAAACAAACATCATGAATCGCATTCCCCGGGCAATTATCACATCCAAATCCCCCATTGTTACGTTGCGTATGACATATCCCGTTGTAGTATATCAGTTCTGCATCATCACGATATTCCGGTTTCATCGTATGCTCCCAAAGTTGTACAGCCAATAAGTAGGAGTCGATAATTGCACATGGTTCCGTCCATGTATCAAAACGGTCAAACCAATTATAATTCTCATGGTTCTCCGTCATTCCATCCGATTTATATAACAACCATCTCTTTTCGGCCTCATCAATATAATACGTATCACCTGTTATTTCTGCATATCGCATCAATCCACGACAAGCAGTAAGCGTTGCATGGGTCTGTGCTTTAATTTTTATCGGATCTATCATCAGGAACCGATGAATCATCTCTTCTATTACTTCTTTCAATTCCGGAGTCCGAAGATACTCATAAGCATGAATCAAACCATCCATTCCAATAAAAACACATCCGATATCCGAAGAGAGCATCCAGTCACCTTCTGTTTTTTGAATTGTCCCGGCTTCTCTTCCGACATTTGTATCACGCACCGCCGGATCAATAGGATAAACCGCATAAAAGCCTTTACCTTTTACAAATAAATTATTCGCTATCGAAGTTATAATTTGCAGGATCTTTTCATCCTTTTTCCAGGCATAATACTCACACAGCCCACGTAGCATCCATCCATTTCCGGATAATTGCTGTTCGTTCATCTTATCTTTGTAAATAATACCCATATACCCGGCCTCATTCAGATGACCCGGAATTCTATTTATGATCTCCTCCAGATAAAGGGGTTCTCTACAGGAAGCTCTTGCATCAAGTACTAAACCCAATATGGTACGCCCCTCTGTGTCTCCCGGCCAACTTCCGGAGGCCTCTTCTGAGAGGAATACATTATCGGGTTGATACTTGGAACTCTCAAGCCTGTCAAAATTCCTCAGAATCCGTGTCCTTAACTCCCCCTGCATGCTAATATCTCTAAATGTAATTTGAGAAAACAGCCCTTCTTTATTTTTATCAGGACTACTACATGATGACGACATGCACACAACAAAAATAAAAAGTACATAAATTAATCCATCTCCAAACGGAAGAATCCTTTTTGCAATCTTTCTCATAACCAATCTCTTTTTTTGTCTCAAAAGTATGAAAGGTTGATCATTATGGGCCACCCTGTTATTCTTTTTATTACTCCTTTCGTTCAAAAGCGTTTTTTCATCCGAAATGTACAATAGAGCAAAACAAATGTACTCATACCAAAAGAGCTGAAATAAATCGATTAATTTTGCAATAAATCTTAAGACCAGTAACAATTAAACCAGTCTGGGGTTGTACTTCACTAAATTCAGCTTCATGGTAAACTTTAAAACTCAGGAGTATGCATAAAAACATTCTTATCATTCTGGCTCTTTGCTGTATCTTCAGCCTCCATGCTGAAGAGAAAAAGGAAAATGCATCTTATTTCTTTCATAACTTAACTATAAATGACGGTTTATCACATGCTGATGCCAATACGGTAGTACAAGACAGCAAAGGATATATCTGGATAGGAACCTATTCGGGATTAGATAGATATGACGGATACCGGTTAAAATCATTCTACAATGAACTAAGCTACATTAACAAATCCTATCTAAACAGGATATCCGATATTTCGATTGACAAAACAGGAAAACTATGGCTTGCCACTTTTTCGGGTATCCAGCTTTTCAATCCTTATCTTGAAAGCTATATTCCTATAAAAATAAGAAATGAAACGCCTAAAGACAGTGAACACGAAATAAAAAAGATTCTTTATGTAGACAATTCACACTTGTTCATCATTGATAACCGGCAAAAAATAGCTCTATATAAAATCCTCAATGAGAATACTTTATCACGTGAACCATTTTCACTGGATGCTAACTGCTATTCATTATTCAAGGATACCCAACAGAATACATGGATAAGTACTGATAAGGGAATCTGGCGGCTTAACTCCCAGAATCAGCTTATGCATATATTTCTTCCTCAACTCAACAACCGTATAGACTATACTTTTATAGATCATCACAATAACCTGTTGGCGGGGGGAAATTCCGGATTGTTCTATTTCACCTGCAACACAGACACCATCAACCATAGTGACAATTATGAACTCAAAAACGGAACCAATATTCCATTAAATTCATCTTTTGCCACTATTACCCACATAACCGAGTCAACCCATGGAGATTATTGGGTATCAACACTGAAAGGATTATTCCACATCCTGAGAAAGAAAGATGAATTTCATACCGAGACAATCTATGCAGGTGATTATCCCAATAGTCTGAACTCTGATTATATAAACGGATTATTGATAGATAAAAGTAATAACCTGTTTATAGCCTCTTATGGAGCAGGAATCAGCATATTAGACCTCAACAAGAAACCGTTCCATATCATACAACGCATTCCATTCACTCCAAATACTCTTTCTGAAAAAATAGTCCGGGCAGTAGTTGAAGATAAAAACGATTTATGGATAGGAACAAACTCAATGGGCTTAAATCGCTATAATCTCCTCACAGACCAATTTACTATCTACCAACCTAATCCGGGAAATGGGCTTAGGAGTGGATCTATCCGGGCTTTAGCGATAGATAAGGATGATTATTTATGGGTAGGACACACGAAAGGAATAGATATGCTACCTCTTAACAACAAGAATTCTGTGTCATTCCTCAATGGGCAAATAGTCACATCCTTTCCTGAAACCGAAGTGTCCTCCATTGCTGTAGATTGCTTCAACCAGATATGGGTAGGTACATGGTTCAACGGACTTTGCAGAATATACAAAGACTCTAAAGGTAAATACCAAACAGAAATATTGAGACAGAGCAAACCGGATTATCCGGCCTTCACGCCCGAAAGAATCCTTACGGTATATGCAGATTCCATCCGGCCGGAAATACTTTTCTCCTCCGGCGAAAAACTCACACGCATCTTTCTGAATGAGGATGGAACAGTGAACAAGACATTAATCTATCAGGCAAATAACAACAAGCAACACTCCCTCAGTTCCAATTTCATCTGTTCCATTGAGCGGGAAGATGATTCTACCCTATGGATAGGCTGTATCGGTGGAGGACTAAACAAAGTTACTCTCCTGAATGACGGCAATTACGAAGCACAAAGTTTCTTTGATAAAGAAGGACTTAAACTGAAAGATGTGGAGTGCCTGCAAAAAGATGGCCAGGGAAATATATGGCTCGCAGGTAATGGTATCGTCAGGTACCACCCGGAAACGAATACATTCAAACCATACACAATTGACAATACCTACACAAACAGTTATAAAGTAGGAGCATCGTATAAAGGAAAAAGCGGGAACATTTATTTTGGAGGGATCAACGGGCTCATCTACTTTAATTCCAAAGAAATAGCAGAAAACCCTTTCCTGGCCCAACCTGAGATTTCAGCTATATCCATTAATAACCAATTGGCAGAGGTTCAAAAAGAGAACCGGTTATTACCCCAAAGCATTACTTACCTTGAACAGATTAAACTACATTACAACCAGAATAATTTCACTCTTTTTTTCACCCCTTTGCATTATGCCAATCCGGGAAACTGCAAGTTTCGTTACAGGCTATTAGGTTATGATAAGGAGTGGAACGTAATTGAAGGTAATAACCCATATGCCAGCTATGCCAACCTCCCCTACGGAGATTATATATTTGAATTGCAGGCAGCTAACAACGATGGATTGTGGAATAATGAAATCAGGACTTTAAAGATACTTATTACTCCTCCCTGGTGGTTATCTCTTCCTTCAAAAATAATATATGGTATACTTATCTTAGCCTGTCTTATCATTATCTACTATTATCTTCTGCGTTGGGTCGGATTAAAGAAACAACTTGAGTTCAAAAACATGGAAGAAAAGAAGAATGAAGAGATGCACCAACTACAACTACAGTTTTTTACAAACATATCTCACGAATTTCGTACACCGTTGACTCTTATTCTTGGCACAGTAGAGCAAATGTCACTAAATAAAGCAGAAAGAGGTAGGAAAGAATATATTAATATTCTATCTAAAAATGCTCAACGTCTAATGAGGTTGGTCAATGAGTTAATGGACTTCAGAAAAGCAGAGACCGGAAGTTTTCACCTCATCGTACAAGAAAAGTACATAAATGATTATTTGGAGATGATTACAAATGAATTTCATAGCTTAGCGCAAACAAATGAAATCCATTTTGAAATTTATATGGATAAACAATATGAAAAAGTTTGGTTTGACCCACAACTGATAGAAAAAATCTTCCTGAATCTACTAAATAATGCATTCAAGTATACCAAGAAAGGCGGATATATCGAAGTCAAAGTCTTATCAGAGATCAAAAGATATAAATCTGCATTTGCTAACAGTTATACAATCGACAGTGGATTTAATGGTAATAAATATTTTTACATATGTATAAAAGACGATGGGATCGGGATATCAAAAGATTCCATAGACAAAGTATTCAATCGTTATTATCAGATAGAAGATTCAGAACATGACCCACATCTCGGCTCCGGCGTTGGACTTGCCTTAGTAAAAAGTCTCATTTTACTCCACAAAGGCCGGCTCACTGTTTACAGCGAAAGAGATAAAGGCTCTGAGTTTATTGTGGCTATTCCATGCGAATACAACGATTATTTAGAAGAGGAAAGAACGCTTATTTCACAAACTCCTGCCATTCTGACTCAGCATTTCTCCGGAGCTGATACATATACGGAAACAGAGTCCAAACTTTCTCTCGTCAACAAAGCCAACCTCCATATTCTGTTAGTTGAAGACAATGACGACGTAAGGCATTTCTTATCCCAGTCTCTAAGTGAGGCTTATAATATCCGTGAAGCAATCAACGGTGTAGACGCCCTTGCCAAAATAGAAGAAGATAAACCCGACCTGATCATCAGTGATCTGATGATGCCACAAATGGATGGAAATAAATTATGTTCCCGCCTGAAAGAGAATAGTATAACCAGCACCATTCCTTTTATCATGCTTACGGCAAAGGACACTTTGGATGCAAGAATAGAAGGTCTTAATTCCGGAGCAGATGCCTATTTGAGTAAACCAGTCAGCATTCAATTATTACTTTCTACTATCCAAAACCTATTGACTCAGCAGAAACGAATAAAAGAACATTTATCCTCCAATTATCTTTCAACAGCTATTGACGATACGATGCAAATGAAAGATAAAGATTTTTACGACCAATTGATTTTAGTAATAGAATCGAATATTGCCAACATAGACCTGGATGTCGATTTCATCAGCAAAGAGTTAAGCCTGAGTCGTACAAAACTTTATCAACGGGTTAAAGATCTTACCGGTAAACCGATTATGGAACTTGTACGTTCTATACGCCTGAGGAAAGCTACACAGATCATGGTAGAAGAAGATATCTCCATTCAGGAAATTATCACAAAAATCGGAATACAAAGCCAGTCTTATTTTACGAGTTCATTCAAAAAAGAATTTGGTAAAACCCCTACCCAGTTTCTAAAAGAATTGAAAGGAAATCCAACAGATACCAACTCTTGATCATTCATAAATGATCAAATCGTGAAAAGTCTACATCCTTCTTATAAAGTAGTTATACATAAAGAAAGGATGTTGGCTAACTTTCTAAAAGTGTATTATTTTAATCGGAATAATATCAGTGATCATTCGTCTTTCAGATAATCAGCCAATATTATTTTCCCCATTTTGTATCTCTTCTTACCATCCGACTCACTATAAGGAAGTTCAAAAACAGGTGTGCCATCTTCCTGCCCGACAGAAACATACAAACTATATTCTCCAGGGGTACAGGTACGAGAAAAGCAATTAATCTTATCTTGAAATCTGGGGGCTACCCGAAAACCGGAATTCAATGTTGAAAAGGCTATTTTAGTTCGCTCTGCCACAGAAAGAAACTTTACATTAAAACTCTTATCCACCAATACTGATACAACTCCTCCTTTTGCATCTTTCAGAGTAAAGCAAGGATAGCCTCCGCGATAGCAAGGAGTTACCCCGGAGTTATACCATTGTGACTGAATAAAAAACACTTCTCCAAGATGGACAACAAGTGGATATTTCAGGGATTGTAACTGAATACGATATCCCATTCTTAGATTGATTTTACGAATAATGTCTTTATTCTCTTCCAGAAATATATCCGGCCACCAATGAATTGACATATAAGCAGCATGGTAATCCTCTACTGATTTTAACAATAAATCTTTATCCCATGCACCTTTCTTCTTCGACCCTCCATAATGTTCATGTTCCAGAATAACTGGTAATGAAGGCCAAAACAATTGAGCCATTTCACTATGGTACCAATGCCTGGGGATTTTCTGTACCAGTATACTGTCATCCCGCATCGAAACACCTCTCGAAAAAGCATAATCCATTATAGGAAAACGTTCACCTGGTAAATCGTGTCCCGCATAATCATCAGAAATACATAATAATGTTTGTTTGAAATGACGAAGATATAAATCGATATATTTCTTTTGTACTTCTACACCCCACGATTTACCATGTTTCGGAGTAGTCAATACCGTATGCCCTTCTCCCCACATTCCATAATGGCCTATATCTATAAATGCTACATTCGGATTACCATCATACCTCTCTCCCATAGCACGAACGAAATTTTCCACCTTTTCCAGAAAGACAGGATCGTCATAATCAGGTTCATAAATCGTACCGTCAACATCATATCCTTTAGCACCGGCATCAAATACCCATTCGGGAGTAGCTTTATACATCCAACTCTCTGTTGCAGTAATCCTTATCGAAATCTTCTTGCCTTTATCAATCCATCTTTGAGCTGGTGTATCTAAGGTTTCCCAGCAAAATTTTCCTTCTTCCGGCTCAACAAAAGCCCACGGTATACGAAGGTATACTGTACTTAATCCGGGAAAATAATCCAGTGTATCAGCCGGTTCCAGCCGGGAACCATAGTTTTCAAGTAAGTTGGAATAGAAATGCATCGTCCATCCCATATCAGGATTTATCAGAGCTTCGCCATGATCAGTCGGGTAAACTACACATAGTTCATTTACCTGTTCTAATTCCTCAACAGTTGCAAGATACGGTCTATTCTGCTCCGGAAAAGCCTGTAATACTGAGAATTTATCTCCAACAGCCAATGCAGCTGCTGATAATCCGACACGCCGTATAAAAGTACGCCTGTTTATTGATTTCATTTTTAGTCTATTTCTTAAAGAAGTATTAACGAACTACCGGAAATGCAACAATACGAATTTTAGTACATCCATAGGGAATCAGGCAAATCTGTTCCTCATTATTACCAACCAATCCTTTATAATATCCTTCTCTGTCAGTAACAGGTTGTTTTAAGACTCCCGACTCACCAGACTTCCACCAAGGTAACTGTTTTGCCGGTGCTACCAACTCAATAGGGGCATGTGCCTGATTCCAGACAAAAAGAGAATCTACAGGATCAAGATAAGACACTTTTATATGGGTTGCAGGATCATTTATTACACATTCATGTAAGGCATAATTCCATTTCGATTCAGGGAAAACACTCCAATAGTTTCCTTGTATATCACTATGCCCTTCTTCCCAACGCTCTTTAATTTTTAGTCCATATATTAGGGGACCTCTCTCCACCGTATGAGAGTTACGGGCCCAATTAGAAATGAATATGCTCATTGGTAAACGTAATTCTAACACATCGCCATTCTTCCACTTACGATTCACAACAATCAATGAGTCCTTACCATCAACTTCTCCTTTTTGGCCATTTATATATATTTGCGCTTTTTCACACCAAGAGGGTATCCGAAGGTGAAAAGGAAAAACAGTCTCTTTATCTAATGTAAAGTGAAAACGGATATTTTCTTCAAACGGATAATTGGTTTCCTCCCAAATTGATAAATTTGCATCTCTGAGTTTAGTAATTATACGGGAAGGAGCATAAATCAAGGCAGCAATTCCTTCATCGGGAGTTGAATACCAGAGAGAAGAAGTAAATTTTGTCCAACCCTGATGCATATTAGCGTAACAACAGGTATAACCGCTGGCCGTTCCATATACATTTGATGTTCCTTGATAAGCAGTTAATGAAAAATCAAAAGAACCTAAACAGGCTTGTGGCTGATTGGGTATCTGAAAATATTGTTTATAATTATAATCATCTGTAGTTTGTGCCGGAAGTGCATTAAAGGCAATACGCTCCAATGCATCCATATAACTATTTTTTCCGGTAATGGCTATTATATTTTCCAACGAATACATAGACTCAACTATTGTGCAGAGTTCGGTTCCCTGTGAAGGTTCATTTCCGTGTATGTCCTCATCACCGGAAATACAACCATTCGGTAAACCATGAAGTAACATCAAATCTTTAAAGCATCTGTCTTGAATCGCTAAAAAAGCAGTATTGCCAGTCCGTAAATAATCAATAGCCGGTGATTTCATTGCCATTGCAACATTAACAGAATGACGTTCCATCCAGTTTTCTCCATTCTGATTGGCGGCCGCTCCCATCACCCAATCTCGTTTTTCGAACCATTCGGTCCATTGAAATGATTGTTTTCTAATTCTATCGGCGAGACACAAAAGTTCATTCTTTCTAGTAATTCTGTAAAGCCAAAGAATCATATTTATATTTTCAATACCACGAGCTTGTGACCATTCCGACCAATGACCAATCGAAATATTCTTCAATGCTTCTTCCTGATACTGAAAATATTTACTCATAAATGTAATAACACGTTCATCATGAGTAGCACTATAATATTGTTGCATAACCTTTAGCATGATCATACGTGGCCACCAATCCTCTCCTTTATCCGCAATTTGTGTTGTTATTAGCTTCCCACTTTCGCGTTCGTAAGTCGTAATGGGACCAAAATAGCCGGAAGGCCGCTGATTGTCAAGACTCCAATTGATATATTTTTCAACTTTAGCTATTAGGCCCTTGTCCTTAGTGAGATATGCCAAAGGAACTGCTCCATCAAGCCAATACGGAGTTTCTTCCCAAGCATCTCCTTTACCTCCCAACCAAGCATTATCATTTTTTACTTTGTCATAAATCTCATCCAGATGCCCAGAAGATCCATCACACATTATATCTAACTGATTTTTTAACCAACCTTCCGGCTGAATATCGCTGATTGGTACAGGCACATATTTTAGCTCTATAATATCATTATCTTTCAATAAAGGCTGCACACATCCCAATAATCCAAATAAGCCAGTCAAAGCGATAACAAGTTTGCCATTGTTCTTCATCATCATTTCAATTATAAAGTTTACCTGACAAAAATACGACCAACAACCAATATCGCTTTGTTCGAACGTACATTTCATTTGCCGGAGCATCCTCATTTACACATAAAGTGGCGAAAACCCATAACCGGAAATACCTGAATACAGATGTAATACTTAATTTTATTACCTTTGCAGCGTTTTTACTGATTAACGCCATCCCTTGATATGAATAAACTAAATGGTTTCCTGTATGGTCTACTGTCTTCGGCATCCTTCGGCCTCATCCCTATGTTTACCATTCCTGCAATGCAGCAAGGGATGCAGTTTGAGTCCATTTTGCTATATAGATTCGCTTTTGCCACACTGGCCTTAGGAGTTATTTTGTTAATTGACGGACAGTCATTTCGTATCAACCGTCGTGATATACCTTCCCTTCTTTTACTGGCATTTTTTTATCTTATATCTGCGGTGTTCTTATTCTGGGGATATAAATTTATGGCAAGTGGGATAGCTACAACTTTGCATTTCATGTATCCTGTATTGACTACACTGATCATGATGCTATTCTTCCGGGAAAAGAAATCGATCTGGCGATTTATGGCCATAGCTCTGGCTGTGGCGGGAGTATTCTTTCTTTCTCAAGGAGATGATTCGGGAAGTATTACATTTATAGGTATTTTTATCGTTCTCCTCTCTGCTTTGGGATATGCGCTCTATTTAGTCACTGTGAGCCAGCTAAAAGTAGGTCAGATGAAGGGGCTACGGCTCACATTCTATGTCTTCCTCTTCGGAACCCTGCTCCTTTTCATAGGAATTGGTACAACAGGACATATCCAACCGATCCCCAACCTGCATACAGCCGGAAATCTGGTAATGCTTGCCATTATCCCAACCGTTATTTCTAATCTTGCACTGGTAAGAGCAGTAAAATGTATCGGTTCCACACTCACCTCAGTCTTGGGAGCAATGGAACCGGTAACAGCTGTATGTGTAGGTATCTTCATGTTCGGCGAACCCTTCACGAACAGCGTAGGTTTGGGAATAATACTCATTATTACCGCAGTAACAGTGATCATTCTCAAACGGTAGAAAGATGCATATTACTCGCTTTTACCGGATATCTAACTCTTTTATAAGGTTGCCTGCTTCTCCATACTTCTCAATAACGAAAAGTATATAACGTACATCTACGCCGATACAACGCTGCAAATCGGGTTCAAAAACAATATCACTGCTCATCGCTTCCCAGTTGCCATCAAAAGCAAGCCCGAGCAATTCTCCTTTGGCATTAAACATGGCACTACCGGAGTTACCACCTGTTATGTCATTGTTGGAGATAAAACAGACTCTCATTTCGCCCTTTTCATCGGCATAACGCCCAAAGTCTCCGGCACTGAACAATTCCAGTAAACGAGGACTGACCTCAAAATCCGGATCGTCCTGATGGTCCCGCATCTTTTCAAAAATCCCCAACGGAGTAGTATAATAGTTATAAATAGCGCCATTAAACGGAGAATAACTGCAAACCGTCCCGAAACTAAGCCGCATGGTGGAATTGGCGTCAGGATAGAAGTTACGGTCGGCATACATCCGGCGAACAGCCGCATTAAACAACCGTTCATCCTTTTCTATGCTTTGCGAAGCCTCCACGATGGCCTGGTTCATATCATAATAAGACACCAGCAGATCAATGCCCAAAGAAATGGCTGGATCATCCAGCATACTAAATGTTGTATCACGCTCCAGATAGCGTTTCAATCCCCGTGGAGTAGTTATCTCGGAGCGAGCATACAAAGTGTCGATATAGGCCCGTTCATTGCCGTTATACAGCGTATCAATCGTCTGATACATCGGTGGCAGATATTCAGGAGAAACCTTTTCACGATATTCTTTCAGAAGTGCAGTAAACACATCTTTATCGATCGAAAGGTCCAGATTGTCATATTTCTCCAATAATTTCTTCAACCGCGCAACAACCTGCTTTTCTTCGGCTTCAAAATCGAAGTTAAGAATCTCAAGAGACAGCTGTACCAGCTCGGGCCCATTGATAAAGGATTCACCGAAATAGGCCAACGCACGGTTGGTTTCCCGACGGCTCTTATAGTTCAGTTCCAGGGAAGATAACAAATGCATCAGTTTCTCCCGTTCGGCAGGAGTATTCTGAATCCATTGACGGAGGGTCGTTTCCAACTCTCGTTTCTTTTCAAGTACTTTCAGCTTGCGGATGGCTTTGTTTGTCCCGATACTGTTTTTCCAGTAATTGGAGCTTTCATCATACTTTGAAGCATATTTGATACGAATATCTGCCCGCCGATCCATCTCACGCTTCCAAATAGCCTGCTTTACACCACGCACATCTATCATCGCCTGGTTCATACCATTCATCATCTCCTCAATGCCGAAGGAAGAGAGGAAACGTTCCGTACTACCGGGATAGCCCAAAGTCATACAAAAAGACCCTTCTTTATATCCGTCAAGCGAAACAGGCGCTACATAGGTCGGATGATAGGGTACATTGTCCGGTGAGTAATCAGCCGGACGATTCTTTTTATCGGCATAAATGCGAAAAACACAGAAGTCACCGGTATGGCGGGGCCACATCCAGTTATCCGTATCCCAACCGAATTTTCCAATAGAAGAAGGAGGAGCAAACACCAGACGAACATCGTTGAAATCGCGATAAACTGAAAGCCAAAACTCATTTCCACCATAATAAGCATCAACGACTCCCACAAGAGTAGAATCTTTGAGACTCACTTCGTCTGCTATAAGACGCGAAATAGAATCAACAGCAACCATACGTTCCTGCTCGGTCATAGCGTCATGGGTTACTTTCAGCACCCGCTTGGTCACATCTTCGGTGCGAAGCAGAAAACGAACATAAAGCTCCGGATTGGGTAACTCCTCGTCCCGGTTACGAGCCACAAAACCATCTTTCAGGTAATCGTGTTCTACGGTGGAATGTTGCTGCACACTGCTGAAACCGCAATGGTGATTAGTAAAAACCAATCCGTCTTCTGAGACAACTACCCCCGAACAAAACCCACCAAAACTAACAACGGCATCCTTCAACGAAGCCTTCTTAGGATTATAGAGTTTATTGGCAGGCATCTGCAAACCCAGTTCTTTCATCGTTTGCCGCGTTTGTTTATTCAGGTTCCCCAATAGCCACATTCCCTCGTCAGCATGAACAGCCGATGAGATGAAAAGGGCAATAATTGTAAATAGTTTAAGTCTCATCTATATTGAATTTAGCAGTCAGTTTTTTATTTTACTCTGTTATCAGACGTAGTTTCTTCGCCCCTACACGGGCTTGCAGCCATTCGGTTATTTTCCTCTTCTCACTCTCACTCGGATGACGGGTAAACTTCAGTACAGCCAATGTAATCGTATCCGTTTTCAACGAATCCACCGTAGTTTCAAGTGTATGCGAGATCGAAACGGTTGTCACTGAAGGGTACAATACCTTTAGTTCCGGTATAATAGTACGACTCATTTCATCATAAGATTTATACTTCTCAAGGTTCTTTTCCAGAGAGGAAATCTTTTTTTGTTGTTCTTGCAGCCGTTGTTCACTGTTCTTATAAAAGTCTTCCATGACCATGGCACGAATGGACGAAATATCCATTGCATCGTTGTTCATACCTTGTAGCACAACCAACTTTGTTTCCTCCAGTTTATACTGTTTCATCTTACTACGCGCCAGAGCAATAGAAGCCTCAGGAACTTCAGGACCAATAAGCACCACACGAATCTCCCGGTGTTCGTAACTAATCTTCTTATCAAGCACCTGTGTATTTTCAAAATTCAATTCCGTATTGATAAAGTGATTGGCAGCCGTTTCATAAAAAGTGCTTTTGATAATGCCGAATGTCAGATAAACAGCCGGGCACATCGTAAGGACAACGATCAGGATAATATATTTGCGTACCGTCTTCTCACGTTTCTTGTCTACAAATTCCTTCCGTTGGAAGTGCATCACCCGTACTCCGATAAAGGTAGCCAGGCTAATGAAAACGGAGTTGATAAAATAGAGGTAGAAAGCGCCTAAAAAATAAATCAGGTTACCCGAAGCCAACCCGTATCCTGCCGTACAGAGGGGAGGCATCAATGCCGTAGCAATAGCAACACCCGGAATCACGTTTCCCTTTTCCTTTGTAGAGAGGGCAACAACACCTGCCAATCCACCAAAGAGTGCGATGAATACGTCATAAATCGTAGGTGAAGTACGTGCCAGCAATTCCGACTGCGCCTCGGCAATGGGGGTGAAAAGGAAAAAAACAGTTGCCGTAGTAACACTGAATGCAGTGGTTATGAGGAAACTCTTTAAGGAGCGTTTCATCAATTCAAAGTCGTTCAGCCCGACGGATAACCCCACTCCCATAATAGGTCCCATCAAGGGGGAAATCAACATCGCACCGATAATTACTGCGGTAGAGTTCACATTCAGTCCTAACGAAGCCATAAAGATTGCGAAGATCAGAATCCAGAGGTTAGCTCCTTTAAATTCCACTCCTTTACGGATAGAGTCAATGGTTTCCAACTCATTGTCCTTGTCCTTTCGCAAATCGAGATACTCACGAAGAAAGCTCTTTACGGCAAAAATGTTTCGGTTGTCTGTTTTCATAATCACTTCTTCACAAAACGGTTAATAACTGGAATTTGCTTCAACGGCAAATCATGTTTGATGATATATCCTATAAATACAAACAGTAACAGTGTACGTAAAAGCAGGCGGAGCAACATATTATCCACCGGTATCCACTCTCCTGCCACATAGATCATTAATGCCAAAAGTACGTATCCGCCGATACTCTTCAGGTCATATGCGATCGGATATTTCTTTTGTCCCACGAAATAAGAGAGTAACATGGCAACAGCATATCCGGTGAAACCTGCCCAGGCACAAGCCATATAGCCATACACAGGAATCAGAAAGACATTCATCAGAATAACAATCGTACAAGCTGTCAGCGAAAAGTAAGCTCCCCATTTCGTCTCGTCCGTCAGTTTATACCAGAACGAGAGATTAAAATACACACCCATAAACATCTCGGCAGCCATAACGATAGGCACTACTTTCAACCCTTCCCAGTAATCACGTCCGATAACATAACGCAATATATCGAGATAAAACATCACCGTGAGGAAGGCTAAAAGAGTGAAAATGATGAAGAACTTCATGGCTTGTGCATACATTTGCCGGTTATCCTTCTCTTTACTCTTACCAAACACAAATGGTTCGTAAGCAAAGCGGAATGCTTGTGTAAACATAGCCATAATCATCGCTATCTTACTGGTGGCTCCATATATACCCAACTGCACATCAGCCTCTACCGGATCGGGATAAACAAACGGAAAGATAATCTTATCAACCACCTGGTTCAGTATACCCGCAATACCTAATATAAGAATAGGAAAAGAGTAACGAAACATCCGCTTCATCAAATCACGATCCAGTGTATAACGGAAACCGCGCAGTTCGGATATCAGGCAAAGCATTACCAGCGATGTACAAATAAGATTAATCAGAAAAGCAGCGCCTACATTGGTTCCTTTCATAAACACGAAGTAGACAATGTTGAGAATAATGCTGGCAAAGATGAATAACATCTTTAAAGCTGCAAACTTAATAGGACGATTTTTATAACGCAGATAAGCAAAAGGGATAGCCTGTATAGCATCCATTGCGATCACAATGAGCATCATCCCAAGATACCAGGGATGCTCTTCATACCCCATTACTCCGGCTATCGGCTCAAGAAACAAAAGACATACGGCAAGAAACGAAAGAGAAATAGCTCCTACAGTCAATAAGGTAGTAGAGTAAACTTTCACCGGGTCTTCTCCGCCCTTATTGGCAAAACGGAAAAATCCGGTTTCCATACCGCATGTAAGTAGTACAAGCAGAAGTGCCGTAATGGCATACATATTCGTAATAATACCATATCCTCCCGTAGAAGCGGGCATAGAAATAGTATAAATAGGCACCAACAGATAGTTGAGGAAACGCCCTACTATGCTGCTAACACCATAAATGGCAGTATCTTTGGCTAATGACTTTAATCCACCCATGTTAATTAGTGATTAACGAGTTAGTGATAAGTGATTAGTTTTGGCTGTGCAGATACTTGCTGTTAGCAACTTCATTATCTCTTCGGCATCAGTAAACATACTACTATATTCTTCTGTATTTAAATACGAAGTTTCATGAAGTAACTCCAGCCAATAAAGAGACTCGTTACATTCTTTCTGCGCAATAGCATATTTATGAACGAAATCAAGTTTACTTTCTGCATATTCTCCTTCGCGTTGTAAAGCACCAATAGCTGTACCCGAACGTAGCAATTGTTTTGACATTATATGTTCATTTTTAGTTTGTGACAGATACTGATAGAGCTTTACAACACGTACAGCAAAAGCCTTGGTCTTAGTTTTCAAAATCCCTTTTCTATATTCCATACGCTCAATCGCTTATCACTAATCATTTATCACTAATCACTAAAACAGTGTTTGTTGACTACTATAAAGACTCCTCCCCAAATGTTTGTAAGCCAGTTCCGTCACTTCACGCCCACGAGGGGTACGTTTCAGGAAACCTTCTTTAATCAGGAACGGTTCGTATACCTCTTCGATTGTTCCGGCATCTTCACCCAAAGCGGTGGCAATGGTAGTAAGTCCTACCGGACCACCCTTGAACTTATCGATAATGGTACAGAGGATCTTGTTGTCCACTTCATCCAATCCGTATTTGTCAATATTCAGTGCTTCAAGTGAAAAAGTAGCAATCTCCGTATCAATAGAACCAGAACCCTTCACCTGAGCAAAGTCGCGCACACGACGAAGCAGTGCATTGGCAATACGAGGGGTACCCCGGCTACGCGAAGCAATCTCTCCCGCAGCGGGTATCGAACAAGGTACATCAAGGATAGCAGCCGAACGACGGATAATATTACTCAGCACATCGTCATCATAATATTCAAGATGCAGGTTAATGCCAAAACGCGCACGCAACGGAGCTGTCAACAGCCCACTACGGGTAGTAGCTCCCACCAGCGTAAAAGGATTCAGATCTATCTGAATACTGCGTGCAGAGGGTCCTTTATCTATCATAATATCAATCCGGTAGTCTTCCATAGCAGAGTACAGGTACTCCTCTACCACAGGTGACAGACGGTGGATCTCGTCAATAAACAGGACATCGTTCGGTTCAAGACTGGTAAGTACACCCGCCAGATCACCGGGTTTATCGAGAACCGGGCCTGAAGTGACTTTAAAGCCTACTCCAAGTTCATTGGCTATAATGTTTGAGAGAGTTGTTTTTCCCAATCCGGGAGGGCCATGCAGCAATACGTGGTCTAATGCTTCACCACGAAGACGGGCGGCTTTGACAAAAATGCGGAGATTCTCCACCACCTTATCCTGCCCGCTGAAATCCTCGAAGCTAAGGGGACGGAGCGCATTCTCAAAATCCCGTTCCCGGCTTGTCAACTGATGATCGCGTATATTGAAATCTTCTTCCATAAAATCACATCCTCGTTCTTTTATATATCGTACAAAGATAATGCAAACCGAGAGTAGAATAAAATGAACGCGTTCATTTTTTATGCCAAGGTGCAGCTTATCTTCGCTTTTTTAACAAAGATAGTACAAATCAGAGAATAGTTGTATCGAGCAGACAGGATAATTGCCTCCTTTTCCGAATATACCTCTGATAAAGTAGCCGGAATACATGGATTATCTCAAACTATTTCATCTTGTTCAATTAGCGCTGCATATAGTGTTTCCGCTCTTCATCCGTCAACTTCTCTATCGAATAGCGAAGCATCGTACGGGGCATTTCACGTGCATACTTATCAAGAAACTGTAGTAATAAGTCCCGATTCCGTTTCCCCATTTCACGAAGCATCCAGCCGATAGCTTTCTGCATCAGATCGTGTTTGTGATGTAACAACAGTTCCGACAAACGGAGGATATCGACGAAATCGTTGTTTCTTATCAATGTAGCCGTAGCAACTACCGCGATACGCTGCTCCCAAAGAAGCGTACTACCGGCAAGACGATACAGATCTTCACGCGATTTGTCTCTCAGATACTCTCCTACAATATAGGGAGCTGACAAATCCACCAAGTCCCAGTTATTGATCCGTTCCGTTTGTGTCAGATAGAAATCATAGATCTCTTTTTGCTCCTTTTCACCGGACTTCTTAAAGCGCTCTACCAACATAAGCAATGCGCAGAGGCGGCACTCGTGCCAGTCACTTTGCAAGAGTTCTGCCATCACCTCAAACGGTTCTTCTTTGTGCCGCTTTGCCACCAGACGTGTATTGGGAACTACTACCCCTAAAAACTTATCACCTTCTCCGTATTGCCCCTTCCCTGTCTTAAAGAAATTGGGCAAATATTCCCTTTTCACCGGGTCAATATATGCTTCCAGCTCTTTCTGAATACTCTCAACTTTTGTCTTCATATCGTTATCTGTATAAATATAGCAAACCGAATCCCCGCCAAAAATAAACAAAATATGGATGATTAATGGAAAGTTATATCTATTTTTGCAAATAATACAGTAAGTACATTATGGTTCTAAATTACATCTGGATAGCATTCTTCATCATAGCTTTTATCGTAGCACTCGGAAAGCTTATCTTCACAGGAGACACACAAATATTTACCGAAATCATCAACTCTACGTTCAGCTCATCCAAAACGGCTTTTGAGGTTTCTCTCGGGTTAACCGGGGTTCTCTCCTTATGGTTGGGCATCATGAAGATTGGTGAAAACAGCGGTCTTATCAATGCACTGTCGCGTTGGTTGAGCCCGGTATTCTGCCGCCTGTTTCCCGATATCCCCAAGGGACACCCCGTAATGGGATCTATTTTTATGAATATGTCTGCCAATATGCTGGGACTTGATAATGCTGCTACTCCGATGGGGCTCAAGGCAATGAAAGAGTTACAAGAACTGAATCCGAAAAAAGATACGGCCAGTAACCCAATGATCATGTTTCTTGTTATCAACACTTCCGGACTGATACTGATACCTATTTCAATCATGGTATACCGTGCCCAAATGGGAGCTGCACAACCTACGGATATCTTTATCCCAATTCTGCTCAGTACATTCATTTCAACATTAGTGGGAGTTATTGTTGTTAGCATTTCCCAACGCATCAACCTGATAAACAAACCCATATTGATATTAATGGGAATATTGAGTCTTTTTTTCGGAGGTTTGATTTACCTTTTCACTGTTCTTTCACGTGAAGAAATGGGAACTTACTCTACGCTGATTGCCAATATCATACTATTCGGAGTAATCATTCTCTTTATCCTGACGGGCATACGAAAGAAAATAAATGTTTACGATTCTTTTGTAGAAGGAGCCAAAGAAGGGTTCAGTACTGCCGTACGAATCATACCTTATCTGGTAGCTTTCCTGGTAGGTATTGCAGTCTTTCGCACTTCAGGAGCAATGGATATTCTTGTCAACGGAATCGGACAGGTTGTAGGATTTTGTGGACTGGATACCAGCTTTGTCGGTGCTTTGCCTACCGGACTGATGAAATCTCTGAGTGGCAGTGCTGCCAACGGATTGATGATTGACACCATGAAACAGTTTGGCCCCGATGCCTTTGTATCCCGCGTCAGCTGTGTAGTTCGCGGGGCATCAGACACCACATTCTATATTCTGGCTGTCTACTTTGGCAGTGTAGGCATTACAAAAACAAGAAATGCCGTTACCTGCGGTTTGATAGCCGACTTCTCGGGTATCATTGCTGCCATATTTTTCAGTTATTTATTTTTCTTTTAAAACAATACATTATCATGGCTGTAACTTATCAGACAGAGGGCGTAAAGATGCCCGATATTAAGAAACGGGAAACCACAGAATGGATCAAATCCGTAGCTGCCACTTATGGAAAGAGACTCGGTGAAATCGCCTATATTTTCTGTTCGGACGAAAAAATATTAGAAGTGAACCGGCAATATCTGCAACACGATTACTATACAGATATCATCACATTCGATTATTGCGAAGGAGATCGTCTTTCGGGTGATCTTTTTATAAGCCTCGATACTGTAAAGACCAATTCTGAACAGTTCAATACCACCTATAACGAAGAACTTCACCGTACCATTATTCACGGTATCCTTCATCTTTGCGGCATCAATGACAAAGGACCGGGAGAACGGGAAATAATGGAAGCGGCGGAAAACAAAGCACTGGCGTTACGATAGAGTTGAAAACTCTACATATATTGTCCATTATAAGGGGTAGCATTGTCCAAATGAACTATTATGGCATTTACTTAAACAAAGGATACAGACTGATTCCGGTGAAAAAACCTTTATTTGCATAACTGCTGGCGAGGGGTAAGTGCTTTTTGTATCTCACCGGCAGTTAAGCTTATTAAATACATAATCTTAAAAAAGTAAAGGAAACACCATGAAACATCTATTTTCAAGTTGGGCAATCAGCCTGTTTGCCCTGTTTATTATTGTCCCCAACAGTTTTGCCGCCAAATGGAAAGCCGAACATGTCGTTCTTATCGGTCTCGATGGATGGGGAGCTTATAGCGTAGAGAAAGCAGATATCCCAAACACCAAGAGTTTAATGGAGAACGGTAGCTATACTTTAAAAAAACGTTCTACACTCCCCTCTTCAAGTGCTATAAACTGGGCTTCCATGTTCATGGGAGCAGGTCCGGAACTGCACGGTTATACCGAATGGGGATCTAAAACTCCGGAACTTCCCTCACGCGAATTGAACCAGCACGGTATTTTCCCTACCATTTTTCAAGTACTGCGGGATGCTGCTCCGAAAGCAGAGATTGGTTGCCTGTACGAATGGAACGGCATTAAATATCTGGTAGATACACTTGCATTGAGCTATCACAAACAGGCACCGGATTATAACAAGTATCCCACTGCTCTGTGCGAAATGGCAGTTAGCTATCTGAAAGAAAAGAAGCCGACCCTCACACTGGTTGCTTTTGATAATCCCGATCATATAGGTCATGGTGCAGGTCACGACACACCGGAGTATTATGCCAAACTGAAAGAACTGGACGGATATATCGGACAAATTATTCAGGCTACCAAAGATGCAGGAATATTTGACAAAACGATCTTTATTGTTACTGCAGACCATGGTGGCATTAACAAAGGACACGGCGGAAAAACGATGAATGAAATGGAAACCCCATTCATCATCTGCGGAAAAAACATCAAAAAAGGATTAAACTTCAACGAGAGTATGATGCAATTTGACGTAGCATCAACCATCGCCTACATCTTCGGACTGAAACAACCGCAAGTATGGATCGGCCGCCCGATGAAACAGGTTTTTAACAAATAAGAAGTCACGACATAGAGTACTACAAAAGTACGTACTTTATAGATATAAACTATGCATTTTAACTGTGCGTTAAATACGTATTTAACGCACAGTTAAAATGCATAGTTTGTTTTACCGATTATAGTATCTTGAATTATATATCCAAGAAACATTTGCATAGCATCTATAATTTGGTTAGCGTCCTACAGTTAGATAACAAAAATCACATTCGGAACCACCTTTCATTTGTAATTATTTAGAAAGATAAACAGAATAAAAAAGAGAATTGACACATCAAAAATAAGCGACACAAAGTAAACCTACAACTCATTGGCAATCAAGACATTACAAAACACAATTTTCCTCTACGAGAAACGACCCGAAACTCTACGGAGATCGGGTCGTTTCTCGTAGAGCATCGGAGTGATCTTCGTAGAGTTTCAAGATGAAAGTTCACAAAATTGACAATCGGTATAAAACGAAAATAAACCGCACGACTTTATTGTAATAATTTATTCATACCACAAAATCAAGATCCATCTCAAATAATTAAATGGATTGATTCGGGACAAAGCCCCATGCCTACTCCGCACTTCAGAATCCATTTATCAAACTTTGTACGTAATGCAACCTCCGGTGCCAGATAAGACAATACCATATCTCCTCCCGGAAGCTCCGCTTTAAAATCAGAAGTCAGTACAAAAATATCCCCTTTGTCATCGTCGTCATACCTCATTGTCTCTCCACCCAAGGAAGCCGAGCAATTTGATACATCGTAACGGAAGTTTCCCTATGAGCCTCTTACTATCGATATTGTTTACAATATTATTCCTAACATCAATAAAAAGGAATAAAATCTTTACTATCTTTGCTTCCAAAGCGTAAAAACAGCTACCAGGCCGTAATATTAAATAGGTTGACAGTATAGTACTATCTATACATGCCATGATAGTCCATTTATACTATCTCTCAAATAAGATAAAGCAAGAAAAACAGATTGTAGAAATATAAAGAAACATGAACAGAACCACTAAACCAATTGCAAAATGCTTAAGCATTCTATTATTAATCACCTTATTTGCTTGTCACACGAATAAAGAATCGGCCATTGAGTTGTTTGAATACGGAAGGATTATGGAAGAAAGAATGCAACCTGATTCTGCGGTAGTTATGTATCAGAGAGCTATAAAGCAATCCATGGCCTCCAAAGATACAAAGCTAATTGGATTAATTTATAATCAACTGGGAGACTTATATCTGTCCCATTATCTATTTAATAAATCTCTTTTATCGTATCAGTCAGGGTTAAAATATAACCAATTATTCCTTGACAAAATTAATGCATCCAAATCTTTAAGAGGAATAGGGAAGAGTTATACATATCGTTCCATGCCCGATTCCGGTCTAATTTATCTATCTCAAGCCTTGCAACTATCCGAATCAATAAATGATAAGGAAGAAGTTGTTCGTATCCATAATAATATATCGAATGCTTACTTTGAACTGGAACAGTTTGATGAAGCGTTAAAACACAACATCCAAGCATTAAATATGACTAAAGATAGTACAAGCAAATATATTAATAGTTTTGCAAGAGCTGATATTATGTATCAATTACAGAAATATGATTCTGCACAATATTATTACACCATTAGTACTCAGTGCAAGAATCTTAACACCCAGGCTGGTAGTTATTATATGCTCTATGAGCTTTCAAAACTGTTAAACAATTCGGATACAGCATATTATCTCAGTCATTTTACAACACTTCGGGATTCAATTGAGGAAATTAGCCATCCGGACTTAATTCAATCAGCAGAGTATAGTTATTTCACTGACAACATTATCACGGAGCAAAAGAATAATCTAATATTTTGGATAGGCTTTGTTTTGTTTCTTTCATCTGTCGTGTTCTTAGTAACAATATCTATGCACAAAATAAAACTCAGAAATATTGAAAAAAACAGAAGAGAGGAAATAAAAAAATTAGTTAAAGAAATGAATAGGCTACACCGGAAGTTAGCCATACACATTAAAGAAAAGGAAAAGCAAACAGCGAAACTCTCACAAGTCGAAACAATGCAAAAGTTATCATTAATACAAAACAGAATTATTGATGAGATGAAAAAATATGCTACCGGATGCAACGAAAGTTTTGTGAAATCGAAATTCTGTGTCGAAATGAGAATACATTTCAAAAAATATCCTTCATTACTAACGGCTAAAGAACAAAAGAAGTTTTCAGAAGTAGTAAATACAAAATATCATGTATTCATTCAATATTTACAGGCATTTATTGATATGCCAGAAGATGATTGTCTTTTTTGTTGTTTAGCCTTGGCGCAATTTACAACTAAAGAATGCGCATTTATTCGCGGCGTCACAAATGACGCGATTCGTTCTCAAAAGACTCGGATAAAGAAAAGATTAGCAGACTCTTTTGCCTCAATAGAATTATTTGAGTTCATTTTTTCTTCAAAAATAAAAATGAATTGCTGATTTAACACAATATTTAGCTCTACATCATTGATGATCTGCAATTTACACAAAATTCACTTCGCACATCATTTAATTGTCCATACTTGAACATCGCGTTATATTTGCATCATAATAACTAAGAAACATGAGAAAAATTATTTTCATTATTACACTGGCTGTAAATGTAAGCATTCTAATGCAGGCTCAGCCAAGAGTACCGACAAGAGTAATCATCTTAACAGGTAAAGGACAACTTACTTCTCAAAACGTTGAAGTGCAAATGGATTGGAGAGGTGTTTTATTAACAAGGTTTAATCAGCCGTTAGAAAATGCTACTATTGAGATTGTGAATGCAGATGGAAAAGTTACCTATCAGCAAGACATTGATGCTAAAACTGATGATGCTATTTCTATTGAATTATCTCCCAACAAACCGGGCAAATACACCATTGAAATTATTTCTCCTCAAGGTACATTGGAAGGAGAATTTTATCTGTACAATTAATCACAAGCCCTCGCTTAATTAGTTTATACTATTGAATTTAGAAAAACCTTATAAACAAAGAAGTTGCAAAATAGAAATAATATAAACAATTTAGGGTGACGGTAAAGTGTTACTAATATGTAAATAAAACATAATAAAATCACAAATGAAATCATCAGCTATAGTCACATCTATAGAGACATTTTCAACATAAAACCACTATGTTATTCTTTACATATTACATAGTTGACACATGAGATAAAATATTGATTATGAAAAATAATACCACATTTTAAAGCGAATTATTATAGAATATAAGTTTTTTAACACTAAAATTTATTATTATGAAATGTACATTATTACTTGCTGGCTTATTGTATTTTGTAAGCAGCTGCTCACAGGATGAGAAAGTGAATACTGATCCTCCACAACCCAAGAGTGAAATTTCTGAAATGTCCGACGAAGAACTTGAAGCCTATGCGGAATCAATAGGAGCAATAACAATGGACTCATTAATGTCATGGATTAAGGCATATGAAGCAGAACATCCAATTAAAGAAGAAGTTGAACATCGGAATAGGTTGTCCGAGCTTCCTCAGACTCGGGCTCAGGAAAGTGAAATTATATATGTTTATGGATATTCTTCGAAATCTGATGAGCCCATCCCTCCCAAAAACAGAAAAACTATTATTCGAAATTCTCCTACAGGAATGGCGGATGGTGTCTATTTTTGCAATTTGTACAATGTAGCAAAGATGGTGTATCTCCCAGAAGGTGCTTTGGGAGTAGGTCTGCCTTCGCCAAACTGTGGATTAGATCCAAATGCAATAGGCGGCGGTAGCCGAGGGTTTTCATTCAGTCAAACAGGTAATAAGTTTTATATGCGAACAATTGGGTATGTGATTGAATATGACATTACAGGAATAAACTGGGGACGTTGGGATCCGCCTTTGAACAGCCTGGAATATAGATATAAGTACTTTTATTAACATACAAATATCATATGCTTAAACATTTCATCTTAACTATTAGATGTTTAATTATATGACATAGTAGGTGGGGTATAATTATCTTAATAATATAGAGCTCTAGATAATTCTTCCATGAGAGTTCAGGGTCTAGAGCACAAGATTCTATTGTTAGAAACTAATTTAGCTCACCTACTTATGTAAATTTAATTAAAAGCTTTATGCTTTGGAGTATATTTATAATTTATACCCTAAAGATGCTCCGATATTAAAAGTCCGATTATTCCCAAACATTTTATTGGTACTACTATTTTTAAATGTCTTCGTAAATGTCGGAAGGTAATCACAATATATACCCAACTGAAAAGGAAAAAGATCGTAATAAAATCCTGTAGTGCATTTTAGCCCGATTGAAATTTTATTAATATGCGGAATATTGGGTTCAACAAGCTCGTGTATTGATGCATTGTTAAAATCAACCCCATCTTTCATATTTATGTCAAATCGAGGGCCTATACCGCAATAAAATATTGATTTTCTCAATTGAGCTTTCAAATTGAAGGTAGTGTTTACTGTTATGCAATCTATATATAGCGTTTCCACTCCACTACTACTGAAATATTCCTCTACAAGGCCTAATGTTACTTTTCCTCCTTTTCTAAAATATCCGACATTGCTTGATAAAAAACAGAAACCTTTATCAAAATAATCTAAACCAATAGACAGTTGGAAATGATTTGCTCTTTCTTCGTACATAGTTTTTTTTGTAGAAGAAAATGAAACTCCGCTCTCTATCTTTAACCTTTGAGTTAAAGCATTTTGAGAAAAAACTATCAGAAAAAATAACACCAATAAATATTTAAACATAATATTTGAATTTGATTTAATTAATTAACGTAAACAAAATATTTTTATTACATTTATTCGGTATTTTTTTACAATAAATATCAATAATATTTTTAGAATAATAAAATGAACATGAAAACAAAAAACTATCTACTATTGTTATTTGGCATTACTTCTATATTATTTATTAACTGTTCTAATGAAGAAGAGATTACAGGTATTAATACCATGCAAGATGTTGATTTCTCACGCATGTCTGATGAAGAACTTAATATTTATGCAGAATCTGTAAAAGCTATAACGATGGACTCGCTTTGTTCATTGATTAGAACCTATGAAAAGGAAAATCCGAACTTGATGGAAATCGAGCATCAAAAGAAGATTGATAAATATAAAAGCACGCATCCTGTTACCAAGGACATGCCACCTTTGCCACCATATAAGTTTTTCTATGGATATAGTAGCTATGAATTGCTTCAAAGTAAAGTCAAGGTGCTTTTGAGGAATTCTCCGACTAACATTGGTACTGGAATTTATTTTGTTGATTTATACAATGTAACCAAGATTGTATATATGTATATTGATGGTTTATATATGGTTCCTCTCCCTTCACCAAGTTGCGGTTTTGACCCTAATGCAATCGGTAAAGGAGAAAGAGGCTTTACTGTTAGCCAAAATGGACGACAATGTACTATGCGAACAGTTGGATACCAAGTGTTATATCACGCTACAGGTGGAGGTGTTTACAAATTCGACCCCCCTCTGGACGAACTAGAGTACAGGTATAAAATTTTGGATTTTAACAATTAGTATAAGGCGCATGTATCAGGTATAACACATGCGCCTACCACAATAAAAACCTTTGCAATTAAATTTTATTATGTTTTTAAACATGAGATAGGAACGAAGAGTTTATTTAGCTCAAATGACTACTCCCCCATATGGAAAATATAAAGAAAAATGTTCTTAATCTATCATCAGGTTTCACATACTATTCAATAACTGTATGTTTGTTTACCGGATCAAACAATTAAGCCCCATGCCTACTCCGCACTTCAGAATCCATTTATCAAACTTTGTACGTAATGCAACCTCCGGTGCCAGATAAGACAGCACCATATCTCCTCCCGGAAGCTCCGCTTTAAAACCAGAATATTGCATACCTACTCCCCATCCGGAAGTCCATATATGCTCATAGCCAAGCTTCCACTCTAAACCGCTCTTACTCCCCAAAGACACATTATTAGCATCATAGATTTTACTGCTTATCCAACCATACCCCAAGCTAACTTCAAAGGTATTAGCAGGTGCCGGATTCCTCCGCTCAGGTTGCTTCTTGTCTCTGGCCACTACGAAGTTCATATCGATGGCATACTGTACAGGATTTGCCCTCAATGTATCCACCACATTATCTTTCAGGTAAAGCATCAATCCGGATATCTGATGGCACGAACTTCTCCAAAAAGACGGTTCCTCATGCCAGGTTATAGCAAAACCATTTCCACCGGCTTTACCAACAGCCTCCTGTGCAAGATGAACGACCTCATTATACCGGCATTTTGTAGCCGTACCAGGATCTATAACAGAAACACGTCCAATGGCTTCGGCAGTGTTGGGCACTATCTCTCCCAATTCAAAGACCCGAACAGAATCGGCCGGAACTGGATTTGGATAAGTTTTTATCAGATTTGTCACGACTTTGGGTGAACAGGAAGCTAAAAGTAGCAATACGGAGATTGACAATAGATTAGTAAGTTTCATAAAGCTTTGTAGGATTAGTTTTGTTTATATATGTTTCTTCTGCCTCTTCTCAATGACTTCTATACAGCAAAGATAAATGTTTTTTTCATTTTAACGTACAATTTACAAACAGGAAAACTGACTAAAAAAGTTCTTCTTTTCTCTTTACCTTAGTAGTACTCTTTATAATAATTATAAACTAAATAATATTCATCACAAAATCACTTTCATCAACCTTACCACTCACAAATAGATTAATTAGCTGATAAATAACTTTTTATCATATACAGCGCTCGTACTGACCCTCTATTTCAGAACAAAACACATCACCGATTTTAGTTACAATTCTTTTTGTCGCCATAATCATTTTTTTATTCCTAATCCATTCCAGAATTTCGGAGAAATTGAATTTATTTGGTTATAGGAGTTCCTATGTTTGTTAATATGAATTAGTTTCATGTTAACAAACATAGGAACTTAAAAAAATCTCAATATGCCGGAAAGAAGTACGTATACTTACCCGTCTTCAATCTCGCAATAAGATCCTCATAACATATTACATATCCATTCTCTGCATCGTAATATTTTGCAGGTAATTTGCCAACATAAATGAAAGGTTCACCAATTTTCCAGACATACCATTTTTCAGATCTCTCAACCCTGTCAATATCTCCATCTATTCTAAAAAAGACATCTCGATAGTTGCCTAACTCTAAAGATTTACCAACCTTATACCAAATACCATCTGCAATACCCATTCTCAAAACGGTATGAGCATAAAACTCAACTTCGCCAGCTATTATTTCAGAGATATCAGGAATATAGTCCATAGGATAATGTTGTTTAAATACCCGAATAACAGAACTATTTAATTGTGTACTATCTATTGCGAAGTACTGAAAAAAGCGTTTACACTGACCCTCTATTTCAGCACAAAACACATCACCGATTTTGGTTACAATTCTTTTTGCCATAATTATGTTATTACCACTTAATTTCAAAAAGCATTAAACTTTTTTTCATTGTTATTTTAAACAATCTCTAACCCATCAGGTAAACCTTCAATAAAGAGGATAAAAATGAGTATACTTACCAAATCGAAGCCTATTACAGATCGCAATATAAGGCATAATTGAACCAAGATCTGCTGAATAATACTTTGAAGGTAGTTTGCCCACAAAAATCATAGGTTCATTGAGATTCCAAATGTACCATCTTTCTGATTTAGTTACCTCAGACCCATAATCCTCAGAAACCCTAAAGATAATATTCTGTAAATCAACAAGCACTGAAGATTTTCCTATTTTATACCAAGCATTAGCTGTAATTCCACCTTTCAACATTGTGTGTGCATAAAACTCCACACTACCAACTACAATATCTGATATAACAGGAACGTAGTCCATAGGATAATGTCGCTTGAATACCCGAATAACAGAACTATTCAACTGTGTACTATCTATTGCAAAGTACTGAAAAAAGCGCTTGTACTGACCGTCTATTTCAGCACAAAACACATCACCGATTTTAGTTACAATTCTTTTGGTTGCCATAATCATTTTTTATTCCTAATCCATTCCAGAATTTCGGAGAGAATGAATATCTTTGGTCATATGAGTTCCTATATCTATAATATGAATTAGTTCCATATTATAGACATAGGAACCTAAACACAAAACTCAATATGCCGGGAAGAAATAGGCATACTTACCAGTCTTCAATCTTGTAACAATTTCCTTATAAGGCATCACGTTTCCATCCTCCGCATCATAATATTTTGCAGGTAATTTGCCAACATAAATGAAAGGTTCATTAATTTTCCACACATACCATTTTACAGACCTCTCAACCCTGTCAATATCTCCATCTATTCTAAAAAAGACATCTCGATAGTCGCCTAACTCTAAAGATTTACCAACCTTATACCAAACACTATCTGCAATACCTATTCTCAAAACGGTATGAGCATAAAACTCAACTTCACCAGTTATTATTTCAGAAATATCAGGAATATAGTCCATAGGATAATGTTCTTTAAACACCCGAATAACAGAACTATTTAATTGTGTACTATCTATTGCGAAGTACAGAAAAAAGCGCTTGTACTGACCGTCTATTTCAGCAAAAACACATCACCGATTTTGGTTACGATTCTTTTTGCCATAATCATTTTTTATTCCTAATCCATTCCAGAATTTCGGAGAGAATGAATATCTTTGGTCATATGAGTTCATATATCTATAATATGAATTAGTTCCATATTATAAATATAGAAACCTAAACACAAATCTCAATATGCCGGAAAAAAGTATGAATACTTACCTGTCTTGAATCTTGCAATAAGATTCTCGTAAGGCATCACACTTCCATCATCTGCCTCATAATATTTTTCAGGTAATTTGCCAACATAAATGAAAGGTTCGCCAATTTTCCAGACATACCATTTTTCGGACCTTTCAACCCTGTCAATATCTCCATTCATTCTAAAAAAGACATCTTGATAGTCGCCTAACTCTAAAGATTTACCTACTTTATACCAAATGCCATCTGCAATACCTCTCCTCAAAACAGTATGTGCATAAAATTCAACTTCACCAACTATTATTTCAGAGATATCAGGAATGTAGTCCATAGGATAATGTTGTTTAAATACCCGAATAACAGAACTATTTAACATTGTACTATCTATTGCAAAGTACTGAAAAAAGCGTTTGCACTGACCATCTATTTCAGAACAAAACACATCACCGATTTTGGTTACGATTCTTTTTGCCATAATCATTTTTTTATTCCTAATCCATTCCAGAATTTTGGAGAAATTGAATTTCTTTGGTTATATAATTGTCCGCCATTTTTTTGCATTCCATACTTATTTATTAAATTCTGTTCCATTATGCGGGCTGGCATGCGAGGTAAATTTCCTGTCCCAGGTACCGGGGTATACTTCAATCCAGCCCTATTAGTCCCGGAATTCAGATGCTCATTAAACCGCACATTAGGATCTCGTTCAGTAATGCCTACATATCTTACTTTTCCTTCTGCATCGGTACCCTGATAAACACTATTTGTTCCACCCTGCGCCGCTTTCTTTGCCTGCGCAACTTCACCAACGCCTTTTACAGCTCCACTAATCACCCCCGAAGCCACTCCAAACGCAGCACCTTGACCTCCCTGCTTTAAAGCATCACCAAGGCTTGAACCGGTACCCAATGCCATACCTGTACTCAAGGCAAAGCCGGTAGTAGCATTTAATGCCCCTTGTGTCAGAGCTTCCCGCAATACCGGACTCGCAATACCGGAAGTAAGGTTTTGAATAGGCCCTGACAAAGCGTTCCCTAAAGAAGCACCCAGATAGGACGTTGCAGCTCCCATCACGGCAGAGCTTCCTACTTGATCCCAACTAATATTCCCCCAGCCATTATTGAAACCCTGACTTAAGATATTATTACTTGCCCCCAATACTGCAGCACCAGCTATAGGCCCGACATAAATGGTAATGACCCCTGAAAGAGCACCTGCACCGAAAAAGGCAGCACCTTGACCGAAACTGTGTACGTTGCCTTGAACTACATTAATGACCACATTGACAACACCACCGATTATAGCGGAAATAAGATCGTCAATCAGAAAATACTCTCCCGTAGGGTCGGTATACAACAACGGATTATTTAAACAATAGCTATACCGATTGAAGTTCTGACTGAAATCCGGAGCTTGTACATACGGATCGGGACTCAAAAAACGTCCCAATGCCGGGTCATACAAACGAGCATTCATATTAATTAATCCAAAGACCGCCAAGTGCTCATGTCCGGTATAACCTCTTCCTAAGAAAAGCGCAGGTTCATCACCAGGTGCATAGAGTTCATGGTTTTCAGGATCACGAAGTCTGCCCCATGCATCATAACTTAACTCCTGGACAAGACTACCCATAGGATCGATCACATGTGTGATACTACCCAGATAATCACGACAAATATAATAAATATCCCAATTGCCATCATCTTTTTTCACATAAACTGCAGGTGCAGAATACGCATCTCCTCCTAAATAGAGCTTTTCTTGAATGGAGTCATTTGTTAGATCAAGTTCATATTGATTACCGATATAATAACGGGTCAGGATATTTGTATCATTTTCCTCCAACTCCATTTTTATACGATCAGCATTTCCATTATACTCCAAAATGGCAGTATAATCATCCTCAAAAATAAAAACGGGCCGCATCATAGCATTGTAAGTCACAGCCTGATTTCGTAACGAAATAGCATCGCCATAGGGAGTAACAAGCTCTATAGCATAAGGCTTTGTTGTACTATAATCAAATTTACCAACAGTGGTATAATCTGTTATATTCCCTTTTTCATCATATGTCATTGTTTTCCCACCAAAGGAAGTCAAACGATTCAAAGCGTCATAACCGAAATTTTCCTGTAATTGACGCATATCGTCTTTTCGCCAATTCAAATTACCGGTTTGCGAAGAAAAGTTATACGTAGAGAAATGTACTATTCCAAATTGAGTCGCTACAATTCTTTGTGTGGGGTGCCCATACCTATCATAGCTATAGACATGGTTTAAAGGTCCGGTAGTTTCATTAGTCAATAATCCCAAATCATCCTCACTTTGCAACTGCCAAATAGAAATCCAATTGTTCAACCTGATTCCCGAAAGAGTTCCATTCGCATAAGTATAATTTTCCGTAGCAATATCACCTGTTTGAGATGCATACGCTATTGAAGAGATATTACCATCGGTATACGTATATGTCTTCTGCAACCATTTATCATCCACAGCCTCTTCTCGTTCAGTGGAAAGACGCATTAAATCATCGTAGATATAAGTTTTACCTGAACCATTAGTACCTGATTCAGATGCTAAGAGTCCATCCGAATTATAAATATAATTTGTAATGAATTCACCTATCTGTTCTTTATGTGTTATACGATTGTAGGCATCGTATATCGTTTGCGTTACTTTCCCGTTTGCATCTGTTTCCCTACTGATATTACCGGCGGCATCATACTCAAATGTTTTAATTCCCGCACTGGGATCCACCAACTTTGTCTGCCGAAGATATTTATCATATCCAAATAAAGTAGTTACACCACCAGGAGCTTCAATGGAGGAGAGTTGTCCATCTACGCGATAATTGTAAGTGATTGTACCCCCACCATCTTCGACAGTTACTAATTCACCTGCGGCATTGTATGTCTTTTTGCTCGGCAATCCATTAATAACAGATGTCTCACTTAATCCGTTATACGAATAACTATCAGTCTTTCCGGAAGCATAATCTATACCTGTGAGTCTATCATACTGATCATAGGTATATCTGTTCCATAAGGAAGCCTTACCTTTAAAAGGGAGAGATGACTGTTGCAAACGTCCCTTATTATCATACACTTTATCTGTATATAGATACTTACCGTTAAATCGCTTCTCACCAATTCTTACTTCTCTACCTAAAGCATCGGTATAAACCTCTTGATCCGGTTGTCCGGTAGCGGTAGTAGTCATTAATATCAAGGCCCCGGTAGGAGAAGTAATCCATTTTGCTGTACTGTTCTCTGTGGTACCATCAGGAAAAGCAGTCTGTATCTTTCTACCCCAAGCATCATACGTATAAGTAGTAATGTGATTTTTATGGTTTTTGACACTATACCGAAATCCATTACTGTCGTAACTATAATCTTCATAAAGCCCCAATGGATCAGTTTTACGAGTCAGTTGTCCATTGGAATTATAAGTATACCTCACTTCCAACCAATGGGTAGAGGAATAGTCTTTGGTCTTAGTACAAATCAAATTGAACTTGTCATCATATTCAAAAACTTCTTCTTTTACTTTATCAGAACTTGTGATATATTGTTCTTTTTTTATTGGCAAATAGTTGGTATTATAAACACATTTTGTAAGCCCCACTATAGCCGCCTCTCCATTTCTTTTCTTTGTCACCTCTTGCGTCAAAGGTAAGCCTAAGATATAGATAGAGTTTTCATTTATATTCTGAAAAGTATTACTTTGAACGGTTTCTAATCCATTACCATAATTTATAATCTCTTTTAGAACATTGCCATACGTATCATAGATATAACTCCCCGTTAGTGAAACATTCTTAAGCTTATCCGTCGAGACCTTATTTGTTAACCGAATTTGCGCTATTTTATTGGCTGTAATTGCAATGTTGTAGGTATAAACATTTGAGTGTTCATACGATTCATCTTTTATCGGTACAGAGAAACGCTGCGGATCGAAGGTTTGAGAAGTATACTTATCTGTAACATAGTCATAAACCTTGACTTCCCCAAATCCTCTGAATCCAAGACCTTGTTTATGAATAATAGCATTTGAGTACTCATAAGAAGCATTACTCAGCATAACAGAATCACAGTACGTCGTTACACTATTGGCTACAGTCAATCCTCCCTTATAATTTTGATAAGGAAACTGCGCACCTGAACCTGGGCTGTAAAAACGTGAAGACTCATCATTAAGTCTCTGATAGCCTACTTTTGTAACAATACCATAGCTATTTACAATACCTGTTAAAAGCCTATTCTTAGAGTCATCATTCTGATAAGTAATGCGCGAGGCAATACCACCAGTTTGCAAACCAATCAATTTACTATAAAAATTTCGACTCTGTATATTTGTAGGTATCAATATAGTTTCGTTAGGAACAGTAATAATTTTAGTCCCTTTATTGGTACAGTCTGCAATAAAATAAGTTTGTAACCTCGCGTCAGGCCCGGCACTATAGATTTCCACTAAATCCGTCTGTCCATCAGCATTCATGTCTTGTAATATAAACCTATTCGATGTTGTTTTTATCGTCATAGTAATAGACCCTACATTAAAAGTACCATCACCTTCAGAAGTAAAAATATTCCAAGATGCGCTCCCTCCCTTAGGAGGAGATAGTAGAAAATCGGTCTTATTATCTCCGTTGAATTCACCAAGAAGAAGATCACGGTCTCGTAACATTCCATTACGCAGTTGTATATCAGAAGCAACTTTATTACATACCATACGCTCCCCAACCTTACTAAAAGAATAAATCTGTGTTTCTGAGTCATTAATCCAACACAACTCCGTTTTACCATCACCATCATAATCTATAGCATAGATTTTATGAGAACCGTTAGCTGCTTCATCAGCTGATATTGTGTCATCGCCATATTTAGGAAATTGTTGCCAAAAGGAAAAAGGGCTTCCCTCGTATAAGATTTTATTCCCCTCTAAATCAATTAAATAACACATTGAAGGAGCACCTTTCCCTAAAGCATTGGAAGCAGAGACAACCAATATTTCCATTTTACCATCTCCATTAAAATCTCCGGTATAGTAAAATTTAGGATTAATACTTTTAGTATCACGATGAGTCAACAACGTATTAAATGAGAAAGAGCGAGTATACTTTTTTGCAATACCTGCAAACAGATCACTCGTATACACGTGAAAATCAACTTTGTCAAGATCACCTGCAACATAATTGTTAATTTTTACAATCTCCTCTCCCTCTACTTCATCTACATCCATACAAAAAATATCAATAAAGCCATATTCCGTTTTCAATTCAGGATTAAATTCAGACATCTTTCCGCTTAATCCGGTTGCCACAACAATCGTTTCATCTCCGGTATACTGATTTTCAAAATGACTTCTTGAGTGACGAAATGTTCCGGGTTTTCTCCAATACTCCACATAATGAACTTTATTTGGTAACATAATAATACCATCATTATCTGTCCCATAATCAAATTTACCTTTCACCGTACGTACTTGCCAAGCTTCATCAAAATTATACCAATGCACTAATTGAGTATCTTCTTTTTGATAAGTTGGAATCTGCTGATTATCTCCATAATATAGAATCAAAGGATTTAATGAATGCCCTGAAGCTGTGCAATCCACTTTACTAATGACAGAAACACCCCCTTGAGTAGCATAAGTCAAAGAATACACTCTCTGCACTGAACCCAAAAGATTCGTAGAAACAGAAGAAAGTAAATAGTCATATCGAAATCCTCTACCTGCACTATAGACCACTTGGATATCCGGACGTGAAGTAGCATAGTGGAAGTCCACCCAAGCCTGCTTAGCACTGCCATAAGTTACTCTTGACAATCGATAGTGGTTTTGAAGCGAGGTATATGAGTAATAAATCTCATTATCAGCCCGATCTTTCATTCGAGTTACATAAAAAGTCACTCCATTATTGGTCTCATACCAAGCACAGCGACCATCAGGGAAATAAGCTTCAAAGCTCGTCATAACAGAATCAGAGCCATAATACCCCTTCACTTTAATATTACCTTGTTCTGTTTGATAGGTCAAAAAAGTAGAAGAGATTCCCACCTGTAACAATCGCTGCCCATCAAGAGAAAACGAACAAGTAGGACTCGCAGTAGTTATTCCTGAGGTTTGTCCATCATAATAAATAGATTTATTAATCACCGCTATAACAGACGCTCCTGATAGATTCCATCCGTTTCCTAAGGGTCCATTACCTCCAAGGCTATTGTAATTCAACGCAATTTGTGGAGTGAACCCTCTCGGATCAGGATAAACCTCTAATGGAATACTCATAGTCATTGCCCCCGAAGGACCTACAGCAGTATTGCATTTGATTTCCCCTACATCTTTAGTTCGATCAATTGCATAAGAATTTGGAATATGAGGATGAAGTTCACCATCAAATGAGTGAGTTGACCGAATCTCAGGAATTGTACTTCTCGTTATTGCTGCACTATCTATTACTAACCCCTTAGGACCAATAGTATCAATAGGTATGTTTACTAAATCTTTCAGGGAAATCTGAGCCTGAGAACTGATAGCTACTATCAGCCCTACTATATATATAATCAGCCTTTTCATCGTTATTCTTTTATAATTTTCCAGGAAGTTTTCTCATCACCAAGTTCAATCTGCATTATATAAATACCATTTGGCTCTGAACTAATATCCAAACTGGTTGTAGTAGAAGTTATTTCTGTTTTTACTACCATCTTTCCTGCAAAATTAAACAAAGTCAAATGACCAGTAGTCAAGTTCTCACTATCACCCGAGACCGTAATGAGTAAGTTACCTTTCGTTGGATTCGGGAAAATCTGAATGATACGTTCATTCATCCTATCTGTAAACGGCTTTATATTGTCTGAGTCATTAGAAAAAGCACTACGAGTCAACACGATTTCTTTTTTTATGCGATTACCTGCTTTATCATAAGTATATTTTATATGATTTTGTGCAGAGACACCAATAAACACAGAAGTGAATAAAAAGAGTAAAAGCAACCTTTTCACTAATTTATTTTTCATTTGTACACGGGATTAGTTACAGAATGGACATTACGATTTCAAACTCAGTAGTTACGTATTCTAAAGGAATATCAAGTGAAGAGGCTGTGGCACAGCCTTCAAAAACAATCCTCCCAGTCACTTGATCAGTAACTTGTAAGTATACACCTTGTAACGATGAATGAAAGAATAGAATAAGCCGGCTATCTTCAACATAGCCTGTAATTAAAGGAGAGCATCCTTTAGTCTGAACAGTGTGCTGCAAAAGTTCAAGGTGTGCAGGTTTTCGTTTAGGAGTATCTTGGCCTTTTCCAAATAAACTAACTGGCATTAAAATAAGTTGAACCAGAAACAAACATGATAGTAGTCTTTTTTTCATAAAATATTTAATATAAAATTTCATGCAAAACTACGACTAACGAAGTTACTTATTGAGAAAAACCGATAACATTACAATCCGACCAAACACCTAATAATAAAACAGTTATCACATCAAGCAATAACAAATTCATTTTTTACCCGTTTCTGTGTCTATTTTTAATCATTGAATATAGCTTTTTTCATTTTTGCCTTTAACCGGCTACGCCTCTGAATCACGATCTGTTTATTGATATTTCCTAAACAAAGCGCTATTGTTTGATCATCAAAATCACATAAACGTAAACAACAATAAAGGCAGTCATCTTCGCTTACTCCATGATAATTATTATGTAAATAAGTTATATAGCTACTATAAATTTCAAATACAGTCGAACGCAGAACTTTTTGTTCCTCGGTACGCAAAACCATCAATTCCTTTTTATTAAAAACTTTTTGTTCGCTCAATCCAACTACAGTTTGAAAAATAGCCGTTTCTCTAAATTTCAGATTACAGAGTTTTTCTTTTTCATCAAAGACTTTTTTAATTTCCAGATCTTTATATTTAAGTAATTTTTCTCTTTTCACTATCTCAAGCTGACATTGATTAATATCCCTTTTTAAACGTCCCGACTCCTCTTCGTACATAAGTTGAGCTATTTTACGGCGTTTTAAAATCTGGTGATAGAAGATAATAAGTATCAAAATAAAAATAATAGAAACAGAAATAACAGAACGAATTAGCAGAAGCATCTGTTTTTTTTCTTCATTTACACGTATTTCAGCCTCATATTTATAAGCTAATCGTTCAATATCAGAAACCTCATTTTGCTGATTCAAAGAATCAAGCAGACCGGCATATTGTTCATTATAACTAAGTGCTAATTGATAGTTTTCTTCTGCTTTCTCCAATTCAGCCAAATAGGCGCATGCTATTGCCCGAGGACCAACATTTGTAGTATTCAAACCTTCTTCCAAATAATATTTAGCAGAGTCTAATTGATTTTTTTGATAATATAACCACCCAATATTGATATATGAATTAAAAGAGTCATCTGTATCCGAATAAAAACTCAAAGACCTCTGAGCATACTTCAATGCCATGTCAAATTCACCAAACGCATCATAAGCAAGGCTCTGATTATGACAAAGCATACCCATAAAAAGAGAGTCTTTTTGATGCAAAGCATGAACAAATGCAGACTCATAACATTCGAGTGCAGTTTCTTTATTATCAAGTAAAGTATACACATCGCCCATATTCATCAAGGATACCATCATCCCTTTTACATTCGCCACCAATGAATCACAGTGGTAGGCCAAACAAAATTGCTCCGTTGCCCTTTCATATAAGTGCTTCCCTTTATACAACAGTCCTAAATCGGCATGAAGCATTGCTTTTAAATGTATTTGCTTACTATCACCCAAATTAATCTCCTTCAATGCTATGAAACAATTATCCATCGCTTCTTTATTCATCCCCATTTCTCTTTGTATCCGTTCTTTATACAGTAGAGCTCTTATTTTCTTTTCACCACGACCATAATAGTCCAATGCCACGTCAACCAACGAATCACAAGAGAGTAAAGACAAATTACATTTATTAGTACCTTGCGCCACTAGAAGCCCGTGATATATCTGTTCGGAGTTCGACAAAGAGTTATAAGGCAGAGAATAAAGCAGTTTTAATGCACTATCTGGAGAGGATTGCATTAACGAATCGGCTCGTAACAGGATACAATTAGAGGTTTCAAAACGACAACATGAAACCATAAAGCCACTCAATAATACCAAAACAATAAAAAAAACAAGTATTTTATTCATTACCCTACACTCCAAAATACAAAAGTAACTAAATATTATTACAAACAGGCAAAATGAATATAAATAACTGCTTTATTGCGAATTTTAGAAACGTATAACACTCTCAGAACTTTTTCGTAACTTTGCACCGTTTGCAAATAAGGATTAAACAAATGGATTTTAGGTATGATGTTATTGTAATTGGTGCCGGACATGCAGGCTGTGAAGCGGCTGCCGCTTCGGCCAATCTGGGCTCAAAGACTTGTCTGATCACGATGGATATGAATAAAATCGGGCAGATGAGTTGTAATCCGGCGATAGGTGGTATTGCCAAAGGACAAATTGTACGCGAAATAGATGCACTTGGTGGACAAATGGGGCTGATAACAGATAAAACAGCTATCCAGTTTCGCATACTAAACCGTTCGAAAGGGCCGGCAATGTGGAGTCCACGTGCACAATGTGACCGCAATAAGTTTATAGGAGCATGGAGAGAAGTATTGGAAAATACTCCCAACCTGCATATCTGGCAAGATACAGTGAAAGAATTACTCGTTGAAAACGGCGAAGTAACAGGGTTAATCACCATGTGGGGAGTCACTTTTCATGCGAAGTGTATCGTACTCACAGCTGGAACTTTCCTCAATGGATTGATGCATGTAGGTAAAAATATGCTTCCCGGAGGTCGTATGGCAGAACCTGCATCTTACGAATTAACCGAATCCATCGCACGCCATGGGATCAGTTACGGACGGATGAAAACAGGTACTCCTGTACGAATAGACGGACGAAGTGTACACTATGAATTAATGGACACACAGGATGGAGAAGCTGACTTTCATAAATTCTCATTTATGGATACAAATGTACGCCATCTCAAACAACTGCAATGCTGGACCTGCTTTACCAATCCGGAAGTACACAGCATTCTTCGTGAAGGATTATCAGAATCTCCCCTTTTCAACGGACAAATTCAAAGTATAGGACCGCGTTATTGCCCCAGCATAGAAACCAAGATTGTTACCTTCCCGGATAAAGAACAACACCAGTTATTTCTGGAACCAGAAGGAGAAACCACACAAGAATTATACCTGAATGGTTTTTCATCTTCATTGCCTATGAACATACAGATCGAAGCTCTGAAAAAGGTTCCGGCATTTAAAGATCTGGTTATATACCGTCCCGGGTATGCGATTGAATACGATTTCTTTGACCCAACCCAATTAAAACATACGTTGGAATCGAAGATAATTAAGAATTTATTCTTTGCCGGACAGGTAAACGGAACTACCGGATACGAAGAAGCAGGCGGCCAAGGTATCATTGCCGGCATCAATGCACACATCAACTGCCAAGGTGGAGAACCATTTACACTGGCACGCGATGAAGCATATATTGGCGTATTAATCGATGACCTCGTTACCAAAGGAGTAGATGAGCCCTATCGTATGTTTACTTCCCGTGCAGAATACCGTATTCTTCTTCGCATGGACGATGCTGATATGCGTCTTACAGAAAAAGCCTGGAAATTAGGACTCGTCAAAGAAGATAGATATACTCTGCTGAAAAAGAAACGCGAAGCAGTGGAACGTATTATATCTTTTGCACGAAACTATTCGATAAAAGCGGCTCTTATTAATGATTCTCTCGAAAAATTAGGTACTACCCCGCTGCGTCATGGATGTAAATTAATCGACCTGATTAATCGTCCGCAGATAACAATAGAAAACATCGCAGAACATGTACCGGCATTCAAGCGTATACTTGACGAGATCACGGAGAGAAAAGAAGAAATTATAGAAGCTGCGGAAATTCTTATTAAATACGAAGGCTATATCGGGCGAGAGCGTATCATTGCAGATAAACTGGCCCGATTGGAAAGTATCAAGATCAAAGGCAAATTTGATTATAGCTCGATTCAATCGCTTTCAACGGAAGCACGCCAAAAGCTGGTTAGAATAGATCCGGAAACAATTGCTCAGGCAAGTCGAATTCCCGGAGTATCACCAAGCGACATCAACGTATTGCTGGTGCTTTCGGGAAGATAAGAGCATGCGTTTCACGTGAAACAAAACATTTAAGAAAACGAAATAAATCCATGATTATGAGCAAAGAAAGGCTTATTAAAAATATCCGGGAAATACCCGATTTCCCCATACCGGGAATTCTTTTTTATGACGTAACCACTCTATTTAAAGATGCTGCATGCCTGCAGGAACTCTCGGACGTAATGTATGAGATGTACAAAGACAAAGGTATCACAAAAGTAGTAGGCATCGAATCAAGAGGATTCATTATGGGTCCGATTCTTGCGACCCGTTTAAACGCAGGATTCATCCCAATACGCAAGCCCGGCAAACTTCCTGCGGAAACCATCGAAGAGAGTTACGATAAAGAGTACGGAAAGGATACTGTACAGATACACAAAGATGCTCTCGATGAAAACGATGTAGTATTACTGCACGACGACTTATTGGCAACAGGTGGGACAATGAAAGCAGCTTGTGATTTAGTAAAGAAACTAAAGCCAAAGAAAGTATATATAAACTTTATCATTGAACTAAAAGAGCTGAACGGCAAAGCAATGTTCGGAGATGATGTAGAAGTAGAATCCGTATTGTCTTTATAGATATAAATTGTTATATTTGCAGGGCGTAGTTATGTTACTACGCCTTTTTTTATATGGAAACAAACCAAGAACTGAAAACCAGCGAATATCTGAAAGGGATTGTATCTAACCTCCCCGAAAGGCCCGGCATTTATCAATATCTGAATGCCGAAGGTACTATTATATACGTAGGAAAAGCCAAAAACTTAAAAAGAAGGGTATATTCCTACTTTAGCAAAGATCATGAACCGGGAAAGACCAGAGTACTCGTCAGCAAAATTGCAGATATACGTTATATTGTCGTCAATTCTGAAGAAGACGCTCTCTTATTAGAGAATAATCTTATAAAAAAATATAAGCCGCGGTATAATGTTCTGCTTAAAGACGATAAAACATATCCGTCTATTTGCGTACAAAATGAATATTTTCCACGAATATTCAAAACGCGCAAAATCATTCGGAACGGCTCCTCTTACTATGGCCCATACAGTCATGTGCCATCTATGAATGCAGTGTTAGACCTGATAAAACACCTATACCCACTACGGACATGTAGCTTGAATCTGTCACCGGAAAACATACGCACAGGTAAATTCAACGTTTGCCTTGAATACCATATAAAGAACTGCGCCGGACCTTGCATAGGGCTCCAATCACAAGAGGAATACCTAAAAAATATCGATGAAATCAAGGAAATATTAAAAGGAAACACCCAGGAAATAAGCCGTATGCTATTCCAGCAAATGCAGGGATTGGCCGCTGAAATGAAGTTTGAAGAAGCACAAAAAATAAAAGAGAAATATACACTTATAGAAAATTATCGCTCAAAATCAGAAGTAGTAAGCTCGATATTACACAATATCGACGTATTCTCTATTGAAGAAGACGAGCACAATTCAGCATTTATCAACTACCTGCACATCACGAACGGAGCTATCAATCAGGCTTTCACCTTTGAGTATAAGAAAAAGCTAAACGAAAGCAAAGAGGAGCTTCTTACATTAGGAATCATCGAAATGCGGGAACGCTATAAGAGCCTTTCACGTGAAATCATTGTCCCATTTGAAGTAGATATGGAACTGAATAACGTCGTTTTCACCGTGCCACAGCGAGGAGACAAAAAGAAATTATTAGATCTCTCATTACTCAACGTAAAACAATACAAGGCAGACCGGATGAAGCAATCAGAAAAGTTAAATCCGGAACAAAGAAGTATGCGACTGATGAAGGAGATCCAACAAGAGTTACATCTTGAAAAGTTACCTATGCAAATAGAATGCTTTGACAACTCCAACATCCAGGGTTCGGATGCAGTAGCTGCCTGTGTCGTATTCAAGAAAGCAAAACCATCGAAACAAGACTACCGAAAGTATATCATTAAAACCGTAGAAGGTCCCGATGACTATGCATCTATGAGAGAAGTCGTAAAACGGCGTTATCTGCGCGCTATAGAGGAGGAAAGCACCCTACCCGACCTCATCATCACAGACGGAGGAAAAGGGCAAATGGAGGCCGTAAGACAAGTTATGGAGGAATTACATTTAAATATTCCTATTGCAGGCCTTGCCAAAGATCGAAAACACCGCACATCAGAGCTTTTATTTGGTTTTCCACCTCAAACAATCGGATTAAAACAACATTCTCCCCTTTTCAAATTACTGGAGCAGATACAAGATGAAGTACACCGTTTTGCCATTACTTTTCATCGTAATAAACGCAGTAAACGCCAGGTAGCTTCTGCCCTCGACACAATCAAAGGCATCGGAGACAAAACAAAAACCGCATTACTAAAAGAATTTAAGAGTGTAAAACGCATCAAAGAAGCCTCTTTAGAGGATATCAGCGCTATTATAGGCGAAACCAAAGCAAAAGTTGTTAAAGAAAACCTGCAATAACAGAGACATTAAATGCATTCACAGGCTATACGTCTCATTATAAATAAATACAAAGCACATGTGATTTTACGAAAAAACTCTGTGAAACATGATTTTTCTATAGCGATTTTTGTAAATTTGCCTTTCCAATAAAACAAAAAAAGAGAAATGAGAGTAGTTATACAGCGCGTCAGTCATGCCTCAGTTACCATCAACGGAAACTGTAAATCGGCTATCAACAGAGGAATGCTTATCCTGGTAGGCATCGAAGGAGCCGACGGAACAGAAGACATCGACTGGTTGTGCAAGAAAATAATAAATCTCCGCATCTTTGATGATGAAAATGGAGTCATGAATAAATCTGTCATAGATACAAACGGCGAAATACTGGTAATAAGCCAGTTTACCCTACATGCATCTACAAAGAAAGGTAACCGTCCGTCGTATATAAAAGCAGCCAAACCGGATATTTCAATCCCACTGTATGAACAATTCTGCACAGAACTTAGTTCTTTACTTGGAAAGGAAATAGGCACAGGTGAATTCGGAGCAGATATGAAAGTAGAATTATTAAATGATGGCCCGGTAACCATTTGTATAGATACAAAAAACAAAGAATAATGACACTGAAAGAAGCACAGAAACAGGTCGACCTGTGGATCAAGAAGTATGGAGTACGTTACTTTAGCGAGCTCACAAATATGGCCGTACTCACTGAAGAAGTAGGCGAACTGGCACGCGTAATGGCCCGTAAATACGGTGATCAATCCTTCAAAGAAGGAGAAAAAGACAATCTGGAAGACGAAATGGCAGATGTACTTTGGGTACTCCTCTGCCTGGCTAACCAGACAGGCGTAAACCTTACTGAGGCCTTTACACGTAACCTGGAAAAGAAAACCAAAAGAGATAACAAAAGACATATAAACAACCCCAAACTGAGTGACCATGGAACAGAATGACAGCCATCTGACTAAGTATGAAGCCGCATTGGCAAAGTACAATACCAACCTGAGCGACGCTGATGTACAAGCCCGGGTAGCTTCAATTATCGAAAACAAAGTAGCGGAAAACAATACAGAAGAGGTAAAAAAACTCCTTTTCAACTGTATTGATCTCACTACCCTCAACAGTACGGATAGTGACGAAAGCGTTATGAAATTTACTGAAAAGGTAAACAAGTTTGACGATGAATTTCCCGATTTAAAGAACGTAGCAGCAATCTGTGTATACCCCAACTTTGCAGAAGTAGTAAAAAACACATTGGATGTTGACGGTATCAATATTGCTTGTGTATCAGCAGGATTCCCGTCGTCACAAACGTTTATTGAAGTAAAAATAGCAGAGACAGCCATGGCACTGATGGAAGGTGCAGACGAAATAGACATTGTTATTTCTATCGGTAAATTCCTGAGTGGAGATTATGAAACAATGTGTGAAGAAATACAAGAGTTAAAAGACACTTGTAAAGAACGCCACCTGAAAGTAATTCTTGAAACCGGAGCGCTGAAAACGGCTTCGAACATTAAAAAAGCCTCCATCCTATCAATGTACTCCGGAGCAGATTTTATCAAAACGTCCACAGGAAAACAGCAACCTGCAGCCACTCCGGAAGCAGCTTATGTGATGTGCGAAGCCATTAAAGAGTATTACGAAAAGACCGGAAACAAAATTGGATTTAAACCTGCCGGAGGCATTAATACGGTAAATGATGCATTGATTTACTACACAATAGTAAAAGAAATCCTGGGAGAAGAATGGCTTAACAATAAGCTTTTCAGACTGGGTACCAGCCGATTAGCAAATTTATTACTTTCTGATATCAAAGGTGAAGATATAAAATTCTTCTAATTCAAAACAATTCGTGAGGATATGCCAAAGAGGCTTTGTATTTTTAAATAAAACATCAGATCACCTCTTTTGTATATCCTCATTTATTATCCAGGCATTTCGATTCAGTTAACCTTAGCACGAATATCATATCTATAATTAAGAAAAACTAAACTTCCTTACTTAAAGATACTCATTTTTTTACTATCTTTGCCGAGCATTAGCCTATAGAGAAGAGGCTAATAAACTGTATTAGAGAACGTTTCATTTATTATCTTTTTCCTGGAATTCGGCAAAATTCATGTTATGAAAGGTAATAGGCAAACGGGTCTCACGCACCTTCACGTATATACTCTTGTTATATATCGAATGGAGCGTGAGACTGTTGCTTGTATCGTCATAACGGCTTGCCGAAGCCCCAGGAAAGATACAGAGCAACAGTTCTCACGCTTTTCGGTTAACGAAGAATTAAAAAACAAGGGTATGGAACAAAGCAGTATTTCATTACGGTTCAACCAGAACAGAGAAGGCAATGCCTTATTAGCCAACAAAGAGCAAAACCTGCTCATTGGGCTCATTTCTAGTATACAAACAGGTCTTTTCGTGAATAGTCTGGAGACAGGTATGAGTAAAGATAAACTTCGCCAAATGCTGGCAGAAATACCTCAGCTAAAACAAGAATCCTTCATCACAGAAATGCTGACGCTCCTCAAGAATGAAGGAGAACGTACCGCATATTCTATCCTTCTGCCCTATCTTCTGTCGTCAGACAATGAGGAAGAAATAGAAACTATCCTCCGTAAGCGTTTTTTCGGCATAGAATCGTTTATACAGCGCGCCCATCATCTGCACCGATTTATGAAGTACATACGTGAGAAAAACATCGTATCCATCGAAAAAGAAGACTTCAAACGAGGGATTTTAGCATGGGACATGGGAGAACTAATCACCTTAGCACGCGTAGCCCTGGAGACAGGATATATTGATGAGCAAACGGCATGGGAATATATCAGATTTGCCGGTGAAAAATGTCGGCAGATATTTAAAAATTGGGAAGAAATAGGTAAAAGTTACCTCATCGGACAGGCTATGAAAACAGATAAAAAAGAAGAAATAGACATCACAATCACAAGCTTCCTCTCAGCCACACAGGATGCAGAAAGCCCATGGAAAAAGTATTATTTATCTCTGTCAACTACATAATCAAGGTAAGCTTCAAGTGCAGTACATACCTCAGAAGGGGGAAGCGAATGAAGCAAGTCAAGCGCTTTACCCTTATATAGTTCCATCATTTTAACCGCATACTCAATTCCTCCATTGGACTTGGTAAAATCGACTAAACGTCCGATTTCATCAGGAGTAGCAATCCCCTCTTTGACTTTGACAGCTATCTCTTGTGCCCAGGTACTATTCGTAGAATTCAGAGCGTAAAGAACAGGTAACGTCAATTTACCTTCCAGCATATCATTTCCAGTTGGCTTACCTATCTCTTTACTTTCAAAATAATCAAAAATATCATCCTTTATCTGGAAACAGATACCAATATACTCGCCAAATAAACGCGAAAATTCCGCCTCTTCATCGCTTGCATTAACAGAAAGGGCTGCCGATTTAGTACAAGCAGCAAAAAGGGCCGCCGTTTTTTTACGAATAACATCAAAATAGATTTCCTCAGAAAAATGAGGATTACTTACATTGGAAAGCTGTAACAATTCTCCATCTGCAAGATCCTGCCCCAAGCAAGATACAACACTAATAATCTCATGGCTCATCGTCTTCCCGGCATGTACAAGGCTTGTAGCCAGCAAAAAATCACCAACCAATACCGCCACTTTATTATTAAAAACGGCATTTACAGAAAGCTGCCCACGACGTTCAGTACTTTCATCAACTACATCATCGTGTACCAGACTGGCTGTATGAAGAAGCTCCAAAGAAACAGCAGCATGAAAAGTAGCAGGACGGATAGCACCATATAAACGTGCCACAAGGAGTACCAGGATAGGACGCATCATCTTCCCGTTTCTCTGCCGAATATGAGCAATCACATTATTAAGCAGGAAATTTGAACTGGAAAGAGAACTATCAAATAGTTTTCTGAAATCTTCCAGTTCCGCATCTATCGGAGACTTTATAAAAGACGAGCTATCCATATAATGACACTATTTGAGCACAAAAGTAATAATAAAACGGTTAATACCGTATTTTTTTGTACTTTTACCATGAAAAATTAGATAAATATGGACCAAAACAGTAAACTTTTCTTTTTAGATGCTTACGCACTTATATATCGGGCGTATTATGCCTTTATCAAAAATCCACGGATCAACTCCAAAGGTTTCAATACTTCAGCCATTCTCGGCTTTGTAAATACATTGGAGGATGTATTGAAAAAGGAAAACCCTACACACATTGGAGTTGCTTTCGACCCTTCAGGACCTACTTTCCGACACGAAGCCTATGAACAATATAAAGCACAACGCGAAGAAACACCGGAAGCGATCCGCCTTTCCGTACCCATTATAAAAGATATCATCCGTGCTTATCGCATCCCTATCCTTGAAGTGGCAGGCTATGAAGCAGACGACGTTATCGGAACACTGGCAACCAAAGCCGGACAACAGGGGATCACAACCTATATGATGACGCCTGACAAAGACTATGGCCAGCTGGTAACAGAACATGTGTTTATGTACCGTCCCAAGTATGGTGATAAGGAATTTGAGGTTATGGGTATAGAACAAGTCAAAGCAAAGTTCGATATTCAGTCACCTTCACAGGTTATTGATATGTTGGGACTCATGGGAGATGCGTCAGATAACATTCCCGGATGTCCAGGTGTCGGAGAGAAAACAGCCCAAAAGTTAATTGCTGAATTTGGTAACATCGAAAATCTACTTGAACATACCGACCAATTAAAAGGAGCACTCAAAACAAAAGTAGAAACAAACCGGGAAATGATAACTTTCTCCAAATTTCTGGCAACCATAAAAACAGATGTACCTATCGAACTTGACATGAGTGCACTGGTACGTGAACAACCGGATGAAGAAGCCCTTCGAAAAATTTTTGAAGAACTGGAGTTTCGTACACTAATGGAGAGAATCTTCAAAAAAGAGAGTCAACCTCTCCCCTTTTCTGCAGGTCCGCTTTTTGCACAAGAAAGTGGCCCGATTCAAGGCGATTTATTTGCAGAAATTACGCCCAACGGACCGATTGAAGAAAAAAAATCAAATATAGACACGTTAAAAACGCTCAATACCGACTATCAACTAATTGATAATAAGGAGAAAAGAGTCAAAATTATTCAAAAGTTACTTACAACCAAAATTCTTGCGTTAGATACAGAAACAACCGGAACCGACCCAATGGAAGCTGAGTTGGTAGGAATGAGCTTCAGCTTCGCCGAAAATCAGGGATTTTATATACCAATCCCTGCAGGCCGGGAAGAAGCGTTAAAAATAGTAAACGAATTCAAAGAAGTATTCGAAAATGAAAAAACGTTAAAAGTAGGGCAAAACATCAAATATGACATGATCGTTCTCCAAAATTACGGGGTTGAAGTAAAAGGTCCTCTTTTCGATACAATGGTAGCACATTATGTTCTTCAACCTGAACTCCGTCACGGAATGGATTATCTGGCGGAAATTTATCTGAATTATCAAACAATCCACATCGAAGAACTTATCGGACCGAAAGGAAAAAATCAGAAGAGCATGCGCGATCTTGCTCCCGAAGCTATTTATCAATACGCCTGCGAAGATGCGGATGTTACGCTGAAACTAAAGAATATACTGGAAAAAGAATTGAAAAAGAATGGTGCTGAGCAATTATTCTATGAAATAGAGATGCCCCTGGTACCCGTATTGGTAAATATCGAGAGCAATGGAGTACTTCTGGATACAGAAGCACTCAAACAGTCTTCAAAACATTTCACAACACAAATGGAGGCCATTGAACAAGAGATTTATCAATTGGCAGGAGAAGAATTCAATATCGCTTCACCCAAGCAGGTAGGTGAGGTATTATTTGATAAACTTAAAATTATCGATAAAGCAAAGAAGACCAAGACCGGCCAATATGTTACATCAGAAGAGGTGCTCGAAAGCTTGCGCCACAAACATCCTGTAGTAGAAAAAATTCTAGAACACCGTGGACTAAAGAAGCTGTTAAGCACCTATATTGATGCTCTGCCTCAGTTAATAAACCCGCGTACAGGCCGCGTACATACCTCCTTCAATCAAACAGTAACAGCAACCGGACGCCTCAGCTCCAGCAACCCGAATTTACAGAACATCCCCATCCGGGATGAAAATGGAAAAGAGATACGCAAAGCATTTATTCCTGACGAAGGTGCTCTTTTCTTCTCTGCCGACTATTCACAAATAGAGCTGCGTATTATGGCCCACCTAAGCGAAGATAAAAATATGATAGACGCATTCTTAAGTGGTTATGATATTCACGCAGCTACAGCAGCCAAAGTATACAAAACCGATATAAAAGAGGTAAACCCCGATATGCGCCGCAAAGCTAAAACAGCGAACTTTGGTATCATTTATGGTATCTCTGTTTTCGGTCTGGCTGAACGAATGAATGTAGATCGTAAAGAGGCAAAAGAGCTTATAGACGGTTATTTTGAGACCTATCCTCAGGTAAAGGCTTACATGGATAAAAGTATTGAAATAGCACGTGAAAAAGGTTATGTAGAAACTATTTTTCATCGTAAACGCTTCCTTCCGGACATCAATTCACGCAATGCTGTAGTACGCGGATATGCCGAACGTAATGCTATCAATGCTCCGATCCAGGGAAGTGCGGCCGACATAATCAAAGTTGCAATGGCTCGCATCTACGAACGCTTCAAACGCGAAGGATTAAAGGCAAAAATGATATTACAAGTACACGATGAATTAAATTTCAGTGTCCCAATAGAGGAAAAAGAGCGGGTGGAACAAGTCGTTATTGAAGAAATGGAGAAAGCCTACCGGATGCATGTCCCTCTAAAGGCTGATTGCGGCTGGGGGAAAAACTGGTTAGAAGCTCATTAAAAAGACAATTGCTGCCTACCAAAACATTTATAACATTAATTAACTCCTCAAGCAGAAAGCTGCTAAATGCCTCATTAAGTACACGAACTGTTTAAACATATATCCGGCAAACAAACTGCCGGATATTTTTTTGTCATTAATACCTGCAAAAAGAAAGCAATACAGAGGTATGACAATTATCATTATGATAATTATTTCACTTATTTTAAGCATTAATATCCACTTTATATGTAACTTTGCAGCAAATAAAGAGATTAAGTATAACAATATGATAATATAACCCTAAAAACAGTATAATCATGAAAGTAAATGTTTCCATAAGAACAATTGCATTATCAGTAGTTCTTTTTGTAGGTAGCCTAACCGTTTCTGCCCACAATAACGACGGGAATCTCATCTATAACTCAGAAGAAAGAGACGGAGTGATGGTAGAACAGACCGTTTATAAAAAGGAAGGTGCTGCACTCGCCAACTATATGAAATACAACTACAAGTATAATGATCAGAAACGTATGACAGAAAGTGAAGCACTAAAATGGAATGCTAACAACCAAAAATGGGAAAATAGCCTGCGCATCACTTATACTTACGAAGGTAAAACTGTAACTACCAATTATTACAAATGGAACAGTAAAAAGAATGCTTATATTCTTGTTCCGGAAATGACAGTTACAATGGACGATACAAATATCTGATATACATATTCTCTCTAACTCTACATTTTACATTAATACAACAGAAGGCTGGAATTTATATTCCGGCCTTTTCTGTGCCACGTGGAACAAACCCATAAATGTTAAGACGTTACAAGAAATTTAGTATCTTTGTTTTCCCTTTATTAAATAAGATTTTCCCGAGATGAACGAACAGCTAAAAGAATACATAGAAACGGTTATTATTCCGCAATACGAATCGTTTGATAAAGCACATAATTTAATGCATGTAAATACTGTAATAGCAGAAAGCCTGGAACTTGCTAAAGGCTATCCCGTAGACGTGGATATGGTATACACCATTGCTGCCTATCACGATACAGGACTGTGCAAAGACAGAGCGACCCATCACCTTGTTTCAGGAACTATTCTTGAAAATGACAAGATACTCCGCCAATGGTTTTCTACCGAAGAAATACAGATAATGAAAGAAGCCGTAGAAGATCATAGAGCCTCTTCAAACCACGAACCACGCAGCATTTACGGAAAGATTGTAGCTGAAGCAGACAGAGTTATAGACCTTGAAATTACATTGAGAAGGACTGTGCAATATGGGCTAAAACAAAATCCATCGGGAAGCAAAGAATGGCACTATGAACGTTTTCTTAATCATCTCCTGAGCAAATATGCCGAAGGAGGATACTTAAAACTATGGTTTGAAAACTCGAAGAATGGAGAAAGGCTAAAAGAGTTAAGAGCTCTGATAAATAATCGAAAACAGCTAAGAGAAACCTTCGACAGAATGTTTATGGAAGAGAAATAATCACAAGGATCATATAAAAAACAAATCTACACCACTATTTCACAACATTCGATTCGCCTTTTTGTTATAAGTACCAAATGGGCGCTCACAAACAAAACTCATCAATAAAAAAAATAGCCGGAGACTTTTTCACAAAAGCTCCGGCTCAACCAGTTACATAGAATTGATCATCTAAAAACCAAAAAACATTCAATTCCTACCTAACATCACAAAGATAGCATTAAAAAGGATAATATGAAACACCCTTTTTGCGAAAAATGAGTATTTTGTCGCAAATCACACATAAAATGTCTAAATAAGTGCTTATACAACAAAAAAAATCAAATAAGATAGAAACGTTCTTGTAATTCTTTCAAAAATCCACGGGAAATGCACAGGTCTTTTCGTTCACTAAAAGGAGGATAAAGCTGGCATTGTTTCCCATTAATAACAGCTAAATAGGCAACATTAATAATAACCGACTGGCTAATCTGTACAAATGATACCGAATAATTTATAATATCTTCTGCTCTGGTATTTTTTTTAAGACTCAGCTTTGTCTGATTAAAAAGAGTTACCTGCCACTGCCGTTTATCTTTAGAATATTCAAAAAAGCCAATTTCCTCAATACGAAGTAATTTGAAACCTGTCACACTACTGATCATAAATGTGTCACGTTGGGGCAATAATGCAGCTATAGATGCCGAAAATGAAGGAGTGACCTGGTGAGTGACCATCGCCTTCCGATAACGTTCTATAATCCCATCAAGTTCCTCTGTAGTAAAAGGTTTCAATAAGTAATCGAACGCCGATTCTCTTAAAGCCTGAAGCAGGTATTTATCATATGCCGTATAGAAAACAACTTTCATATCCCATACAACCTCCTCACGCATGTCACTCAGTAGTCTGATACCCAGCATATCCGGCAACTCTATATCTAAAAACAACAAATCCGGACGTTGCTCCATTATCATCTTTCTTCCTTTAGCTCCATTGACTGCCGTACCTTTGATTAGCATATCAGAATAAACTGCAAGCCCCTTTTTCAAGTCTTCTATAGCCGTATAGTCATCATCTATAATTACGACTTTACAAATTTCATTCATTGTCATCATAAATCATAAGAATATTTATATGGAATATATACAGAAACACAAGTCCCTGTCTGTTGTCCATCGGCAAGTTTTTTTATTTCAAAACAAATCTTCTCTCCCTTATTTTTTTGATTGAGTAACTGGATTGTCTGATAAAGAACCTTCAAACCTGTACCCGTTCCTCTGGAGGGAGATATCATATGAGGAAGATACCCCCTACCATTATCTACAATTATTATTCGAACCCCATTACCTTCAGAAATTACAGAAATAGTAAGCCGCTTCTCTCCTTCAATCCCGGCAAGTCCATGTTTCATAGCATTCTCTACCGGAATCTGTATAATCATAGAAGGAATAATAATTTGCTCCGTATTCAATTTGTCATCGATGGACAATGTCAATATAAAATCAGATCCCAAGCTGGTCTGTTCCAAATTAATATAAGTCCGCACAAAATCCAGCTCTTCCCGAAGCGGGATACTTAACTTTTCGGTTAACTCCAGGCTCTTTCTTAGAAGCTTTGCTAATCCTACTAACCCCTCCCGATCTTCTTCAGAGCCTTTTAAATGACTAATTTCTCTATTCAGCACGTTAAAAGTAAAGTGAGGCGAAATATGATTACGTATATTTTCCATACGAAGACGACTTATCTGATTCAAATGCCGTTCCTGCATAAAAGCACGCTTTTTCTTCATCAACCAATAGAAAACACTCAATGCAGCTATTAAAACAATACAACCAATAGCCCAGATAAACGATGTCAAACGCAACACCCGCATTTCACTCGTTTGCCTCCCTATCACCAACTCACGCCGCATCACAATCGTATCCTGACGATAACGCATATCGAGTTCCGCTACACGCGTACGGACCCGTTCGTTCCGAATAGAATCATTCAACGCGACATCCCGCTTCAGATACTCATAAGCACGCCTGTAATCACCTGTACGTTCATAATAATGCTCTAAATATTGATTCCGGATATTTATCATATTCGCATCAATGTGTACGCCAGGCGTTGCATTGGCAATCAGCCTGCCAGCGCGTGAAATATCACCTTGTTTTAAGGCAAGCTCTATCAGCTGGGTTTCTATGTAATAAAGTGCCGAACGATTATTCATCTCAGTGAAATAGCGATAGCTATCATTCAGATAGATTTGAGCTGAGTCCAGTTTACCATTCAGCATATAAAGTTCTCCCAAATTTCCTTTACTAAGATTCCGTTCAAAAATCATTTGAGGATAGTCATCCAGTACATGCAGTCCTCTACTGATATAGTATTCGGCTTGCAAGTAATCCTTTTTGTAATAAAAATGGTTCCCTCTATTATTGAGATATCCCCATTTCTCATACGGATTCATCTCCTGATAATAATTCCCTGCCAGTTCATAGTAATAATTGGAAAGTTCAAAATCACGTAACTCCATGTAAGTCTGCCCTAATCCCCAATAAACAGTCCATTTCTTTGTATCAGGTAGCTGGAGTGAATCACAAAGAAACAATCCCCTGCGATAATAGAAAGCTCCATCGGCATAATTACCCAGATGATTACTGGCATCTGCCAAATTAAAACAAAGTTCGGGAAGATTAAAAACATTATTTCCCAACCGCTGCTCTTCATATGCCTTTCGATAATATGCCAGAGATGAATCAGGCTCTGCTTTCTGTATCCAGTAATTACCGGTCATATTATAAACATTCGCCTTCATATCATGTATGGAAGGAGAATCGGACGCTTCCCTGCAAAAGCGGGCAATTATCTGATTATAATATAGCACAGAGTCAAAGTCAGAAGAGGCAAAACAAGCTTTTACGTAATGATTCATTAATCTATAGAAAGTAAGACTATCAGTGGCTTTTGCCATTCCGCTACGCAACAGATTACGGGCATACGTATTATTAGCAAATAAAGAATCTCTTGCCTGTTTTTCAAGCGAATCGGTCTGAGTATTCTTTTTTATTGCTTCTCCTGTTTGTGTGTGTTCTCCGCAACCATTGATACACAAGAATAAACAAATTATTGCAAACCCTTTGATGGTTTTACTCCCCATAAACTTCTTTGTTAATAGAATGTCGCAACAAAGATAGAAAAATGTGCATAATATTTCTTACCTTTGTAGCCAATTAATTAGAAAAGGAATCTAATGAGTCCACTAAATTTCACCCACATTCTGACACAGGCAGTCGATGAGCTTTCGGAAAGCGAATCATACAAAGGACTGTTCCATCAACACAAGGACGGCGAGCCCTTGCCTTCGGCACGGGTATTGTGTGACGTCATCGAGTTGGCACGCTCCATTCTTTTCCCCGGATATTTTGGAAATTCTACTATCAACAGTCGTACAATCAACTATCACATAGGGGTTAACATTGAAAGATTATTTGATCTGCTGACTGAACAGATTTTAGCCGGACTCTGTTTCGGAAGTAATGAAGGATGTGATACCTGCAATGATTCTTTACGAGAAGAAGCTGCCCGCCTGGCTGCTAAATTTATCAGTAAATTACCACATATGCGCCGTGTATTGGCAACAGATGTGGAAGCAGCCTACAATGGTGATCCCGCTGCCCAGAGTTTTGGCGAAGTAATTTGTTGCTATCCGGCTATCAGAGCTATCAGCAACTATCGCATCGCTCACGAACTATTGGAACTGGGAGTACCACTTATTCCCCGCATTATAACAGAAATGGCCCACAGTGAAACAGGTATAGACATTCATCCCGGAGCACAGATAGGCAGTTATTTTACTATTGATCATGGAACAGGTGTGGTAATCGGAGCAACCAGTATCATTGGCAATAACGTAAAACTCTACCAAGGTGTCACGTTGGGAGCCAAAAGTTTCCCCTTAGATACCGATGGTAAGCCAATTAAAGGGATTCCCCGCCATCCAATACTGGAAGATAACGTTATAATCTACTCAAATGCAACTATATTAGGACGTATTACCATTGGACGTGATGCTACAGTAGGAGGCAATATCTGGGTAACAGAAGATGTTCCCGCAGGAGCAAGAATCGTACAGACGAAAGCAAAGAAATAATGGCCCAATTGCGAACATGCCAATGTGCCAACTGAGAGAATCAGATATTAACAATTTGAAAAAATAACAACTTTAACGCGCCAGCCAATTGGCATATTACCACATTGGCATATTGGCACATTATTCATTATGAGCGAACAATTTGAAATGATTGCCAAAACCTTCCAGGGATTGGAAGAAGTACTGGCCGAAGAACTGATAGTGCTGGGAGCAAACGACGTACAAATAGGCCGGCGAATGGTTTCATTTTCCGGAGACAAGGAAATGATGTATAAAGCAAACTTCTGTCTGCGTACTGCCATCCGCATTCTGAAACCAATCAAACATTTCAAGGCCAAAGATGCCGACGAGGTTTATGAGCAGATCAAAGCCATCGCCTGGGAGGAAATACTGGATGTAAACAAAACATTCGCCGTAGATGCCGTCGTATTTAGTGATGAATTCCGCCATTCCAAGTTCGTTTCTTACAAAGTTAAAGATGCCATTGTCGACTATTTCCGTGAGTTGAATGGTAAACGTCCGTCCGTTCGTATCAACAGACCGGATGTATTACTGAATATTCATATTGCGCAAACCACCTGTACCCTTTCACTCGACTCCTCCGGTGAATCACTTCATCGCCGTGGCTATCGTCAGGAAGCAGTAGAAGCACCACTCAATGAAGTTCTTGCTGCCGGAATGATTCTGATGACGGGATGGAGAGGAGAATGTGATCTTATTGACCCGATGTGCGGTTCAGGTACCATTCCTGTAGAAGCTGCATTGATTGCCCGTAACATTGCTCCGGGAGTGTTCCGTAAGGAGTTCGCATTCGAGAAATGGGTGGATTTCGATCAGGATATGTTTGATAATCTATACAACGACGATAGCCAGGAACGTGAATTCACACACAAAATATATGGCTATGATAATAACCCTAAGGCAAACGAAATAGCCACACACAATGTGAAGGCAGCAGGGGTTTCTAAAGATATCATTCTGAAGTTACAACCCTTCCAACAATTTGAACAACCGGCAGAAAAATCTATCATCATCACCAATCCTCCTTACGGTGAACGTATTTCTACCAATGATCTTTTAGGATTATACAGCATGATTGGCGAACGTCTGAAGCACGCTTTCGTTGGAAATGATGCCTGGGTACTCTCCTATCGTGAGGAATGCTTCGACCAGATCGGCCTGAAGCCCAGTCAAAAAACGCCATTATTCAACGGAGCATTGGAATGTGAGTTCCGCAAATATCAGATATTTGACGGAAAGTACAAAGAGTTTAAAGGCCAGGAAGGCGAAGAAGAAAATAAAGAAGGTACTCCCAAAGAAAAAAGAGAATTTAAACCTCGCCGTGAAGAAGGCGGACGTAGCTTTTCAAGTGACAGAGACAGAAAACCGAGAGAAGGACGAAGCTTCAACGGAGACAGAAAGCCAAGGGAGTTTAAGAAGAACTGGGAACCGAGAGGTGATAAGAAAGAATAATGGATGAATTTGTTATCATAGAAACTAAGATATACGAAATCGGAAGTCAGAAAGTAATGCTGAATTGGTTCAAGAATAAAGATAAAAAACAAGAAGACAATGAATAAAAGAGGCTATCTATTATTAATGGGGTTGCTTCAAGCTCTATTTATCACGAACGTTATGGCACAAGAACTAAAAACTCCTACACTGGAAGATCTTATTCCGGGTGGTGAAACATATCGTTATGCAGAAAACCTTTATGGACTACAATGGTGGGGCGATGAATGTATAAAACCAGGCATAGATACCCTGTTTGTTATTAATCCAAAGACAGGAAAAGAAAAGACTATCACTACACGGGAAATTGTAAACAAAGTATTGGAAGAAAACCAGTCCGGAAAATTACAACACTTCCACTCTGTCAGCTTTCCCTGGTCTGACAAAGAGCAAATGCTGATTAAGCTACCCGGTAAATATATTGTTTACGACTTCAAAAACAACCAAATAGTTTCCACAACAGCTCTGAAAAAAGAGGCTGCCAATCAGGATTACTGCACTACCACCGGAAACGTTGCTTATACAGTAGGCAACAATCTGTATATAAACGAAAATGCAATAACCGATGAATCCGAAGGTGTTGTCTGCGGACAGTCTGTACACCGTAATGAGTTTGGCATCAGCAAAGGCACTTTCTGGAGCCCGAAAGGTAACTTATTAGCATTTTATCGCATGGATGAAAGCATGGTTACACAGTATCCACTGGTAGACATCACTCAACGTATAGCAGAAGTGAACAACATTCGTTATCCAATGGCAGGGATGACCAGCCATTTGGTAACAATAGGCATTCATAATCCTTCCAACGGAAAAACACTCTACCTGAAAGCCGGAGACCCGACTGACCGTTATTTTACCAATATCAGCTGGGCACCGGATGAGAAAAGTCTCTATCTGATAGAATTGAACCGGGATCAAAATCATGCTAAACTCTGCCAGTACAACGCAGAAACAGGCGAGCTGATGGCAACGCTTTTCGAAGAGACACATCCCAAATATGTAGAGCCTCAACAGCCCATTGTTTTTCTGCCCTGGGATGCTACAAAATTCATTTATCAAAGCCAGCGTGACGGTTTCAACCACCTGTATCTGTATGACACCACAGGCAAACTAATCAGACAACTGACAGAAGGTAAATGGCTGGTCAGTGATATATTAGGGTTCAACGAAAAAAAGAAAGAAGTTCTTTTCAGTGCCAACGATGCTACAGGACGGAACAATTTCTCTGTAAATATCAGAACAGGAGAGAGAAGCTTACCCTTCAGCATGTATACTACCACTGAAGGTGTGCACAACGCTATTGCAAGTAACTCAGGACGCTATGTGATTGACAATTACTCAACTCCTACCCTACCTAGAAAAATTGATATCATTGATACTCAGACAGGTAAAAGCGTTAATCTGCTTACTGCTGCCAATCCATTCCTTGGGTTCAAAATGCCGGTTATCGAAACCGGTACAATCAAAGCAGCAGACGGTGTAACCGATATCTATTACCGCCTTATTAAACCTGCTGATATGGATCCGAATAAAAAGTATCCTGCCATTGTATATGTATACGGAGGTCCGCATGCACAGATGGTAACCGGAGGCTGGCAGAATGGTGCCCGCGGCTGGGATATCTATATGGCAAACAAAGGGTACATCATGTTCACTATTGACAATCGCGGCAGTTCCAATCGCGGATTAGAGTTTGAGAATGTAACTTTCCGTCATTTAGGTATTGAAGAAGGAAAAGATCAGGTAAAAGGAGTCGAATATTTGCAAAGTCTTCCCTATGTAGACGGTAATCGTATCGGTGTGCATGGCTGGAGTTTTGGAGGCCATATGACTACTGCCCTGTTACTTCGCTATCCGGAGATTTTCAAAGTAGGTGTGGCAGGTGGTCCGGTGATAGACTGGGCATATTACGAGATAATGTACGGAGAGCGTTATATGGATACTCCACAAAGTAACCCGGAAGGCTACGAACAATGTAATCTGAAAAATCTCGCCGGCAATCTGAAGGGACATTTACTCATTATCCATGACGATCACGACGATACTTGCGTGCCTCAGCATACATTGTCTTTTATGAAGGCATGCATAGATGCCCGTACGTATCCGGATCTTTTCATTTATCCCGGGCATAAGCACAATGTAATGGGACGTGACCGCATACATCTGCACGAAAAGATAACCCGTTATTTTGAAGATAACCTGTAACAATGGGCAATATGCCGATTGAAAAAGAAACGAGAGAAAAATAATAATAATAACAAGCGCTACATATCCGATGCCAACATTGGCATATTGGCATATTGGCCCATTAACCAATTATTGATATGAAACTGTTACTCTTAGGTTCGGGCGGCCGTGAACACGCTCTGGCGTGGAAAATAGCTCAAAGTCCCAAAGTAGAAAAGCTATACATCGCCCCCGGTAATGCCGGTACCTCTTCTGTAGGCGAAAACGTGAACATCAAAGCTACCGATTTTAATGCATTAAAGGCATTCGTTCTTAAGGAAAACATCAGCATGATTGTAGTTGGTCCCGAAGACCCATTAGTTGAAGGTATTTACGACTACTTTCAGGGAAATCCTGAGACACAGCACATTGCCATCATCGGCCCTACCCGCGAAGGAGCACGCTTGGAAGGTAGTAAAGAGTTTGCCAAAGAGTTCATGCAACGTCATAATATCCCTACCGCACGTTATAAAAGCATCACAGCAGACACATTGGAAGAAGGTTTTGCTTTCCTCGAAACGCTGGAAGCTCCCTATGTTCTGAAAGCTGACGGACTTTGTGCCGGAAAAGGTGTTCTGATCCTCCCTACTTTGGATGAAGCTAAAAAGGAGCTGAAAGAGATGCTTAGCGGTATGTTTGGCAATGCTTCGGCAACGGTAGTCATTGAAGAGTTCCTCAGTGGCATTGAATGCAGTGTATTCGTACTGACAGACAGCGAACATTACAAAGTACTTCCCGTAGCCAAAGACTACAAACGTATCGGCGAAGGTGATAAGGGACTTAATACCGGTGGTATGGGAAGCGTTACGCCTGTTCCGTTCGCCAATGATGAATTCATGGAGAAAGTACGTACGCGTATTATCGAACCTACTGTAAATGGCTTGAAAGAAGAAGGCATTCTTTACAAAGGCTTTATCTTCTTAGGATTGATAAAAGTAAAAGGAGAGCCAATGGTTATTGAATATAATGTTCGTATGGGCGACCCTGAGACAGAAAGCGTTATGCTTCGTGTCAAGAGTGATCTCGTAGAGCTCTTTGAAGGTGTGGCAGAGAAGAACCTCGATACAAAAACGCTGGAAATAGACCCACGTACGGCGGCTTGTGTGATGTTGGTAAGTGGCGGTTATCCGGAAACTTACGAAAAAGGATTCCCTATCACTGGCTTCGATCAGGCTGCCGCCACAGACAGCATCCTATTCCATGCAGGTACTACCCTAAAAGACGGACAAGTAGTAACCAGCGGCGGACGTGTCATTGCTATCAGTTCATATGGAAATACCAAAGAAGAAGCACTGGCAAAAAGCTATAAAGTGGCTGAAATGATACAGTTTGAGAAGAAGAATCTTCGAAGAGATATTGGCTTTGATCTGTAGTGAGGGAGAGTTATAGGGTTATAAGGTTATAATGAGAAATAATAGATTACAAGGCCGGGTGACAGCAGGGCGGTTTACATTGCCTGTTGTCATTCTTATCTGCACAGTCTGCTGGATATGTACCTCTTTTCTTTTGCCTGATATGAGTTCAGCAAAAGATACAGGATACGCTTTGTGGCAATCTATTTGCACCTCCTGCCTGCCTTCCTGGGCAAACAGGATGATCAGTTTTATGCTATACGCGGCTATCGGTTATTTCTTGATTGAGTTGAACAATACATTCACTATTATCCGTATGCGCGCCTCGGTACAGACGTCACTTTACTTTCTTTTAGTTACCATCTGTCCGGGTATGCATTTGCTATATGCAGGCGATGTAGCTGCCGTAGCTTTCCTTATCTCCTTGTTTTTCCTGTTCAAAAGCTACCAGCAGCCTCATCCGGTGAGCTATATATTCCATTCCTTCGCCTTTATTGGTGCAGGAAGTTTATTATTTCCACAATTACTCTACTTCATCCCTCTTTGGCTGATAGGAGCTTACTCGTTTCAGTCGCTCACAATACGCAGTTTCTGCGGAGCTATCATCGGAATAAGCCTTCCCTATTGGTTCTTATTAGGGCATGCTTTCTTCTACGGAGAGATGGAGTTATTCTACCAACCATTCATTGAACTGGTTCATTTTCAGCCTATAGAGTTTGGAAAGAATCTACAGCTTTGGGAGCTTGTCACATTGATCTATCTGTTTATCCTGTTCATTGTCAGTGCAGCCCATTGCATTGTTAGCGGATATGAAGATAAAATACGAACGCGTTCCTATCTGCACTTTCTGATATTCCTGAACTTCTGTATCTTCCTGTTCATACTTCTGCAACCGATACACTGCATGGATCTGATGTCACTCCTTCTGATCGGTGTCAGCATTCTCGTAGGACATCTTTTTGTATTGACCAGCAGCAAGACTTCTAACGTATTCTTTATCGGTTCCACCATCGGATTAATCCTCTTATTCTGCTTCAACATATGGACGCTTTTATAAACTCAGTAATACAGCTACTTATCGACTGGGGTATCCCTGGCTTGTTTCTTTCTGCCCTATTAGCAGGAAGCATAGTTCCGTTCAGCTCCGAACTGGTGTTGGTAGCATTAGTAGAAGTAGGATTAAGCCCGGTCACCTGTGTGCTTGCTGCTGCATTGGGCAACACCTTAGGTGGTATGACCTGCTATTATATGGGGCATCTCGGCAAGGTAGACTGGATAGAGAAATACTTCAAAGTAAAAAAGGAGAAAGTGGACCGCATGGAGGCATTTCTGCAAGGCAAAGGGGCACTTATGGCGTTTTTTGCTTTCCTTCCGTTTGTAGGGGAGGTGATTGCCATTGCGTTAGGGTTCATGCGCAGCAATATATGGCTCACGACAATTTCTATGTTTGCCGGTAAGCTGATACGTTATATTCTCATGTTGCTTGCACTGAAAGGCATTATCAATTTCGTCATATAATCATCATGAAACGGGTTATCGAACAAACAGCCGACGGGAGCGCTACCCTTTTTGTGCCGGAATTGAACGAACACTATCATTCCGTGAAAGGCGCACGTACAGAATCTCAACATATCTTTATTGACATGGGTCTGAATGCCTCTGAAGTGGCCGAGCCGCATATCCTCGAAATAGGTTTCGGAACAGGTTTGAATGCCCTGCTGACACTCGAAACAGCCGAATCGACTCAAAGAAAAGTACACTACACCGGAATTGAGCTCTACCCACTCCCCTGGGAAATGATAGAACCATTGGGCTATAGTGACAATCCGCTATTCAAAACGCTACATATTATTCCCTGGGAAGAGGATACAATAATAACCCCCTGTTTTACGTTAAGGAAGGTACAAGCCGACTTTACAACGTTGACTACGGATCGCTCATTTGACATTATTTACTTCGATGCTTTTGCTCCCGAAAAGCAGCCGGAGATGTGGTCACAAGAACTATTCGACCGGTTACACGTTATAATGGGCGAGAAAGGCATACTTACCACCTATTGCGCCAAAGGAGTAGTACGCCGGATGCTTCAGACAGCAGGATTTACTGTAGAACGTCTCCCCGGCCCTCCGGGAGGAAAACGGGAAATACTAAGAGCAAGAAAATAAAGGCTGCCGGAGGGAAAATATACTAAACCCAAAGAATATATGAAACATATACCTCTTCTTCTAATAATCGTTCTTCTGGTTTCCTGCAACATGGGTAAGTCCGAGAAGAGTCAAGATAATGAGAAACCCGTCATTGCTGTCACCATAGAACCCCAGCGTTATTTTACCGAAGCTATTGCCGGAGACAAGTTCGACGTCATCAGTATCGTACCCAAAGGCAGCAGTCCGGAGACTTACGATCCTACCCCCCAGCAGCTCGTTTCGCTGGGAGACAGTAAAGCATATCTCCGCATTGGCTATATCGGCTTCGAACAAGTATGGATGGATCGCCTGATAGACAATACCCCGCACATACAGATCTTCGATACTTCCAAAGATATTGATCTTATCCTCGGAGAGGCACACGACCATGGCGATCACCAGCATGCCGGCGGGGTAGAACCGCACATCTGGAACTCAACCAATAATGCACTGATCATTGCCCGCAACACCTACAAGGCTCTCTGCCAGCTTGACAAAGAGAATGAGGCTTACTATCTGAACCGCTATGACAGCCTTTGCCAACGCATTATGCACACCGACAGCATCATCAGGAAAACCCTGCAACAACCCGGTACAGCCCAAAGCTTTATGATTT